>Ga0078972_1002312_pt1 | contig 58406 bp, 56 predicted proteins | sample YelNatPaOPGAMG01_FD_67568 | JGI IMG/M metagenome (GOLD analysis project Ga0078972, IMG submission 67568) | Hot spring thermophilic microbial communities from Obsidian Pool, Yellowstone National Park, USA - OP-RAMG-01 (SPADES assembly) (version 2) | ecosystem: Environmental > Aquatic > Thermal...
ACACCGCCGTCGCGGACGGGGACCTCGACCCGGCCGCGATCACACCGTTCACCGCGCGCATCGGGCCGGCCTTGATCAACCACCAATGCCTGGTCACCGGGACGCCGCCGACCCGGCGGGAACTGGGGCTGATCGTGGACACGGTGATCCCGCCCGGGCCTCCGGCCCGCGGGGACTGACCGCGCCGCGGACTCCAACATTCCGGGCGGACTACGACATTCCGGCGAGGTCCAAGCCGACGCCAGGTCTGGTCGAAGATCGCCGCGATGCCGCCGATGGTGGCCGCGTTGAAGACCTGCGCACGTGCCGCCAGGCCGGCCTAGAGGCCGCCGCCCAGGTCCACCCCGGGCGCGGGACCCGCGCCCGCCAGGGTCTGCACGACGTGGGTCTCGGCGGACGCGTAGGTGGCCGCGCCCAGGCTCATCGCCTCGACGAACTGTTGGTGGAACAACGCCGCCTGAGCGCTGAATTGCTGATAGCCCGCCGCGTGCGCGGAGAACAGCGCGGCGACTTCCGCCGACACCTCGTCGGCGGCCGCGGGCGGCGCACCCAGCGTCGCCGCCGCCGCCGAGGAATTTGCCGAACCAATGGACGAACCAATGTTCGCCAATTCAGATGCGGCCGCAGCCATGGCTTCTGGAGCAGCGCTCAAAAACGACATGCAACACCTCCCCAGTTCAGCAAAATGACCACCATCCCACCAGCCTGATCGCGCACTTGTCGCACTGGAAGGAATCTTAGCGAAACAACGGTCTGAAAACGACTGTCTGCAGGAATGACTCTGTGTATTTGCGTTGAACGGCCCGTGATGTTTCGGCCGCAGCGGGCGCGGGCCGGGGGTGAGCTCGACGTTGACCGGGTTGCACGAACCGGGCATGGAACTGCGCCGCCTGCGCGCAGCGCGCCTGGTTTGCCCGGGCGTGGACGCCGAACATCGATGCCATGGCCGCCAAAACCTCGTCGAGGTCGTCACCCACTGGACGGGCGAATGTCAACGTTGCGGCGCCCGGCACAGGCATTTTCGCGAAAGTCGGCGTTGTCGGGTTCGGCCGCGCGACGCGGGACCGGCGCTGTCAGGGCCCGGTCTTCACCCATTGGCCGGCGTCGCCGACGATGCCTACCGGCACCGCCCCCGACAGGCTGACGTTGTGCACGCTGGGGCCGGCCGCGACGATCGTGGTGTCCTGCAGGATCGGCAGCACGGTCGACATGTTCCACAGGCGTGGCTCGACCGCGCCGATCACGTCGTTGATGCTCTTGGTGCCGTTGAGCGCGGCATCGATGTTCGACTGGATGCTGGGATCGCAGATTCCGGTGAGGTTCGACGGCGCCTGCACCAGCGCGCCGGCCTCCGGGGCGGGGTTGGGTGGCGGTGCCGTGGCCTTGGGGCCGCCCGCGCCGGGCGGGGTCGCGCGGGCCGGCGGGTTCGCCGGGGCGGTCGGCGGCGGAATCTGCGTCGACTGCAGCGCCGGGCAGCCGTACCGCGATTCCAGCAGCGTCGCCAGGTTCCCGCCCGCCTGACGCCAGCCCACGACCGCGTCCACCCGGTTGTCGTCGAGCGCGTCGCGGTAGAGCGTCACCGGGTCCAGCGCCAGCACGGTCGCGGCGATGCCGACGTTGCGCAGTTGGTCGGCGGCGGTGTTGGCCACCGCGACGGACGTCGGGTCGTTGGCCGCGACTCCGATGACGAGCGACAACTGGTGGCCGTCCCTGCTGATGCGGCCGCGGACGACCTCCGGCGGTCCGGTGCTGGGCGGTGTGGGTGTCATCGTCGACGACGCCACCGACACCGACGCGTTGCTCTCGACGTCGAACCCGGCGGCGGTGAGCAACCCCAGCGCCGCCGCCGTGGTCATCGCCGGCGGCGCGGTCGGCTCGTAGCCGGGATCGCTGGGCGAGCGGATCTGAGCCTGGTCCAGCGTGACGGTGTTGTCGCTGCCGGCACCCACGGCCGCGAGCAGGTCGACGTCGAGCAACCCCAGGATCGCCTTGCGGACCTGGGGGTCGGCCAGTTTGGGCTCGCTCGCGCGCAGCGTCAGCTGCATGACCCGCGGAGTCACGATCCGGGCGGTCCGCACGTCGGGGATCGCGGACAGCTGCGCGAACGCCGCGGACCCGCCATGCACCTGGGCGACCTGGGTGTCGCCGTTGCGCATCGAATCGGCCAGCGCCGCCGGCGCGCCGGCACGCCGGAACAGGATGAGCGCGGGCTTGGCCGGCGGCCCCCAGTAGCGGTCGTTGCGGGCGATCAGGATCTCGTCGCGCTGCGGGTCGATGTTCTCCACCCGGAACTGGCCCCCGGTGACCGGCAGCGCCCGGGCCAGCCCGGCCGTGAAGCCGCCCGGCACGTCCTTGACGATGTGCGCCGGCAAGATATTGGAGAACAGCTCCCGCCAGGCCGGATACGGTTGCGCGAAGGTGACCACCGCCTGCTTGCCGCCCTCGAGCGACTGCACGCCGGTGATCATGTCGTAGCCGGCCGGGTCGACCACGCCGGGCTGGCTGACCATCTGCCGCCACAGGTACCAGAAGTCGTCGGCTGCGATCGGGGCGTTGTCCGTCCACTGCGCCTCGGGACGGATCTTGTAGGTCACCGTGAACGGGCTTTGGGCGGTCACCTCGGCCGAAACCAGCAGGGTCGGGTCCATCTCCCAGCGCGACCCCGTCGGCGTGCCGGTGTCGGGCACCGGCCGGAACGCGCTGGGCAGCACCAGCGCGCTGATCGCCGCGTTCACCGGCGACAGGTCGGACAGCAGATGCGGGTTGAACCCGGCGCCGATCGAATCGATGCCCATGATGATCTGCGTGACCCGCTGGGGCGGCGGCGGCGAGTTGTGGGGCGTGTCGGTGCTCTGCGGCGCCGGGGGCGGTTTGACGGTGCATGCCGCCAGCGCCAGTCCGGCCAGAAAAACGACGACGCCGACCGCGGTGAACAGGCGGCGCAGTCGTCTCGGCACGCCGATCAGGGTATCGGGCGAGCGGGCCGGGGCACGCCCGGCGAGGCCGGCGCCGCGGACCCGAAAGTCCAACGACCTAACCCCGGGCCTTGGCCCTGGCCCGGCTGCGGGCCCGCGTGGTGGCGTCCAGTTCGACTTTGCGGATCCGGACGATCTCCGGGGTCACCTCGACGCATTCGTCTTGCGCGCAGAACTCCATGGCCTGTTCCAGGTCGAGCTCGAGCGGCTTGGCCAGGGTCTCGATGACGTCCGCGGTCGACGATCGCATGTTGGTGAGCTTCTTCTCGCGGGTGACGTTGATGTCGAGATCCTCCGCACGCGGGTTGATCCCGACGACCATGCCCTCGTAGGTGTCCTGGCCTGGTTCGACGAAGAACTGGCCCCGGTCGGCGAGCTGAATCATTGCGAACGGCGTGATGGTGCCGGCACGGTCGGAGACCAGCGACCCGGTGTGGCGGGCCCGGATCTCCCCCGCCCACGGCCGGTAGCCGTCGAACACGGCGTTGGCGATCCCGGTGCCGCGCGTGAGGGTGAGGAAGTCGGTGCGGAAGCCGATCAGGCCGCGGCTGGGGACGATGAAGTCCATCCGGACCCAGCCTGCGGCGTGGTTGGCCATCTCCTCCATGCGGCCCTTGCGGGCGGCCATCAATTGGGTGATCGCGCCGACGAACTCGTCGGGGCAGTCGATCGTCATCGCCTCGAACGGCTCGTGCAGCTTTCCGTCGATCGTGCGGGTCACCACCTGCGGCTTGCCGACCGTGAGCTCGAAGCCTTCGCGCCGCATCTGCTCGACGAGTACCGCCAGCGCCAGCTCGCCGCGGCCCTGCACTTCCCACGCGTCGGGCCGGCCGATGTCCACGACGCGGATCGACACGTTGCCCACGAGTTCGGCGTCCAGCCGGTTGCGGACCATGCGCGCGGTCAGCTTGTGGCCGGAGACCTTGCCCGCCAGCGGCGAGGTGTTCGTGCCGACGGTTACCGAAATCGCCGGTTCGTCGACGGTGATGCGGGGCAGGGCGTGAGCGTGGTCGGGATCGGCCAGCGTGTCCCCGATCATGATCTCGGGCAGGCCCGCCACCGCCACGATGTCGCCGGCGACGGCCTCGTCGGTCGCGGTGCGCTCCACTCCTTCGGTCGCGAGCAACTCGGTGATCTTGGCGCTGGTGATCACCGGCAGCCCGTCGATCTCGCGCATCCAGGCGACCTGCTGGCCCTTGCGCAGCTTGCCGTTGTAGATGCGGATCAGGGCGAGTCGCCCGAGAAAGGTCGACGCGTCGAGGTTGGTCACCAACGCCTGCAGCGGCGACTCCGGGTCCCCCGACGGCGCCGGGATGTGCTCCATCAACACGTCGAACAGCGGGTCCAGGTTGGTGCCGTCGGGGATCTGCCCGTCGGCGGGCTGTTCGGTGCTGGCCACCCCGGCGCGACCGGACGCGTACAGCGTCGGCAGGCCCAGCGCGTGCTCGGCGGCCGCCGCCGCCTCGTCGTCGAGGTCCGATGCCACGTCGAGCAACAGGTCGTGGCTGGCCTCCACCACCGCGGCGATGCGCGCGTCGGGCCGGTCGGTCTTGTTGACGACCAGGATCACCGGCAGGTGCGCGGCCAGCGCCTTGCGCAGCACGAACCGCGTCTGCGGCAGCGGCCCCTCCGACGCGTCGACCAGCAGCAGCACCCCGTCCACCATGGACAGACCGCGTTCCACCTCGCCGCCGAAGTCGGCGTGCCCCGGCGTGTCGATCACGTTGATGACCGTGACGCTGCCGTCCGGGTTGTGGCGATGCACGGCGGTGTTCTTGGCCAGGATGGTGATGCCCTTTTCTTTCTCGAGGTCACCGCTGTCCATGATGCGTTCCTGGGTGTCGTCACCACGGTGGTGCAGCGCCCCGGACTGCCGCAGCATCGCGTCGACCAGGGTGGTTTTTCCGTGGTCGACGTGGGCGACGATGGCGACGTTGCGAAATGGCACGTCGGTGATTGTGGCAGCGCGGACTACGCTGACGCGAACCGAGCAGGTCACCGGGCGCCCACCGAGTGGGAAAAGGCCCTACCAGCCCTTGCGGGGGGCCGCCGCGCCGACCATCTCGCCGTTGGCCGCCACCGCACGGCTGCGGTAGACGATGTAGGGCCGGAACAGGTAGGCGATCGGCGCGCTGAACGCGTGCACCAGGCGCGTGAACGGCCACAGCGTGAACAACACCATCCCGATCAGGGCGTGCAGTTGGTAGTCCCACGGGGCGTTGATCATCACCTCCCCGTGCGGCTGCAGCAGCCAGATCCGCCGGAACCACAGGCCGACCGTGTAGCGGTAGTGGAACTCACCGCCGTGGGGGCCGGTGCCGATCAGGTCGCAGTACAGGCCGACCACGATGGCCAGCACCAGCACCACATACATCACCTTGTCGCCGCGGGTGGTGGCCGCCGACACCGCGGGGCGGGTGAACCGCCGGTAGATCAGCAACCCGATGCCGGCCAACGCCGCGGCGCCGGCGATCGAGCCGGCGATGACCGCCTGCAGGTGGTAGGCGTAGTCGCTCACGTGCAGCCAGTGCGTCACCCGCGGCGGGATGAGCAGGCCCATCACGTGTCCGGCGAACACCGCGAGGATGCCGAAGTGGAAGATCGGGCTGCCGATCCGCAGCAGCCGCGACTCGTAGCTCTGCGAGGACCGGGAGGTCCAGCCGAACTTGTCGTAGCGATATCGCCACCAGGTGCCGACGATCAGCACCGCCAGCGTCACGTACGGCGCGATGTCCCAGAACAGCACGTTGCTAAACACGCGGCGCTCCTTCCTGCCGTCGGGGCGGTACGGACAAGGTGAACGCCTGCAGCCCAACGGCTTCCGCGGGCGGCCCGATTTTCGCCAGCCGATTCGCACGGCGCGCCTCCTGGTCGGTGGCCACCGGCAGCGTTGCGCAGACCGCCGCCACCGTGGGCGCGTAGGGCGACCCGGCATCGGCCAGGGCGCCCCGTAACACGTCGAGGGGGACGCGATGCGCGCTCAACAGCCGCCGCCCGGCCCCGGGATCGACCGTGGCGGCGAACTCGAGCACCACCGGGAGGTAATCGGGGGCCTCGCCGATCGGCGGCGGCACGCCGGCCTCCCGGTAGGCGGTGGCGAAGGCCAGCATCTCGCGGCCGCGGTTACGCGTGTCCCCGGCGGTCCAGTACGTCAGATACATCGTGGCCCGCCGCCGCAGGTCGAAGGTGGCGACGTAGTCCATCGCCGCGGCCATCGGCTCGCGGGCGCGCAGTGCCGCCGCCGTGTGCCCGAGCAACTCGCCCGCGGGGCCGACGACGTGACCCAGCAGCTCCGCCACGGTGTCCAGCCGCCCGGTCAGCCCGTCGTCGGGATAGGCCAGCAGCAGCGACGCCGCCTGCCAGACCAGTCGGTCCTGCACCCGGACGCCGGAACGGTCCCGAAGCCGGTGCAGTCTCATTGCTTGCGCTCGTCGGGAAACATCCCGGCCGGTGCCTGGCGGCCGTCCCAGTTGAGCAGGTTCACCCGGGAGCGTTGCGTGGCGTGGAAGCTCTCCACCGAGACGGGCACCGGTTCGCCCGACTCGTACATTCCCGGACCACCCTCACCCGACAGCGAGCACCCCTGCTCCTCGAGATCACGCGCCTGCGGCGCGAAGGCCGTCGGGATCACATAGCGCTCTTCGTATTTCGCGATCGCGAGCAGCCGGTACATCTGGTAGATCTGCTCTTCGGTCATGCCGACCGAATGCGGGATGTGCGGCTGGGTCTCGCGCCCGAGGTTGATGTCGCGCATGTAGGAGCGCATCGCCGCCAGCCGGCGCAACACGTCCTGGACCGGGCCGGTGTCGCCGGCGGTGAACAGTTCGGCCAGGTACTGCATCGGGATGCGCAGCGCCTCCAGCGCGCCGAACAGGTTGCCCAGCTCCTCCCCGTCGTGACCGTCGCGGCTGACCGCGTCGACCACCGGCGACAGCGGCGGGATGTACCAGACCATCGGCATGGTGCGGTACTCGGGATGCAGCGGCAGCGCCACCTTGTAGGTGTTGATCAGCGCGTACACCGGGGAGCGCTGCGCTGCCTCGATCCACTCGTCGGAGATGCCCTCGGCGCGCGCGCCGGCGATCACCTCGGGATCGTGGGGATCCAACAGGATCGCGCGCTGCGCCTCGTAGAGGTCGGTGTCGTCGGGCACCGAGGCGGCCTCCAGCACCCGGTCGACGTCGTAGAGCACCAGCCCGAGGTAGCGCAGCCGCCCCACACAGGTCTCCGAGCAGATGGTCGGCAGGCCGACCTCCATCCGCGGGTAACACAGCGTGCACTTCTCGGCTTTACCGGTCTTGTGATTGAAATACACCTTCTTGTAAGGACATCCGGAGACGCACATCCGCCAGCCGCGGCAGCGGTCCTGGTCCACCAGCACGATGCCGTCCTCGCTGCGTTTGTACATCGCGCCCGACGGGCACGACGCCACGCACGAGGGGTTGAGGCAGTGCTCGCAGATCCGCGGCAGGTAGAACATGAAGGTCTCTTCGAGCCGCAGCCGGACCTCCTCGCCGATCTTCTGCAGGATCGGGTCTTCGGCCAGGATCTCCGGCGACCCGGCCAGGTTGTCGTCCCAGTTCGGCCCCCAGGAGATCTTCATCGGCTTGCCGCTGAGGAGGCTGCGCGGCGCGGCGGTGGGGAACGTGTCACCGGCCGGCGCCGTGGTCAGGTTCTCGTAGTCGTAGGTCCACGGTTCGTAGTAGTCGTCAATGGTGGGCAGCTGCGGGTTGGCGAAGATCTTCAGCAGTTTGGCGATCCGGCCGCCGTCGCGCAGCCGCAGCCGGCCCCTCTTGTCGCGGACCCAGCCGCCGCGCCAGCGCTGCTGGTCCTCGTAGGTACGCGGATAACCTTGTCCCGGGCGGGTTTCGACGTTGTTGAACCACACGTACTCGGTGCCGGGCCGGTTGGTCCAGGCCTGCTTGCAGGTCACCGAGCAGGTGTGGCAGCCGATGCACTTGTCGAGGTTCATCACCATCGCCAACTGGGCCATGACCTTCATTGCTCAGTACCGCACTTCCTGGCTGCGGCGGCGCACCACGGTCACCTCGTCGCGCTGGCTGCCGGCGGGGCCCAGGTAGTTGAACGCGAACGCGTGCTGCCCGTAGCCGCCGGCCAGGTGGCTGGGCTTGATGCGGATCCGGGTCAGCGCGTTGTGGTTGCCGCCGCGCTTGTTGTTGGCCTCGGTGCGCGGTGTGTCCACGGTGCGTTCCTGCACGTGGTAGACGAACACCACGCCGTCGGGCATGCGATGGCTGACGATCGCCCGGCCCACGTAGATGCCGTTGGTATTGACGGCCTCCACCCAGTCGTTGTCGTGCACACCGATTTTCGCCGCATCGCCGGGGCTCATCCACATCGTCGGGCCGCCCCGCGACAGCGTCAGCATGTACAGGTTGTCCTGGTAGGTGGAGTGGAACGACCACTTCGAGTGCGGGGTCACGTACCGCACGGTCAGCCCGATTCCGTCGTCGCTCGGACCGAGCTCAGGCTGGCCGAAGAGCCGCGCCATGTCCAGGGGCGGACGGAAGACCGGCAGGTGTTCGCCGAGTTCCTCGATCCAGTCGTGGGCCAGGTAGAAGTGCATCCGCCCGGTCAGCGTGTGAAACGGTTTGAGGTTCTCGATGTTGATGGTGAAGGGCGCGTAGCGCCGCCCACCGGTTTCGCTGCCGGACCATTCCGGGCTGGTGTTCACCGGGACCGGACGCGCCTGGGTGTCGGCGTAGGTAATGCGGCGGTCCTCGCTGCCCTCGGCCAGGTGCGCCAGCCGCTGCCCGGTGCGTTTCTCCAGTTCCCGGAACCCCTCGACCGCGAGCCGGCCGTTGCACGTTCCCGACAGCAGCAGCATGACATCGGCCATCCGCTCATCGGTGCTCACCGCCGGGCGGCCTTCCGCCGCACCGGAATTCATCACCCCGAATTTGGCGGCGAGCTCCGCGACCTCACGGGTGGGGTGGACCGTGACCCCCTTGGTGGTCACGCCGAACTGGTCGACGAGCGGTCCCAGCGTCAGCCACTTGTCGTAGACGGCGGTGTAGTCGCGCTCCACCACGGCCAGCTTGGGCATGGTCCGCCCCGGCACCGGCGTCGCACCGGTGCGCAGCCAGTCTTCTTCGCCGCCATCGGGATACACCATCGCATCGGGGGTGTCGTGTTGCAGCGCGGTGAGCACCACATCGCTGCGGGTGCCCAGGTGCCGCTTGGCCATGGCACTGAAGGCGCGGGCGATGGCGCCGAAAGCGTCGAAGTCCGAACGGGTTTCCCACGGCGGGTCGGTCGCGGCGCTGAACGCGTGCACGAACGGGTGCATGTCGGTGCTGGAGATGTCGGCCTTCTCGTACCACGTCGCAGCCGGCAACACCACATCGGACACCAGTGTCGTGGAGGTCTGCCGGAAGTCGATCGACATCATCAGGTCGAGCTTGCCGTCGGGAATCTCCTGCGCGCAGGTCACCTCGACGGGCGCGACCCCGTCGACCGGGGGGCCGGCCGCGATGTTGGCGTCGGTGCCCAAAAGGTGACGCAGGAAGTATTCGCCGCCCTTGCCCGACGAGCCGATCAGGTTGGCCCGCCACACCGTGAGCACCCGCGGCCAGTTCGCGGGGTTGTCGGGATCGGTCACGGCGAGCTTGAGCTCGCGCCGGCCGAGCTGTTCGGCGACATACTCGGCGACGTCGCGTCCGGCGGCGCGCGCCTCGTCGGCGACGTCGAGGCTGGACCGGTCGAACTGCGGATAAAACGGGCTCCAGCCCATGGCCGTCGCGGCGGCCAACAGGTCCATGGTGTGCCTGCCGGCGAACCGGCCCCGGCCCACCGGGCTGGCCAGCTTGTCGGCCGCGTAGCCGTCGTAGCGCCATTGGTCGGTGTGGGCGTACCAGTAGGAGGCCCCGGGCACCTGCCGCGGCGGGCGCACCCAGTCGGTGGCCATCGCCATCGTCTGAAAGCCGGTGAGGGGGCGCACCTTCTCCTGGCCGACGTAGTGTGCCCAGCCGCCGCCGTTGCGTCCCATCGAGCCGGTCAGCATCAGCAGCGCCAGCACCGCGCGGTAGATGGCGTCGCCGTGGAACCACTGGTTGATCCCGCTGCCCATGATGATCATCGAACGGCCGCCGGATTCCTCTGCGCTACGGGCGAATTCGCGGGCGACGCGGATGGCCTGTGCGGCCGAAACCCCGGTGATCGCCTCCTGCCACGCCGGGGTGTTCTGCCGGGTCGCGTCGTCGTAGCCGGCGGGCCAGTCGCCCGGCAACCCCGGCCGCGCCACCCCGTACTGGGCGAGCATCAAGTCGAACACGGTGCACACCAGGTGTTTCCCGACGCGACGCACCGGGACGCCGCGCGCGATCGTCGTACCCTCGCCGTTGACGGTGTCGAAGCCGGGCAGGTGCACCAGCGCGGTGCCGTGATCGTTGTCGGCGCCCCGCCCATCCTGCAGGCTGAGCGCCGGAACCAGGTCACCGAGGTCGAGGTTCCACTTTCCGACGCCGTCCTCGCCGTACCGGAATCCCAGCGAGCCGTGGGGCACCGCGACCGAGTCGGTGGCCTCGTCCCACACCACCGGCTTGAGCGCTGCGTTTTCTGCGGTCTCGACGCCTCCACCCAGGTCCGCCGCCGTGAGGTTCTTGCCGGGCACCAGCATGTCGCCGCGCTCTTCCAACTTGATCAGGAACGGCAGGTCGGTGTAGCGGCGCGCGAAGTCGGCGAAGAGCGGAATCCGCTTTTGCACATAGCATTCCGCGAGGATGACGTGACCCATCGCCATCGCCAGCGCCCCGTCGGTGCCGGCCGCGCACGGCATCCACTCGTCGGCGAACTTGGTGCTGTCGGCGTAGTCGGGACTGACGGCGACCACCTTGGTGCCGCGGTAGCGCGCCTCGGCCATCCAGTGCGCATCGGGGGTCCGGGTGACGGGAACGTTGGAGCCCCACATCATCAGGTAGGCCGCGTCCCACCAGTCGCCGGACTCGGGGACGTCGGTCTGGTCGCCGAACACCTGTGGCGAGGCCACCGGGAGGTCGGCGTACCAGTCGTAGAACGACGTCATGACGCCGCCGATCAGCTCGACGAACCGGGAGCCGGCGGCGTAGGACACCATCGACATGGCCGGGATCGGGGAGAAGCCGGCGACCCGGTCGGGACCGTAGGTCTTGATGGTGTGCACGTGGGCGGCCGCGATGAGCTCGGTGGCCTCAGCCCAGGTGATCCGCACCAGCCCGCCCTTGCCGCGGGCCTGTTGGTAGCGACGGCGGCGCTCGGGATCGTCCTGGATGTCGGCCCAGGCCAGTACGGGGTCACCGAGGCGGGCCTTGGCTTCCCGGTACATCTGCACCAGCACGCCGCGGGCATACGGGTAGCGCACCCGGGTGGGCGAGTAGCTGTACCAGGAGAACGACGCGCCGCGCGGACAGCCGCGCGGTTCGTATTCCGGCCGGTCCGGACCCACCGTCGGATAGTCGGTCTGCTGCGTCTCCCAGGTGATGATCCCGTCCTTGACGTAGATCTTCCAGGAGCACGACCCGGTGCAGTTCACGCCGTGGGTGGAGCGGACCACTTTGTCGTGGCTCCACCGGTCGCGGTAGAACACGTCGGCTTCGCGGCCGCCCCGGCGGGTGACGGTGCGCAGGTCCTCCGAGATGTCGCCCGGCGTGAAGAATCGCCCGCTGCGCTCCAGCAGTTCCTCGATCGTCCCGCCGGCATGAGGTTTCGCGATCAACGGCAAAACCTCCTCTTCGGTGGCTTCGGTGGCCTAGTGACCGTACGCGTTCGCCCCCGTTCGTGCCGGCGGATTCGCCGCGCCCAGCCGGAGCGCGGGAAACGACGCCCTCGGCGCCGGCTCCCCGCAGGCGGATGCGCCGGCCTCCCGCATGGCACCGCGATCCTCGCTACAACGACGTTGGTATCTACAAATTGGACTGTAGCAACCTACCGCCGCCCTGGAGGTTGGCTGAATAAGTCCTGTGGAGTCGTCACGAGCCGGCTGAAAGGGCACCGGACAGGTCACCCAGCCAGCCCCGGTCGGCGGGCACCCAGTCGACATCGTGCAGTTCGGCCGCCGTCACCCACCGCAGCGCCCGATGGTCCTGCGGCCGCGGCTCGCCGCGGACCAGGCGCACCCGGTACGCCCGCAGCGTGGTCGCGCCGTCCAGCGCGATGTCGTGCCCGAGCCGGTCACCCACCATGACGTCCGCCGCGGCCACACCCAGCTCCTCGGCCAGCTCCCGGGCCAGCGCGTCGCGCTCGGATTCGCCGGCCGCGACCTTGCCGCCGGGCAGTTCCCAGCGGCCGGCCAGCTCCGGTGGCCGCACCCGCTGGGCCACCAAGACCGTGGAGCCGGAGATGACGGCCGCGGCGACGACGATCTGGGTGGGCATGGCCAGTGACGGTATACGGTCGGGTCATGGCTGTGTTATCGGATGAACAAGTGGACGCCGCACTGCCCGAACTGAACGGTTGGGAGCGCGCCGACGGCGCCCTGCGCCGGTCGATCAAGTTTCCGACGTTCCTGGACGGGATCGACGCCGTGCGCCGGGTGGCCGAGCACGCCGAGCGCAAAGATCATCACCCCGACATCGACATCCGTTGGCGGACGGTGACTTTCGTTCTGGTGACGCACTCCGAGGGTGGCATCACCCAGAACGACCTAGCGATGGCGCGCGACATCGACGGGATCGTCGGGGGCTAGTTCTGCGGCGCCGCGTCGGCTCGTGGCAATCCAGCTCAGGGTCGCGACCGCGGCGACGATGTAGACGAGGCCGGCCCAGGCCAGGTACCACGGGCGGTGGATCGTCCAGATGCTCGGTTGCACGAAGCTGAGCAGCCATGGCACGCCGACCACGGTGATCCCCAGCCAGGTCCAGCCCAGAATCCGCGCGCCGCGGCGCGCGCTCAGGGGCCCGTGCAGCAGCCACATCATCAGCGGGACCAGCCAGACCCAGTGGTGGGTCCACGAGATCGGCGAAAGCAGCAACCCGAACAGTTCGACCACCAGCAACCTGCCGAGCCGATCCCCGGACCCCAGCGCCCACCACGCCAGCAGGGCCAGCACGGCCGTGATGCCGATGGCGGCGAGCACCGGCGGGCCATAGCCCGCGTCGTAGCCGACGATCCGGGAGATGCCGCCGCGCCACGACTGATTGAACGAGGTGGCGACGGGTCCGACGCGGTGCGCATCGCCGAGCAGTTGGGTGAAGTAGTAGCGCGCCTGGTCGCCGACGACCAGGGCGGACAGCCCCGCGGTGGCGGCGAACACCACGGCCGAGAACATCGCGGCCGCCCGCCGCCGGGCGCCGAGGAGGTAGACCCCGGCGATCGCCGGGGTCAGCTTGATCCCGGCAGCCGCGCCGACCAACAGGCCGGACAGCCACCACCGCGTCGTCGCGACCGCCCACAGCACCGCCAGCATCAGCAGCACATTGATCTGTCCGTAGTCGAACGTGCTGCGCAGCGGCTCGATCCAGATCGCGACCGCCGTCCACAGCATCGCCAGGCGGTGGCCGGCGCCGGGGGGAACGCCCATCAACCGCTGGCCGATCCGGATCGACCCGTACAACGCCGCCATGGTTGCGATCTGCCACAGGAAGGCGACCAGGCCGAACGGCAACAGGTGCAGCGGGTAGAACACCACCGCCGCGAACGGCGGGTAGGTGAACGGCAACGGGAAGTCCGGCGTCTGGTCGGCGTACACGTAGCTGTACAGGGTGCCCGGATGATCGAGCGCGGCCGCCCCGCCCAGATACACGTGCAGGTCGACGAAGTTCGCCCCGTTGCGCGCCAGATACGTCCAGGCGAGTCGCGCGGCGACGCTGAGGACCACCAGCATCGGCGCGACGGTGCTGAGCCGGCGCGCCGGCGTGCCGTCGCTGGTTGCCGCCGGGGCGGCCGAGGTGGTGTCTATCCCTCCGACTTTAAGGCGTGCCGACTTTAAGGCGTGCCGACTTCAAGGCGTGCCGACGGCGACGACCCGGCCGTCGCCGGTCACGCTCCGGCGGGCGCCCGGTCACCGCTGTCACTCGAAGGGGTAACGATCGAATAAATGCCACACGTGTCACTTGAGTCACATCCGTATCAACGTAGCTTCAGTCCCGGGACCTGTCGTCGACAACCAGGGAGAGACATGCCAACCATCTGGACCTATCTGCGTGCAACCGCCGTCGTAGTCGGTTCGTCCGCAGCGCTATTGACGGGCGGTATCGCCCACGCTGACCCGGTGCCGGCCCCCGCGCCGATGCCGAACATCCCCCAGCAGCTGATCAGCTCCGCGGCCAACGCGCCGCAGATCCTGCAGAACCTCGCGACCGCACTCGGCGCCACGCCACCGGCGGCTCCGCCGTCGGCTCCCGGCATCAGCTTCCCGGGTGTGACCCCGGCGGCGGCGACGGCGCCCGCGTCGGCACCGGCGGGCCTGCCCTCGATCCCCGGGCTGACGCCGCCGGCGGCCACCGCACCCGCGGCGCAGGCCGCCCCGGCGATTCCGGGACTGCCGGCGTCGATTCCGGGCCTGACGTCGCCGGCACCGGCGACGGCTCCCGCCCCGGCGGCTTCGCCGATCCCGGGCCTGCCCGTGTCCCTGCCCGGCCCGGCGGCTCCGGCCGCTTCGACCCCGGCCGCCGGGCTGCCGCAGGCGAAGATCGATATGCCCGCGCTGCCGGGCCTGCCGGTGAAGGTGCCGCCGCAGGTCACGCTGCCGGGCGACCTGCCGGGCCTGGCCTCGGGAGCGCCCGCGGCCGCGGCGCCCGCCGCCGCCGCGCCGGCCGCAGCGCCGGGCCTGCTTTCGGCCCTGCCCTGAACAGCCACGTAGTCGGCCAAACCACCACCAGGACCGGAGGACATCGTGGCACGTACTAGGAAACTGTCCGAAGGATTAGCCGCCGTGGCCGCGGCATCGGCCGCCGTGTTCGGGCTCAGCCCGAGCGCGGCGGCCGACCCGGCGGCGCCGCAACCCGCGCCGCAGTCGAACTCGGCCCAGCAACTGCCGGGCCTGCCGGCGTTGTCGGAGCTGAGCCCGATCATCCAGCAGGCGGCCGGCAACCCCGAGCAGGCGACCCAGCTGCTCATGGCCGCCGCCCAGGCCTTCACCCACAATCCGACCGCCCCCGCCGAGTCCAAGAACGTGGCCGCGTCGGTGGACCGCTTCGTCCAGGCGCCGGTCGCGCACGTGCCGCCGGCGGGGCTGGAGCCCGGCCTTCAGGCGCACCTGCCCACGGGCGTCGACCCGGCACACGCGGCGGGTCCGGTGCCCCTGTCCGCCCCTGCCGCGCCAGCGGTGGACACACCACCGGCCGCGGCACCCCCGGCCCCGGCCCCGGCTTCCGCGGCTCCGGGACCCGCACCCGCGGCGGCGGCAGCTCCGGATTTCGGCCCCGACGCCCCGCCCACCCAAGACTTCATCTATCCCTCGATCGGCACCAATTGCCTTGCCGACGGCGGCAACTCGATCGCGACCGCACTGTCGGTGGCGGGTCCGGCCAAGATTCCGGCGCCGGGCCCGGGCCCGGGTCAGACCGCCTACGTGTTCACCGCGGTCGGCACGCCCGGTCCGGCCGAGGTGCAGAAGCTCCCGTTGAACGTCACCTGGGTGAACCTGACGACCGGCAAGTCCGGGAGCGTCACGCTCAAGCCCCGCTCGGACATCAACCCGGAGGGGCCGACGACACTGACCGGAATCGCCGACACGGGCTCGGGCAGCGTCATGTCGACGATCTTCGGGCAGGTCACCACCACGGAAAAGCAATGCCAGTTCATGCCCACCATCGGCTCGACGGTGGTGCCGTAGCGCCCGGTCCGTGCAGACGCGCCGACCGGCGTGTCCCCGCGACGGGGCACGCCGGTCGCTCGTCAGTACGCCATGAACAAGATGGCGTCGCGGTCGTACTCCAGCCCCGGGTGGACCGCGGCGAGGTGGGCCTGGGTCAGTTCGACCAGCTCGTCCTCATCCTTGCCGACGATGGCCTCTCCGCACGGACACGTTATGTGTGTCTTCACGATGCCGCCTTTCTGTGCTGCTCACCGGTTACTTTGCCGCCTTGGCCGCGGCTTTCATCTGCTTCTTGTGCGAGCGCACCTGCCCGAGCGAACGCGCATCGACGATGTCGGCGACCGAGATGTGCGTGCCGGGCCGGCCGAAGTCGCCCGCCGCTTCGCGCCAGCGCGGCGGTGTCACCCCGTACTGCTTGCCGAGCAGCGCCAGAAAGATCTGCGCCTTCTGCTCGCCGAAACCGGGCAGGCCCTTGAGCCGACGCAGCAGTTCGTGCCCGTCGGGATCCCCGCTGCGCCACAAACCGGCGGCGTCCCCGTCGTAGCGGTCCACGACGATCTGCGCCAACGCCTGGACGCGTTTGGCCATCGATCCCGGAAACCGGTGTATCGCGGGCCTTTCCGAACACAACGCGGCGAACTTCTCCGGGTCGTAGTCGGCGATCTCGGCGGCGTCGAAGCCACCCATCCGGTCGGCGATCTTCTGCGGCCCCGCGAACGCGGTCTCCATCGGCACCTGCTGGTCCAGAACCATTCCGACCAGCAGCGCGAACGGGTTCTCGGCCAGTAGCTTGTCGGCCTCAGGATCTTGAGCGAGCCAAACCTTCAATGTCGACGACCTTCCTCCCGCTGAACACCCTAAGACCGATGGCCGATTGTTGAGACACTACCCACGAGAACGGCTCTAACGACCAGCCCATAACCGCCGAGTTATCGTGGCGTGGTGGTGGACGAGGCCAGACTGGCACTGATGCTGGCCCGAGACGAACTGCATCAGCTCGTCACTGCCTATTGCCGGGCCGTCGACCGCGCTGATTATGAAACGCTTCGGAGCCTGTACCACCCCGACGCGACCGACTCTCACGGCTCGTTCTCGACGGGCGGCGTCGAACAGTTCATCGAACAACTACAGGCGGCGGAACCCTACCTGCGTGTCTCCCAACACAACATCACCACAACGAACTTCGTGATCGAGGGGGACACGGGCAGCGGTGAGATCTACTGCCTGGTGTTTCACACCTTCGCCGGTCCCAAACACGACATCGACGTCATCATCGGCGGTCGGTACCTGGACAAATACACCAAACACGACGGCCGCTGGAAGTTCACCCAACGCGCCATCGTGGCGGACTGGGCATACCAAAACGACCCGTCCCGAGTGAACTTCGGACACCCCAGCACCCGAGGAAGCCTGCGCGGCAAACCAGGCCAAGACGACCCTTCCATCAGCCTGTTCACCCCACCCCAAGGCTGAACCGTCTCAATTCGTGCTGGTCGCGAAGTACACCACTGAGAAGAGCGAGAGGATTCTCGTCCGGCAGCGCGTCGGCTGCCGGATCACCGCAGGCGCCACCGACAACGCAACGTGGTTGCGGCTCATGCCCATTCAGTGGCTCTCAGTGGCTCTCAGCCGCTCTTGCGGCGGAACTCCCGGCGGTTCTCGACCGGCCCGTGCGTCCGCGGCCGCTTGCCGCCGCCGTCTTTGTGGGCGGAGCCGCCCGGCCCCTTGGCCATCTTGCGGTCGAGGGCTTCGCGGAACTTGCGCTTGTTCTCGTCCTCGGAGTCTTCCGACGCCGCACCCGTGGGTGACTTTTCTTCTCGCGAAGAGCTCGACTCAGCCATACCGGCAGCTTAGCCCCGACGGCGCGGCTAACGCCTGCCCGGCGGCATGCCGTAGAGATGGGAGATCGGCAGCGTCAGCACGACCCGCCGGTCGGTGACCATCGCCTGCCGGTACTCCTCCCAGTCCGGGTGTTCCCCGGCGATGTTGCGGTACAAGGCAATCAGGGCCTCGACGGTGTCGTCGTCGGGCGCGGCGGCCGGGGGCGTCAGTTCCGCGGTGCCCTCGGCGACGGCATACGACCAGCCGTCGTCGGCGTCGACCAGCAGCGACGCCCGCGGATCGCGGCGCAGGTTGCGGGTCTTGGCCCGCGGCTCGGTGATCGACACCCGCAACACCACTTCCCGCGGATCGAAGTGATACTGCACGTTGGACAGCTGGGGGCGTCCGTCCCGTTTGATCGTGGCCAGCACCCCGATGGAGTTCCCACCGATCACGGCCAGCAATTTGTCGTCGAAGACCTGACGTCCCATGACGAAAGACTACGTCGCGGGCACGCGGTGCTGGTTGTATGGGGCCGTGCCCCGCTACGCGGCCTTCCTGCGCGGCGTCAACGTCGGCGGCGTCAACCTCACGATGGCCGAGGTGGCCGCCGCGTTGACCGACGCCGGATTCACCGGCGTACGCACCCTCCTGGCCAGCGGCAACGTGCTGCTGGACGCGCCGGACGACGCGGCCGTCGTGCGGCGCAAGGCCGAGGCCGCCCTGCGCGCGAGGTTCGGCTACGACGCCTGGGTGCTGGCCTACGACGTCGCCGCGGTGCGCGCCGTCGTCGACGCCTACCCCTTCGAGCGCGAGGCCGACGGGTGTCAGTCCTACGTCACGTTCGTCGCCGACGAGGCGGTGCTCGACGAGCTGGCGGCGCTGGGCGAACGCGCCGGCCCGGGCGAGAAGATCGCCCGGGGTATCGGTGTCATCTACTGGCAGGTCCCCAAGGGCTCCACCCTGGACAGCGCCATCGGCAAGACGATGGGCAAGACGCGGTACAAGTCGTCGACCACCACCCGCAACCTGCGCACGCTGACGAAAGTGGTGCGGTAGCTAGCGTGCTTCCCGGTCCTCGGGCACGGCCTCGATGTAGCGCAGCGCCTCGGCCTTGCCCAGACCCAGCCCCCGGGCGACTTGGACGTACTCCCGCGCCGCGGCCGCCATCGCCGCGTCCGTCGGGTCGTAGCGGGCGATGAAAGTGCCGAGGCGGCCGCGGGTTTCGACGACCGCCGCGCTCTCCAGCTCGCGGTAGGCGCGGGCCACCGTGTTGACCGCCACGCCGAGTTGGCCGGCCAGCTCGCGGACGGTCGGCAGGCGGGTACCCGGCGGCAGCGCACCTTCCCGGACGCCGTCGATCACCTGCGTCCTGAGCTGGTCGAACAGGGGCTTGCGCCCCTTGGCGGCGTCGACCCGCAACCAGTCAGCCAGCTCCACGCGCCCAGTATCCACCCCCGCCGACTATCTTGGTGGCATGCGCGTAACGGTGCTCAGCGGCGCGGGGATCTCCGCGGAGAGCGGCGTGCCCACCTTCCGCGACGACAAGAACGGCCTGTGGGCCCGCTTCGACCCCTACGAGCTGTCCAGCACCCAGGGTTGGCGCGACCACCCCGAGCGGGTCTGGGGCTGGTATTTGTGGCGCCACCATCTGGTGGCCAACGTCGCGCCCAACGCCGGACACCGCGCCATCGCCGCGTGGCAGGACTGCGCCGAGGTCAGTGTCGTCACCCAGAACGTCGACGACCTGCACGAGCGGGCCGGCAGCACCGCGGTGCACCATCTGCACGGAAGCCTCTTCGAATTCCGTTGTGCCCATTGCGGAATCGCCTATACCGGCGCAGTGCCGGAAATGACCGAACCGGCGCTGGAGGTCGAACCTCCGGTGTGCCACTGCGGCGGTCTGATCAGACCGGACATCGTGTGGTTCGGTGAGCAGCTGCCCGACGCGCCCTGGCGGCGCGCCGTCGAGGCCACCGAGACCGCCGACGTGCTGGTGGTGGTGGGGACCTCCGCCGTCGTCTACCCGGCGGCCGGGCTGGCCGACTTGGCGCTGGCGCGCGGCGCCGCCGTCGTCGAGGTCAATCCCGAGGTCACCCCGCTGTCCGGCAGCGCGACGATCAGCATCCGCGAAACCGCGAGCCAGGCGCTGCCCGAACTGCTGCAGCGACTGCCCGCCCTGCTGGGTTAGCCACCCCGCCCGCTTCTTCTCGGGCGCCGGCGCGGCGGCCCAGTGTAGCCGTCATGGACGAGCCGTTCATCGGCAGCGAAGCGGTCAACGCCGGAATCCTGCGACCGCACCAGCTGCGGTCGCGTTTCCGCGCGGTGTTTCCCGACGTCTACGTGCCCCGCGATCGTCAGCAGTTCACGCTGCGGCAACGGGCGGTGGCGGCCTGGCTGTGGTCGCACCGACGGGGCGTGCTCGCCGGCACCACCGCGGCGGCGTGGCACGGATCGAAGTGGGCGGACGACCGCCTGCCCATCGCGTTGATCTGGCCGAACGCCCGGGCGCCACGCGGCATCAAGACCCACGACATACGCCTTGCCGCAGGGGAATTCGACGTCGTCGCGGGCCTTCCGGTGACCACGCCGCAACGGACCGCGTTCGACATCGGGCGCGCCAGACCGATGGGGACGGCGATCGCGCGTCTGGATGCGCTCCTGCGGGCCACCGACGTCACGGTTCCCGAGGTCTCCGAGCAGCATCGACTCGACCGGCGGCAATACGCCTGGGACATCCGCCGCGCTGGAATTCCGGGCACCGAGCCTGCGCTGACCGCACCGAGCCTGCGCACCGAACGCAATTCGGCCACCAAAGCCGCGCTGAGCGCAGGCTCGGCGACAAGAAATAGGGTGTCAGGGCCGGCGTGCCCTGCCCAACGCCAGCTCCGACACCGGCAACGGCGCCCAGGCCGGCAACGTGTCCTCCCGCCGGGAGGTGTCCACCTCGAATCCGGCCGCGACGATCTCACGCTCGGTATCGCGATGGGTGTGGCAGTTGCCGAACAGCCGCGGCCACACCGTCGCGTCGGCGAGGCGCTGCAGCCGCCCCCGCATGCCGCCGCTGGCCACGTGCTCGAGGTAGCGCAGCTCGCCACCCGGCCGCAGCAGCGAGTACAGGCGTCCCAGCACGTCGGCGGGGTCTGCCACCGAGCACAACACGAGCGAGCACACGACCGCGTCGAACGCCTCACCGTCGCCGAAGGCCTCCACGGTGTCGCCGTGCACCACGACCCGAACCGGTACCACGTCGGCCGCGGCGCGGGCCTGGACGGTCAGCCGCTGCTCGGGCTCCACGGCGACCACCTCGTCGACCGACGCCGGGTAGTGCGGAAAGTTCGTCCCGATGCCCGCGCCGACTTCCAACACCCGGCCTCTCAGGCCCGCCAGGTTCTCCCGGCGGAGCGCCTTTATCGCCTCGACCTCGTGGGCGGCGATGTAGGGCCAGATCCGCGCGAAGAACGGGTTGTCGACCGCTGACCCCGCTGCTGCCCCCATGCGCGTCATCCTTTCGCACCACGAATACCGACGATCGCCACGCTAACCGATACGGGTCACCGGCTGCGTGATCGGGCCGCGTCGCACGGCTTCGTCGGTTGGCCCCGCGCCGGCCCCTTCGCTGATCCCGAAGCGCTCGTGCAGGCGGGCCAGCGGCCCGGGCGCCCACCAGTTCCACCGCCCCATCACATGCATGAACGCCGGCACGAGGACCATCCGCACCAGCGTGGCGTCCGCGAACACGGCCAGGGTCAGGCCGAGCCCGAACATCCGCATGAACGACACGTGGGCCGCGATCAGGGCCGCGAACGACATCGACATCACCAGCGCGGCGGCGGTGATCACCCGCCCGGTGCGGGCCACCCCGAGCGCCACGCTTTCGTCGTTGGCCGCGTGGGCCTCGGCCGGGCTCATCGCCTCGGCCGGCCGGGCGGCCCCGGACGCCACCCAGTACTCGCGGATCCGGGCCATCAGGAACACCTCGTAATCCATGGACAGGCCGAACGCGATGCAGAAGAGCAGCACCGGCATGTTCGCCACCAGCGTCCCGCTCGGCGTGGTTCCCAGGGCACCCAGATGGCCGTCCTGGAAGATCCAGACCAGCGCGCCGAAGGCCGCGCTCAACGACAGCACGTTGCACATCAGCGCCTTGACGGGCAGCACCACGCTGCCGGTGAGCAGGAACAGCAGCACGAAGGTGACGGCGGCCATCAACCCCAGCACCAGCGGAAGCCGGTTCGTCACCGCGTCGACGCTATCGCGGTTGATCTGGGCGGCCCCGGCCATCTCGACGGGTCGGCCGGCGGGACCGCTGACCTGATGCAAACGCCGGAGTTGGGTGTCGGAGGCCTGGGTGAACAGCGGGACGCTGCTGTTCACGGTCAAAAGGGCGCTGCCGTCGGCCACCCCGGTCGCCGGGCCGGGCGGGCCCACCCGGTTGCCCGCCACGAACGTCCCGCCCGGCGCCGACACCCCCGAGACGTCGGGAACCCGCGACAGGGCGGTGGCGTACTCGTCGAGAGCCACGGGGCTCAAACCACGGGTGTCCGGGACGACCACGGGCACCGAAGTCGCCGAGTCGTGGGCGAAATCGTGGCGCAACCGGTCCCCGACCTGATGCGCCGACGCCGAGCGCGGCAGCACCCGGTCGTCCGGGAAGCCCCATTTCACGCCGACGAACGGCAGGCCGAGCAGCACCAGCACCGCGATGACGGCCAGTCCGATCGGCGCCCAGTACCGCATCACGAACTTGCTGGACCGGTACCAGAACAGCTGCTCGACCGGCTTGTGCGCCGGGGCGGCGCCCCCCTTTCCCGTGGGCGGGATCCGCCGCAGCAGCGCGCGCACGTCCAGCGCGTCCAGGCGCGGACCCAGCAGCGCGATCGCGGCCGGGGTGATCAGGATCGACGACGTGGCCACGAACGCCACGGTCGCCACCCCGGCGTAGGCGAACGACTTCAGGAAGTACATCGGAAATGCCACCGTCGCCGACATCGACAACGCGACGGTGACCGCGGAGAACAGCACCGTGCGGCCGGACGTGGCCATGGTCCGGATCAGCGCCTCGTCCCGGTCGCTGCCCTCGGCCAGCTCGTCGCGGTACCGGCTGACGATCAGCAGCGTGTAGTCGATGGCCAGCGCCAGGCCCAGCGCCGTGCTCAGGTTGAGCGCGAAGATGGACACCTCCGTGGTGAAGGTGACGAGCCGCAACACCGACATGGAGCCGACGACGGCCAGCGCGCCCAGGGCCATCGGCAACGCCGCGGCCAGCAACCCGCCGAACACCCAGACCAGCACCAGGAAACTCAGCGGGAGTGCGATCATCTCCATCACCAGGAGGTCGTCCTGGTTCTGCTTGTTGATCTCGGCGTACTCCATCGCCGACCCGCCGGCCCGGACCGTGACGCCGTCGCGGTCGTGGACGAACTCGTCGGCCAGCTTCTGGGCGTTCGTCTGAACGTAGTTTTCGCCGCCTTTGAGGTTCACCACGATCAACCCGGACCTGCCGTCGGTGCTGATCATGTCGGCGGCGGACTGCGGGGGCGCGGTCCAGGCCGAGGACACGTTGTACACCAGAGGTGAGCGTTGCAGATCCCCGACGAGGCCCGTGGCGACCCGGCGCGCCTGCTCGCTGCGCGCGCCCGCGGGGGCCGTCACCAGGATCAGCATCTTCTGACCGCTCTGCCCGAACTTGGCGGTCAGGACCTTGATCGCGCGTGCCGACTCCGCGCCCGGGTCCTGGAAGCCCCCGGGCGACAGGCTCTTGGCGACGGGGATGCCGAAGACGGCCGCGGCCACGAAAACCAATAGCGCCGCCCCGAGGATCCGGCGCGGCGCGGCAATGGACAGTCGTGCGATTCGTTGCAGCATTCGGCGTTCTCCCCCAGCCGGTCGCGTGCGCCCACCCCGATGAGCGTTAGTTGCTTCCGCCCAAGTTACAGGTGTCGAACAACGCGCTGTTCGCAAAATGAACGGATGGGGGGAACGGATGAGGGGGGAACGGATGGGGGCCGGGCAGGGTTCAACGCCGTTTCACACCGGGGCGGCGCTAAGAGTCCGGCCAGAAAACCGGGCGGCGACCAAGCCGCTCAGCGGCACCATCGCGGGTGCGACGCGGGGCTAACCTACCCGCCGGTAAATTGCCACCAATTTCCGAATCGCAACTCAAAGAATCCTTAAGGGTGGGCCATACGCTCAGTGTCATGTGGATCGACGACTCGAGGGCCGACGTCATCAAAGCTGACTTCGAAGCTCTCTACCATGGCGACATGCTGGTGGAAGGCGAGACCTCGGAGCAGTTCGAGGACTGGCAACCCCTCCCTACGGCAAGCTGACCGCGATGAGTGTGCTCGCACGGCTCCTGATGGCCGAACCTGCAATCACCCGGTGGTTCCGTCGATAGACCTGGAGTCCGTTTCCGGGTCGGCCCCCCGCGCTGCGGGGGGCTTTCGTTTTCCCGGCGACCCGAGGTTTCGCGGCGCGCGTCAGCGCGGCGCCATGCGGATGGCGCCGTCCAACCGGATGACCTCGCCGTTCAGCATCGGGTTCTCGATGATGTGCACCGCCAGCGCGCCGTACTCGTCGGGGTGCCCCAGGCGCGACGGGTGCGGCACCTGCTTGCCCAGCGACTCGCGGGCCGCTTCCGGCAGGCCCGCCAGCAGCGGCGTGTCGAACAGACCGGGGGCGATGGTGACCACCCGGATGAGGTGGCCGGCCAGATCGCGCGCGATCGGCAACGTCATGCCCACCACGCCGCCCTTGGACGCCGAGTAGGCGGCCTGGCCGATCTGCCCGTCGAACGCCGCCACCGATGCGGTGTTCACGATGACCCCGCGCTCCTGGGTGTCCGGGGGGCCGACGGGCTCGGTCTTGGCGATCCGCTCGGCCGCCAGCCGCAGCACGTTGAAGCTCCCGACCAGGTTGATGTCGACGATCTTGCGGAACGCGTCCAGCGGGAAGACGCCGTCCTTGCCCAGCACCCGAAGGGCGTTGCCGGTGCCGGCGCAGTTGACCACGATGCGCAGCGGGCCCATCGCCTCGGCGATGTCCAGCGCGCTGGCGACGGCGGCCTCGTCGGTGACGTCGGCCGGCGCGAAACGCGCCCGCTCGCCGAGTTCGCGCACCACGTCCTCGCCCCGCAGGTCCAGCACCACCACCTGCGCTCCGGCGTCCAGCAGGCGTCGGGTGGTGGCCAGGCCCAGGCCCGAGGCCCCGCCGGTGACGACGGCGACGGCGTCCTTGATCTCCATGCGAATCCTTCCGTGTATCCCGGCGGTATCCCGGCGGTTGGCCCACCAACTTGTTGGTCGGGGACTATACCCAGTCCTTCAGAACGGCCTCCGCGTCGGCCACCGGCGCGGCCGCGCGCGGCGTCTCGGGCGCGGTGCGCGAGAACCGCGGCGCCGGCAGGGGCTGCAGGCCCCCGTTGACCTCGTAGAACGTGTCGCGCTCGGTGATGTGCGGTTCGGTCTGTACCTCGCCGAACGCCAGCACCGGCGTCACGCAGGCGTCGGACTCAGCGAACACCTTCGCCCAGTGGTCGCGGTCGTGGGCGGCGAACGTCTGGGTCAGCACCGCCCGCAGCTCCGGCCAGCGGCTGACGTCGTTCTGCCCGGGCAGATCCGCACCCTCGAGACCCAGCCCCGTCAGCAGGGCGGCGTAGAACTGGGGCTCGATGGCCCCGACGGCGACGTAGCGTCCGTCGGCGCACTCGTAGGTGTCGTAGTAGGGCGCGCCGCCGTCGAGCAGGTTGGTGCCGCGCGCGTCCGACCACATCCCGGAGGCACGCATCTGCCACATCATCTGGACGAGCACGCTCGAGCCGTCGACCATCGCGGCGTCGATCACCTGGCCCTTGCCGGAGCTCTGCCGCTCCCACAACGCCGACAGGATGCCGACCAGCAGAAACATCGAGCCGCCGCCGAAGTCGCCGACCAGGTTCAGCGGCGGCACCGGCCGCTCGCCGGTCCGGCCGATGGCGTGCAGGATGCCGTTGAGCGAGATGTAGTTGATGTCGTGTCCGGCCCGTTGGCTGCGCGGGCCGGTTTGCCCCCACCCCGTCATCCGGGCGTAGATGAGCCGGTCGTTGACCTCGGCGCACCGCTCGGGCCCCAGCCCGAGGCGCTCGGTCACGCCGGGGCGGTAGCCCTCGATGAGGACGTCGGCCTTCGCGACGAGCCTGAGCACGAGGTCGCGTCCCGCGTCGGACTTCAGGTCCGCGGTCACCACGCGCCGGTTGCGCATCATGGCGTCCTTTGCGACACCGCCGGGACCGGACCCGTCCCTTGGGGGGCGGTCGATGCGCACCACGTCGGCGCCCAGGTCCCCCAGGATCATCGCCGCGTGGGGGCCGGGCCCGATGCCGGCCAACTCGACGACACGCAATCCACTCAGCGGTCCAGCCACGATGCACCGACCCTTCGTCCGCTCCGACGCCCGGCGACCGGCGGTGAGGTCGAACTACCGGCCGTTGGCATCTTTGCAGCCGCAGTCGGGGGCCGCGCACCCCGGTCACCTAGGGTGGCCCCATGGAACCCGGCATCGACACACTGGCGCCCGTCGCAGGCCTTGCCGTCACGCTGTCCGACAGCGTGCTGTCGGTCACCATCGACCGGCCCGAGAGCCTCAACTCGCTGACTACCCCGGTGCTGGCCGGTATCGCCGATGCGATGGAACGCGCGGCCGCCGATCCCCGGGTCAGGGTGGTGCGCCTGGGCGGTTCGGGCCGCGGCTTCTGCTCGGGCGCCGGCATGAGCGCCGACGACCTGGCGGGCGCCGGCCCGGGAACCGAGGTTCTCGCGCAGGCGAACCGCGCCGTGCGGGCGATCGTCGCGCTGCCGCGGCCGGTGGTCGCCGTGGTGCACGGGCCGGCGGCGGGTGTGGGGGTGTCGCTGGCGCTGGCATGCGATGTCGTATTGGCTTCGGAGAAGGCGTTTTTCCTGCTTGCCTTCACGCGGATCGGCCTGATGCCCGACGGCGGCGCGTCGGCGTTGGTCGCCGCGGCGATCGGCCGGATCCGTGCGCTGCGCATGGCGCTGCTGGCCGAGCGGTTGCCGGCCGCCGACGCGTTGGCCTGGGGCCTGGTCTCCGCGGTGTACCCGGCGCAAGACTTCGACGCCGAGGTCGACAAGGTGGTTTCGAGGCTGCTGGCCGGTCCGGCCGTGGCCTACGCCAGGACCAAGGATGCCATCAACGCCGCCACGCTGACCGAACTGGAGCCGACCCTGCAGCGTGAATTCGACGGGCAGGCCGTCCTGCTGCGGTCGCACGATTTCATCGAGGGCGCGACGGCGTTCCAGGAGCGCCGCACCCCACAGTTCAGCGACCATTGACCGCTTAGGACTCGCCGGAAGCGGCAATCCCTGCCTGCGTCAGCTCCGAATGACCGGCGAAGAACGGAGAACCGATGGCGCAACGAGTTCGGTGCCTGGTGACCGGCGCGACCGGCTACATCGGCGCCCGGTTGGTGCCGCGACTGCTGGACGAAGGCCATCAGGTGCGGGCGCTGGCCCGCAACCCGGACAAGCTGGCCGACGTGCCCTGGCGGGAACAGGCCCCGGAAAAGGCCCCGGAAAAGGCCGAGGTGGTTCGCGGCGACCTGGGCGACGTCGAGTCGCTGATCGCGGCGTTCGACGGGATGGACGTCGTCTACTACCTGGTGCATTCGATGGGCATCTCGAAGAATTTCGCCACCGAGGAATCCCGGGCCGTCGGCAACGTCGTGACGGCCGCCCGCCGCACCGGGGTGCGGCGGGTGGTGTACCTGAGCGGTTTGCACCCGGAGGGCCGCAAGCTTTCGCCGCATCTCGAGTCGCGAAAAGCCGTGGGCGAGGCGCTGATCGGCTCCGGCATCGAGACCGTGGTACTTCAGGCCGGGGTGGTCGTGGGGTCGGGGTCGGCGTCCTTCGAGATGATCCGGCACCTCACCGACCGGCTGCCGGTGATGACCACGCCGAAGTGGGTGCACAACAAGATTCAGCCCATCGCGGTGAGCGATGTGCTGCACTACCTGGCGGCCGCGGCAACGGCCCCGGTGCCGATGAAGGACAGGGCGCGCACCTGGGACATCGGCGGACCCGATGTCCTGGAATACGGCGACATGATGCGGGTCTACGCGGAGGTGGCCGGCCTGTGGCCGCGCCGGTTGATCGTGCTGCCGTTCCTGACACCCACGATCGCCAGCCTGTGGGTGGGGACCGTGACGCCGATCCCGCCCGGGCTGGCGCGGCCGCTGATCGAGTCGCTGGAATGCGACGCGGTGATGCGCAACCACGACATCGACGGCATCATCGCGCCGCCACCGGACGGACTCACCGACTACCGTCGCGCCGTCGCGCTGGCACTCGACCGCGCAAAGCGGGGCCTTACCGACGCCACCTGGGCCTCGCTGCGGTCCGCGCCGGCCGAGGCCCTGCCCAGCGACCCGGACTGGGCCGGCGAGGTCGTCTACGCGGACGTGCGGGCCGCCGTGACCGACGCCGCGCCCGACGACCTCTGGCGGGCGGCCGAGAACGTCGTGGGCGGCCGCGGACATTGGGCGGTGGCCGAGCGCGAACCCGGCCGGCTGCTGCGGCTGCGCGGGACCCGGCGCCGGCCGGGGCGGGAGTGGCTCGAGATCTCGGTGACGCCGCGCGACGGCGGCGGCAGCAGGTATTCGCAACGGGCGGCCTTCTTGCCGAGCGGCATCGTCGGCCGGCTGTACTGGTTGCTGGCGCGGCCCGTGCACGCGGCCGCGCTCGCCCGCCTGGCCCGCCGGGTCCTCGCCGCGGCGCGGTAGTCGGGCGAACGGAGTTCTCGGGTGGGCGAGATCGACCTTTTGCAGCGCGCTCCTCGAACTTTTCCTGCGAAACGCCGATCTCGACGGCGCCTCGACGATCGTTCTAGCTAGACGCCGAACATCGGCGGCAGTGCCAGCACCATGATCAGTCCCCAGACGACGTGGGTCAGCACCGGCGCGAGGACACCGCCGGTGGCCCGGCGCTCCGCGGCGCACACGGTCCCCAGGATGATCGCGGCGAACCCCAGCATCGGGTTGCCGCTGGCCATCGTGGCAACGGTGTAGAGCAGGGTCGAGATCACCACCGGGTGGTGCCGGCCCAGCGCGGTGTAGAGCGCGCCGCGAAAGAAGATCTCCTCGGCCACCGCGTTGATGGCGATGATCACGACGATGAACAGATAAGACCCGTGGGCGAAGAGCAGCACCCGGGTGATCAACTCGGCGACCGCCGGAATCTTCCTGGCGACCAGCCCGCCCACCACGAACACGGCGCCGATCAGCAGGCCGATGGTCAGCCCGGAGATGACCGGCCGCTGGTTGCGCCCGCGCCAGCACACGCCCCCCAGGTGCAGCGGACCCGAGGCGAACGCGCCCGCTATCCATACGGCGGCCAGCGCCAGGGTGAGCCAGTAGAAACTCGACTCGCCGGGGTGGCGCCGCAGCGAGAATCCCAGCACCGCGGCGCCGACGACGAGCGTGACGCTGACGACGACGCGGCGGCGCCGCACGAGGCCGGGCGGTTCGTTCCGGGGCGCGGCGACATTGGTCATCGCGCGGCGCAGCTCGGAGGCGGCGCTGGCGCGCCCGGGAGCGGTCGGCCCGCTCATGCGGGGTGCGCCTTCGGGGTGACGGCGACGAGGACTTCCAGGCCGGTCCGCAGCAGCCCGGCCAGCGGGCCGGGGACGCGGTTCACCAGCCGCAGCGTGGGACGGGCGAAGGGCGGTGTGACCGCCCGCGCGATCCGGCGGATCCACAGCGCGTCGCCACCGGCCCAGGCGGGATCGCTGTCGGCGAGATGGTGCGGATCGGCGAGGGCGTTGACGGGCTGCGGCCTGCGGTTGGCCGTCACCGCACGCGCGACGGCGTCCTCGACGCCGAGCAGGCCGCCGGGCGGGTCGGGCACCCGCTCGCGCAGTCCGCTGTCCGACGCCACCATCGGATGATCCAGCGACGCGACGAGGTCGGAGGCCAATCCGTGGGGAACCGGCAGCGCGACCCCGGTGATCAGTGACGCCAGCGCGATGTCGACCGGGCCGACCGGCACGGCGGCATGCCAGCGGCCCGACACGCGCGCGTAGGTCTCGAGCAACTCCCGGTAGGTGGTGGTGTCGGGGCCGGCGATGTCGTGGGCCCCCGCGGGCACCCGGTCGGGGTCCGCCGCGGCGACGAGGTAGTGCAGCACGTCGCGGATGGAGATCGGGTCGATCGGGTTGTCCATCCAGGTGGGAATCGGGATCAACGGGAACCGGTCTCCGACGTAACGCATCATCTCGAACGACGTGGAACCGGCGCCGATGATGATCGCCGCGCCCAGCCAGACGAGTTCCGGGCCGTCCTCGAGCGTCAGCGCCGCGGCCACCTCGGCCCGGCTGGCCAGGTGCTCCGACAGGGCCTCGCCGGCGGGGACGAACCCGCCCAGGTAGACGATGCGGCGCACACCGGCGTCCCTGGCCGCCGCCGCGACGTTGGCCGCCGCGGCCCGGTCGGCGTCGCGGAACCCGCGCTGACCGATCGCGTGTATCAGGTAATACACCACCTCGACGGGGCCCCCCGCGGCCATCCCGGATCGCACCGACTCGGGATCCGACGCGTCCAGGGTGACCGCCGTCACGTCCGCGTGCCACCCGAGACGCCTCAGGCGCGCCGGGTTCCGGGAGGCCGCCACGACCTGATGCTGGTTGGCCAGCAGCGCCGTGACCAGCCGCGATCCCACGTAGCCAGTGGCACCGGTGACCAGGATCCGCATACTTGCCCACCCTAGCGGCCGCGCGGGCGCGCGCGGCGCCGCTGAACCGATCCCGCGGCGGCATCGTGAGCCCAGATGTGTCAGCAGCCGCCGCCCATTGGCCCCCCGGGTCCGGTCACGGGATAGTGGTCCCATGTATTACCTGCTGATCCTGGCGGTCGGGCTGGAACGCCTGGTGGAACTGGTGGTGTCGAAGCGGAACGCCGAGTGGTCTCTCGCCCGGGGTGCCAGGGAGTTCGGCCGGCCGCACTACGTGGTGATGGTGGTCATCCACGCAGCGCTGCTGGTGGGCTGCGTCGTCGAACCGTGGGCTCTGCATCGGCCGTTCATCGCGTGGCTGGGCTGGCCGATGCTGGCCGTGGTGGCGCTCGGCCAGGGGCTGCGCTGGTGGTGCATCGCGACACTGGGCCACCGGTGGAACACCCGGGTCATCGTGTTGCCGGACGCCCCGCTGGTGCGCGAGGGGCCGTACCGGTGGCTGCATCATCCGAACTATGTTGCCGTGGTGGCCGAGGGAATCGCGTTGCCGCTGGTGCACACCGCGTGGGTGACCGCAGCCCTGTTCACCGTGGCCAACGCGGCCCTGCTGCGGGTGCGGGTGCGCGTGGAAAACTCCGCGCTGGGCTACACATGACGAGCTACGACGCCGACCTGCTGGTCGTCGGCGGCGGACCGGGGGGCCTCGCCACGGCGTTACACGCGCGCCGGCGCGGGCTTTCGGTGGTGGTGGTCGAGCCGCGGGACGGCCCCGTCGACAAGGCGTGCGGTGAGGGGCTGATGCCCGGCGGGCTCTCCGAGCTGACTGCGCTCGGTGTCGACCCGGCCGGTATGCCGTTCCGCGGGATCGCCTACGTGAGCGATCGCCGTCGGGCGCAGGCGCGATTTCGCAACGGCCCCGGGCGGGGCGTACGACGGACCACCCTGCACGCGGCACTGGAAGCGCGGGCGAAACAACAAGACACGGAATGGATTCGGGCGCGGGTGACGGCCGTCGAGCAGGACGCGGGTGGCGTGACAGCGGCCGGCGTGCGCGCGAAGTGGTTGGTGGCGGCCGACGGGCTGCATTCGACGGTCCGCCGCGCGGTGGGGATCACCGCGAGGGCCGGAACACCCCGTCGCTACGGCGTCCGCCGGCATTTCCGCGTGCCGGCGTGGTCGGAGTTCGTCGAAGTGCACTGGTCGCGGTGGGGCGAGGCATACGTGACGCCGGTCGAACCGGACCTGGTGGGCGTGGCGATCCTGTCCCGCGGGCGGCCCGACCTGGCCTGGTTCCCGGAGCTGGAACGGCGCCTGGCGGGTGCCGATCGCGGGCCCGCGCGCGGCTGCGGTCCGCTGCGCCAGGTGGTTTCGCGCCGGGTCGCCGGGCGCGTGCTGTTGGTCGGCGACGCGGCCGGCTACGAGGACGCACTGACCGGCGAGGGCATCAGCCTCGCGGTCAAGCAGGCGGCGGCGGTCATCGACGCCATCGCCGCCGACGCACCCGCGTCGTACGAGGCCGCCTGGCACCGGGTCACCCGCGACTACCGGTGGCTCACCCGCGCACTGGTGCTGGCCAGCGCGCCACCTTTGACCCGCCGGGCGGTCGTCCCGGTGTCCACCGTGCTGCCACCCGTATTCCGTTGGGGCGTAAACGTTCTGGGGAGCTAGCGCGAGCAGACGCAAAATCCCCGAAAAGCACGGCTTTTTGCGGGATTTTGCGTCTGCTCGCGGTGTCTAACGGGCCTTCCAGACCGGCTCGCGCTTCTCGGCGAACGCCAGCGGTCCCTCCCTGGCGTCCTCGGATTTCAGCAGCGTGCGCATCTCGCGGACGGTGCGCTCCCAGCCGGGCTCCTCGTCAGCGACGACGCCGTCGTCGACCCCGTAGGCGATGCGCTTGCTGGCCTGTACGGACAGCGGCGCATTGACGGTGATCCGTGCGGCGAGCGCCAGCGCGGCGTCGAGCACGGAGCCTTTTTCGGGACCCTCCCCGACGACCTGGTTGATCAGGCCCCACCGGCACGCGTCGGAGGCCGTGATCGGCTCGCCGGTCATCAGCAGTTCCATGGCCACCTTGCGGGGCAGGTGGTTCATGATCCGAAAGACGCCACCGGCCGCGGCGATGAGCCCCCGCTTGACCTCCGGCAGCCCGAACGTGGCGCCCTCGGTGGCCACCACCAGGTCGCTGGCCATCGCGATCTCGGTGCCGCCGCCCAGTGCGGTGCCGTTGACCGCGGCGATGGTGGGCTTGTCGATGAAGTGGTGCACGTAGCCGGCGAAGCCCCAATCCCCGTGCTCGGGGTGATACAGGTTCTCGCGGCGCGCAAGCGCCTTGAGGTCGGCACCGGCGCAGAACGACTTGTCGCCCGCGCCGGTGACGACGACGGCCCGCACCTCGGGGTCGTGCCCAGCCTCTTCGAGCGCGTCGCCGACCCCGATGCTGACCGCGCCGTTGATCGCGTTGCGGGCCTCCGGCCGGTTGATGGTGATGACTGCCACGTTGCCGCGACGTTCGACCAGCACCGCGGGCCGGCCGGTGTCGCCTTCCGTCACAGCAGCTCCAGGATGGTGGCGTTGGCCTGGCCGCCGCCCTCGCACATCGTCTGCAGGCCGTAGCGAATTCCCTTGTCCCGCATGTGGTAGAGCAGCGTGGTCATCAGCCGCGCCCCCGAGCCACCGAGCGGGTGGCCGAGCGCGATCGCGCCGCCGTTGGGGTTGAGCTTCTTCTCGTCGGCGCCGATGTCCTTCAGCCAGGCCATGGGGACCGGGGCGAAGGCCTCGTTGACCTCGTAGGCGCCGATCTCGCCGATGCTCAACCCGGAGCGCTTCAGCACCTTCTGGGTGGCCGGGATCGGCGCGGTCAGCATGATCACCGGGTTGGCTCCGGCCAGCGTCGCCGTGTGCACCCTTGCGATCGGCTTGAGCCCCAACGACTTCGCCTTCTCTGCGGACATGAACAGCAGGGCGGCCGAACCGTCGGAGATCTGCGAGGAGTTGCCGGCGTGGATCACGCCGTCCTCCTTGAACGCCGGCTTCAGCGACGCCATCTTCTCCATCGGCGTGCCGCGGCGGATGCCCTCGTCCTTGAGCACCATGTTGCCGTCCTGGTCCTTGATGCCCACGATCTGGTCGTCGAAGGCGCCGGAATCCTGTGCTGCAGCGGCTTTTTCGTGCGAAGCCAGCGAGAACTCGTCGAGTGCGGTGCGGCTCAGGCCCCACTGCTCGGCGATCATCTCGGCGCCGATGCCCTGGTTGGGCACCTGGCGGTCGTAGCGGTTCATGAACGCGTCCGGGTACGGCCGCCCGCCGTTGGCCAGCGACGACCCCATCGGCGTGCGCGACATCGACTCCACCCCGCCGGCGACGACCACGTCGTAGTGGCCGGCGACCACACCGGCCGCGGCGAAGTGCACCGACTGCTGGCTCGACCCGCACTGGCGGTCGACGGTCACGCCCGGAACCGTCTCCGGCCAGCCGGCGGTCAGCAGCGCGGTGCGGCCGATGTCGAGGGCCTGCTCACCGGCCTGCATGACGCAACCCCAGATGACGTCGTCGACGATTCCCGGGTCGATGCCGGCCCTGTCGACCAAACCGTTGAGGACCTGTGCGGACAGATCCGCGGGGTGCACGCCGGACAGCCCGCCGTTGCGCTTGCCGACGGGTGAGCGGACTGCCTCGACGATGACGGCTTCAGCCATTGATGTGTCTCCTTTGACGCGTGTCTGCAAACGAAGTGTTGTCGCTCGATTGTCAACCAACGCGTTGGGAGATCGGGCGGCGGGGTGGTCCGGCGCCGGTCCCGGCCCCGGCGGGGCCCGGCGCGTGATCACCGACTTGTCGCCAAGCGACTTACGACCCGTCGAGGAGGGTCGTAATGCCCTGGTCCCCCGCGGTGTCCGGAGAGACAATTCGCGCAGGTCCGCACCAGGTCGAGGGCCGGACCCGAGGAAATCAACCTCGCGCTAAGGGAGTGCACTGATGCAAAACGGCGTAGCGGTCCACAACAACGCGGCCCCTCAGCGGCACGCCCGGGATGCCGAACTCCTGAAGGAATCGGGTGTGCACAAGCTCGTCGTCGCAGACCGCGACGGCAACTGCCTGGCGTTCGTGCTGGCGTGGGACAGCTTCGACTATGACGCCGAGACCGACACCTATGTCTGCGTGGTCGACAGTGATGGCAGAGAACTCATGACCGTGTACGCCGCCGGTGAGATCAGGCCGGGAGCCAACGCGAACATGTATGTCCTGACTGCGCCCGACCAGCGCAGCTGACGGGTTGGCCCGGCCCGTAGCCGCACCGGGCGCCGAGAACGTGTGCCGTCGCGGATCCTCAACGCGCGACAGCTATGATAGACCGTTCGTACGGTTAGTTCACGCCCACAAAAGGGTTGATGGTCAATGCCCAGATCGCCTGGCAGGCGCAGCGAGATCCTGGATGCCTTTGTCCGCTATGTCGCTGAACGTGGTTACGATAGAACAAATATCGGCGACATCGCCGGCGAGCTCGGCATGTCCAAGGGCACCATCGTCCATCACTTCGGGACCAAGGTGCAGATGCTGCGGGAGCTCGAGGAAAACCAGCTCGCCCGCCAACTCGAGGTACTGGGGATGGTGTGGGGTCGCCTGGGGGCACCGCACGAGCGCATCGCCGCGATCATCTACACGTCCGCGCTGCTCCACGCGCTCGACCGCAACGCGACGGTGGCGAGTCAGCGCGAGGTGGTCCAGTTGTCCGACGATCCGGCGATGCGGCAAGCGCGTAAGTTGCGTCGTCAGTTGCAAAGGCTCGCGGTTGACGAGATCCGCAACGGCGTGGAGGTCGGGGTTTTCCGAAGCGTGGACGTCGAACTGGCGGCACTGCAGCTGTGGGGATCACTGGAGTGGATGTGGGTGTGGTTCGCTCCCAACGATTCCCGGACACCCGAACAGGTCGGGGCCGCGTTCGTCGACGTGTTCCTCGGCGGACTGCTGCTCGACCGCCTGGGGCTCAGCAAGTGGGCGGACCCTGCCTCGGACGTCGTCGCGGTGGTGCGCGAATCCCTGGCCGCGGTCGCGGGCACCGCGGGTTGACCGCATAGCCACGGAATGCCGTGCGCGGGCGCGTCGTCGGCCGTAACCGGCCGGCCTCAGGACCGCGCGGAGCGCCACGGCCGCGAAACCTTTCAACCGTACGCTCGGTCGGCGTAGCCGGCAGGCAATGCCGCCGAATCCCCACCTAACGCACCGGGCAAGCACGAAAGCCCCAGGCGCCAAAAAGGCTCAGGACCAAAAAGACCCTGGACCAAAAGCCTAGGGACCAAAAGTTTAGGGACCAAAAAGGCTCAGGGACAGAAGGACTGCGGAGGGCGGACCGGGCATTTCCGCGACGGGTCCACACCGATCCAGGCGCAGCCATGCTCGTTATTGACTGACCGTACGGTCTAATGCAATAGTGGCTCGTGGGGCAAACGAGAGCGACATGGATCCCGGGCGCAGCGGTCCGGGCCGCCGGCCGGGCAGGCTCCAGCCGACGAAGCCGGACACCGTCGCAGTCGCCGCAACCTCCTAGCAGCTCTGTCGCGGAACACTTTTCGCGACGACGATGCCCGGCCCGTGCGCTGCCTCGGGGACGGCGCCGATGACGACCTCGAGCGCGATCGCCGGAAGACTCGGGCGCCGCCTCCGGCCGGGGACCGAAGTGGCCGGCGGGTTCTTCCGGATGTGCGTGCTGACGGGCAAAGCCCTGAAAAAACCCTTCGAATGGCGTGAGTTCATCTGGGTTGGCTGGTTCCTGATGCGGGTCTCGCTGTTGCCCACCATCGCGGTGTCCATCCCGGAAACCGTGTTGCTCATCTTCACGCTCAACGTCCTGCTGGCCGAGTTCGGCGCCGCCGACGTCTCCGGCGCCGGTGCCGGGATCGCGGCGGTCACCCAGCTCGGTCCGATCGTGACGGTGCTGGTGGTCGCCGGCGCCGGGGGCACCGCCATCTGCGCCGACCTCGGCTCGCGCACCATCCGCGAGGAGATCGATGCGCTCGAGGTGCTCGGCATCGACCCGATCCACCGGCTGGTGGTGCCGCGCGTCGTCGCCTCGATGCTCGTCGCGGTGCTGCTCAACGGCCTCGTGGTCGCCGTCGGCCTGGGGGGCGGCTACCTCTTCAGCGTGTACCTGCAGAACGTCTCGAGCGGCGCCTACCTCTCGACGCTGACGGCGCTCACCGGCCTACCGGAGGTGGTGATCGCGTTCATCAAGGCCGCGACGTTCGGCCTGATCGCCGGCCTGGTCGGCTGTTACCGCGGGCTGATCGTCCGCGGCGGATCCAAGGGCCTGGGCACCGCCGTCAACGAGACGGTGGTGCTGTGCTTCATCGCGCTGTTCGCGGTCAACGCGGCGCTGACCACCATCGGTGTCCGGTTCGGAACGGGGCACTGACATGACCGTGACGGCGGGAACTGCCGAGGACACAACGGCCGCCCCGGTGCGCGGCCGCTTCCCCTGGGCGCGATACGGCGAGGCCCCGGTGCGGCTCCTGGTCGAGATCGGCCAGATGATCTGGTTCGCGCTGTCGACGGTGGGCCAGATCCCCTTCGCCGTGCGCCGCTACCCGAAAGAGTTGCTGCGGTTGATCGCCCAGATGGGGATGGGTACCGGGGCGATGGCCGTCGTCGGTGGCACCGCCGCCATCGTCGGATTCATCACCCTGTCCGCGGGCTCACTGGTCGCCATCCAGGGCTTCGCGTCTCTGGGAAACATCGGTGTCGAAGCGTTCACCGGCTTCTTGGCCGCAATGGTCAATGTGCGGTTCGTGGCGCCGGTGGCCGCGGGGCAGGCGCTGGCCGCCACGGTTGGCGCCGGAGCCACCGCCGAACTGGGCGCGATGCGCATCAGCGAGGAGATCGACGCGCTGGATGTGATGAGCATCCGGTCGGTCGCCTACCTGGCGTCGACCCGGGTGGTGGCGGGCCTGGTCGTCATCATCCCGCTCTACGGGTTGGCGATTACCCTCGCCTTCCTGTCCGCGCAGGTCACCACGGTCGTGCTGTACGGGCAGTCCACCGGCACGTACAACCACTACTTCCATACCTTCCTGCGCCTCAACGATGTGGGCTGGTCGTTCGCCGAGGTGATCCTCGTCGCGGTGGTCGTGATGACCACGCACTGCTACTACGGCTACACCGCCAGCGGCGGGCCGGTCGGCGTCGGTGAGGCGGTCGGCCGTTCGATGCGGCTGTCATTGGTGACCATCGTTATGGTGATCGTTCTGACCGCGATGGCGGTCTACGGCAAAAACCCGAACTTCAACCTCACCGGCTAGCCGTCATGACGATCCCGGTGCAGCAGAACCCGCCACGCATCCCGCCGTACAAGACGACGGCCGTGGCGTTCCTGGTGGTCGCCGCGGCCGTGCTGGCGTTGGTGTGGTTGCAGTTCCGGGGCGAATTCACCCCGACCACGGCCTTGACGATGCTGGCTCCCCGGTCGGGTCTGGTGATGGACCCGGGCTCCAAGGTCACCTACAACGGCGTGGAAATCGGCCGCGTGGCCGGCATTTCGGAGATCGAGCGGGACGGCATCCCGGCGGCCAAGTTCGTCCTGGACGTGAATCCGAAGTACATCGGGCTGATTCCTGCCAATGTCGACGCCAACATCAAGGCAACCACGGTGTTCGGCAACAAATACGTATCGTTGACCTCGCCGAAACACCCTACGCCGCAGCGCATCACGCCGCAGCAGGTGATCGATGCGAGGTCGGTCACGACGGAGTTCAATACGTTGTTCGAGACCCTCACCTCGATCGTGCAGAAGGTGGACCCGGTCAAGGTGAACCTGACGCTGGCGGCGGCCGCGCAGGCGCTGGCCGGCTTGGGCGACAAGTTCGGGCAGTCGATCGTCAACGGCAACGCCATCCTCGACGACGTCAATCCGCGAATGCCGCAGCTCCGGCACGACATCGCGCGGCTGGCGGCCCTGGGCGACACCTACTCCAAGGCCGCGCCGGATCTGCTGGACGCGCTCAACAATGCGGTCATCACGGCGCGCACCCTGCACCGGCAGGAAGCCGACCTGGACTCCGCGTTGCTGGCCGCGACCGGGTTGGGCAACACCGGGGAAGACATCTTCCGGCGCGGCGGGCCCTACCTGCAGCGAGGTGCCGCCGATCTGGTGCCCACCGCCGGACTGCTCGACACCTACAGCCCCGAGATCTTCTGCACCATCCGCAATTACTACGACGAAGAACCCGCGGCCTACGCGACGACGGGCGGCGGCAACGGCTACGCGCTGAGAACCATGACCGAGCTGACGTCCGGGCTGGGAGGCATCCTGACGCTGCCCGGGCTGGCCGGCACGGTGGCCACCGGGGGCCTGCTGGGGCTGGCCGGGCTGGTCGGCGGGGCGCCGAATCCGTATGTCTACCCGGACAATCTGCCCCGGGTGAATGCCCGCGGCGGTCCGGGCGGCGCGCCGGGTTGCTGGCAGCAGATCACCCACGACCTTTGGCCCGCTCCCGAATTGGTGCTGGACACCGGCGCCAGCCTCGCGCCGTACAACCACCTGGATACCGGCTCGCCGTACGCCATCGAATACGTGTGGGGCCGCCAAGTCGGAGACAACACGATCAACCCATGACAGTGATGAACCCATGAAAGTAAACGGCTCCGCCATCAAGCTCGGCATCGTCTCGTTGGTGCTGGCGCTCATCACCGTCTCGATCGTCGTGGTGTTCGCTCAGATCCGCTTCAACAGCACCAACAGCTATATCGCGGAGTTCAGCAATGGCAGCGGCCTGAAAGACGGCCAGTTCGTCCGCGCTTCCGGGGTCGAGGTCGGCAAGGTCAACAAGGTGCGGCTGACCGACGGCGGCACGAAGGTACAGGTGGACTTCGTCGTCGACCGCTCGATACCGCTCTACCAGTCGACGACCGCCCAGATCCGCTATCTCAATCTGTTCGCCGACCGCTACCTGGAACTCAAGCGCGGCGAGGGTGAGGGCGCCGACCGAATCCTGCCGCCGGGCGGATTCATCCCGCTGTCCCGGACTTCACCGGCGCTCGACCTCGACGCCCTGATCGGTGGTTTCAAGCCGCTGTTCCGGGCACTGGACCCGGAAAAGGTCAACACCATCGCCTCGGCCATCATCACCGTGTTTCAGGGTCAGGGCGGCACGATCAACGACATTCTCGACCAGACCGCGCAGCTGACCGCGCACATCGCCGAGCGCGACCAGGCGATCGGCGAGGTGGTCAAGAACCTGAACGTCGTGCTGGACACCACAGTTCGGCATCGCAAGGAGTTCGACCAGGCGATAGACAACTTCGAAAGACTGATCACCGGCCTGCAAAACCACGCCGACCCGCTGGCCGCCGGCGTCGCGAACATCAGCACCGCCGCCGGGACCGTCGCCGACCTCCTGGCGGAGAACCGGGCCTTGCTGCACAAGGAGATCAACTACCTGCAGGCGCTCCAGCAACCGCTTGTCGACCAGCGTGACCAGCTCAGCGATCTCATCCACAAGACGCCGACGGCGCTCAACCTCATCGGTCGCAGCATCGGCCTGTACGGGGACTGGGTGAACTTCTACCTCTGCGACCTCTCGATCAGATGGAACGGGCTGCAGCCCGGCGGGCCCGTGCGTACGGTGCGGATCTGGCAGCAGCCCACGGGCAGGTGCACGCCGCAATGAGAACACTGACGGAATTCAACCGCGTCCGCGTCGGGCTGATGGGCATCACCGTGCTGGGACTCGTCGTCGCCGTCGGCCAGAGCTTCACCAGCGTCCCGATGATGTTCGCCAGTCCGAGCTACTACGGGCAGTTCACCGACACCGGCCAATTGAACAAAGGTGACAAAGTGCGCATCTCCGGCGTGAATGTCGGCACGGTGCAAGCGTTCGACATCGACGGCGACCACGTCCAGATCAAGTTCACCATCGGCCCCAACACCATCGGCACCGAGAGCCGGCTCGCGATCAAGACCGACACCATCCTGGGCAAGAAGGTGCTCGAGATCGAGCCGAAGGGGGCCAGGACATTGCCGGCCGGGGGCGTGTTGCCGCTCGGCCAGAGCACCACCCCCTATCAGCTCTACGACGCGAACTACGACATCACCAAGGCGGCCGCCGGCTGGGACGTCGACACCGTCAAGCGGTCGCTGAACGTCTTGTCGCAGACCATCGACCAGACCTACCCGCACCTGAGTGCCACACTCGACGGTTTGGCGAAATTCTCCGACACCATCGGCAAGCGCGACGAGCAGGTCAAGCACCTGCTCGCCCAGGCCAAGCAGGTAGCCGGCGTGCTCGGCGACCGCAGCGAACAAGTCAACCGGCTGCTGGTCAACGCGAAGACGCTGCTGGCCGCGTTCAACGAACGTGGAAAGGCCATTGACGCCCTGCTGCAGAACGTTTCCGCCTTCTCGGTACAGGTGCAGGGGTTCATCAACGACAACCCAAACCTCAATCCGGTACTGGAGCAGTTGCACGCCCTCAGCGACATGCTGGTGGCACGCAAAGACGACCTCGCTCAAACCCTCACGTACGTAAGTCAATTCGCCGCATCGCTCGGGGAATCCGTCGCGTCGGGGCCGTACTTCAAGATCGTCCTGTCCAACCTGCTGCCCTACTGGATCTTGCAGCCGTTCGTCGACGCCGCCTTCAAGAAGCGCGGCATCGACCCGGAGGATTTCTGGCGCAGCGCCGGCCTGCCCGAGTTCCGCTGGCCCGACCCCAACGGCACCCGCTTCCCCAACGGCGCGCCGCCACCCGCACCTCCGGTAACCGAAGGCACCCCGGACCATCCGGGACCGGCCGTGCCACCGGGCACCGCATGTTCGTACACCCCACCAAGCGACGCGCTGCCGCGGCCGTGGAATCCGTTGCCATGCGCGGGTGTCGACGCCGGACCGTTCGGCGGCAGCTTCCCCGCACCGATCGACGTGCAGGCGTCGCCGCCGAACCCCAACGGCCTGCCGCCGGCACCGGGGATCGGAATCGCCGGGCGGCCGGGCGAGCCGCCCCCGGACGTCCCGGGCACACCGGTGCCGCTGCCGGCCAATGCGCCGCCGGGGGCGCGCACCGAGAACCCGCAACCCGCCGGCCCCGTACCGCCACCGTCGACCTTCGCGCCCGGCCTGCCGCCGGGGCCACCCGCGCCGCCCGGACCCGGGCCGCAGCTGCCGGCGCCGTACATCAACCCCGGCGGCACCGGGGGTAGCGGCGCAACGGGAGGTAGCCAGAATTGAGCACCATCTTCGATGTCCGTAAGTGGCGGTACCACAAGGTGATCGGGACGCTGATAGTGGCGCTGGCCCTGCTCGCCGGGTTCGTCGGATGGCGGCTGTACGACAAGCTGACCACCAACACCGTGGTCGCTTACTTCCCGGAGGCGAACGCGCTCTATCCGGGCGACAAAGTCCAGATCATGGGCGTTCGCGTGGGCTCGGTCGACAAGATCGAGCCGGCCGGGGACAAGATGAAAGTGACGTTTAGCTACAAGAACAAATACAAGGTGCCGGCCGACGCGTCCGCCGTGATCCTGAACCCCACCCTGGTCGCCTCGCGAAACATTCAGTTGGAGCCACCCTACAAAGGTGGTCCGGTGATGGCCGATCATGCGGTGATCCCCATCGAGCGCACGCAGGTGCCGACCGAGTGGGACCAATTGAGCCAGAGCGTCGCCAAGGTCATCTCCAAGCTCGGCCCGACACCCGAGCAGCCCAAAGGTCCTTTCGGTGACGTCATCGAGGCCTTCGCCGACGGCTTGGCCGGCAAGGGCAAGCAGATCAACACCACGCTGGACAGTCTGTCGCGGGCGTTGACCGCGTTGAACGAGGGCCGTGGGGACTTTTTCGCGGTGGTGCACAGCCTCGCGCTGTTCGTCAACGCCCTGCACAAAGACGACCGGCAGTTCGTGGCGCTGAACCAGAACCTGGCCCAGTTCACCGACAAGTTGACCGGGTCCGACCACGACCTCAGCGATGCGATCGTGCGGTTCGACAGGCTGCTTTCCACCCTGCGGCCGTTCCTGGACAAGAACCGCGGGGTGCTGACCCACGACATCGACAACCTCGCCGATCTGACGACCACGCTGGTCCAACCCGATCCGCTGAACGGCTTGGAGACCGCCCTGCACGTCCTGCCGACGCTGGAAACCAACCTCAGCCAGATCTACCACCCGTCGCACGGCGCGGTCATGTCCATCCCGGCGATACCGAACTTCGCGAACCCGATGCAGTTCCTGTGCAGCATGATTCAGGCGGGCAGCCGGCTGGGCTATCAGGATTCGGCCGAACTGTGCGCGCAGTACCTGGCGCCCGTTCTCGATGCGATCAAGTTCAACTACCTGCCCTTCGGCCTGAACCTGTTCAGCACCGCCGAGACGCTACCCAAGGAAGTCGCGTACTCGGAGCCCCGGCTGCAGCCGCCGAACGGGTACAAGGACACCACGGTGCCCGGGATCTGGGTGCCCGACACCCCGTTGTCCCACCGCAACACCCAGCCCGGCTGGGTTGCCGCGCCGGGCATGCAGGGCACCGCGGTCGGGCCGATCACGGCGGGTCTGATGGCCCCCGATTCGCTGGCCGAACTGATGGGCGGGTCGGACGCCGCTCCGCCGCCGTCGGGTCTGCAGACCCCACCGGGACCGCCGAACGCGTACGACGAGCACCCGGTGGTTCCGCCCGTGGGCGTCAATGCCCCCCAGGTGCCGATCCCGCCCCCGCCGCCGGGACCCGGCGTCGTCCCGGGACCCGTTGCGCCGACGCCCGCGTCGGCCGCAGCCGGAGGACCGGGATCGTGAAGCGCACGACGACCGTAAAGAGTTTGCGCTCCTTCGGTATTCGGCTCCGACACCGGACCTGGCAGGGGGTGGCGCTACTGGGCGCCGCTGTGGCACTGACCTCCTGCGCGAGTTGGCGCGGCATCGCCAACGTGCCGATGCCCGGTGGCCCCGGCAGCGGGCCCGGCTCCTACATCATCTACGTGCAGATGCCCGACACGCTGGCCCTCAACGACAACAGCCGGGTGCGGGTGGCCGACGTCTTCGTCGGCACGGTGCGTGCGATCAGCCTGAAGAACTGGGTCGCCACGCTGACGCTGCGGGTGGACAAGAACGTCAAGTTACCCAGGAACGCCACCGCCAAGATCGGGCAGACGAGCCTCCTGGGTTCCCAGCACATAGAGCTGGCGGCGCCACCCGACCCGTCCCCGGAGCCGCTCAAGGACGGCGACACCATCCCGCTGAAGAACGCGTCCACCTACCCCACGACCGAGCAGACCCTGGCCGCCCTCGCCATGGTCATCCGCGGAGGCGGCATCCCGAACCTCGAAGTGCTGCAGAACGAGGTGTACAACATCGTGAACGGGCGGGGCGATCAGATCCGCGCCTTCCTCGGCAAGCTGGACACCTTCACCGCGCGGCTCAACGAGCAACGCGAGGACATCACCCGCGCCATCGACTCCACGAACCGGCTGCTGGCGTACGTGGGTCCCCGCTCGGACGTCCTGGATCGCGTCCTCACCGAATTCCCGCCCCTGATCAAGCATTTCGCCGACAAGCAAAATCTTTTGATCAATGCCGTCGACGCCACCGGGCGGCTCAGCGGGGTTGCCGACCAATACCTGTCCGCCTCCCGGGGCGATCTGCACCAGGACCTGTTGGCGCTGCAGTGCCCGCTGCGTGAACTCGGCCGCGGCTCGCCGTATCTGATCCGCGCGCTCAAGCTGATGCTCGTCCGGCCGTTCGATATCGACGCCGTGCCGAAGGCCTTCCGGGGCGACTACTTCAACCTGTCGCTGACGCTCGACCTCACCATGAGCGCCGTGGACAACGCCGTCCTCACCGGGACGGGATTCTCCGGAGCGCTGCGCGCGCTCGAGCAGTCGTGGGGCCGCGACCCCGAAACGATGATCCCCGACGTCCGGTACACACCGAACCCGAACGATGCCCTGGGCGGGCCGCTGGTGGAACGGGCGGACAGACAGTGCTGACCCCCTTCATCAAGCGCCAGCTGATCCTGTTCGGCATTCTGACCTCGATCACCGCGGTCGTGCTGGGCGGGTACTACCTGCGCCTTCCCGCCGCTGCGGGGATCGGCCAGTACACGCTGCACGCAAACCTGCCCGCGTCGGGCGGTCTGTACCGGACGGCCAACGTCACTTATCGCGGTCAGACCATCGGCACGGTCACCGCCGTCGAGCCGACCGAAACGGGCGCGCGGGTGACCATGAGCATCTCCGACCGCTACCACATCCCGCTTGACGCGTCGGCGAACGTGCATTCGGTGTCGGCGGTGGGCGAGCAGTATCTGGACCTGGTGTCCGCGGGCAAGCCGGGCAAGTACTTCGCGGCGGGGCAAACCATCAACAGGGGCACCGTGCCCACCGATATCGGGCCGGCGCTGGACGCCGCGAACCGCGGGCTGGCGGCCCTGCCCAAGGAGAAGATCGCCGCGTTGCTGGACGAGACGGCCCAGGCTGTCGGCGGATTGGGCCCCGCGCTGCAACGACTGGTCGATGCGACGCAGGCGATCGCCGGCGACTTCAAGACCAACATCGCCGATGTCAACGACATCATCGAAAACTCCGGTCCGATCATCGACAGCCAGGTCAACTCGGGTGACTCGATCGAGCGCTGGTCGCACAACCTGGACATCCTGGCCGCGCAGAGCGCCCAAAGCGACCAGCACGTGCAAAGCATCCTGACGCAAGCGGCGCCGACGGCCGATCAGGTCAACGCGGTGTTCAACGACATCCGCGACGCGCTGCCGCAGACACTGGCGAACCTCGAGATCGTGCTGGACATGCTCAAGCGCTACCACAAGGGCGTCGAGCAATTGCTGGTCGCCTATCCGCAGGGCGCCGCGGAGGGCCAGACGGTGACGACGGCTTTCCCGGGCTATGCGTCTTTGGGCACGCATTTGACGATCAACCAGCCCCCGCCGTGTCTCACGGGCTTTCTACCGGCACCTCAGTGGCGGTCCCCCGCGGACACCAGCCTGGCCCCGATGCCGTCCGGAACCTATTGCAGGATCCCGCAGGACACTCCGGCCAACGACGTGCGCGGGGCACGCAACCTGCCGTGCGTCGACGTCCCCGGCAAGCGCGCGGCGACGCCGCGGGATTGCCGCGATCCCAAGCCCTACGTTCCGCTGGGCACCAACCCGTGGTACGGCGACCCCAACCAGATCCTCACCTGCCCCGTGCCGGCGGCACGCTGTGATCAGCCGGTGAAGCCGGGTCAGGTGATTCAGGCACCCTCGGTCGACAACGGCCTCAACCCGGCGCCGTCGGACAGGGTGGCGGGGACGCCGCCCCCGGTCAGCGACGCGCTGCAGCGGCCGGGGGCGGGGACCGTCGAATGCAACGGGCAGCAGCCAAATCCCTGCGTCTACACCCCCGGTGCGCCGCCCGCGGCGATCTACAGCCCGCAGAGCGGCGAACTGGTGGGGCCCGACGGTGTCAGGTACGCGGTGGAGAACTCGGTGAAGACGGCAGACGACGGATGGAAGGACATGCTGGCGCCGGCCGGCTGAGCCGCACCGGCTCCATCGCCGGCGGTGGTGGCACCAACGCCCTTGCCTTACAGTGCTGTTCGCGTCGGTGCGCCGAGCGGCGGCGACTGAGGCCGTTCGTGCCCGCCGGCTTGGTCGTGCGGCTTTCCCGGCTCGCGGTCAGGTCGCGGCGCAACCATTGACACTGACCGCACGTACAGTCATATACTGGCCCCGGGCGGCCGGGCCCGGTCCGCCCGGCACAGGCGGCCGCTTCAACTCCTCACCGCCGGCCGAGGAACACAGGAATCGGGGCGCAATGCGCGAAGTGATCGGCCTGGGCCAACTCCGGAACGCCGCGTGTGCGTACCTCGGGCGGGTCGCCGCCGGGGAGACGATCGACGTAGTCCGTCGCGGCAAGCTGGTGGCACGGATCGTGCCGGTCGGCGCCTGGAGGGTGGCTCCGATCCCGGCGCGGTCGGTCACCGACGGGGTGCCGGACGCCACGGGATGGGTCGGCCTCGAGGACCTGCGCAAGCGTGCCGGGCAGTGCTTCGATCGCGTCGCGGCCGGGGAGACGATCTATGTCGTCCGGGGCGGCAGGTTGCTGGCGCGGATCGTGTCGGCCGGTGAGTCGAGCACGGCCCCCGTCGTGCCGGACTCCGGTCGGCGAATCGGACTCGACGAGTTGCGCAAGCGCGCGGGGCGCTACTTCGACACGGTTGCCGCGGGCCAGCCCATCGAGGTCACCCGTGGCGGCAAGCTCGTCGCTCGCATCGTGTCCGCCGCCGCCGGGGACGCCGTGTGCGACGACCTATCGGTGGCGGTACGTCGTTAGCGAGCGGGGTAATCACCGGCCACGCTCACACGGGCGTCTTACCGCGGCGGCCCCGCGTCACCGGCGCCGAGAGGAATGCGAGGCGAGGTCACATGAAGGTCTATCAGACCGTGGTCGTCGGCACCGACGGGTCCGAGTCGTCGCTGCGTGCGGTCGACCGGGCCGCCGCGATCGCCTCCGAGTCGAACGCGAAACTGATCATCGCGACCGGGTTCTTCCCCCGCAAGGACGACGCGCGCGCGGCCGATGTCCTCGGGGAAGAGGGCTACAAGGTGCACGGCAACGCGCCGATCTACGCGATCTTGCGCGACGCCCGCGACCGGGCCAAGGCGGCCGGCGCCGAGAACATCGAGGAACGGCCGATCGAGGAGGCTCCGGTGCATGCGTTGGTGGATCTCGCCGAGACGGTCGGCGCCGACTTGCTGGTGGTCGGCAATGTGGGGTTGGACGCCCGCTCCGCGCTCATCGCTCGGGTATTCTCCGTCCCGGGAAGTATTGCCACCAAGGCCACGATCGACGTGCTGATCGTCCATACCACGGGCTGAGCCGACGGCTTATCGGGCGGTCACGCTCATCGCGTGAACGGGATCGGCTCGCGGGGCTCGTTGCCGTACCGGTCCCACCATTGGAACAGGCTATTCATATCGGGACCGTCGTGGACGTTGAGGAGCAGCAACTCGCGATCGCGTGTCCATTCGATGTCGGGGGCGCCTTGGTAGGTGCCACAAAAGATCTGGCCCGCGACCAACCACGGCGTCGCGGTGTAGTGCCAGGTGCTCGGCGAGTCGCCCATACCCGGGCACGGGGCCGGCTCGTAGTCGGGCCCACGACCGGTCAGGTCGTCCTGGAAGGCGCGGTTCAGCGAATCCGGATCGGCGAACAACATGAAACGACCGCCCACGGGACTGCTCAGCCCGGCATTCTGGCCGCACTTGAGGCCGGCGAGCGAGCCGGCCGGCCGGTTGCGGGCGGTCTCGCAGGAGGGCCCGCCGAACCCGTAGGGCAACTCCTCGATGATGCGCTGCTCGTCGGGACTGAACCGGGTTGCCGCTGCCGGTTCGGTGCCGGCGTGCGTCAGCACGCCGAACCCGGCCACCACGGTCAGCGCGCCCAGGACGCTTTTGTGCCGCCGACCGCGGGATCGTGGGGTGGTGGGACCACGGTGACTGCTTCGCATCACTGTCTCCTCTGACGGGCGGTCGCAATGCCCGCCGACTCTGCCGCCGCCGACGCCGGCGAAAAGGACACTGTAGGGGATATACGACCCTCTGCCAGTCCCGCACGAGGGCCTAAAGTCGCGCCGTCCCAGGACGTTGGTCATCGTCGCATATGGTCCGCCAGTTCGGCTCGGGACACACTTGCGCCGCGGTGCGGGCACGGCGCGTCGGTCGCCGCGTTCTCCGCGCGCGTGAACGGCGTCAGCCGAAGGCGTCACCCGGCGGGATACGCCACGGCCTTGATCTCGGTGTACTGGTCGAAGCCGGCCACACCGTTCTGGCGTCCCACCCCGCTGTACTTGTAACCGCCGAACGGTGTGTCGGCGCCGTACGGAGCGCCGCCGTTGACGCCCATGAAGCCGGCCCGGATCCGGCGGGCCACGGCCAGCGAGCGCTCCAGCGAGCCCGACATCACGTTGCCGGCCAGCCCGTACTTGCTGTCGTTGGCGATGCGGATCGCGTCCTCCTCGTCGTCGAAGGGGATGACCGCCAGCACGGGGCCGAAGATCTCCTCCCGGGCGATCGTCATGGAGTTGTCGACGTCGACGAAAAGCGTTGGGCGGACGAAGAATCCCTTGTCAAACCCAGTCGGCGCATCCGGGCCGCCGACCAGCGCCGTGGCGCCCTCCTCGACGCCCTTGCGGATGTAGCCCATCACACGGTCGCGCTGTAACTCCGAGATCACCGGACCGCACAGGGTTCCCGGGTCCTGCGGGTCACCGCACGTGACGTTCTCGTAGATGCTCTGGAGAATCGCCACGCCCTCGTCATAGCGGGACCGCGGCAACAGCATCCGGGTCGGGTTCGCACAGCCCTGCCCGGCGTGCATGCACGGCGCGATGCCGATGGCGCAGGCCATCCCGAAATCGGCGTCCTCCAGGACGATGGTGGCCGACTTGCCGCCGAGCTCCAGAAACAGCCGCTTCATGGTCGCCGCGCCTTTTTCCATGATCCGCTGGCCGACCACGGTCGAGCCCGTGAACGAGATCAGGTCGACCTTCGGCGACAGCGTGAGTTCTTCGCCGACAAGGTGATCCGACGCGGTGACGACGTTGACGACGCCCGGCGGGATGTCGGTCTTCTCGGCGATGAGCCGGCCGAGCCGGGTCGCGTTGAACGGGGTGTTCGGGGCCGGCTTGAGCACCACGGTGTTGCCGGTGCCCAGCGCCTGGCCCAGCTTGTTGAGGGTGACCTCGAACGGGAAGTTCCACGGCACGATCGCGCCGACCACACCGACCGGTTCGCGCCAGACCTTGCGGGTGGTCAGCGTGCCGGTCAGGCTGATCACCTTGTCCCCGAGGTCGGTTTCCCAGGCGTACTCGTCGATGAGCCTGGCGGGGTATTTCAGACCGTCCTCCAGCGGGGCATCCAGCTGGGGCCCGAACGTGATGGCCCGGGGCGAGCCGACTTCGAGGATGAGCTCCTCGCGCAGCTCCTCCTTCTCCGATTCGATCGCCTCGTGCAGCTGCAGCAGGCAACGCTTGCGCAGCTCGCGGTTGGTCGACCAGTCCGTCTCGTCGAAGGCGCGCCGCGCGGCGTCGATGGCGCGGTGCATGTCCTCCTTCGACGCGTCGGCGACCTCGCCGAGGCTCTCCTCGGTGGCCGGGTTGATGTTGGTGAAGGTGCCGGCCCGGCCCTCGACGAGCTTGCCGTCGATCATCATCTTGGGCTCGAAGCGGACCTTTACAGCCTCGGTCATATCTGTCACTCTCTGCTGGGTCGTTGAGGGGCTACGGAGAGCCTTACCGGAAACTAGCCGATTGGCAAGGTGCAGCCCGCGCGAGGTGGGCTATCGGGGGTCGAACCGCACCGGCAGCGACGTCGGCGACCGGAAGACCTGCCCGCGGATATGCGGATCGTCGCCGTCGGGGTCCAGGCGCAGATTCCGCAGCCGGTCGAGCAAAAGGTTGACCGCGGTGCGCATCTCGAGCCGCGCCAGGTGCATGCCGAGACAGACGTGCACGCCGTGGCCCCACCCGAGGTGCGCCCTGGGCGCGCGGAAGATGTCGAAGGTGTCCGGGTCCGGGTAGCGATCCTCCTGACGGTTGGCGGCCCCGAGCATCGGCATCACCGTCGAGCCCGCCGGTATCGGCACCCCGCCGAGTTCGGTGTCGCGGGTGGCGACCCGGGTGATGGTCAGCAGCGGCGGCTCCCAGCGCACCGCCTCCTCGATGGCCTGCGGCAGCAGCGACCGGTCGGCGCGGACGGCGTTCAACTGCGCGGGGTCCGACAGCAGCGCGAACAGCAGGTTGCCCAGCGAACGGTACGTCGTCTCCACCCCGGCGGGCAGCAGCAATCGCAGATGCGGAACCCGGACAACGGGATGCCGCTGCTGCGCGCGGCCACCGGGGACCGGGCAGACGACGATCGCCTGATCGGCGTCCAGCTCGACCTGGTGGATGCCGCCTCGGTAGCCCGGGCGGCCAAGGCGATACACGACGCCGTCGGAGTTCCGTACGCCATCGTCCACAACGCGGGCATATCCGCGGCCGGGATGGTGGAGGAGACCGATACGGTGTTGTGGCAGAACATGTTCGCCATCAGCGTTACGGGCCCGGCCGAACTCACCAAGGCGTTGCTGCCGTCCATGCGCGCGGTGGGGGAGGGCCGCACCGTGCTGGTGTCCAGCGCGGCCGGGGTGCGGGGCCGGCCCGCCACCGCGCCGTACTCGGCGGCCAAGGGGCGCTGGAGCGGTGGGGCGAGTCGATGGCCTGCGAGATCGCGCCGTTCGGCCTCGGCGTCACCGTTCTGGTGGCCGGCACCGACGACACCGACATCATCACCGACGCGGGCACCACGGATAACCGCGACTTCGCCGGCCCGTATGCCCGGCTGCACAACCCCCGGCGACGCAAAGGCTACGAGGTCACCACCGTCAGGGACATCGCCGCGGCGGCGGGCATGCCAACGGGACCGTCTACCGGGTGATCGGCTCCAAGGACGAACTGCTCGCCTCGATCATGGAATCCTCCGGCAGGAAGGTGGAGGCGGGTTGGGTCAGCGTCCTGCGTTCGGATGCCACGGCCGTCGCGAAGCTGGACGCACTGAGCTGGGTCAACGTCAACGCGCTCGACCGGTTCTCCGACGAGTTCAGGATCCAGCTGGCCTGGATGCGGCAATCGCCGCCGGACACCCCCAACCCCGGCCGGCTGTATACGACGCGGCGGCGGCAGATGAAATCGCTGCTTTCCGAAGGGATCCGGTCAGGGGAGATTGCCATCGACGCACCGTCCACCTCGATGCCGGCACGGTGCGTCATCGGCCTGCAGTGGATACCGGAGAACATCCGCGCCGACATCGGCAAACGCGCGGCGCTGCTGCACGCCCGGGACACGGTGTTGCGGGGTGTCGCGGTCCGCGGCAGGTAGGTGTTGAACCAAAAAACTGTTACCCATACAGTTGGGCGATTAGAACTGGGTTGGCAGTTGACGAGAAGGGGATTTCCATGACCATTGTCGATCGGTTGCGCTATGACGGTAAGCGGGCGCTCGTCGTCGGCGGTGCGACCGGCATGGGTGCCGCGGCCGCCAAGTCGGCCGGAGAACTCGGCGCCGAGGTCATCGTCATGGATTACGCGCCGGTGACCTATGACGTCGCGCGGGCGATCCAGGTGGACCTGCGCGACCCCGCCTCGATCGACGCCGCGCTCGGGCAGATCGACGGGCCGATCCACGCGCTGTTCTCGGCCGCCGGCATCGCCGACGGGACCACCGACCTGATGGCGATCAACTTCCTCGGCCACCGGCATCTGATCGAGCGCCTGCTCGAGGAGAACCAGCTCCCCTCGGGTTCGGCGATCTGCTTCATCTCCTCGGTCGCCGGCATGGGCTGGGAGAACGACCTGGAACTGCTGACGGAGTTCCTCGCCACACCGGACTTCGCCGCGGCGCAGGAGTGGGTCAAGGCGCACGAGTCCGAAGGCATCATCCACTACGGCTTCTCGAAGAAGGTCGTCAACGCCTACGTGGCGACCCAGGGCTACCCGCTGCTGAAGAAGGGCATCCGGATCAACGCGATCTGCCCGGGTCCCACCGACACCCCGCTGGCCCAATCCAACGCCGACCTCTGGCTGACGTTCGCGCAGGACTACCGCGACGAGACCGGCTCCAAGGTGCACACCCCGGAGCAGATGGGCGACGTGATGGCGTTCCTCAACAGCGCCGCCGCCTTCGGCATCAACGGCATCACGCTGCTGGTCGACTACGGGCACACGATGGCCTCGCTCACCAACGCCTACCCGCCGGGCAAGCCGATCATCGACATCATCATGGGCCGGGTAAAGCTCTAGCGGGTCGGCGCCATCCAACCCCGCGGCGCTACCGTCGGGGATATGGTAAAAATCGTCCTCATCGGCGGCCACGGCAAGGTGGCGTTGCAGCTGGCCCGCATCCTGACCGAACGCGGCGACGAGGTCAGTTCCGTGTTCCGCAACCCCGCTCACTGCGACGACGTCGCGGCCACCGGAGCCACACCCGTGGTGGCCGATATCGAACGGCTCGACACCGACGCGCTGACCGATGTGCTCGCCGGGCACGACGCCGTCGTCTTCTCCGCCGGGGCCGGCGGCGGCGACCCGGCGCGGACCTACGCCGTCGATCGTGACGCCGCGATCCGGGTGATCGATGCCTCCGCTCGGGCCGGTGCGCGGCGGTTCGTCATGGTGTCGTATTTCGGCGCCGGACCCGATCACGGTGTATCGCAAGACGACCCGTTCTTCGCCTATGCCGAGTCCAAGGCGGCCGCGGACGCCCATCTGCGCGCCAGCCCCCTGGACTGGACGGTGCTGGGGCCCGGGCGGCTGACCCTCGAGCCGCCCACCGGCCGCATCGCCGTCGGCGCCGGGCAGCAGGTGTCACGCGGCGACGTCGCGCTCGTCGCCGCCGCCGCGCTGGCGGACGACTCGACGATCGGCCGCACGATCGACTTCAACAACGGCGAAGTGCCGATCGCGCAGGCGCTGGCCGGCTGAGCCGCAGCGATCGCCGACACCCCGGCCCGCCGCATGCACCGGAGTAAGCTGCGTTACGCAGCTGGTCTGCCGTCGCCGCCGCACACGCGGCGCCGGCATCGAGCGGAGCATGTTAGACATGCCACGCGAGAGGGAACCCGGTGAGAGTCCGGGACTGTCCCGCAGCGGTATGCAGGAACGACCGCCGTCACCCGCACTGGTCGCAAGACTGGGAAGCGACGGCCATTAGGAGCACCGAACGGTGCGCGCCTGCGAGTCCGAAGACCTGCCGGCTGTGCCGGGCGCGCCGCGTCCGGCGGCTCGTCGCCTCGTGGAGTGGGCGTTCGGCTGGAGGCGTTGCGGTGGGGCACACGGTGCACACCGCGACCGGTCGGCCGCACGTCCTCGGGCGGTGAGCGCCTCGCTGATCGAGAGGACGATATCGTGACCGCTCCCCCCTTCACCGCCACCGTCGCCGGCTCCCCGCGGATCGGTCCGAAACGCGAACTCAAACGCGCGACCGAGGGGTACTGGGCCGGGCGCACCAGCCGCGCGGAGCTGGAGGCCGTCGGCGCCACCCTGCGGCGCGACATGTGGTCGGGGCTGGCCGGTGCGGGTCTGGACTCCGTGCCGGTGAACACGTTCTCCTACTACGACCAGATGCTCGACGCGGCGTTCCTGCTCGGCGCGCTGCCACAACGGGTGACCAACATCGGCGACGAGCTGGACCGCTACTTCGCACTGGCCCGTGGCAACGACGACGTCGCGCCGCTGGAGATGACCAAGTGGTTCGACACCAACTACCACTACCTGGTCCCCGAGATCGAACCCGCAACCCGCTTCGCGCTGAACCCCCGCAAGGTGCTGTCCGAGCTGGGCGAGGCACTCCGGCAAGGAATTCCGGCGCGTCCCGTCGTCATCGGCCCGATCACCTTCCTGTTGCTCAGCAAGGGCGTCGAGGGCGCGGGCCCGCCGATCGGCCGCCTCGACGAGCTGGTGCCGGTCTACTCCGAGCTGCTGGGGTTGCTCGCCGACGCCGGCGCGCAGTGGGTGCAGCTCGACGAGCCGGCGCTGGTCACCGACATCTGCCCCGACGCGCCCGCCCTGGCCGGGCGCGTCTACGACGCGCTGGGCTCGCTGAGCACGCGTCCCGCCATCCACGTCGCCACCTACTTCGGCGACCCCGGCCCGTCCCTGGCGGCGCTGGCCCGCACGCCCGTGGAAGCGATCGGCGTCGACCTGGTGGCCGGCGCCGACGCGGCGGTCGCATCCATAGTCGAGGTACCCGAACTGGCCGGCAAAATCCTGGTGGCCGGCGTCGTCGACGGGCGCAACGTCTGGCGCACCGACCTTGCGGCGGCGCTGGACACGCTCGTCCCCTTGCTGAATTCGGCCGCCACGGTGGCGGTTTCGACCTCCTGCTCCACCATGCACGTGCCGTACTCGCTCGAACCCGAGACCGGGCTGGACGAGAAGCTGCGCAGCTGGCTGGCGTTCGGGCAGGAGAAGGTCACCGAGGTGGTGACCCTGGCGCGCGCGCTGCGCGACGGGCGTGACGCGGTCGCCGGGCAGATCGCGGCGTCGGATGCGGCCGCCGCCTCCCGCCGCGAGGATCCGCGACTGCACAACGACCGGGTGCGGGCCCGCATCGCCGACATCCTCGACTCGGGTGTGCACCGCGGCGAGCCGGCCCGGCGCCGCGCCGCGCAGGACGCGCGGCTGCACCTGCCGCCGCTGCCGACCACCACGATCGGCTCCTACCCGCAGACCCCCGCGATCCGCAAGGCGCGCGCCGCTTTTCGCTCCGGTGAGATCACCGAGGACGAGTACGTCGGCCGGATGAAGCAGGAGATCGCCGATGTCATCGAGCTGCAGGAACAACTCGGGCTCGACGTGCTGGTGCACGGCGAGCCGGAACGCAACGACATGGTCCAGTACTTCGCCGAACAACTGGCGGGGTTTGCGGCCACCCGGAACGGGTGGGTGCAGTCCTACGGGAGCCGCTGTGTGCGTCCGCCGATCCTCTACGGCGACGTGTCGCGGACCCACCCGATGACGGTCGAATGGATCACCTACGCGCAGTCGCTGACCGACAAACCGGTCAAGGGCATGCTGACCGGGCCGGTCACGATCCTGGCGTGGTCGTTCGTGCGTGACGACCAGCCGCTGGCCGAGACGGCCAACCAGGTGGCGCTGGCGATCCGCGACGAAATCCTCGACCTGGAGGCCGCCGGCATCTCGATCATCCAGGTCGACGAGCCCGCGCTGCGGGAACTGCTGCCGCTGCGCCGCGCCGCCCAGGGCGAGTACTTGCGTTGGGCCATCGGGGCTTTCCGCTTGGCCACCTCCGGTGTCGCCGACTCGACGCAGATCCACACGCACCTGTGCTATTCGGAGTTCGGCGAGGTGATCGGGGCGATTGCGGACCTGGACGCCGACGTCACGTCGATCGAGGCGGCGCGCTCGCACATGGAGGTGCTCGGCGATCTCAACTCGGTCGGCTTCGCCAACAGCGTGGGGCCCGGCGTCTACGACATCCACTCCCCGCGGGTGCCCGGCACCGGCGAGATGGCCGAGTCGCTGCGGGCCGCGCTCAAAGCGCTTCCGGCACAGCGGCTCTGGGTCAACCCCGACTGCGGGCTGAAGACGCGTTCGGTCGACGAGGTGACCGCGTCGCTGCGCAACATGGTGGCCGCGGCCCACGAGGTGCGGGCCGCCGCAGCACGCTCACCGCGGTGATCAGCCGCCGGCCGGTGAACGGGGCAGAATCTTTGCCGGCACCTTGCCGGCGAAACTGCCCAGCCCGCGCCCGCTGAGGGCGCCCATCAGCGCCTGGCCGAACGGGCTGTTCGGCATGGCCGAGGCCTGCGCCATGGCCGGGCTGGCGACGCTGGTGGGCGGCAGCACCGGCGCGGCACGGACCCCCCCGTCCGCGGCCGCGGACCAGCCCGACGGGATCGACAGCCCACCCAGCTTCGAGGCGGACGCCAACTGGGCCGAAATCGAACCACCCCAGCTCTTGAGCTGATTGGAGATCCCGCCGACCACCACCTGCATCTTGCTGCTGACGAACTGGCCGATGCTGTCGAACAGCGCCTGACTGCCGGTAAGCCCCATTCCCGAGGATCCGGCCGAGTTGCCCATGCTCATGAACATGCGCGCCGGGATGCTGCCCATCATCGCCGCGTAGTAGCCGCCCTCGATGGGATAGATCGATGCCTGGGTCAGACCGCCCCCGCTCGCCAACGAACCCAGACCGGTGGCGTTGACAAACCCGGCCACGGGGGCCGACGTCGTCAGCGACCCCAGCGTCGCCTGCAGCTCGACGCTCAGCGTGGTCAGCGCGGACAGCGCGCCGGCTCCGGAACTGGTCAGCAGTGGCGTCAGCGTGGCCGCCGGGTTGGTCATCGCCGGCGGCGCGCTGAACGCCGGCGTCTGCAGCGCACCGGCGGCCGAGGCGGCATATCCGTTCATCGCGCCCACATCCTGGGCCCACATCTCCAGATAGTCGGCCTCGGTCGCCGCGATGGCCGGGGTGTTCTGGCCGAAGATGTTCGAGGCGATCAACGCGGCGAGCAGCGCCCGGTTGGTGGCGATCACCGGCGGCGGCACCGTCGTCGCGAACGCCGTCTCGAACGCGCCGACCGCCGCGCCAGCCTGCGCGCCGGCCTCGGCCGCTGCCGCGGCCGTGGCGCCCATCCACGACACGTACGGCACGGCTGCCGCGGTCATCGCCATCGCCGACGGGCCCGTCCATCCGCTGGTGAGGGTCGCGATCACCGACTCATAGGAAGCCGCCGTCGCGTACAGGTCGCTTGCCAGCCCATCCCACGCGGTCGCCGACGCCGCCAGGGGCCCCGAGCCGGGTCCCGAGTACATCATCCCGGAGATGATTTCGGGGGGGAAAAAGGAGAAGAACACCGTGGCCGCCTTGCCCTAGCCGGCCGCCGCCACGTTGGCCGCCTCGGTGATCGTGTACGACGTGGCGCCGGTGGACAGGGCGTTGACGAACGCCTCGTGGATCTGGTTGGCCATCAACGCAATGGTCTGGTAGGCCAACCCGTGCGCGGCGAAGTGGGTGCCCACCAGTTGGGACACCTGGTCGGCCGCCGGCGGCGCCACCCCGGTGGTCGGCCCTTCCGCCGCCGCATTGTTGGACGCCATCGCCGATCCGATCCTCGACAAGCTTCCCGCCGCGGCGGTCAGCATTTCCGGTCGAGCCGTTACGAAGGACACGACCTCCACCTCCTGTCACCATGTCCGCCGGCCATCCCGGCAACGGGGACCAAATTTTCTTGTGGCCGAGGCGATTACGCCCGGCACCTGCCGGCGGACAACTGATCTGGCTTGCATCCCAGCAGTTCCCGCCATCGTAGCCCGGCCACTGCGCCAACGGTGCGGTTTTCACCGAATTCGGCTACGCGGCAACGGATTCGGCAAAGCCGAGCGACCAGTCTTCCCGCGGGTGGCGCCCGCGGGAAGACTGGCCACACCGACGGTGACTCAGAGCAGCGACGAGAGCAGATCCAGCGCGATGGTGCTCAAGTTGGGCGCCAGGTCGGCGGCCAGCATCGAGCCGATGTCCGTAATGGCAGCGGGATCGAACGCCATCGACAACGCGGCCGGGTCGAACGCGGCGCTGAACGCGGCGGGATCGAACGCCGCCGCCGCGCTCGGCAGGGCGGAGCTCAGGCTGTTGGTGATCAGCGCCCACAGTTGGCTCAGCGCCTCCGGCAGCGTGGTCGCCGTGCCGCTGGGGGCCAGACCGGTCGCGAAAGCCTGCGGGATCGTGTTGATCAGGCTGTTGAGCAGGCCGTCGCCGCCGAACAAGGAGCCGCCCGACTGAAGCAACCCGGCATCGAAGAGCCCGGTCGACCCGTTGAGGTAACCTCCGAGGGTGAGAGCGGGAACGTTCAGCAGGTCGACCAACGCGGTGCCCGTCTGCCCGGCGTCGTAGGCGTCCAGCGCCGCCTGCAGCCCGTTCGCGGCCCCCTGCGCCGTCGCATACAGCAACCCGTTGAGGGGGACCAGCAAGTCGAACGTTAAGACATTCGAGAGGTTATCACTGACCGTGTGGGCCAGGTTGGTCAACATCTCGCCGGGGATCGCCAGAATGTTGTCCAGCGGCGTGAGGAGCGGAAGCAGGTCCAACGTGAAGTTCTCGTTGAAGGTGCTCACCGAGGAACTGATGGCCCCGGACCGGATGCCGTCGACCAGCGTGTTGATCTGCGGCGGCAGCGTCTGGGTCACAAACGTGTACAGGTCGTTGGACAGGACCGAAAGATTGCTGCCCGTGACGTCGGCGTAGCCGACCTGGTTGCTCAGCACCTGCCCCAGCACCGGGAACGGGTCGGCGAACCAATCCTGGGCGATGGCCTGCAGGTTGCTGCCCGCCGTCTCGAACACGTTCAGCCACTCCACGATCGGGTTGACTGCCGGAGGAATCGAGGCCGCCGCACTGGCCAAGCCGCCCATGTCCAGCGAGCCGGGCAGCGCGGTGCCCACGTTGGCGGCGAAGTCGCCGACATCGGCGACCACCGAGTCGGTGAGCCGCACGGCGCGCTCCTGGATGTCGTTGGCGATGGTGGGGGCGACCGGGTTGACCGCGATGAGGCTGGCCCCCATCATCGCGACGCCGGCGGCCAGATACGGCCGCATGCGGGTCGACGAG
>Ga0078972_1002628_pt1 | contig 58370 bp, 53 predicted proteins | sample YelNatPaOPGAMG01_FD_67568 | JGI IMG/M metagenome (GOLD analysis project Ga0078972, IMG submission 67568) | Hot spring thermophilic microbial communities from Obsidian Pool, Yellowstone National Park, USA - OP-RAMG-01 (SPADES assembly) (version 2) | ecosystem: Environmental > Aquatic > Thermal...
AATCTTTAATTTTTTCTTTCCCTATTTCCTTTTCAAGTTCTTTAACCTGTATTTTATTTCCAATTTCAAGAACCCTCGCAATAACAAAAGGAGAATCAGTTTTTTTTAATACAGAATCCCATTTATAATCCCAGAATAATTCCTTAAGAATTTCAGGATTTTTGTTCTTCATCTTTTATCCCACATTCTTCAAGAAATTTATCCCAGTTTTTTTCTATTTTATCCTTATCAATTTCTCCTTCTTCATAATTTATCTTTATTCCATCTGCCCAGATATAAACTTTTCCATTTTCATCAAGCCAACTATTTTTAAAACCATTTGAAATACCTTTAACTTTATAAGATTTACCTTTTTCAATTTCTTCTATCTCAATATAAGGATGAAAAATAGGAGATGGAATTTTAACAGGAGCCCCGATTATGAATAAAGGAATTATTGTATTTGCTTCACCAGAGGATTGAGCATAAAAGCCATTCTTTATAACGGTTAAAAGTTCTTCTATCCTTTTTTTCTTTTCGTCTTCGGAAATTTCAAAGATAACTTTATCTTTATTGCCTGCTTTTTCAATTTTAATTGTCGCCTCAAATCCTTCCTCATCTTTTTTCTTTATTTTTACTTTGTATTCATTTTCTTGCCATTTCTCAACATTTTCAAGCAGTTTATCATTTTTCCCAACTTTTATTTTTAGTATTTTCTTATTAACATCATAGAGAGGCTCTTTATCAAATATCCACTCATCCCTTCCCAACCTTTCAACATCAATCGTAAAACTTAATTTATAAAGGGATGTATGCTCTTCTTTGTTATAGGGATTAGGTTTAACATCAAGTCCCTGTTTTTCCGCTCTTTTTACTAAATCATGGTTGCAATAAAAAGCCATATCTCCATTCCATTCAGTTAATGCAACTGCTTTTGTTATTCCAACAGGTGCTTTTCTTGTAATTGACATCTGCTCTCCAATTGTATACATATATCCAAAAGCATCAAGTTCTTCAGAAGTTAAAATATCATCTTGTGTAATATCAAATTGAACAACTTCTCCTTGTGGTGTAACCTGTGTTTCCTTCCATCCAAAAGCTTTGTTTAAGGTTGAAAAGAGATAATGTCTTATTGCGGTTTTGCTGATAAAACTTACTGTTTTCTCGCCTTTTTGTAGTTTTTTAATAGAAAGAATGTTCCCACCAACTTTTTCATCCCTATTTAATGCAGCAGCCTCAAAAATGATTGTTATGGTTATGTTTTTCATGCCTCACCTCCTTTTGTCTCTTCCTTGCCTAAAATAGGTGTAAGAAAAGAGAAAATAAGTGTTTTAAAATATTTTTCATTTTCCGGTTTAAATGCCTCAACAAGTTCATCCGGAAATTTTTCTTGATTTGCGGAAAAACATCTTAAAAGTATATAAAAGACATTATCCTTATTTCCAAGCCGAACCTGTTCAAGAAGCCGAAAACCACTTTTATTTATTGATTGGGCAAGAACTTCCTTCCCATTTACATTTTCTCCTTCTTTTTTTAATTTCTTTATTAACTCATTAATTTTTTCTTTTTCTTCCATATTCACCTCCCGTTTTTTAAAAATTTTTGCATAAAGTTCTGGTAAGATTCTTGAAACTTCTTGAAAATACTTTAATTCATTATTTGTAAAATATTTTTTAATCGGGTCATTTTCAGAAATTTCTTCTTTATTTTTTAATTTTAAAATTGCTTTCAAAACAAAATAATTTGCTTTTTCAAGTTCTGAAAACTTTCCAGATAAAATTAAATCAAATATTTTTTCTTCATTTATTCTTTCAATTAAAGATGCTATCTCGTAATCAAGCAAAATTTTAGTTATATCCTGTGGAAGGTCAAAATAATCAATAATATTTTCAAATTTGTTATTTCTTCTTACCCTTTTTTTAACTATTACCTCTATATTCATCATTGTCCAGGCACCAAGTAATGCCCTTCTTTTTATCGCCCATTGTAAAAGAGAGGAACCTAAAATTTTTCTTATTTTGTATTCTTTTGATTCTTTTAATATTTCTTCAGCAAATCTGTTTAAGTCCCATATCAATTTAAAATCAGGCGCATTTATAAAAATTTCTCCTTCAGAAGTTGGAATAAAGGCTAATCTATGATGAATAAATAAATAGACACAAAAAGGACATATTAATATAGAACTTTTATTATTCCAAAAAGAATTAGGAAATTTTCCTATAGATGCTCCCAGTTCATCTGTATGAGGGTCTGCAAAAATAACTAATCTTTTTTCTAAAGATTTTTCTTTTTTTAGAAAGTCCGATGGTATATTCTTCCTTTTGCAAAAAACACAAACCAATTGCCCATTATTATCTTGCTCTAAAGACCTTTTAATTAACTCAAAAAATTGAAACTTCAACCATTCTTCTCTTTGTATCAAATTTTGATAAGGGGTATTAGAACCAAAAAACCATTTTCCTCCAGCTCTAATATATTTATAACCTTCATCTGGGTTAGATGGAAAATTCTTTTTTATATCATCTTTATATTTTTCTTCATTTGTTCTCCCTTTTTTGTCTTTTTTCTTTAACCATTCTTCAAGATTTTCGTTTAGAAGAATATGAGTTACTAATAATTTGGTTGCATAAGGTATGGGATTATTTATTTCTGGAATAAACCATTCTTGCGGAATTTTAATAGTTCCTTTTTCGTAATTTATTTTCTTCCTATCTTCTTCTTTAAAAATCTTCAGCAATCCCACAACCCCTGCATTATAAAGCCAGTTTGAGGGATATAAAATTATTTTCTTTTCATCCATTTTCATTTAAAAATTTTTCCAGTAAATCAACTGAAAACTTTGCCTTTTAATCGCTTTTTTGCAAGTGAATTTGTATTCATATTTCTATTCCTTCTTTAATGTTAAAATCTTCCTTTATGACCCAGTAATAACCACCCTTCTTATAAACTTTTTTGGCTCCATATCTTTTCAATTTTTCTTTTAAAGTATTTAAATAATTTCTAAAAAATTCATTTCTGTCATAATAGATAATCGTATCCACAATCATATCAAGAAATAAAAAACTGCCAGTTTTAACTTCTTTGAAAATTTTCTTAATTAAATCTCTATATTCTTTTTTCATATTTGTTTAACCACTTCAAGAAGACCAAAGCCCTGACCTGTTCTAACTCCAAATCCATAATCATATAAAAATTTAAGGATTTTGGTATTTCCTTCAAGATAAAAATATCCGCGAAAACCCCTTGCAAATCCACCAAATAAAGGAACTACTGTCTCATTAATCAATATTTTGCCATCTTTTTCATATAAAGAAAATCTTATTTCCGGTTCTATGTCAATATTTTTAATCATCCTAAACTTCTGTTTAACCCTCTTTTTTAATATTTCATTAAATTTCTCAAGATTTTCTTTTTCAGGAATTACAAACCAGTTTTTAAAATTAGATGGAGAACTATCCGGGTCAGTCATTAATGAAATCCCAATAGTTTTAAAGAGAACTTTTTTTGAATTTATATTTTTTTCGGGGAGCAATTTTATATCTTTTAAGAAAAATTTCTTATTACATAAAATTAAATTATCCTTTTTTTCTTTTTTCAGTTGCAGAATGCCGTTCCAGAAAATTGAAATTATTTCATTATCTCCAGAGGAAAATATAAATGAAATTTGAGGTCCAATTAGATTATCTTTAAATTCATCTCCTAAAAAGGGAGAATAAACATAGGGTTTTAATTTTTTTGAGGCAAAGAGTGAATTATATTTTTCTTCCGATGATTTTTGAAATGTCTTTTTAAGGAATGATATAAAATTTCTTCTTAAATCCTCATTTTTAAAATCTGTCTTTTCCCCTTCAAAAATTAATTTAAATCGCATAGAAAAATTATACCATTTTAATTATCCTTATCAACCTTTTGATATCTCTGCTTCCTTTAATTTTTCTATCAACTCTTCAATTTCTCCATCCATTATCTTATCAAGGTTATATGTTGTGTAATTTATTCTGTGGTCTGTAACTCTATTCTGGGGGAAATTATAAGTTCTTATTTTCTCACTTCTATCACCTGTTTTTATAAGTTTTTTCCTTTCTTCATCAATTTTTTCCCTTTTTTCTTTTTCATAGAGTTCCTGTAATCTTGCTCTTAATATTTTCATCGCCTTTTCTTTATTTTTTATCTGAGACCTATCATCCTGACAACTTACAGAAATTCCTGTTGGCAAGTGTGTTATTCTTACAGCAGATGAAGTTTTATTTACATGTTGACCTCCATGACCACTTGCTCTGAATGTTTCTATTTTTAAATCTTCTGGATTTATCTTAATTTCCTCTTCTTCTATTTCAGGTAAAACAGCAACTGTTGCAGCGGATGTATGAATTCTTCCATAACTTTCTGTTTTAGGAACTCTTTGAACTCTATGGACTCCACCTTCATATTTTAAATTTCCATAAGCACCTTTACCCTTAACAAGAAAAATTATCTCCTTAAAACCACCAAGTTCAGAAGGATGGGAATCCAAAATTTCAATTTCATAATTATTTCTTTCACAATATTTTGAATACATTCTGAAAAGGTCTGCAGCAAAAAGACATGCTTCTTCACCACCTGTTCCTGCCCTTATTTCAACTATAGCATTTTTCTCGCCTGTCTTATCTGGAGGATTTAAAAGTTCTTTTATTTTTTCTTCTATTTTTTCTCTTTCTGAATCCAGATATTTTATTTCCTCTTTTGCAATCTCCTTTAAATCCTGTTCTCCTTTTTCTAATATTTCTTCATCTTCCTTGATTTTCTTTAAAATCTCATCTATTTTTTCCTTTAGTTTTATAATTTCTTCATAAAAACTTATTTTTTTTAAAACTTCTTTTAACTTTTCGGGGTCTTTTTTTTCACTGGACAGATATTCAATACAACTTTTATAATCCTTTTCTATTTCTTTTAACTTTTCATTTACCATATTTCTTCATAAATTTTTCAACTCTACCTGTGCTATCAACATATTTCTGTTTTCCTGTAAAATAAGGATGGCATTTGTTACAAATTTCAATTTTTATTTCCTTTTTTGTTGACCTTGTTTTTACGATATTTCCACATGCACATACAATTGTTGCTTCATGATATTCAGGATGTATTCCCTTTTTCATTTTTTCCCTCCTCCTCTATTATTTTTATATCAAATTCCGCAAGGTCTTCTCTGCCTATCGGTTTTTCTACTATTGTTATACCCTCTCCACTGAAATAATCAATATTTTTACCTTCAATTAAAAATCTAACTTTCTTAATCCCTTCAAATTGTGTCGCAGTATAAACAATCTGAGCAATTCTTGATTCCATTAATAAAGTTCCACCACCTTCCTCTACTTCCTTTGAAAAATCAAGATTTACAGTGTCTCCTTCTATACTTACATTCAGTAATCTTGTATTTTCATTTAATGATGTTGAAAATCCTTCTTTTTTTTCTTCTTCAGTAGGTCCCTTTATTAATTCTTTTATTGCTGATTCTACTTTATTTTGAATACTTTTTCCATAAAAACCAATTTTTCTTTGAACAGGCATAATTAAAGTTTGATTATTTTCCTGTTTTGTTAAAAATATATAAACACTGGTTTCTTTTAAAATCTTTTCTTTAACTTTCAAAAATCCAAAAAATAATAAAAGTAAAATAAATAAAGCAAATAACCCTATTGCAGTATTTCTCTCGCTTTTTCCCATTTTGGTTTTTAATTATACCATTTTTTTTAAAATTGGTAAATAATTATGCCTTTATAATTTTAGGAGATTTTCCTTTATAAACATTTCTTGTGTCAATTATCAAAGGAAGAGATTCATAAATTTTTTTATAATCAATATTTGAATGGTCTGTAACTATTATTGCCACATCATATTCACTGAGTTTTTCTTCAGTAAATTCAATTGAAAAAATTGGTTTAGAATACTGTCTTGTTTTTTTTACTTCTTTAACATATGGGTCATAGTAATCTATTTTCCCTACATTTTTTTTCTCAAGGATTTTCATAATTTTAAAAGCAGGTGATTCTCTTATGTCATCTACATCCTTTTTGTATGCAATGCCAACTATCAATATTTTGGCACCTTTAATAGTTTTTCCCTGCATATTCAAACCCTCAATACATTTTTCAACTACATAATAAGGCATCATTGTATTTATTTCTCCCGAAAGTTCAATAAAACGCGTTGTAAAATCATATCTTTTTGCAACCCATGTGAGATAATAGGGGTCTATTGGAATACAATGACCTCCAAGTCCTGGGCCTGGATAAAATGCATGAAATCCGAATGGTTTTGTTTTTGAGGCATCAATTACTTCCCAGATATCTATTCCCATTCTTTCAAAGAGCATTTTCAATTCATTAACAAGTGCAATATTTACTGCCCTATATATATTTTCAAGTAATTTAGTTGCTTCGGCTACTTCAGTTGAAGAAACAGGGATAACTTTATCAATTATTTGTGAATATAAAGCAATACCAACTTTTCTACAATTCTCAGTAATTCCACCAACTACTTTAGGAATATTTTTTGTATTATAATTTGGATTTCCAGGGTCTTCTCTTTCAGGAGAATAAATTAAAAAATAATCCCTTCCCACAACAAGTCCTTTTTTTTCAAATTTAGAAAGATATATTTCTCTTGTCGTTCCTGGATATGTTGTTGATTCAAGTGAAATTATATGTCCTTCTCTTAAATTTTCATATATATCATTTGCAGTATTATATAGATAAGTTAAATCCGGTTCCATATATTGAGTCAAAGGAGTTGGAACACATATTAGAATTGCATCCACTTCTCTTAATTTTTTCATATCTGTTGTTGGCTGAAAATGAGGGAGAATGTTTTTTATTCTTTCTTCAGGGATATAATGTATATATGATTGCCCCTTTTTTAATCTTTCAACTTTTTCTTTATCTATATCAAAACCAATTACTTCAAATCCATTCTCAACAAACCTTATTACAAGGGGAAGCCCAACATATCCAAGACCAATCACCCCAACTTTTATTTTTTTATCATTTATTCTCTTAATCAAATTATCAATTTCCATAAATTAAATGGTAACATTTTTTCTGCTAAAAGTCAATAGGTATTATCTGTGCTTTTGGTAAATTGACTATATAACACTCAACATTTTCTGTATTAAATATTCTTTTGGCACCATCTCTATATATTCTAATCTGTTCTTTATACTCATCAACATCTTTCAAAAAGGTTTTAAACTCATATATTTTAACTTTTCCTTCCTCAACAAAAATTTTATCAATTACACCTTCATATATTCCACTTTCACTTTCATAAATAAATGGGAGTTCGCTTTTCACATTTTCTGATACTTTTTCACTTATTATTTTTTCAATTTCTCTATTTTTTCTGATATTTTCAAAAATCTTAAAAATTTCATTCTTATACTTTTCAATCTCATCAATTTCTTTTTTCAAATAAAAGATAACTCTCTCTTTAATTTTTTCTTCCTTATATTCCAGAACCCCATTACTTATCTCTTCTATAATTTTGTGCACAATAGAACCTATTATATTTTCATAATAGGAATAACCTTTTTGCTTTTTCTCCTTTGTAAATGATAGAACTGGTTTGTAATTAAACCCTTCAATATTAAATTTTTCTCTCTCAGAACTTTTAATTTCAAGTTTTTTACCTTCTTCAAATTCTCCTTGGTAAAAAGATTTCAATCTTTCAATTTTATTTAATATTTGATGATTACCTTTCTTTCTCTGTGTTCCTGAAATGAAAAGGTATTGCATTGCTCTTGTTAAAGCAACATATAGCAATCTATTTTCTTCTTCTAACATTTCTCTTTCAAAATTACTCTTAAATTCTGAAAAACTTTCTTTTTTATAGGTATAAACATATCCTTCTCCATCTTTTAAATAAAAAAATTCGTCTTTTTGTGTATTATATGATAAGTCCTCAAGATTTATAAGGAAAACAACCGGAAATTCAAGTCCTTTTGCACCATGAATTGTCATAATTTTAACAGCATCCTGATGGATTGAAAAAATATCTGCTTTTGGTTCATCCTGATTTTTTGATAATTCTCTTAAATTTTTTGAAATCTGATAATGAGGCAAATATGATTGATTCTGTAAAATTGAAAGAAATTTTTCAACATTCGCAATTCCCTGAGTGTCAAGGTAATCTTTGAATTTAATCTCCTTCAATATGTTTTCAACTAAAAAAGATATTTCATATTGAGACAATTTCTCTCTCCATTCATTCACCTTTTCTTCATTTATTTTAAAAACTGAATTTTTAAGATTCCACAAAGAGTATTTATCGGTTGGGTCTATCAAACAATAAATTAAAGATAACAAAAATTTAATCTCTTCTTCCTGATAAAAACCAATTCCTCCGATTATCACATATGGTATATTATATTCTTTCAGTTTTTCCTCAAGAAGAGCAAATTTTTCCCCTCTTTTTCTCATAAGAATTAAAATATCCTTTGCTTCAATTTTTCTCTCAATTTTGTTTTTTCTATCGTATATCATAATCTCTTTACTTAAAATTGAACATATTTTATTACAGAGAAATTCGTATTCTTTTTCTTTATTTTCAAAAATATTTATTTCAACCTTTGATTGCAGATTTCCAGTTTCCTCTTCAAATTCAAGTTCTTCATTTTTCCAGTCATTGTCATTTTCAAAAACTTTATTTACAAAATTTATAATTTGTGAGGTGCTTCTAAAATTTTTCTTCAGTTTTTCCAGTGAATAGTAATTTTCAAGTGTTCTTTTTGCCTCTTCAAAAACATTTCTTTCCGCTCCTCTGAATTTATATATTGATTGTTTTTTATCTCCTACAATATAAATCCCATAATTTTCTCCTCCCTCTGCTTTTGCTCCGTAACCTGAAATCCATTCTTCAATTAATTTTTTTATTATTTCCCATTGAAGAAGATTTGTATCCTGAAATTCATCAATAAAAATAAAATTAATTTTTTCATCAAAATCTTCAAGAATTAATAAGGCATTTTTATTGTCAATTAATAATTCATATGACTTTTTTTCAAGGTCATCAAAATCTAAATAACCGAGTTTCTTCTTAAGTTCAAAATATTTTTCATCAACTCTTTTATAAAATTCCAGAATTTTTTTTGTCATTTCTGATTTTTCTGCTGGCCTACCTAAAAAAATATATGGATGTAACCTTCTCATTTCAAAAATTAAATCAAGGAATTTATTTGATTTTATATTTTTTAAAATTTCGTAAAAAATTTTTATTTCTTCAGAATCACTAAAAGTTTTAGTCAATGCCTCATTAAAAAGTATATCACTTCCCTTCCTGTCCATTATCTGGAAAAAGGGGTCTATCTGAATAAAAAATGAAAATCTTTTTAAAATCTTTCTTGCAAAAGAATGGATTGTGGAAAAGTTAAGTTTTAAAAGAATATTTTGAAGTTTTATCTTTTCATTATCTGAGAGATTTTTATAATCCTCATTTAAAATAAAATAAATCAATCTTTCCTTTAATTCAAGAGCAGCATTTTCTGAAAATGTAACTGCTAAAATTTTTTTTAAAACTTCATAAGAACCTTCAATTTTCTTAAGTTCTAATATTTCATTAATTATTGAATGGGTCTTACCTGTTCCTGCAGATGCTTCTTTTATTACCGCTTTAAATTTTATTTTATTTTCCATTTTTAATGATACACCCTTCCTTGTATTCACAATAAAAACACTCTTCACTCCCGGAAGTAAATATAAATTCACCTTTAATTATTTTTTCACTTATTTCATTCAACAACTCTTCAATTCTCTCTATATATCCAAATTTTTTTCTATCTTTGAAATTATATTTTTTCCTAACTTCTTTTTCTTCAAGAAAACTAAAATTCCATATTTCTGCTTCTACTTCTTTGTAATCCAGTTCATTTAATTTTGAATACATCCATACATATAAAGGAAGTTGCATCTCATGTTTTTTTTCAAAATCATTTTCAGTATATGAAGGATTATTTATTCCTGTTTTAATATCAATTATAATAAAGTTCCCTTTCAAGGTTTTCCCAATTATATCAAATCTACCTTTAAGAATTATTTTTTCGTTTTCAAAGTTATTTTTCTCTTCAAAATTTAAAAACATATTTCCAGAAAATTCTCTAATTATTTCTTCAAATTTATTCAAAATTTCATTTACTCGCAACTCCATAATCCCTTTATAAATTGAAGAAATTTTGTTTTCCTCAAATTTATTTCTTATCTCTTGATAAATAGCATTTTTAAATAGATTTTTGTACTCTTCTAATTTCCCATAATCAACAGGCACATTTTTTTTATTCTCAAATACTTTCTGAAATGAAGAGTGTATTATTTCTCCCCATATTTTCGGGACTTCCTGAATTTTGGGAATTTTATATGGTTTTATTTCTTCAACTTTCTCAAGATAAAATTTATAAGGACATTTTAAAAGTTTTTCCAGTTCTGTCACCTCTATTACAAGTTTATTGTCTTTAATATATTTTTCTCTAAATTTTTCAAAAGATATTTCTGGTTTAAACAATTCTTTTTTTTCAAATGAAACATCCCATAAGGGAATTGATTTTGATTCAATATCAAAAATAAATATTGATTTCATCTGTAATCTATCCTCAATTTTTGATGGATAGGTGAATATTACTTTTTCATGTTCATTCTTAATTCTATAAAAATCAGACCTGTCTCTTGCAATTCTTTTTTCATAATGGTCAAGTCCTAATTCCTTTTTTATTTTATCTGGAATTAAAAACTCTTCAATTTTAGGAGAGTTCGGAAAATTTTCTTCCGTTGTTCCACAAAAGAAACATATTTTCTTTTCTATTCCCAAACTCTCCATTATACCACTAACCCTAATTCCATACCCTTCTCCTTTTTCAACTTCAATCATTTCAAGTAATTTTCTAATTAAATTTAAAAATTCTTCTTTAGTCAAATAATATGAGCCCTTCAATTTTTTTATAAGGTCAAAAAAATCCTGCTTAATTTCAATTTTATGTGGGTCCCATTTCATTTTTTCCAATATTTTTTCTGTAATTTCTCCCCAATCATTTAAAGTTCTACTACTCTCTTTTAATAAACTCAAACATTCTTTTATTTTTTTTATATTTCCATCATTAATATTTTCAAAATCATTCTTATAAAAACCTGTATTTTCAAAATTTTTTCTTGTCTCAAGAGAAAATTTATCAACAAGTTTTTTATCAATTGCTGCAAAATAAGGAGATGTTAGAATATTCATTAAAACATTCCAATCATAGGTTTCAGATAAAGTAAATAGTTCAAAAATAGGAGAAATGGATGGCTCAAAAATAAAAGAATAACCAGGAATTACCTCAACAGGAAGATTAAATCTTAAAAATATCCTTTTAATATAATCTCTGTAATTTAACATGTCTGAGCAAGTAATTATAAAGTCATCAAGATTTAATTCTCTATCATCTGTTATTTCTTTGTTTATCAGATATATTAAACCCTTTATTTCCTCTTCCTTTGTCGGGAAATTGTAACATTCAATCTGTGGATGATAATTTTTTCCATTAACTTTTTCTTCTTCAAAATTTTCAACTGAATTTAGAAATTTCAATGTTTCCCCAACAATTAATTCTTTTGCATCCGGTGAAAATTCATCTATTTTAAAAAAAGAAATTAAAGTATTATCACTTTTTTTTATAATTTCTGAAACAAAATTTCTCTGATAGTTTGGAAACTCAAGAATATTTTCAAAGACAATATTTTTGAAATTATATCTTCCTATATATTTAACTGCTTCATCGTAAATATCCTCATTATCAATTAAATTTTTTCTCTCAAGGTAATTTCCATATTCTTCAAAAATTTTTAAGGCAAACTTAACATTTTCTTTATTATCTTCATATTTCCAGATAAAATCTTCAATTGCTTTTTTAATTTCTGAAATTTTAATCCCTGATATTTTTATTTCCTTTATAAAATTTGAAATTACTCTTGCAAACCCTTCATCTGTGTAGTATAAATCTCTATTTCTTTCATTTTTCAAAAGTTCAAGAATTATAAGATATTTTTCAATTTCAGAAACAATTTTTTTAGGGCTATTTTCATTTATAATTTTTATTACAAGGGATTTTAAGGTAAAGGTCTGGGGGAGAATATACCTTGAAAATTTACTATAAAACTTCAATTTAAAATCCTGAACCTTGCAGAAATTTGAAGTTATGTAAACAAAATTATCAAGAATATTCAATCTCTTAATTTCCTCAAGAAGGAATTCTGTTTTATTTTTAAAATTTAATGGGAAAAGTAAAATTTTTTTCATTTCTTAATTTTCAATGTATAATATAATTTAAAACTAATTTTCTGTCAACATGTCAGACAAATGAAAAGAAGAAAAATAATTAAACAGATATTTCATCTTGTTGTTATATACATTCCTTACAGGCTCCTTGTCTTCTTTTTAAAACTTTTACCATTTTTTTTATATCCAACAGTAAGCAAAATGATTGGCAAAATTTCTTTTTCAACAATGAGAAAAACAAGGGAAAGAGTAATTAAAAATATTAAAATTGCATTTGGAAATAAATATTCTTCTAAAGAAAGAAAAAAAATATGCAAGGAAGTTTTAACTAATGTTATTATGAATTTTCTTGAACTTGAGCAATTGACAAAATTGAAAGAAGAAAAATTGATGAAAATGGTTGAAATTGAAGGGGAAGAAATTCTTAAAAATTTTTTAAAAGAAAATAAGGGAATAGTTGCTATTTGTGCACATCTTGGGAATTTTCCAGTTGTTCAGACAATATTAAGTAAAAAGGGTTATCCAATAAATATGATAGTTAGGGAAACAAATAATAAATATCTTGCAAGATATGCTCAAAACTGGAGGAAGAAGTTGAAAGTTCCTGCAATATCAAAATGGAATTTAGAAAAAGCAATTAATGAATCTAAAAACTGGATAAAAAAAGGCGGAATTTTATGTTTTTATATTGACCAGTATCATAGAAGTGGAGTTAAGTGCGATTTATTTGGAAAGACTTTTTCAGCACCTATTGGCCCTGCTGTTTTTGCAAGAAAATATGATACACCTGTTGTCGGGATTTTTACATTTAAAACTGGTTTAAGAAAACATAAAATTATTATAGAAGGTCCCTACCCCATTAAAAAAACAAAAAATATAACAGAAGACCTGAAGGAAAATACTGCTTTTTTTATAAAAAGAATAGAATATTATGTGAGCCAATATCCTGAACAATGGTTTTCATGGCTTCATAGAATGTTCCGTTAAAATCTTCTAAACAACTCCATTACAACTGCTGTTAAAAGCCCAACTGTTAAATTATCATCCATTTTCAAAGGTAAAATTTCAATTATAGATGAAGTAAAGGTTCCTATCAGTAGTATATAAATAGGAAGTTCAATAAATTTAAAAATTATCAGGGATATAAATAAATTAAAAATAACGCCCCCTAAAAATCCTTCAAGTGATTTACCAGAAAAAATCTTTATTTTACCGAATTTACTTCCAATTATTCCACTCCCTGCATCGCAAAAAACAAGAAAAAATATTGATGGTATTGCAATATCCTTTATAAAAAAAATAAGGATTATAAAAGTTGCTATCATAAAATATGTATCACCTGTAAGTTTACCTGGAGGAGTTTTAAAAATCCTTCCATATTTTTTCAAAATATAATCCCATATCCCGGGATTTTTCCATCTTTCATATTCAAGAGAAAGAAGTAAAGTTAAAAAAAATGAACACACAATTAGCGGGAAAAATACAGATTTTGTTATTAAATATAAAAAAGGAACAATTGAACCCATAAAAATTCTATATAATTTCCTTTTCCATATTACCATTTTAACCTGTCTTTTTTGTTTTTATCTCCCCTATGACATCTCTATTGACAATGGCACCGACAATTATTAATATCAATGTAGAGAAAAATAATTCAATGAAATTTTTTGTGTATATAATTCCCAAAAAAATGAGAAAGATTATGATTGATGAAAAGAGAAGTTTTGGAGAGCGAGGATTAATTTTTTGAACCAAAAACCATAAAATTATTACAAGAAGAAATAATTTCGGCATTAAATATAAAATAACTCCTCCACTTGTAGCAGCCCCTTTACCCCCCTTAAATTTTAGAAATATTGAATAGCAGTGCCCTATAACAGCACAACAACCAATTAATGTGAGAAGAATTAGATTTGTAATTCCATAATTTTTTGCAATAACCATAGGAAATACGCCTTTAATTGTATCAGCAATCCAGACAATTATTCCCCACTTTTTCCCGATAGCCCTTGCTACATTTGCAGCACCAGGGTTACCTGTCCCGATTTTTCTTATATCTTTTCCTGTTAAAAAAAAGGTAAATAGATAGGCAAAAGATATACTCCCAACTAAATAACCTAAAATCATAAAAATTATAACCATCAATTAAATTTTAATACAATTTATTTAGTCAATCAATTTAACTGGTTCATTCTTTCTTATGCTTTCATGAGCAAGGATAGTAACTTCAAAAGATTTTAAGGCATCTGAATAATCTGATTTTATATATTTATTTGTATTTTCTTTTACACTTTTTATGAATGCAGAATCTTCTTCAAACATAGGGTCAATATTTGAAATATATCTTTCAATTCTATCACCTTTGTTTATTTCAATTGTATTTCCTTTATAAAACAAAATAATATTTTTACCTACAATTTCCACATCACTTTCATAACCAGCCCATAACCAGGTGCAAGTTAGATTTCCTATAATCCCATTTTTAAACTTCATTACCATAGTTAATCCATCCTCTACATCATATTCTTCATAAATTTTATTATTAATTCCCTCAAATTTATATGCAAAGATTTCCTCTATATCTCCACAGAAATATCTTATTAAATCAACTGTATGTGTTGCCTGTTCAATTAATTGCCCACCTGACATATTTTTCTTTATCAACCAGATTTTTTTACCTGCTCCCGGAACTTCACCATAATATCTACCTCTGACAAGTCCAATATTTACATTTCTAATTAATTCCTTCATCCTATCAACAATATCAAAATACCTCAAAACATAACCAACAGATGTTATCAAATTTTTTTCTATTACTTTTTTAGAAATTTCTCTTGCTTTTTCAAGATTTAAATGGATTGGTTTTTCAACAAAAAATGGTATATTTCTCTCTATACATTCTTCTTCTTGACCAATATGAGCATAAGGAGGAACACATATATAACAGGCATCAATCTTTTCTTCGTCAAGCATTTTTCTAAAATCAGTATATACATTTCCTCCATATTCATTAGCACATTTTCTTGCCAGTTCTTCATTTAAATCGCACATTCCAGCAAACTTAATCCCATCAATTTTTTTAAGACGAATCATATGTGCTTGAGCAATACCTCCACACCCAATAAAACCAATTCTTAATACCATATTTACCTCCTCCTTTGTTTATTTTTTCTAAATTATGTTATCATAAAATAAATGGAAAACAAAATCTGTAAAATTAAAATAAATGAAAAACTTGAAGATGTTCATTATTTGATGGAATTTGAAAATAATTTTAAAGAAAACTTTTTGCCTGGAAATTTTGTTCATATAAAAATTGAAAACAATTTTTTAAGAAGGCCTTTTTCAGTTTGTAAAGTGAATAAAAATTCAATAATAATAATCTATAAAGTTGTTGGAGAAGGGACTGAAAAATTAAGTAAAAAGAAAAAAAATGAATATATAGATGTTATTGCCCCATGTGGGAATTCATTTCCTCTTTTTAAAAATAAAAAAATTGCAATTATTGGAGGAGGAACCGGAATTGCTCCTTTAATTTTTCTTTCTGAAAAACTGAAAAATAATAAAAATGAAATTGACTTTTTTTATGGAGTGAAAAATAAAAGATTTATATTTTTCAATATTCTGCCAGTTCGGATAAATTTCATTTTTTCAACAGAAGATGGTAGTTTTGGAAAAAAAGGAGATATTTTTGATGTCTTTAAAAATTTTAAAGATAATTATGATTTAATTTATGCTTCCGGCCCAAAAGAATTATTAAAAAAAGTATCATCTTTTTCAGAAAAAATTCCTGTATATATCTCACTTGAAAATTATATGGCATGTGGAATGGGTTTATGTTATGGATGTGTGGTGAAAATAAAACAGGGTGATGACTGGACATATAAAAGAGTTTGTAAAGATGGACCTGTTTTTAATGCCAAAGAAATAATATGGGATTAAAATTACTTAAAACAAAACTTGGAAAAATAGAACTGGAAACACCTATAATAATGGCAAGTGGAACTTTTGGATATGGACTGGAAAAAGTTGATTTTATTGATATTAAAAAAATAGGAGCGATTACAACAAAAACAATCACTTTTTCTCCTTGGAAGGGAAATCCTCAACCAAGAATTTACGAAACATATTCAGGAATGATAAATAGTATAGGACTTCAAAATCCGGGTGTTTTTTATTTTGTTAAAAATATATTGCCTGAAATAAGGAAAAAATATAAAAAAGTTTTTGTAAGCATTACTGATAAAACAGAAAAAAAACTTTTGGAGATTGTAAAAATCATTTCAAAAGAAAAAGTAGATGCCATTGAATTAAATCTTTCATGCCCAAATTTTGAGAAAAAAAGAAAAATGATTTCTCAAGACCCTGATTTGACATATAAAGTTATTAAAATGGTAAAAAATGAAACGCATATTCCCTTGATAGCAAAAATCTCACCCAATGTAACGGATATAAAAGAAATTGCTATTGCCTGTGAAAAGGGAGGTGCAGATATATTATCATTGATAAATACTGTAAAAGGATTAAGAATTGATTTTAAAAAAATGAAAGTTATTGATGGAGGATTATCCGGTCCATGCATAAAACCAATAGGTCTTAAATGTGTTTACGATGTTTATAAAGTAGTCAATATTCCTATTATTGGAATTGGTGGAATTGTTAAAGGTATGGATGCCCTTGAATATATAATGTTAGGTGCTACTGCTATAGGAATAGGAAGCGGTTTTTTTAATAACCCAAATATTATAGATGATGTTTACTTTACACTCATAAAATATTTAAAAGAAAATAGATATGAAACAATTGAAAATATAATAGGGCTCCTCAATGAAAAGTGTTGAAAAAATTTTTTTATTTATTATTTCTTTTTTGCTATTTTTAAGATTTTTATTTGACGGAATTACATACCCTTTCTTTAATCTAATTTTCACACTCTCTTTTTTCTTTTTTTTCATACTCTACCTGTTTTTAAAATCATTCAAAATTAACATAACTTATTCAGAAATATTTTTACTGATATTTATATTTTTCTCAATAATTTCCTCTTTTTTCTCACAAATAAAAAATTCAGGGGTTAGATTTAATACATACAGTCTTTCCTATTTTTGTATCTTTTTTCTTTTAAGCAATATTTCCAGAGAAAAAAATAATAAAATGTCAATTATAAATCTATTTTTTATAATAACCTTTCTGATAAATATTTATGGTGTCTATCAGAGATTCTGGGGTTTTGAGGAAACAAGAAGATATTTTATAGAACAAAAAGAAATATTATTGAAAGAATATCCTGAATTTTTTAAAACAATTTATCCAACATTTATTGATAGAATGCAGAGCAATAGAATTTATTCTACTTTTGTCTATCCAAATATTTATGCATCTTTTCTTATTTCAATAATGCCATTATTATTTTTCATTTTTTCTGCAAGATATAAAAATTATTTAAGTTTATTTTCTCTCTTCCTTTTTCTTTTATCCTTTTTTTGTTTGATTTTAACAGAATCAATGGGTGGGCTTTTAATTTTTATTTTTATCTTTCACATTTTATTTTTGCAAATCTTTTTAGGAGATAAAAATTTTAAAAAATTACTTCCATCTATTTTAATATTTGAAATTATTCTTCTATTTGCAGGATATTACTTTAAAATTTTGCCCCATATTCATTCCCTTATTGATAGAGTTTTTTACTGGAAAGCAACTTTAAAAATCATAAAATTAAAACCTCTTTTAGGTATAGGACCTGAAAATTTTAAATATTATTTTTTAAAATTTAAACTTCCAGAGGGGCTTGAAGCAAAACATGCTCACAATTTATTTCTTGAAGTATTTGCAGAGAATGGATTTATCGGTGTTGTTTCTTTATTCAGTTTTTTAATTTATATAATTTTAAATTCATTCAGAAAAAAGGAAGACAAATTTATATCACTTGGAATTGGGTATCTCTTGATTTCCTTTTTATTACATAATTTAATTGATTTTGATTTTTATGACCCATCAGTTGCTGTATTATTTTTTATTTTTGGTGGTTTGAATGAGAAAAGAATTAAAGGAATAAACATCAAATTGACAAAAATATTGTTATGTTTTATTATAATTCTGTGTATTTTTACAAGTTTTAAATTGATAAAATTTGAAATTTCTGAAAAATATAGAATTGAGAGTTTTAAGGTCAAAAATATATATGAAAGATTATACTTACTTGAAAATGCTGAAAAGTGGGAAGATAAAAACTTTGAAATATATGTTGAAAAGGGTGATATATTTTTAGAAATGTGGAAATTAACTGGTGAATATAAAAATTTAGATTTGGCAATATCAAATTATAATAAAGCAATTTTTATAAATCCTTATTTAACCAAAGTTTATTTAAAGTTGGCAAATCTATATGAAATTCTTGGAAATTATAAAATGGCTGAAAATATGTATTTAAAACTAATTGAAATATATCCTAATAAAAAACTGTATAATCTGGAAATTGCAAGATTTTACAAAAAAATAGGAGAAGAGGAAAAATTTAAATATTACTATGAAAAAAGTAAAAAATTAAAGGGAGTAACTACTGAGGAAGGTATTATAATTGAAGAGATAGAAAAATGGATAGAATTGCAGAAGTAGAAATAAGAAAAGTTGAAAAAGACCTTTATTTCAGAATACCTTCTAATATAGATGTGAATGTGAGAGATTTTGTTCTTGTTGAGTTTACAGAAGGAACTGTAGATTATGGTAGAATTTATAAAATTATGGAAACAAAAACAATTTTTTCTCCTGTTATATCAGGGAGAATTTTAAGGAAATTGAATGAAAATGATTTTTTAATAATAAAAGAAAACAATGAAAAGAAAAAAGAGGCATTTAAAATATGTCTTGAAAAAATAAAGGAATATGATTTACCAATGAGATTGGTAGATGTTGATTTTACATATGATAAAACAAAAATAACATTTTATTACTGGGCAGAGGGAAGGATTGACTTCAGAAAACTTGTAAAGGACCTGGCAAAAATTTTTAATTGTAGAATTGAAATGAGACAGATCGGTTTAAGAGATGAAGCAAAAATAAAGGGTGGCTTTGGAATATGTGGAAGGCAATTATGCTGTGCAACTTTTTTAAAAGAATTTGAGTCAATTACTATGAGAATGGTAAAAAATCAAAAACTTCCTATGGATATGAATAAAATTACAGGATTATGTGGAAGGTTACTTTGCTGTTTAAGTTATGAAGAGGAATTTTATGGAAAAGAAAGGGTTGAGAAAAAATGAAATTTTATATAACTACTCCTTTATATTATGTAAATGCTGAACCTCATATAGGACATACCTATACAACAGTGGCAGCAGATTGTATTGCAAGGTTTTACAGGATGAAGGGATATGATGTATTTTTTCTGACAGGGACTGATGAACACGGACAGAAAATATATGAAGTAGCACAAAAAGAAGGTCTTACTCCTATTGAACTTGCGGATAGAGTTTCAGAAGTTTTTAAAAAGATGTGGGAAAGAATAAACATTTCTTATGATAGGTTTATAAGAACAACAGAAAAAAAGCATGAGGAAGTTGTAAAAAGGGTTTTTAAAATTCTTCTGGAAAAAGGAGAACTCTATAAAGGGGAATATAAAGGATTTTACTGCGTTCACTGTGAAAGTTATGTTAATGTAGAGGATAAAAAAAATCCTGTATGTCCTGATTGCAAAAGAGAGGTAAGAGAAATTTCAGAAACATCTTATTTTTTCAAATTATCAAAATATCAAAAGCCACTTGAAGATTTAATAGAAAATAGTGAAATTGTTAAACCTGATTTCAGAAAAAATGAAGTTTTAAATTTTATTAAGGCCGGACTGAATGATATAAGTATTACAAGAAAAAATGTTATATGGGGAATTGAATCTCCAACAGAAGAGAAATATACCATATATGTCTGGTTTGATGCTCTTTTAAATTATTTAAGTGGTATAGGTTATCTCTATGATGAAGAGACATTTAAAAAATACTGGCCCCCGGATGTTCAATTAATAGGTAAGGATATAATGAGATTTCATCATATAATATGGCCAGCCATATTATTTGCTCTTGATTTACCTCAACCAAAAAAGATTTTTGCTCATGGATGGTGGGTTTCAGGAAAAGAAAAAATATCTAAATCAAAAGGTAATGTTATTTCTCCACAATATTTTATAGATGAATATGGTCAAGACCCTTTCAGATTTTTTCTTTTGAGAGAAATTCCATTCGGTATGGATGGAGAATTTTCCGAAGAAAATTTCAAAAAAAGATATAATAGTGAACTTGTAAATGATTTTGGAAATCTTATAAATAGAAGTTTAAATATTATTGAAAAAAAATTTGATGGTTATGTGCCTGAAGGAGAAATTGATGAAAATATAATGAAAATATCTGAAGATGTTTATAAAAATTATAGTGTTAAAATGGAAAATCTTTCTTTTTCTGAAGGAATTGAAGAAATATGGAAACTGGTAATTTATTTAAATAAATATCTTGATGAAAAAGCACCATGGAGAGAAGGAAGTATTGATATTGAGAAAACTTTGTTATCTGTATTTTATGGAATAAGAAATATTTTGATTTTTTTGACACCATTTATACCACATACATGCGAGAAAATGATAGAAATGATTGGACTTGAAAAGAAAGAAATAATGAGTTTTGAAAATATAAATAAAAGATATGCTGGAAAAATAAAAACAGGAAAAAGAGAAATTATTTTTTACAGAAAAAAATGAAGCCATTGTATAAAAGAATACTTTTAAAACTTTCTGGAGAGGCACTCGGAGAAAATGAGAAAGGCGGAATAAGTTCAAAAGCATTGATTTCTATATCTGAAGAAATAAAAAGTATATGGGAACTTGGCTGTGAAATTGGTCTTGTTGTCGGTGGAGGTAATATCTATAGAGGAAGCGAAAGAGATAAAGATGTAATAGACCCGGTTACTGCTGACTATATGGGAATGCTTGCCACAGTTATAAATGGACTTGCTCTACAAAATTCACTTGAAAAACTTGGACTTGAAACAAGGGTTCAGAGTGCTTTTGAAATGAGACAATTCTGTGAGCCATATATAAGAAGAAGGGCGATAAGGCATCTTGAAAAGAATAGAATTGTTATTTTTGTGGGTGGAACAGGAAATCCTTACTTTACAACTGATACAGCAGCAGCATTAAAGGCAATAGAAATAAAAGCAGAGGTAATTTTGAAAGCGACAAAAGTAGATGGAGTTTATACAAAAGACCCACTGAAATATCCTGATGCTAAAAGATATGATAAATTGACCTATCTGGAAATTTTACAAAATAGATTAAAAATAATGGATAGCACAGCAATTTCCTTATGTATGGAGAATAAAATTCCTATAATAGTTTTCAATCTCTTTAAAAAAGGAAATCTTAAAAAAATAGTTCTTGGAAAAGGAACAAAAACAATTGTATCAGATTAAAAAGGAGGTTTGAATGAGAAATAAGATTTATAAAGAAACAGAACAGAAGATGAAAGGAGTTGTTGATTTTTTCACAAAGGAGATTGCAAAATTAAGGGCTGGAAGAGCTTCTATTTCACTTCTTGAAGGAATTGTTGTTGAATGTTATGGTTCTAAAATGCCAATAAATCAGGTAGCAACAATAACTATTCCTCAACCCCAACTATTGGTTATTCAACCATGGGATAAAAATATTTACAACAACATTTTAAAAGCAATTCAAACAAGTAATATTGGTCTTACACCAATTTCTGATGGAAATGTAATTAAAATACCAATTCCACCTTTGAGTGAGGAAAGAAGGAAGGAACTTGTTAAAATTTTAAATAAAATAGGAGAAGAAGCAAAAGTAGAATTGAGAGAATTAAGAAGAAAGGCAAATGAACAATTGAAAAAAGCCAAAGAAGATAAGCAGATTTCAGAGGATGATATGTTTAAGGGGACAGAAGAAATTCAGAAATTAACTGATAAATATATTGAGGAAATAGAGAAAAAGATTAAAGATAAAGAAAAGGAAATAATGGAAGAATGAAAAATTTTGTGATAGCGATTGATGGTCCTGCAGGAGCAGGAAAAAGCACTGTTGCAAAAATTATTGCAAATAAATTAAATTTTTTATATGTTGATACAGGAGCAATGTATAGAGTTTTAACATTAAAGGCGATGAAAGAAAAAATACCATGGGATGATAAGGAAAAATTGATAGAAATGGCAAAAAATACAAAAATTGAACTTTATCAGGATGGAGAAAAATACAGAGTTTTTATGGATGGAAAAGATGTGAGTGAAGAAATAAGAAAAGAAGAGGTAAGCAAAAATACTTCCTATATTGCCTCAGTACTTGAGATAAGAAAAATCCTTTGGGAAAAACAGAGAAATTTCAGAGAAAAATATGATATTGTTATGGAAGGAAGGGATATAGGAACCAAAGTATTTCCAGATGCTCAAATTAAAATATATCTTGATGCTTCTGTTGAGGAAAGAGCAAAAAGAAGGTATTTGCAATTAAAAGAAATGGGGATAGAGGAAGATATTGAAAAGATAAAGAAGGAAATAATTGAAAGGGATAAAAAGGATAAAAACAGGGAAATTGCTCCATTAATTAAAACTGATGATTACTATTATATTGATACAACTGATTTAACAATTGACGAGGTAGTTGAGAAAATAATGTCCATTTATAAATCAAAAACCCAATCTCTTTAAATTTTCCTTTGCAGGTAAATAATTTGGATTTTTTTTCAGTATTTTTTCCCATATTACCTTTGCCTTTTCTTTTTCTCCTTTAACCGCATAACATATACCTATCTCATTCATTAAATCAATATTATCTGAAAACATATTTATTAAACGAGAAAATAATTTTAATGCTTCATCAATTTTCCCCATTTCCCTGTATAAAATCCCAAGATTTAAAAGAGAATTATAATCATTTTTATTTTTCAATATTGAGTTTGCTTTATTGAAATTCTCATATGCTTTTTCAAATTCTTTTTTCTGCTTTAAAATGACCCCTTTTAAAAAATATGGATAAAAATCATCAGGAACAAGTTGAATCAAAATATCTACACAATTTTCAACCTTTTCAATATCATTCTCAATCATGTAGATTTTTGAGAAAAGATAATATGTTTTTGGGTAAGTTTTACAGATATTTAAACTTTCATATAAGAATTTTTTTGCCTTTTCAATATCCCCTTTTGTAAAATATAAATCACCAAGTTCTGTTAAAACTTCATAATTTTTAGGATTTAATTTTAAAATTTCAAGGAAAGAATTTTCTGCCTCATTATATTTTTTTAAATTAAGTGCTGAAAGTCCATAAACATATAAAATTGATTCATTTTTCAATCCAGAATCTATTAGTTTTTTTGAAAGTTGATAACCTTTTTCAAATTCTCCATTTTTAATAAAGTGATAACATAAATTTCCATACAATTGTGCTGGATAAAATGAATATCTTATCGATTTTTCGTAAAATCTTTCAGGGTCTTTCCAGTCATAATTTCTTAAAATAGTCCTTATTCCATATAATGAAAATATAAAAGCCAGTAAGATTATCTTTAATTTTTCTTTTTTAATTCTTTCAAAAATCAAAACAAAATATATAAAAAATCCAATACTACCAAGATACATCCAGTGTTCTCTTAAATTTCCATTTAAAGGTATGAAGATATTTGAATGAAAAAGATAGTTTAAAATAAATAAAATTCCAGCAAAAAAAATTTTTTTATTTTTTCTCTTAATCCAGAGGAAATATAAAAAAAGGGAAAAATATAAAAATCCGGCAATAAAATCAATATCTTTCCATGTATTTATATAGGGAATATGCCTTTCAATTGAGAGAATAAAAGGAAATAGAAAAATTGAGATATAAATGAAAAATGTTTTAAAAGAAGTAAAAAATCTACTCTTAAATGGAATATATGTGGTTATCCTTCCTGAACTTAAAATTGTTTCTCTCAATAAAATATAAATAAAAAAAATTAAAAATATTGTGATATAGTCCTTCAGAGATTCCTTTTTCAACCTATCAGTAGAATATTGGTAAAGAATAAAAAGAGGGAAAATAAGAACTGCTGTTTCTTTTGAAAGAAGAGAGGCAAAAAATGAAATATATGAAAGAATTTTTAAGTTTTTATTATAGAGATATATTCCAAGTAATCCAAAAAGTAAAAATAATGGGTCAGCAGTTCCTGAAATATATGTTATTGCCTCTGTATTTACCGGATGAATTGCCCATAAAACTGAAACTAAAAAAGAAATTTTTTCTCCATATATATCTTTCAGTAAAATAAAAATCAAAATTGCACAACTGGCGTGTAGAAAAATATTTAAAATATGATAACCAACTGGATTAAATTTGAAAATTTTGTAAATTATGGTATAAGAAAATGTCTGTAAAGGTCTGTAAAAGTTTGAAAATTTAATATAAATATCTGTTTTAAAATAATCAGGGAAAAATCTTAAGTTTTTAATATATGGATTTTCAACTATTAAAGAGATATCATCCCATATAAAAGGATTGAAAATTGAATTCAGATATACAAACAGACAGGAAAAAGTAATTAAAAAAATCAGTTTATTTTTTCCCATATTTTCAAATTATATAATTTTAAACCTTTTTCCATCAAAAAAGCAAAAAATAATAAAATTATTTGACAGAAAAGAAAATAAATTGGTAAAATAGAAAAAGAGAAAGGAGGTGATATTATGAAAAGAAAAGGCTTCACATTAATAGAATTGCTGGTAGTTGTGGCTATAATCTCTATACTTGCTGCAATGCTTCTTCCTGCTTTATCAAAAGCAAGGGAAAGAGCAAGGCAGGCAGTATGTATAAGCAATTTAAAACAGATATGGCATGCTTTATATATGTATACAGAAGACCATGATGGGTGGCTTTTACCTGTTAATACTCCTTATCCTGCCTACTGGAATGGTGTTGTCTCTGGAAGACCATGGATGGAATTGCTTGGAAATTTTGGGAAGATGTATGGTTATAAATATGCTCCACTTGATTACGGAGTTTATGTTGGTGCTTATGGTAGTAGTTTATGGGCATGGACAAAAGGTAAAGCAATATACTGTCCAAGTGAGAAAAGAATATTTAGTTATTCCTCTTATGCATTAAATATGTGGCTTTGTGGAAAAGTTGGTGATGCGACTTATGGACAGTACTGCAGGAAGATAACAAGTGTTAAAAATCCTTCAATTACTATCTGGGTCACTGATAATGGAAAAACTACCGACTATGCCATTTCATATTTTTATGCTTCACCAACATACCCTGCTTATAATACTTTCAGACATATAAATGAATCATGTAATATTTTATATGTAGATGGTCATGCTGAACCAAAAACCAAAATACAAGTTGGTTTACCTCCTGGAGCTGGAGATGCTACTTCTATTCCATTAAGAAAAGGATTTTCAGGAGCAGGAAGTTTAGGAGGGTATTAAAAATAGTTTTTAAAAGAGGAGGTTTTTATGAAAAAGTTGATGATATTTTTGTTTATTTTAACTTTTATATGTTTTGGTGAGAGTAAGTTAGTTTTTTATTTATCATTTGATAATGAAGAAGTAAAAGATGTTATTGGGAATAGGGCTGGAGAATTAAAAGGAGGGAAGTTTGTTGAAGGAAAGGTCGGTAAAGGAATATATTTTGATGGGAAGGAGAAAGAAGCAGAATGTATATTTTTTAAGGATCTGGCAAAGGATAGATTTTTTCAGGATTTTGAAGGAGGTCCATTTACAATAAGTATATGGATAAAGCCAGATTCCACTAAAGAATATAATAAGCAGCAGGAGATTTTAAATACAGGAGGAGATATAGGACCTGGCTGGCGGTTAACATATACATGGAGGATGGTAATATTCAGGAGTGGAACAGGGAAGCGGGATGAGCAGGGGAAAGGAGAATACTGGGAAGTTAAAACAAATCCTTCTATAGATAAGGTAGTCCTTGATGAATGGAACCATATAGCAGTTGTAAGGAATGAAGAAGGAATTTTGTCTTTATATTTAAATGGTAAAAAAGTTGCAGAAAGTGAGAAGAAATTTGACATAATAAGCAGTAATTATGGATTAACAGTTGGTGCCTATAAAGGTGGATATGGATATGGATTTAAGGGAGTAATAGATGAGGTGAAGATATATAAAGGTGCGCTAAGTCCGGAAGAGATTTTAAAGGAATATAAAGGGGGAGAAGAAAAAAAAATTAAACTTGATGGAAAACTTGATGAAGATATATGGAAAAATGCAAAAATATTTAAAAATTTTTATTTAATAAATACAACCAATTTAGCCCCAGTTCAGACAAAAGTTTTATTCAATTATGATACAGACAATCTTTATTTTGCATTTATATGTGATGAGCCAGATATTGATAAACTGAAAAATGATATAAAGGAGAATTCTTTAAAGGTCTATAGAGATGACAGTGTTGAGATAATGATTGATTCTGATAATAATAAAGGTGATTATTACCATTTTCTATTTAATCCGGTTGGATATTATGGAGTTGAATTTAGAACACAGAGTGGATTTGTTGGTTCAGAGGTAAAGGACTTTAAATTATATACAGGTTCAAATATAGAAAAGGATAAATGGATAGTTGAAATTGTTATTCCATATTCTTCTTTAACATTTGAAAGAATAAAAAATGATATATCATTAAATTTTGCAAGAAATAGAAGAGTTGATTTACCTTCAATACAGGAAAGTTCAACAGCAGAAAAAGGACAATTCCATAATCCATTTGCTTTTGTTCCTGTAAAAATTGAAAATATTGACCTGTCATTATATGCAATTGAGATGAAGGATATAGAGGTAATAGAAACAGAGAAGAAGGATGAAAAGATAAATGTAAAGTTAAAAGGGAATATAAAAAATCTTACAGAAAATGAAAAGGAAATTGAAATTGAAATATATGAAGAAAAATTAGGTATCCTTGGAAAAACAAAGTTAGAGATTTTACCTGAAAAAGAAAGAGAAATAATTTTTAATATAATTGTTCCAGAGCCAAAAGAATACAAATTTGGTATAGATATAAAGGATAAAGGCAAAACTATTTATAGTAGTTTATTTCCAAAAAAGATTTCTTATGTTCCAATCTCACTTGAATTATTAAAACCATTTTACAGAAATTCAATATATTCAAGCCAAAAAATAGATGAAATAATAGTGAATGTAAAAGTTGGACTTAAAGATGATGAAATGAAAGGACTTAATGAGGAAATTTTAATTGTTGATAAGGATGGAAAACAAATAGCAAAAAAATCAATAAAAGCAGAAAAGGAGAAAAATGTAATAATAAAAATACCTGAAATAAAAGAAGGAGAATATAAAATAGTTGGAAGATTGAAAAAAGGAGAAAATTTAGTTTATGAAGCAAGTATTCCATTATATAAATTACCAAAGCCAAAGGGAAATGAAGTATATATTGATGAGAATTTAAATCTTGTGTTAAATGGAAAACCAATTTTACCGATAATCTGGTGGGGTGGTTCTCCTTATGAAGAGATAGCAAAAACAGGAGCAGATGGAATAGTTGTAGGTACAGGGGACCTTGATAAATTAAAAGAGTTGAACTTATATGGAGAAGTTATGCTTTTATGGGGTTCTGAGCAAAAGAAATATTTTGAAGGAAAGGAAACATTATCAGAAGAGGCGATAAAGGCAATAACAGAAAAGGTTAATTCAATAAAAGACCATCCTGCATTTTTATTTTATTATTTAACAGATGAGCCAGAGTGTAGAAGTTTGAGTGCTAATCTTTTAAAAGAAGCATACCAACTTATAAAAAAACTTGACCCATATCATCCTGTTCAAATAACAAATGATTCAGTGAAAGGAATAGAAACATATATTGAATGTGCTGATTTATTTTTCCCTGACCCTTATGTCTGTCCACTTGTTGATGGAAGTTTAACAAGGCCTATGACTTATATAATTTCATTTATGGAAGAGATTAAAAAAGCAGGAAAGAATAAAAAGTTTGTTGGTATAACTCCTCAGGTATTTGATTATGGTAAGGTATATGCAAGTAATCCTCCATATTCAACAAGGAATAATAGAGTTCCAACATTTGTAGAAGAAAGATGTATGAATTATCTTGCGATAGTTTATGGAGCAAAAGGATTTAATTATTATGTATATGGGAAAAAAGACCCAAATCACTGGGGAGCAGTTAATTTTCCGGATTTAAGAATAGGAATGCCATATCTTATAAAAGAGAAAAAATCATTAAGTGATGTTATATTACTTGGAAAGGATATAAAAGAAGAAGTCAAAATTGAAGAGAAAAAAATTCATTATGCAGTGAAAGAATATAAAGGGAAAAGATATATAATATGTGTGAATGTTGAACCAGAAGAATTGAATGTTGAAATAAATGTTCCTAAAAATATTAAGAAATTTAAAGTCATATCGGAAAATAGGATTGTTGAAGTTAAAAATGGGAAATTTTCTGATAAGTTTTTACCATATGAGGTTCACATATACACAAATGACCTTAATTTTCAGGATTTAGTTGATTTAAAGAAGGTAGAAGAAGAGATTAAAAAGGAAGGTGGCTGGTATACTTATAAATATAAAAAATGAAATATTTTAAAATTGGCTCTTTTAAAACAGATATAACACCACCTGTTGGATATTTACTTGCTGGACATACTGCAAGGAATAAACCATCTATAAAAATTCATGACCCATTATATTTAAAATGTGTCTCAATTTCAAATGAGAAAGAAACTGTTTTTATAATCACTTCTGACTTAATTGGTTTTTCTCCTGAATTTATTAAATCTGTTAAAAATGAAATTTATAAAGAACTTAAAATAAATCCTTCCAAAATTTTAATGATTGCTTCACACACCCATACAGGACCTATTATGGAAGATGCTTATTATTATTCTGAAAAGCCATTACCTGATTATATTTCCCTTTTAAAGAAAAAAATTGTTGGTGGAATAATACAGTGTTTAAATGATAAGGAAGATGGAATAATAAAATTTGGAAAAGGAAGAGTTAATATAGGAATTGTTAATAGAAGAAAAAAGACAGAAGATGGTATAAAGATGATGCCTGATTTTAATGGTCCTATTGATGATGAAGTTAGTGTTATAAAATTTGAAAGGAAGGATGGTAGTCCAAAAGTTATATTTTTCAATTATACATGCCATCCAACAACTCTTTCAACAGATATATATGAGATTTCAGCAGATTATCCAGGAGTTGCAGAAAGAGAAATAGAAAATTATTATAAAGGAAGCACAGGGATGTTTTCAAATGGTTGCTGTGGAGATGTAAGACCTGCAATTATAGAAAATGGAAAATTTAAAGGTGGAAGTTTTAATGATATAGAGAAAATGGGTAAAATTTTATTCAGTAAGGTTATTGAGATATGTGAAAAGGCAGAGATTATTGAAAGTTCAGATATAATCTCTGTTTTAAAGGATTTTAAATTCCCTTTTGAAAAAAGTTTAATTCCTGAAAATGAGAGAAAACTTTATGAAGTATGTAAATTTTACAGAGAAAAACTTAAAATAAATCTTTCTGAAAAATGGATTGAATTTATGAAAGAAAAATTAAGAAAAAAGGAAAAATTTAAGGATTATGTAAAAGGAGATTTACATTTTATAAAAATTGGTGATATTTTTATTCTGGGATTACCGGGAGAAGTTATGGTTGAAATTGGGCTGAAATTAAAAGAAAAAAATAAAAATTTAATTGTATGTGGTTATAGTAATGGTTTAATTGGTTATATACCAACTGAAAATGGACTTAAAGAAGGAGGATATGAAGCAACCTCTTTTATATATTATCTCTATCCATCCATATTTTCCTATGATATGGAAAAAAAATTAATAGACGCTTCATTTAAACTTTTAAAAAATGGAACTTAATTTCCTTACATATTGTGAAATAAATCTTGATTCAATCATCCATAATTTAAAATGGGTTAAAAAGAAAGTTGGAGAAAATGTAAAAATATGCTTTGCAGGAACAAAGGCAGATGGGTATGGATATGGAATACTTGAAGTTGCTCAAGCAGGAATAGAAGCAGGAGTTGATTATCTTGGAGTAGCAATACCTGATGAAGGAATATACTTAAGAAAAAATGGAATTAAAAAACCTATACTTGTCTTCGGTCATATTGTTCCTGAAATTTCTGAAAAAGTTGTTGATTATGATTTGACACAGACTGTTTCCACAATTAATTTATGTAAAAAAATATCTTATTATGCGAAAAAAAAGAAAAAAACTGCAAAAGTCCATGTAAAGGTGGATACTGGAATGGGTAGAATTGGTGTTTTTCCAGAAGAAGTAATTGATTTTATAAAAGAGATTTCAAAATTACCCAATATTTATATAGAGGGAATTTATACACATTTATCATCTGTTGGCAGAGATGATGAATTTACAAAAAAACAGATTGAAAAATTTTTTTATGTTTTAAAATTGCTTGAAAAAGAAAATATAAAAATACCAATAAAACATATGGCAAATTCCGCAGCAATAAAAAGATATACAGAAACTTATCTTGATATGGTTAGACCTGGAAGTATAATATTTAATGCTGATTCTCCTGAACTTAAAGATGTTTTCTCATTAAAAAGCAAGGTTGTTTATGTTAAAAAAGTCCCAAAAGGTTATAGAATTGGTTATAGAGGAAGTTATATCACAAAAAAAGAAACAAATATAGCAACAGTTTGTCTTGGTTATATAGATGGATTTCCATTTTTTCTTGGAAATGAAAAATGGAATGTTATAATAAATGATAAATATTTTCCTGTTGTTGGAAGAGTATGTATGGACCAGATAATGGTTGATGTTGGAAATGAAAATGTAAATATTGGTGATGAAGTTATAATAGTTGGCAAAAGTAAAAATTGTGAAATAAAATTGATTGATATATTTAAAGAGGTTGATTTTTATAACTTTCTTGCTCCTTCAATAAATAAAAGGGTTCCAAGAGTTTACATTAAAGATGGTAGAATTTATAAAATAAAAACAATTTTTGGAGTTGAGTATGAAAGAGATAGAGATAAAAGGTGATTATTATCAAACAGGGTTTTTAATCGGAAATTGCCACAGAAATATCTTAAAAAAAATAGAAGAAAAAGTTATGAAAAATTTAAAAATAGAGGATGAAAAGATAAAAAGTTATGAAGAAAAATTAAAAAATTTTCATTTTCTGATTGAAGAAATTGAAGGTTATTGCAAAGGCGCTGAAATAAAATTTGAAAATCTTCTGAAAATTAAACTTGGCAATTTTAATGTTCCTAAATTAAACTGCTCCTCTTTATTTTTAAGTTCAGAATTTTTTGAAGAGAATGTTTCATGTGCTATGAAAATAAGGGATGAAAAACCACTCCCTCGATATATTTGCAAAAAGGTAAATAATAATAAAATTCCGTATTTATTTTCTGGCTCAATTTCAGATACTGGATATGGGTTTTTTATAAAAGAGAATGGATTTTTGGGTATAAATAATACAGGAAGTTTTTTAAAAAAAGATTTTATAAATGAAAATGGTTTTGATGATTGCGATATAATGAGAATTGTTGCTGAACTCTGCAATGGACCAGAGGAAGCAATAGAAATTATAAAGAAGATGCAAAAGGATAAAATTATTGGATACACTGGGAATAAAAGAGGGATGATTTTTCTTTTTGTAGATACAGAGAACTCATTATATATTGAAATAAATTCCTTTAATTTAAACTATAAAAAAATTCATGGAAAATTTTGTTTTACAAATGATTTTTTAATTGATGATTCAAAAAATTGGGTTGAAGAAATTGAAACAGAAGGAACAAAAAGCAGTAAAAAAAGGAAAGAACGACTTGAAGAAATATTGAAAGAGAATGAGAAATTTGATGTTAAAAAATTGATTGAAATTTCAAGGGATAAAAAAAATTATCCTTATTCAATATGTAGAGACACAAGTTTAATGCCTGTAAGAACAATTTCCTCCTTTATTTCTTTTTTATATAATGAACCAATTTTATATATCTGTGTCGGTAATCCTTTTGTTTCCCCTTATTTCCCATTTCATCTAAAAGGAAATAAAATAATTGAAAACTTTATCAGTGGAGAAATTTCTTTAAAATTGGACAGGATATTTGAAGAAAAAAACTTATCAGATGAAGAATATCTGAATAAAATCAGAAAATTTGAGGATGAAATATTTAAAAATTTTAATGAAATTAAAAACATTGAAGAGAAAAATCTTGAAGTTCAGAAGAAAGTTTTTAATTTTATTATGAGTGGAGGGGAAAATGAAAGTTTATATAATTCCTGACCTTGAAGGAGTTAGTGGAATAACACAGTTCAGACAGAATTTAAAAGCAATGGGAATATATGAATTGATGTGCAAAAGAATGGTTAATGAAATAAATGCATCCATTGAAGGGATAAAAGAAGCAGACAAGAATTCAGAGATATATGTAATGGAGACACATGAAATAGACGATGAAATTATAACTCCAGAAATAAATGGCTTAATAAGGGGAGCAAGAATTCCTTTATTTGATAATTCATTTGATGTTTTATTTTTTGTTGGACAGCATGCAAAATCACAGGTTGAAAAAGGAGTTTTATGCCATACAGGAAATGCAAGAATAATGGAAATAAAAATAAATGGGAATGAATATGGAGAAATTGGAATAAACTCTTTATATGCAGGAACTTACAACATTTCAACAATTTTTGTTTCAGGTGATACTGCATGTATTGAAGAGGCAAAAAAATTATTTAAAAATATTGTAACAGTTGAATCCAAGATTGGTCTTGGGATGCATTCAGCCATTTGTTATCATCCAAAAAAAGTTTTAAATGAAATAAAAGAAAAATCAAAAGAAGCAATAATTGAATATAAAAAAAATCCAAAAAATTTTCCACCACTGAAATTAAATCCACCATATGAAATTGAAATTGAATGGCAGTATATAGAAATGGCAGATAGAGCAACATTAATACCAGGGGTTAAAAAAATATCAAAAAGAATCACACTTTACAAATCAAAAAATTTTGAAGAGATTTATAAATGTTATGTTTCCCAGGCAACAATTGCTTTAATCGGTTATGTTTAAAATGAAAAGTATATTTTTTGAAAATTTTTTATTTTTTATTGTTCTCTTAAATCCTGTCAGTAAAATTATTGTTCTTTCTTCACTTGGGGTTACAAATAATTTTAATGAATTAAAAAATATATCCTTAAAAGCAACCATAACTGCAATGATAATTTTATTCCTATTCTCATTCGCGGGCACATTTATTTTAAAAAAAATATTTAGAATTGAAATTTATTCATTACAGATAGTAGGTGGTATTGTTCTTTTTTTGATTGGACTCAGGGCATTACAGAAAGGAGAATTTTTTGAACTTGATATACATCAAAAAATTAAAGATATAGCAGTAGTTCCAATTGCATCTCCTATGATAGCAGGTCCTGCCACAATAACCGCATCTATTTCTCAATCAGCAATCTATGGTCCTTTTATAACCTATATTTCTATTTTTTCTGCACTATCTGTAAATTTTGTTCTTATGATACTTGCGGGAGAAATCAATGCCTTTTTGAAAAAATATAATTTACTTGGACCACTTGTAAGAATAACAGGTCTTTTTATTGCAAGTATAGGTGTGAATATGGCTTTAACTGGATTAAAAACATTTTTAAAATAATTTTTGACAGAGGAAATAAATTGGTTTAAATTTTTAAAAAATGAACAAAACAAAATTAATGCCTGAAAAACAAATAATAGAATATGAATTTACATTACCGGTTAAAATAAATAAATTTGAAGGAAAACCACAATTAATACATACTTTCCCCCATTTTCATGGATATGAAATTGAAATTCAGTTTATAGTAGAGGGTGATGGATTTTATTTTATAAAAAATAGAAAATACAATCTTGAAAGGAAAAAAGTTTTAATAATACACAAAGGAGAAATTCATTACTATATTCCAGGGAAAAAGGAGATTGAAAAAGTAACCATTATGTTAAAAAGCAGTGTTTTTGATAAATTCAAAAATTTGTTTTTACCAATTTTAAATTGTAAAAAAAATAGCAGTCATGAGGTTTTCCTTTCAGATAGAGATTTTTTAATTAGCCAGATTTTACTTGAAGAAATTATAGAAAAAAAAGGAAAATATATTGAAGAAACAATAAAATTTAACCTTCTAAAATTTTTTCTGATAATCCTCCAAAATTTAAAAAAGGAAAAATTGAAGGCAAAAAATGAAAAAATTGCAAAAATTATTGATTTCATAGAAGAAAATTATTTCAGAAAAATTTCAATTAATGAGGTAGCCAGTATTTTTAAAATTTCAAATTCCCATCTTTCCCATCTATTCAAAAGAGAAACAGGGATGAGTTTTAAAAAATATATAATTGAAAGGAGATTGTTTGAAAGTGAAAAATTACTTCAAAGTGAAAATACAAAAATATCATCAATTGCTAAAAAATGTGGTTTTTCAGACATGACATTTTTTATGAAAAAGTTTAAAGAAAAATTTGGTATAACCCCATTACAGTATAAAAAAATAATAAAAAAGGAGGGATTATGAAAATTTTAGTATTAACAGACCTGGAAGGAGTTGCAGGAGTGGTTGATTTTGAACAAACATATGCAGAAGGGAAATATTATGAAAGAGCAAAGGAATTATTAACAGAAGAAGTAAATGCCTGCTGTGAAGGTTGCTTGATAAAAGGGGTAAAGGAAATTTTTGTAATAGATGGGCATGGTCCAGGTGGAATAGTCCCTGAAAAGATACATAAAGAAGCAAAACTTTTTCATGGAAGACCTGTCCCTTTATTCTGGTTTTTTGATTATAACTGGGATGGAGTAATCCTTCTTGCACATCATTCAATGAATGGAACTGAAAATGGAAATTTAAATCATACATATTCAAGTAAAAGTATTGTAAATATGTGGTTAAATGGAGAAAAAATAGGAGAAATAGGAATTGAAATTTTTCTTGCTGGCTGGTTTGGGATTCCAGTAATTCTTATAACAGGGGATGAGGCAGCAACAAAGGAAGCAGAAAAATATGTTCCAAATATAGAAAAAGCAATAGTAAAATGGGGAATAACAAGGACAAGTGCAATATCACTATCACCAGAAAAATCAAGAGAAATAATAAAGGAAAAAACAGTAAAAGCAATAGAGAGAATAAAGGAAATAAAACCAGTAAAAATAGAAGGAGAATGCGAAATAATTGTAGAATATTTATCAACATCTGATGCATTTATAAGAAGTAAAAGAGAGGGTTTTGAACTTATAGAACCAACAAAAGTAAGAGTAAAGGGTAAAAATTTTATTGATGTATTTTCAAAATTTTTCAGTTAAAATGACTTTAATGGTGTGAAACCCTTTGCAGAACGCCCTTCCCTTTTATAACTTCTAATCAGTGTATTTACCATAAATTTTTGCTGATTCATACATTGTCTTTATATTTTCAACAGGTGTCAGGGGTGCAAGATTATTTCCCTCTCTCATTATAAATCTTTTACCATCCATTATTCCACTTTCACATATTCTTTTAACTTCATTTTCTATTTCCTCTTTTTTACCATTTTTAAGAAGAACAATATTAGGACCACCAATTATTTCAACATCTTCTCCAAGTTCCTTTCTAACCTTTCCAAAATCAATTGGAAATCCAGTATCAAATGAATAAACATTTAAATTTTCTTTCAAAAATTTAAATAGATGTGAGGCATCTCCACATAAGTGTATATGAATTGGACCTCCATTTGAAAATTCATCAACTATTCTTTTATGAAATGGAAATACAAAATATTTATATTTCTCTACTGATAAATTTGCTATAAGGTCATCAGCAAAGCAAAAATATTCTGTTTTAAAGTTTATTTCTTCTTTCCCTTCCCTCTTCCATCTCCATTTCTTTATCACCTTCATCCTTCTTATTATGTTTTCTGTTACAAAATTCATTAAATCAAAAAAATATCTCTCATCATCAACCATATCAAAAAATATCTCTGTTAAGCCCCTTAATTTCCCTGCAACTGTAAATGGTCCGTCTGTCCCTTCACCCGGTATTGTTATTGGTCCTTTAACAGGTTTTCCTTCAAATTCTAAGTTTTTACATTTCTCATTAATATATTCAAAAAATTCCATTGCTTTACCAAGTAAATTCCCAAAAGGGTCTGGTGGCTCAATTTCATATAGTTTATATTTATTTTCTTTAAATATTGGTTCTGTATCAGGAGGAATAAAATCTCCAAGATAAATTAAATTACAACCAAACCATCCTGCTTCATAATTATTCTGAAAATCTATATTTATCTGCCAACCATCCTCTGGTATTCCCATTTCCCTATCACATATTATATTCTCCCTCCACCATTTCTGAAATAAAAGTTGACATCTTATATGTATATCAGGATTGTTATAAAATTGATAAAATGTATAACCTTCTCTGTTTAAATATGGATTTTCAAAAAAATTCCTTATGCTACCACCTATAATAACTGGAACTCTTTTATGCTTTTTCTCTTTATAATCCTCCCACAACTTCTTAACTTCCTCATTATGCCTTTTATAATCAATTTTCTCTTCTAAAAAGAATCCCATTTTTATATTTTAAACTTTATTAAAATTGACAACAAACTTATAAACTCCATTTTTTATACTGTGGCAAGTTGAATCCGGTAATATTACCTCTGCAGTAGTATTTTTAGGTATTTCAACTTCCAGTAAAAATTCATCTTTTTTTCTTTCCCACTTTGACAAAATTTTCCCAAACCTACATATATGTTCACAAATAACCCATTTTAGGTCACAAACAGGATTTGGTTTTATTATAATATGTTTAAAACCTGGTTTTTCAGGGTCAGGTAAAATTCCTCCAAGATATTTATACATCCATGCACTTATATCACCAAAAGCAATATGATTTAAAGAAGCATTTCCATCCCATGTTTCCCATAATGTTGTTGCACCTTGCTTTACCCAGTATCCCCAGCCAGGATATTCTGTTTGAGTAATTAGTTTATAAGCAATATCAACATAACCATTTTCTGATAAGGCATTTATAACAAATTTTGAACCAGGAAATCCAAAATCTACTTTGAAATTATTTGATTTTATATTTTCTACAATTTTTTTAACTACTTTTTCTTTTTCAGTATCTTCTACCAATCCCTGATATAAAGCACATCCCAATGCTGTTTGTCCTCCATTATCATATATCCCATCCCCTTTATAAAATACCTTGTTGAAAGAATTTTTAATTTTTTCAGCAAGTTTCCTGTATTTAATTTTATCTCCTGTTTTCCCTATAATCTCAGCAAATTTTGATAATAGGATACAGTCAACATAGTAGTATGAAGTTGAAATTAAACTAACAGGTGGAGCATTTTCTGGATTAACACAGACCCAATCACCAAGACCAAAATCAACAATATAATCATCTGCCATATATGTAAGATAATCAACATATTTCTTCATTGCATTATAATTTTTTTCTATTGAAGTTTTATCTCCTGTATAAAGGTAAATATACCAGGGAATTAATAAAAATGCACTATCCCAGGCAGGTCCATTTCCCCAGTTATATCCCCATCCACTTGTTGGAACAATCCCTGGAAGTTGTCCTGAAGGTCTTTGAACATCAACAAAATTATCAATCCATGTTTGATATGCCTTTGAAGAGTTAAAATTATAAAGTCCTGTTTCACATGCAAAATGGGCATCCCCTGTCCATCCATTTTTTTCTCTATGAGGGCAATCAGTTGGAATTCCTACAAAATTACTTTTATATGACCATTCAGTACAGTGCTGGAGTTTATTCAGGATTTCATTAGATGAAAGAAATTTACCAATTTTTTCAAAAGAAGTATAAACAACTCTTCCTTCAATTCTTTTTATTTTAGTTTCATTGTCTTTTTTAATTTTCACATATTGAAATCCATGATAGGTAAAACGGGGTTCCCATATTTCTTCTCCTTTTCCTTTTAAAATATATTTATCTGTTTGAAATTCTCCCCCAATAACAAGTGTAGAAATGTTTTCCTGAGTAATATCTCCATCCTCTTTAATTTTTTCAGAATATTTTATAACTACTTCTTTCTTTTTTTGTCCTGAAACAACTATACGAACCCAACCTGCAAAATTCTGACCGAAATCAAAAATAATACTGCCATCTGAAAGTTCCCAATTTTTTACCGGCTGTAATGTCTCCATTATTTTACAGGAAGGCATTAATTGTTCTTCAAGAATACCACCAGGGGGAGGAACAATTGTTACATTCTCCCAATCACTATCATCAAAATCAATATCCTGCCAGCCATCCAGTTCAAGGTTTGCATCATAATATTCCCCATTTCTTAATCCATCAAAAATTATTGGACCATTTTTTATTTTCCATGATTTATCAGATAAAATAACTACCTCACCATTAATTTCAAGTTCAAATAATAATTTTGGATAATCTCTCCATGTTGCCTTATCAAAATGCCATACCTCTGGAGTATGAGAGTTATATAAACCATTTCCAAGAATTACACCAATAACATTTTTCCCTTTTAAAATGTAATTCTTAACATCATGCACAATATACCTGACTCTTTTATCATAACAACTTACTACAGGACTTAAAACATTATCTCCTATTTTATTTCCATTAATATAGAGTTCATAATAACCTATACCACAGATATAAACTTTTGCATCATTTATTTTCCCATTATATTCAAACACTTTACGAAAAAATGGAGCGGGCATAACAGGACTCCTCCAGTTATGTAAAATTTCTTTCCTTCCAATCCACTTTGCCTTCCATCTTCTCTTCATAATTCCCCTTTTTTCAATAACTCATTTAATATTATACATCAAAGAATTTTCTTCCCCAATCAATAAAAAAATGATGAACCTTCTTTTCCTTTTAGTAATTAATTATTGAAGAAAATTTAAGGGTTTATTGTTCCAGAATTTTTCTCTTTCTTTCAATTTATTATCGCTGCCTATATATATAACTCCTATCCCGAGTTTATCAAGTATTACTGAAATTTCATTTCTCTTTTCAATTTTCACTTTTTTTAGATAATCATAAATAACATCGTTTTTGCTAAGTTTAAATGGCAATATGAAATTAATCTCTTTTTTGTTTTTGTCATCGTGATTGAATATGAATATAACCTTTTCATCTCCAAGTTCCCATCCATCTATTGAGTAATTGTCTTTGTTTTTATCTATAAATATTTCTCCCTCAATCTTTTTCCCATTAACAAAAAAATCCTCAAAATCACTTATAATTGTGTTGATTATTCCAAGGTCATATAACCTCCTGCCATCTTCAAGTAAAAGTTGCCCATAATAAATACTATATCCCTGACATCCAACTGTAATTGCCTTTAATGCCTGAGTTCTCAAAAGTTTATAATTTGTCTGTCTTGCTTCATTATTTAACCAGGCATTTAAAGGTAGATTTTTGACCCTCATTTTAAATTTTCCCAATTCTTCTTCCCAGTATTTAAGTGTTGCAGGTGAAAGTTCATACATAGAAGGACCCGCTATATCTATTGCTTTATATTCAGAAAGCATTTCCCAGTTACATCTATGTTCTGGTTCATAAAGTCCTCCATAATTTGCAAATTTTGCATCTGGATTTACTTCTTTAATTGCTTTATTTATCTTGGAAAATATAACTGCCTGCTGCCAGTCAGCAAATTCAAGCCATTGATTTTTGTATTTTAATTTTATTTCCTTTGGTCCCAATTTCTCACTTTCTGGAATGTTATACCTTTTTTTAAACTCTTTAATGCATCTATCACAGAAACATATCTCCCAGCTATAAGGCCCTTCTGTATCATGCCATAGGTCATTTCCTTTTTCAGTTACAAGTTTCTGGACAGATTTTTTTGTGTTTTCAAATGCCTTTTCATTCTCAATTAAAACCATCGGACATACTGTATCTATTCCACCGTATTTTGCCTTTTTTCCTTCAAAATTAATTGCATAGTCCTCTGGATGTCCCTTTAACCATTCCTCATCCCACCAGAACCACCAGAAACTTGGCCTTAACCTTATCCCTTCTTTATTTAATACCTCTTTTATCTCTTTGTTATATGCACTATAAACAATTAAATTTAAACCCGCATCTTTAAATGAAGAGGCTGTTTTTAAGGCCGCTTCTTTTCTATCTTTATCCTTTACTGAATCCTGAATTACTCCAAACCACCAGGAAAATACACCGGTTTCTATTTTCTTTGGCAATTTTGCTTTTAAGGGTGGAAGAACATCTACATTATAAATATTTTCCTTTTCCTTTAACCTTCCATCTTCACTTTCAAGATAAAAATATATATTAAATGACTTTAAATTAGTTTTCCCAAAATAAAATGGCAAAATAACTCTATCATAATTTCTTTCTTCTTCCTGAGATGGTAATTTTCTTGGTGAAATTTCTTTTGAAAATTTAAGTTTATACCTGACATAATTAATATTATCTTTCACTAAACTTTCCTGTTTTAATTCTTCAAGAGGAAAAAATTGACCATAAGAAAAATTGTAATTTCTATCCAGAAATAAAAGTTTAATCTCTTCAGGAACTTCAAGTATTAAAGAGAATTTTTGTGGTCTTTCTGTATAATTTCCAAAAAGAAATATAAATATCTGTGAAGTATCCTGTTTTAAGTAGAGTTTATTTCCATAACTTAATGGCCATAATCTACTTACAAGTCCGGTATAGCCTGTTTTTTCAAATATATTTGTATAAAATGGAATACCTGTCTTTGAAGTAATATCAAAACTCAAATTATATCCTTTTTCTATATCTCCTTTCTTGAAAAAAGAAATAATATCTCTCTCGTTTTTATCTAAATTAATAGGGTAAATCTTTTCAATTGCTTTATTATCAGGTATTGAAAGAGATATCCTTAATGGCTCATTTATCTTTCCATCAAAATTTATTATTTCACTTATTAAACCTATTGTTTCTTTTGCTTCAAATAATGTAACTTTTACCGGTGTTAATTTGGGAGAAAATATTAATTGACCGAATTTATCTATTTGATGAAAACCAGCACTACCACTTGTCTCATTCCAACTACTCAATTCATTCTCTGGTCTCCTTTCTCTACATATATTAAATCCCCATATTTCTCCATCTTTTGGATATTTACCTAAAATTGAAAAAGGGATAGCAACTTCAACTTGCCAGTAATTGTCAAAAATTTTGCCACCTGCTTTCCATTTATCAAAAAGACCTTTATTATCATATCTTTCTCCAAGAGGATTTACAGCAAATTGAAAATAATCACTTCCAGAAGGTTTAATAAATATTTCAATACAATCATCCTTCCAGACATGAACCCCTGTTTTCTGTTCTACTCTTAAATTTTTAATCATTTCTTCATAACATTTAACAGAAAAATATATATTCTCTTTGTCATAAAAAGCAGAAAATTCTGTCTGTTGAGAGGCAAGATATGGATTTGTTTTATTCCAGTCAAATTTATAAAAATTCGTCTCTTTTCTTAAACCCTTCCATATATCTTCTTCAATTTCTCCGTCAATCTTGATATCCCCTTCTTTAAAAAATGCTGGATATATCCTTTTTTCTTTTGAGAATGAATATATACTTGGAAGTGTCTCGCCAAGTTCTATCTTTTTTAGGATTTCTTCAGGTTTAATATCTTCAAAAGGAATTATTCTAAACTGTCTTCTTGTTAAAAAATCTGTATGTGTAATTTTTACACCAAGAGAAGGGCCGCCAAATAATCTATAATGGTGGAAGGCAGGGTCAGGGTCAAAATTATAATCCCTTATAATTATAACTCCATATTTTTCTTTTTCATTATAACCTGATAGCCATCTTTTATCTTTTATTTCTATAAATTTCTGCCAGTAATCTCCAAGATTTTCTGACAAAACTTCGTTTTTGTCCCAGATGAATTTTCCAATTGATTTATCAAAATTGAAAAAATTTGTATATTCAAGTGAAAAATCTGTTTTCTTTTTCTCTGATTCTGTTATATATGTTATTACACCACTTTCATCTTCAATTATAAAGTAATCCTTTACTAAAAAATCAGGAAAATCCCTTATAATAATAAATTCAACTTCTTTATCATTCTTCTTTATTTTATATTCAAGTTTTTGGGTTCCTGTTGGTATCCAGTAATTTTCTGTCCTGTATTTTCCTTTTTCTACTGCTGGATACAATTTTACAAAACCTGGCACAAGTTTTATTAACTCTTTCCCTTTTAATTTTATCTCTGCTGTTCCATATGAAGGATTTAAATTAAAATTGATTTCAATATTTTTATTCTTAATTTTCATTATTTGGTTTCCCTTCTCAACTTTTATTTCTGAAAATAAAAAAAATGAAAAAAGGAGCAGACCCAGCACCCACATTTTAAAATTCATAAATCCTCCTTTTAAAATTTTTATCTAAACCAACCAGAATACCAGTAATAACATTTACTTGAAGCATGACCAGGAGGATTATCAGTAGCATCTTTAAATATATCTTCTGGCTTTAATGCTTCACAATGACCATCAACCATAACAACATTTATCATTCTATTATGTCTTGGAGATACAAATCCCCATGAAAAAGAAGCAGCATATGGAGGCCATACCCATGTTTCATAATCAAGTGGTGTTCCAGAAGTATAAATCTGGTCATATCTTTTATCATATGGCAATTTTGGGTCAGCATAATATTTCCCATCACATATCATAATAATCCTTCCTGGATGTCTTACCCTTGAAAGTTTAACAGGTTGAGTTCTATCAGCAGTTGTTGGATAAAGCCAGTAATCTCTCCAGCCAAGATAAATATTTAAACAATAAGATGGGCCTCCATATATAGGTCTATGACTTGGACATCTAAAAACACCTCTTGGACCCCCATATTGATATTGCGCATCAGGATAGTTTAAATATTGTGCCAGTGCCCTATGAAGTTTTCTTGCTGAATAATGTGGAAAATATTCATCATAATCAAGAAGATACATATGCATTGCCTGACCAAGTTGTTTTAAATTATTCATACAAAGAGCACTTCTTGCTTTTTCTCGTGCTTTACTTAATACCGGTAATAATATGGCAGCCAGAATAGCAATTATGGCTACCACTACCAGCAACTCTATTAGAGTAAAACCAATTTTTTTATTTTTTCTTTTCATTTTTATTTCCTCCTTTCTTTCTCGTTTTTTATTTTTTTTGATTTTTATTTTCTACCCTCATATCCATCACCTCCTTTTCACACTTTTCCTTATTATAAGTTTTGTATCAAGAATTACCTGAATTTTTTCTTTTTTACCTTTCATACCATCTTCCAGAATTTTAAATCCATTTTCCGCAAGTTTTTCAATTGGCTGAGATATTGCTGTTAATGGTGGATTTAAATGAGAACATACTGGAAAATCATCAAATCCTATTAATGAAAAATCTTCAGGTATAGATTTTTCTGTTTTTTTTATCGCTTCAATTAAATATAAAGAAAGTGTTATACCTCCTGTTATAAATCCATCAGGTAAATCTTTTTCTTTTATAATTTCAAAAACAATTTTTTCAACCTCTTTTTTCCAGTCAAGATTACTTTCAAAAATTGCCTCTTTATGCCTTATATTCTTTTCATTACAAATATTTATAAATGCCTCATATCTTTCATATGTGTCATAACTTTCTGGGCTTCCTCCTATAAAAAATAAATATTTATGTCCAAGAGAAATCAAATATTCAACTGCCTTCCTTATTCCATTTTTATTATCTACACAGACATAATTTACATCATACCTTTTTAAATCCGCACCAATAAAAACCGAAGGAATTGAAAATTTACTAACCCTGTCAATAATTTCTTCTTCATTTCTTCTTGGATTTAAAATTATAATTCCATTGGTTTCTTTCGCCATCTCTGTAAATTCAATTTCTTCTTTCTCAAGATTTTTCAAAATTAATGTATAACCATTTTTTATCGCATTTTTTCTTATCTCCCTCAATAAAACATCTTCATATGTATTCTGGGCAATTTCAGGTTCTTTATGGATATGCCAGGGAGAAAATATTGTTATTTTTTCTATTGATAATGTTTTCTTATTTATAAATGTCCCTTTTCCAGGAATTCTATATAAAACACCCTGATTCACAAGGTCAAGAATTGCTCTCCTTACTGTTCCTCTACTTACTTTAAATCTCTTTGCAATCTCTTCTTCTGGTGGAAGCATCTCATTTTCAAAATTGTTTTCTCTTATAAATTTCTCTATCTCTTTCCTTATCTTATAGTGCAAACTTATTCCATACTCTCTTTTTATTTTTGTTTCCATTTTGTTTAAATGTTTATACATATTATACCTTAAAAAATTTTTTTGTCAAGAGGAATTTAAAATTTTATTTCCTTTCTTTTTCTATTTTTTCCTGATAGGTACTTTCTATATAACTTTTAATCGGGTCAACTGGAAGATTTTTTTCAAGTCGTGCTTTATAAACAATTGGTCTAACATCACATAAAGAGATTGAATTATTTAAAGTCCTGTTTGCAAGAATTATTTCATCCTTCTTCTGATATTCTTTTATTTTTTCACTATCCGTTAGAACTGCTCTTGCAAGGGAAATCTGAAGTGAATCAATTGAATGTAAAATAGAATGAAATCTATTTTCTCTTCCAGATGCCTGGTCAATCATATATGCCCAGTTTTTATCTTTATCTTCATTACATATAACATTTCCCTTAACAAGTTCATAAAATATCCTTGCAATCTGTAAATTTGGCTCAACCGCATGGTCATCGTCTGCTGCATATCTTGTATTAAAATGGAATCCTGAGAAAATTTTTTCTGAAATCAATACTGCAACAATCTGTTCAATATTCACACCATGAGGATGATGTCCAAGGTCAATTAAGACACCAGCATTTTCTCCGAGTTTTTTTGAAAGTATATAAGAAGTACCCCAGTCAGGAATTGTTGTGCTGTATGTTCCCGGTTCAAATAATTTATATTCAATAAGTATTTTTACATCCTCAGGTATTTTATTATAACTTTCAATCAATGATTCTTTCATTCTCTCATAATTTTCCTTTAAATCAATCTGTCCTGGATAAAGGGAGCCATCAGGAAACCATAAAGTTAATAATTTATTTCCATATTTTTTTGCAATTTCAGCACCAAAAATTGTCTGCCTAATATATCTTTCTCTTGTTTCTTTTTCAGGTGATGTAAAACTTCCCCTGTGAGAACCTGTAAGAAAATATGTAGGATTTATTGCACCAAGAGAAATTCCCTTTTCTTTACAATAATCATAAACTTTTTCAACTATCTTAATATCAGGTTCTATCCCATCAGAAGAAAAATCCCATAATATATGAGTTGCTATTCTTGGAGTTGCACCTGTTAATTTATGAACAAAAACTGCATCATCTATTTTCTCAAATATATTTCTTGCAAAACCAGGTGGTGTATAATTGCCAAATCTTCCTCCACCAAAATTACCAAATACCCAACTTGGAACTTCTACTTCAAAATTTTTAACATATTCAATTGCCTTTTCAACCTTTTCTTTTCCAAATTCATCTATAAGTTGTTTCAATCCATTTTCAATCCATTTTTCATTCATTTTTCCCCTTTCTTTTCAAATATTTAAAAACAAATGGTAATTTTTCTATTATATCAGAAGCAATCAATGAAGTTTCTCCTTTTTCTTTTACTGCAATATCACCTGCAAGACCATGTATTAAAACACCATATTTTGCAGAAATAAATTCATCCTCTCCATATGCAAGAAAACTACCTATAATTCCAGCAAGAACATCTCCACTTCCTGCAGTTGCCATTCCTGGATTTCCTGTTAAATTTATATATGTATTTTTTCCATCTGTAACAACCGTCCTGTATCCTTTTAAAACTAAAACAGCATTATATTCTCTTGCAAATTTTTCGGCGATTTCTTTCCTATTTTTCTGTATATATGATATTTCAAAACCTGTTAAATATTTCATTTCTCCTGGATGTGGTGTTAAAACTGGTTTGACCTTCAATTTTTTAAGTAAATCAATATTTTCAGAGATTATTTTTAAAGCATCAGCATCAATTATAAGTTTTTTATCAATTTCTGTAATAATTTTATTTACGAATTTTTTTGTTTCTGAATTTAGAGATATACCCGGTCCAATTAAAACAGCATCTATTTTCTCATTTATGAATTTTAAAACTTTATCAACTGCTTTTTCTGAAATAAAATGTTCTTCTGTTTCTGGTAAAGGCAAACTCATAACCTCTGTAAGTTTAATTTCTATAATATGATTAAGTGTTTCAGGTATTCCAATAGTTACAAGACCACAGCCACTCCTTAAAGCAGAAATTCCAGCAAGACAAACTGCTCCTGTAAGTCCTGGGCTACCACCTATTATAAAAAGATGACCGTAATCTCCTTTATGTGTATCTTTCTTTCTATCCTTTAAAAATTTTATATTTTCATTCATAAATTAAACAAACAGCAACTGCAATATCTTTTGTATGAGAAATTGAAACACAGATTTTCTTATTTTTTAATTTTTCCTTTATTTTCTCATCCTTTATTAAAATATAAGGCCTTCCTGAATCTGATTTTTTAACCTCTATTTTTTTATATTCTTCCTTTATTCCAATAACTTTAAAAAATGCCTTTTTTACAGCAACTTTACCAAGAAGGGAAATTTGATTTTTACTTTTCATTTCATCTTCTGACAAAAAATAATTAAATTTAGAAGGGCTATTAAATTCAGAAAGGGATTCTATATCTATTGAAAAATCAATCATTTTATTGTAATGGTCTGACATTAACAACTTTTTTTCCGCCTCTTTCAGTATATTCAACAATTCCATCAATCAAACTAAAAATAGTATAATCTTTACCAATTCCACAACCAATTCCTGGAATTATTTTACTCCCTTTCTGTCTGACAATAATATTCCCTGGCTTTACAATCTGCCCTTCAAATATCTTTACTCCCCTGTATTTTGGATTTGAATCCCTGCCATTACCCTGTCTTTTTCTTCCCATAGTATTTAAATTATACCCAAATTTCAAATTTATGTCAAAATTTTTATCTTCTGTATCTTTTTGCCATCCTTTCTCTCATTTTTTTCATAAATTCCTGTCTTTTTGCTCTCTGTTCAGGAGTTGTCTCTGATAATCTATCTCTTGCTCTTTGAAGCATTGCATCTGGATTTCTACTAAAACCCCTTCTAAAACTCCTCTGAGAAAATACTCTTCTTTCAAATCTATAATTGGTATCATCCGGATAAGAAATATTCTCTTCAAAAATTTCAGAATATTCAATCGGTGTTTCCCCTCTTAATTGTGCTTCTTCCAGTTTATTTATTTCTTCATCAAGGATTTGTTCCTGTTTTTCCGGTGGAGATTTAAAAAATTCGTCTATTTTTTTATCAAGCACTGCATATGAAACTTTCTCAATATTTTTTTCTGCCTTATATTTTAACTCATCAGGTAATTTATCAATAACATCTTTTATTTTTTCTTTTGGAATATTTCTTAATCTTTCACCAATAAAAGCAAGTTTTTCTGAACTTAAATTCTTAATTTTATCACTTTTTATCAATTCAATAATCTGCTCATCTGTAAGTTTGTGAACATCAATTTTCCTGTTTTTAAAACCTATTAAAATGAGAATTAAAAGAATAATAATTCCTGCAATTATAAAATTTTTTTTCCTCATTTAATCCTCAACCTGTGCAATTGGTTCATGAGTTGCATGTCCATCAAGATATACAAAATTTCTAATTCCAGATCCATGAAAGTCCTTATAATCATATAAAACCCATATTCTTGTAGAACCCATAAATGAAAAAGTTCTTCCTCTATCTAATTTTCTACCACATAATCTCTGATTATATTCATAACTTGAACCTTCTCTTTCAAAATAACCTTCTCTATCAGAAGGACATTTAAAAACTTTTTTTGATTTAACATAAGGTAAAAGAACTTCTGAAATTGGAGGGTCATCTCTATTTATTGAAGGAAGCAAAGCAGCACGAGGACAATAATTATCATAATCAGAAACATACATTATAAAACCAAAATAAAGTTGTCTTAAATTGTTCAAACAATAAGTTCTCCTTGAAATTTCCCTTGCCTTTGATAAAGCAGGTAAAATTAAACCAGCCATAATTGATATTATAGCAATTACAACAAGAAGTTCTATTAAAGTGAAGCCATGTGGTATTTGGGTTTTTCTCTCCATTTTATATTTAGACGAGAGACAGGAAAAATGGTTTAGGATTTAGAGATTTTTTCGTATAATGATTTTGCTGCAAGAATTTCTGCTTCTTTTAAACTATTTCCTTTCCCTCTTCCAACATTTCTTATTCCTTTAATTTTTACCTTTACCTCGTATTTTCTTTTATGGGATGGCCCATATACTTTTACTATTTCATAAACTGGCTCAGTTCCTTTAAATTTTCTTGCATAATTTAAAATTAAATTTTTATAATCCTTAAGTGGCTCAAGTTCCTTACTCAATATAAATCTTTTGATAAATCTTTCTGCCTTTTTAAATCCACCATCAAGATATATTGCTCCTATTAATGCCTCAAGAAATTTGTCAGTCCTTTTTATATTTTCTCCCTTATACCTTGCAAAACTTTTTAAATTTATTTTATCCGCTATTTCTTTTAAATAATTTTTATTAACATATGCTGACTTTAAATCAGTCAAAAATCCTTCATCCTTATCCTTATATTTTTTAAACAAATAAATTCCAACAATTGCATCAAGAATTAAATCTCCAAGAAATTCAAGTTTCTCATAGGATTCATTATGGGAAAAAGAAGGATGAGTTAAAGCCATTTTTAGTAATTTTTTATTTTTAAATTTATAACCAATTATTCTTTCCAGTTTCTGCATATGAAAAGTCCTGTTAAAATCAAGCAAAATAAAGATAAAGGGAAAATACCATATCTATAATAAAATGTTTCTGAAGTATAAATTTTCAAAGGAATAAATAAAAACCCATCAATAAATAAACTTTCTCCATTTTTCTTCAGAATCTTTTCAACTTTACCCTCCGGATTAACAATTCCTGTAATTCCTGTAAGTCCAGATTGTAAAAAATATCTTCCATTTTCTATGCTTCTAAAAACATTGTGATAAAAATGCTGATATGGACCAATTGATTTTCCAAACCATGAATCGTTTGTAATTACAATAAAAAAATCAGGCCCATTATTTGAAAAATTTTCTACAATTTGGGGAAATATGTTTTCATAACATATCAAAGAAGAGAATTTTATATCCTTATATTTGAAAACCTTAAATTCACTTCCATTTTTAAGATTTGGCTCATATCCAGCAATTTTTAAAAATATATTTCTAACAAACTTAAATCTCTTTCCAAGTATAAATTCACCATAGGGAACAAGTTTAATTTTATTATATACATCTATTTTTTCACCATTTATAAAAACACCTGAATTATAAAAATTGCCTGACCTTTCCGTAAAAGTTCCGATTAAAATACCGCAATTATTCTTATTTGATGTTTTTTTAAGAAGTTTTATTAAATCATTATTTTCAAATAGATTGCCCTGAAATGTCCCTTCTGGAAAAACAATCAAATCCAAATTTTTATATTTAATTTCCTTTAACAATCTGTTGATAATTTCTTTATTTTCTTCTGAATTGATATTTTTTGGCGTAAAATTTGGTTGAAAAAGTAAAACATTTATTTCTCCTTTTAAATTTTTCTTTTCAGGAAATCTTGAGATTAAAAAGAAAACCGAAACAATTAAAAGAAAGAAAAGATTCTGAATTGATAATTTTTTTGTTAAAATTGTATATAAGAAAAGATTAAAGCCCATCAGAAGAAATGAAATTCCATAAATTCCAGAAAATTTTGCAAATTTTAAAATATATTGATTATTATATTGAGAAAGACCTATTAGTAGCCATGGGAAACCCGTTAAAATATTTGAAATTAAAATTTCAATAAAAAACCAGATACAACTTCCAAGAAGTATAATCTTTTCTGAATTAAAAGAAAAAATAAGATATAAGAAAATAGCCCAGTAAAATGAAAGATATAAAGGTAAAAGTAGATAGACCGGTCCGGCAACATTTTTAAGCCAGTATAAAGAAAGAGAATAAAATATAAAACCGGATAAAAGACCATAAAAAAAATTGATAAATCTATTTTCTTCACATATTAAAAACAAAGGAATAAATGAGAAAAAAGCAAAATACCAAAACCCAAAAGGAGGAAAGGAGAAAAATAATAAAATTGAAGAGATTAAACAGACAAAAACTTTAAAGAAAAAATTATTTTTGAATTTTATTTTTTTCACAGAGAGTTATTATTTTCATTTTAAAATTTTTCAATTCATCCTCATTAACAATTGATAAACCAAGAATAATAATTTCATCTCCTACTTCAAAAAATCTTGCAGATGGACCATTCAGACATATTGTTCCAGAATTTTCTTCTCCTTCAATAACATAGGTAAAAATTCTTGCTCCATTATTCAAATTTAAAACATAAACCATCTCCCCCGGTAAAATATCTGCCTCCTTTAAAATTTCTTTGTCAATTGTAATACTCCCTTCATAATATAAATTTTTATCAGTTACCTTACCACCTTTAATTTTACATCTTGTCATTATTCTCATCTTTAATTCCTTTTAAATAATTTATTTTAACACAATTTTTAAACAGAAACAATTAAATTATCAATCAACCTAACATTTCCAATTTTTATAGCACCAATAATCACTGCTTTACCTTCAATTTTTTCTAACTTTTTCATATTATCCATACTTACTATATCAAGATATTGAATCTCAACACCTTCTTCCTCTTCAATTATTTTCCTTCCTTCTTTTATCAGAATTTCACATTTATATATTTTTTCCTTTTTTATCATCTCTTCTATTTTTTTTAATGCTTTATATAAACATAATGCCTTTTTTCTCTCCTCTTCATTTAAATAAACATTTCTTGAACTTGCTGCAAGCCCATCCTCTTCCCTTATTGTGGGACATCCAATAATTTCAACAGGAATATTCAAGTCATCAACCATTTTTTTAATTATTATCAATTGCTGAAAATCTTTCCATCCAAAATATGCCTTATCCGGCTGAACTATATTGAATAATTTAATAACTACTGTGCAAACACCTTTAAAATGGCCTGGCCTAAATTTCCCTTCATAAATATCTGAAATTTCATCAACTATAACCCAAGTTTTATGCTCTTTTTTATACATCTCTTCAATATCCGGATTAAAAAGCAAATCAACTTTTTCATTCTCAAGAATTTTAATATCCCTTTCCATATCCCTCGGGTATCTATCAAAATCTTCTCCAGGACAAAATTGCGTTGGATTAACAAATATACTTACAACCACATAATCACATTCTTCTTTTGCTTTTTTTATCAGAGAAATATGACCTTCATGCAAATATCCCATTGTTGGAACAAAACCAATTATTTTATTTTCTTTTTTCACTTTTTTAATTTCATCCCTTACTTCATTTATCTTTTTCAATATTTTCATTTTTTAACTCCCTGTATATATCTTTAACTTTTTTATTAATTTCAGGAGCAATAAAATCCGGTGCTATTTCTGAAAGACCTTTTAGAACAAATTCCCTATTTTTAAATTCTTTATGTGGTATTTTCAGTTTTTTTGTTTTCAATATTTTCCTACCATAAAATATTATATCAAGGTCTATTTCCCTTTCATCTCCCCTTTTATGTGGAAATCTTCTTCCAATTTTTCTTTCAATTTCTTTCAATTTCTTCAATAACTGGAATGGATTCAACTCTGTTTTTATCTCAATTACTCCATTTAAAAAATAACCTCCATCCGCATTTACAGGTTCATTTTCATAAAAAGAAGATATTTTTTTTATTTCAGCAATTTTCTCAATTGCCTTTAAACTTTTAATTATATTATTTTCTCTCTGTCCTTTATTGGTCCCAATTGCTATGAAAACTCTGTTCATTTTTCAATAAATTCTTTAAAAAGAAGACAGGAATTTTTATATTTTTTCTTTAACCCTGTATTAAAATTTACTGCAAGAAAAAGAGAATAATTTTTTTCATACTCATAATCTGGATTAAAAAAAGGGTCAAAAATAAATAAAAATTTTTTATCTTCAGAAAAATTTATCTCTTTTAAAATATCTGAGGTAAAATTCTCAAATTTTTTAACCCAGATAGAGGGAGGCAATTTATAATCAAGAGAAAAATCAAACCAGTATAAACAATTCTCTTCAAATTCTGAAATTTTTTTTAGTTTTTCAAATTCAAAAAAATTATACAATCCATCAAGTTTATCTGAATCAGAATAATAAAAAATCTTCTTTTTTAATTTTTCTGAAAGTTTGACTCTATCCATATATTTTCCCATCCCGTAAAGATATAAAAAATTTGCAACAGGTTCATTCAAATCACCTCTCACCTTATTCACAGGATGGAAATTCAGTTTATTTAAAGAATTTAACATAAAGTCATTAATTTTCTCCATTTCTTTATCCTTGAATAATACTTCTTTCAAACTTTTCCCTTTAATTTTATTTGGAAATTCATTAGAAATCTTTGGCAAATCTCTGGAAATCTTCAAAATTATTTCATTTTCAAAAAGAAATACCTCTATATCATTTACTTCTTTTTTTATTTCTTCAAGAAGGGATTTTTTTTCATTATAATTTAAATTTATCTCTGTCTCAACTATCTTTTCATCTATTATAGAAACAAATTTACCAAGAAAAAAGGTATCATTTTTTTCACCTGGAATATTATATTTTAAAGCCCTCAAAAAACCTTCTCCAGGGAATTCACTTTCTGATAATAAAAATTCAAAATAACTTTTTTCAATTGCTCTATCAAATAAAACAAAACTCCATTTTCCATTTTCCATAAATAATTCAAAATTATTCTTTTTTGTATATTCAAAAAGTGTTTTTTGACCCCTTTTTTTAAACAATTCCAGATATCCATGCATTGCAAAAAGAAAGTATTTCATTCCTTTTCAATATACTTAAAGATTTTATCAATATTTTTCAAAAGTTCATCAACACTGAAAATTTTTTTAAGTTCTTCATCATTTAAATATTTTTTTATAAAATCATCCTCTTTTGCAATCTCACAGAAATCTTTTTTCTCATCTATTGCTTTAAAAGAAATCTTCTGTATTCTTTCATATGCTTCCTTCCTTGAAACACCTTTTAAAACAAGAGTATTTAACAATTTCTGGGAAAAATAAACATTATTAAGAATTTCAAGATTTTTTCTCATATTTTCAGTTTTAATTTCCATTCCATTTATTATTTTTATAAGGAGATTAAGAATATAATCAAGAAGTATTGTTGATTCGGGCAAAATAATTCTTTCTGCAGATGAATGACTTATATCCCTTTCATGCCATAAAGCAACATTTTCAAGAGCAACATTAACATTTTTCTTTATCACTCTTGCAAGACCACAAACTCTTTCGCATAAAACAGGATTTCTTTTATGAGGCATTGCTGATGAACCTTTCTGCCCTTTTCCAAATGGCTCAAAAACTTCTGATATTTCTGTCTGCTGGAGTAATCTTATCTGTAAGGCAATTTTTTCACAGGAAGAAGAAATAATTCCACATGTAGCAATAAAATAAGCATATCTATCCCTTGAAATAATCTGAGTTGAAAATCTCTCTCTTTTTAAATTAAACTTATTACAAATATATTCTTCTACCTCTGGCTCAACATTAGAAAAGGTTCCAACTGCTCCTGAAATTTTGCCAACACTTATCTCATCTATTGCTTTTTCTATCCTTTCTTTATTTCTTAAAAATTCAAAATACCAGGTTCCAATTTTAAAACCTAAGGTTATTGGTTCTGCATGAATTCCATGGGTTCTTCCAATCATAATAGTATCTTTATATTTAATTGCCTTTTCTTTTAAAATTTTCAGTAATTCCTCAATGTCATTTAAAATTAATCTTCCTGCTTCCCTTAAAATCAAAGAAAATGATGTATCAATAATATCAGATGAGGTGAGTCCAAAATGAATATATTTACCTTCCTCTCCAGTAGTTTCACTCACCTGCTCAACAAATGCAATAACATCATGATTTGTAATCTTCTCTATTTCATTTATCCTTTCAATATCAATTTTTACTTTTTCCTTAATTTTCTTAACAGCATCCTCTGGTATCACTCCAATTTTACTCCATCCCTCTAAAGCAGCAATTTCAACTTCAAGGTATTTTTTAAATTTATTTTCCTCACTCCATATATCAGCCATTTCCTTCCTTGTATATCTTGGAATCATAAAAACCTCCTTTAAAAAATTATATATTAAAATTCATTGAGTTTCAAAAGATATGTTATTCTTTTAAATTTTTGGGAAAGTTAATAATCAGGATATTTTCATCTATGAGAAGATATTCTAACCCGGCATTTTTTCAAGCACTTTATTTATCAACTCTCTTGTCTGTTGGCCATCTGTTTTTATCAGTGTAGCAAGCCATTGAATAGTTTCTCTGTGTTCTCTCTGCATTTCCACTAACCTTTCATCCATTTTCTCTATCATCTTTTGTGTCTCTTTTATTAAATTTTTTGCTCTTTCATCCTCTGTTCTTACCAATTTATTTGTATTCCAACTTAAAACAAAAGCCATAACCACACTTAGAAACCCTAAAAAGAAACTCAAAAACATTAACACTTTTTCCATTTTTTCTCCTATTTCCTAATTTTTATATTACCTCAAATTTTCAGAATTTTCAATTTTTTAAATGAATTATTAAAGAAATCAGTAGATAAGGAAAAATCTGAAAACAAAATATAAAAGGAGTAAAAAAAGAAAAATAGAAAGGTATAAAGGAAGATAGACGATTATCAAAATTATTAAAGCAACAAGGACTGGTGAAATGAAAAGAAGTATAAAATATTTTTTTGTTTCCTTTAAATCTTTTTTGATTGACTTTAAAATTTCTTTTTCCTCTCCACAATTTCTACATTTTTCATCTTCTTTTAAATTTGTCTCGCCACAATTTTTACAAATCCATATTATTCCTTCTTTAATTTTCTGTTCCCTTTTTGCTATCTGTAATTTATTTTTAATCACTGGTAAATCTTTTAGTTTATACGCTATTTCATAAAATTTTACTGCTTCTGAATAGTTCTCATTTTTAAAATAATAATCTCCAAGTTCAACATATGCTTTAAAATTATTTGGTTGCTGTTCTATTATTTCTTTTAATTCTTTCAATCTTTTTTCTTCCATTTCTTTTGTAATTAAATCCTCTTTTTTCTTATTTAAAAAATTTATAACTGCAAAACCACAAAAGGGGATAAAAATTGAAATTAAAGTTAATTTCCAGACCATTAGAAAGATACTTATGCCAAAAAGGATAGAAAAGATTAAAACTTCGGTTGGTGTTATATCTTTTTCAACTATTCTATCAAAGACAAAAAAATAAAATTCAATTCCAAGAACTATTAGAATAAAACCAAGTTTAAGTCCTGCAAAATACCCTGCTCCATAATCAATCATCTTTTAAACATACTAAGTCCATTTACCATATTATAGTATTCTTCAATTTCTGATTGCTGTAAAGTTCTATCAAAAATTATTATTTCATCTAAATAAACTTCTTCTCCCCACTCAAAACCGAAAGACAACTTTGCAATTCCATCATTCTCATTCAACTGTCTTGTCAATGTCCATTTCCCGAATTTTCTTCCATCATGATATAATTCTATCTCAGTCCCATTTGAAATTTTGCATATTGTATTATGCCATTTTTTACTTTTTAAATCCAGAGCAGACATTATGTCAAAATGATATATTCCATTTATATTCTCTATTCCATTTCCAAAATAATAAACCTGAAAAACACCTGCTGGTTTTTTTAATGCACACCAATTATCTCCTCCACCTCCCCTTACAAAACAAGATATAAAACCTTTGCCTTGAAAATTAAAAATTCCAAAAGACCCTCCTTCTTTATGGTCTTCTTTTAAAGCCCACCAGAGAGAAATTGTAATTGGATTATGGGGAGATAATGTTTTACCTTCAAGAATAACTCCATCCTTCCAGTTAGAAGATGATAAATAACCTTTTCCAAAAAGCCCTTCATTAATGTGAGATGGATTTAAATTTTCTTTTAAATTCCACAGATTTATTTTTGCTTTTCCATCAGTTTTCTCAAAATCATTATAATAAACTACATTCCCTTTGATAGATTCTGGGACAAAAATCTCCTCAGAAAAAATACTCATAATTAAGAAAAAAAAGAATATAATAAATATTTTTTTCAAAGTCCACCTCCTTATTCAACTCCTAAAATTCTGAAAACTTTTAAATCATGTTTTTTAATTTTCAATAAGAAACTATTTTTTTCAACCGGGACTTCCTCATTTGTATCAATATCTATGACTTTATATTTTTTAAATCCGAGTATTTCTGGTATTATATTTACCTTTTCTTCTAAATCCTGTTTTGCATAAGAAACAACAGCATAAAGTGCTTCCTTCTTAGGAATTGAATACACAATTCCAGGAAGGTCATTATTTTCACAGTATACAGGTTGTTTCCTCTCATCCCAGTATCTATATGCAACCATATTTTTTTCTTTTGCCATATTAAGGAATGGTTCTCTATATTTTTTCCACAATTCACCAAGTTCTTTAACCCATGTTGAAACAGGTCCAAGCAAATCATGAACCAAAGTAACTCCAATAAATGTTTTCTGTGTCCATGGGTCATCCGCAAGTTTTCCATGGTCTCCAAGTAAAACAGGCCATGTTCCTGAAAGTTCTCCTGTTGAAACAAGCAGAATATATTCTCTTGAAAATCTATTCTGAACATCTCCTTCTGAATACTTCCATTCCCAGTCATACTGAACTGTTGCGAAAGAATATAATGGAAGAATCTGTGTGCCTGTCATATGAACCATTGTTATTGGTTCCATCCCAAGTTCATTCATCATTACAAATGTTCTCTTTACCAGTTCCCTCAATCCCCATAAACCAGTAGATGGCATTATACTTCCATCCTCTTTTTTATAAGCAGAGGTCATCATAGTATTATATGAAGGAGTAAAAAAGTAATTATCCCAGTAAACACCTTTATTATCTGCTATTTCAAACGATTTCTTATACCACCATAATGCATGGTCAATATATGAATCAGTTGGAACTATTTTTATTTCCCATATTCCCTTATCTCCTCTATATGGATTGTAATCAGAAAGACACCATTCATCCATAAAAGTTTGGAATTCTTCTGCAGCAGCAAAAGATGCTCTATTATAATAAAATACCATTTTTGTTCCATATCTTGCTCTTAAATTATATCTAACATGCCTCACAAAAAATTCTACGCGTTCCTTTCCATAAGGTTCAAAATATTTCTTTCCCCTTTCAATAACACTATTTATTTCTTCATCTGTAAGTTGCCTTTTATTTCCTTCTTTTAACATTTCCCATAAATACATATCTTTTCCAGCAGGATATACACTTCCGCAATCACCAAGAGCAAACCAGTTTATATCAGTTCCAAGTAAGGAAAACCTTTCAGTAAACCATCTGTGACGCCATCCTTCCAATCTTGGTTTTACCGGTGCAGCAAGGATTCCAAATGTTATTGTTTGAGGTTTTGTTATTATTGTTGGTTTATTTATTAAATTTATCTGCAATTTTAATGTATCATTTTCCCTTACCAACTGTAAATTTGGTTTTTGGTTATCCCAGGCCCATCCTTTATCATTTTCAGCAAACCAACTTATTCCTCTTTTTGGATTACCAAGGAAAATATAGGTGCAGAAATTTTTCGGGAAACTTGAGGGCTGTATTTTTGTTGCATCCCATATAACACCTTCTCCTTCTGGAATATAACATGTTAATACTGAAGACCTTAGTCCATCAGCCATAGCATGCATTAACTTTGCTACTTCATTTTTTAAAGGTATTTCAAGAATCATTTCATCTATCTTTTTTTCACATGGATTTAAAGTAAGGTCTATTTTCAACATACCATCATAATCAAGAGAAGAAATGGAATTACAGGATAAATCACCAATATTAAATTTACTCTCAATTATAACTCTATCAGGTGAAACTTCTTTATATTTAATAATACCTTTATCTGGTTTTACCTC
>Ga0078972_1002629_pt1 | contig 58345 bp, 50 predicted proteins | sample YelNatPaOPGAMG01_FD_67568 | JGI IMG/M metagenome (GOLD analysis project Ga0078972, IMG submission 67568) | Hot spring thermophilic microbial communities from Obsidian Pool, Yellowstone National Park, USA - OP-RAMG-01 (SPADES assembly) (version 2) | ecosystem: Environmental > Aquatic > Thermal...
CGATCGTTTTGGTAGTGGCTGCAATTCCCGAAGCATTACCTGTAATAATCACAGTAATTTTAGCTTTAGGAATGAAAAGAATTTTAAAAAAGCAAGGATTGGTGAAAACTCTTTTGGCAACTGAAGTTTTAGGATCAACTTCTGTAATTTGTCTTGATAAAACTGGAACTTTGACCGAAGGGAAAATGAAAGTTACTAAATTTGAATTTGAGAATAAAGAAGACACTCTAAAAGTTATGCTTTTGAATAACGAAGAAAGGACGAGCTTGGAAGTTGCACTTTTTAATTTTGCAAAAGAAAATTTGGGAGAAAAACTTTTAAGAGAAGGAAGAGAAATTTTTGAAGAACCTTTCGATAGTGCCAAAAAATATTCAATGTCAATTTGGGAAATTGAAGGAAAAAGGGTTTCTCTTTTGACTGGGGCTCCAGAAATAGTTTTTGATTTTTGTCAAATCGATGGAGAAAAAAAGAGAAAATATTTGAAAATTTTAGACGAATGGGCACAAGATGGTTTAAGAGTTTTGGCTTTTGCAAAAAAAGAAAACGGAAATTTGAAAGAGAAAAAAGATTTTAAGTTTTTAGGAGTTGTTGGAATTTCAGATCCTATTAGGAAAGAGGCAAAAGAAATGATAGAAATAGCAAAAAAAGCAGGAATTTCAGTAAAAATTGTGACTGGAGATTATAGAAAAACAGCAGAAAGAGTGGCAAAATCTTTAGGGCTGGAAGTTCGACCAGAGAATGTGATGGAATCAGAAGAGTTAGAAAAAATTTCAAAAGAAGAATTAAAAGAAAAAATCGATAAAATAGTTTTGTTTACTCGGGTTTTGCCCCATCAAAAAAGAAAAATTGTTGATGTTTTAAAAGAAAAAGGAGAAGTGGTGGCAATGACTGGAGACGGAGTCAACGACGCTCTGGCTCTAAAAGAGGCAGACATTGGAATTGCAGTAGGGGAGGCAACAGAGGTGGCAAAAGAAGCTGCAGATTTGATTTTGTTAGATAGCAATTTTAAAACGATAATTTCAACCTGCGAAGAAGGAAGGCTGGTTTTATCAAACATTAAAAAAAGTGTGGGTTACGTTTTATCAAATTCTTTTTTGGAAATTGCAGTTTTGTTTTTAGCCGGAATTTTAAAACTTCCTCCACCGCTAACCATTCCTCAAATTTTATATTTACATTTAATTTGCGATGGTCCCCCAGATTTGATTTTTGCTTTCGAGCCAAAAGAAAAAGATTTAATGGAAAGAAAACCCATCGATATCAAAAAAGAATCAATTTTAGACAGGCTTTTGATTGCTTTAATTTCCTCAATTACCATTTTTGTTTCTTTGATTTCAATCTTTTTGTTTTTCAATTTTGGAATAAAAGAGGGGAATTTGAAATTGGCAAGCACTTTAGTTTTCGCAACCTTAGGCGCCATCGATTTGATCTATGTTATTTCGTACAAAAACTTGAGAAAGCCTATCATCAAAACCGAAAACTTTTTTGAAAACAAATTTCTACCTTTTGCCATTCTTTATGGATTTTTACTTCTATTCTTTGCCATTTATTTTCCACCCTTGCAAAAAGTTTTAAACACCCTCCCTTTGAAACTTTGGCACTGGGGAATCGTCTTTAGTATCGGAATTTTAACAACTTTTTTACTTGAATTTTTGAAATTAATTTTTGCCAAAAGTAGCAATAAAACTTAACTGACTAATTCCTTAAATCTGACTTCGATACTTGCACATTTGCGCAATTGCGCAAATGTGAAAACGTCAGAATTTTAACTTTGCGAGTACGAAGCGGCGATTTCAAATTCAAGAATTTCATTATTTCACAATTGTGAAATAATGAAAAACAGGGAATGTGTCTGTTTGAGATGGCCGTTTTGAAATTTTTGTGGAGACGCAGCTTGACAAAGCCAATTTTAATTTATCCATTTTTTGAAGTAGGAAATTGGCTGCGCGCCAAATACAGGTTTTTGGCTTGCAAGTTGAAAGATTTCTACTAATCATACACCAATATTTTCAAATACCCTGGAGGATTCAAATTTTTAATAAATTTTCATTTCTATCTTATTCCGACATTAAGAGTCAATGAAAAACCAATAGAATTCTTGCACATATTGACAATGAAGTATGATACTTGATAGCATATAAAATTGTGACAATTACAACAAAACCAGGGCAAGGTTTTCTCAAAACGCCGCTGGGTCTTATTATCGCAATAATAGTCTCAGGACTATCTTTTTTTATTTTTGTTAATTCTACTTTTGCTGCTTGCAAGGAGCCTAGTATGGAAGAACGTAGCAAATGCTATGAAAGTTGTAAAAGTATTCGAGATTTATTTCAGAGATCAGATTGTCAAAACGCCTGCGATAGTAATTATAATAAGGCATGGAAAGAGTATAAAAAATGTAAAGAGGAAGAGCAAAAACTTTTAGAACAACAAAAAGCAGCCGAAGAAGAAAAATTACAAAAAGAACAAAAAATCAGAGAACAAGAAGAAAAAGCAGTTTCTTTGATCAGCGGCACTGTTAAATTCTTTAAAGGGAAAGTGGATCTCATCAGGGACGAGAAGATTTCTGAAATTACCTCTGGTCTCACAGTCAGGCCAGGGGATACTATTCGAACAGGAAGTGATAGCACGATAAAATTAGAATCTTTAGATGGCGTTGTCCAGATCGGTAAAGACACTACTCTCAAATTCATCAGTCTTAAAGCCAAACCACCGCCACCCCCTGAGGAGATTTCAGAAGAAAATTTAGAAACGATAGAGAAAAAAATTGAGTTATTGGTTGGCAAAATAAGAATATGGCTAAAGAAATTTAAGGGTAAATATGAAGTCCGCACACCCACAGCCGTGCTCGGTGTCAGAGGCACTGATTTCGTTGTCGAGCATAATCCGGAAACCAACATCACAACAATTTACCTAAATGAAGGAACGCTAGAGGTACAGAATACAAAGGGCGAAACCCTTGCATTGAACGCTGGAGAAACAATGACTGTTGATTCAAGCGGGAAAACAGAAAAGTCAGAATTGAAGAAAGATAAATGGGATAGTTTGGTAAGCACGATTGAAACAGGAAAAGAGTCAATGCCCAGCGAAGGGAAACAAACGGTCTCTCCTGAAAAGGAAAAATTGAAAAAGATGACCTACCTCAGTTTGATATTTGTAATTTTATTAATAATCGGAGGTATTTTCTCCTCAATTTTAAAAAGAAAGAAACCAAAAGAGGCACCTAAAGAAACACAATTAACTGAATATCAAAAATTGGTTATAGCCGAACACCAAAAATGGGTTAAAGGGCTTACAAAGAAAATTCAGATATTTGCCCTTATATTGGCTGCCATCGTGATAGTAGTTGGAGTTTTTTCCTCGCTCGGCAAAATAAAAATTCCAAAAATTGGTCCCACAATCACAACCCAACCAACGATTGGCAAAGCGCCATCGGCATACAGCGTAAATTACAATATGATATCTCCTGGCCAACAAGGCACTTGGAAGGAATCGGTCAGTGGCAATTCCAAGAAAATTGAAATAGAAACTAAGCAGATTCTAACCAGCGTTTACATTCTCGGAGAAAACTATTACTCTTGCACAAAAATATTTGGCCAGTGGTCTTGTATGGCAATTTCTGAGCCGACTTACAAACCGAGTTCTGACCCAACGGCATATTCAAAAGAAAAACCAGTTTTTATTGGCACAAAAAACATCGCCAACAGAGTTGTCAATTGTTACACCATCTCTGTTGGCACTATCTGTCTTGACAAAGAGACAAACATTCTCCTCGAATCGCGCACCCAAACAGAAGCTGGGGAATTTCTCTTGACTGCCACTTCGCTAAACCTCAACCCTCCATCTCAAGAAGAATTCATTCTTCCAGTAAGGCCCCAAAAAACACCAACTTTCACTCCATAACCGGTTTGCCCTTCTCCTCATTTTAAATTCAAAATTGGCGCAGCTTGAAAAAGCCAATTTTTGTTTCGCTCATTATTAAAAAGTTAGGGAATTAAGAACTTTCTCATATTCTCAAGTTCTTAAGAACATTGGAATAGCAGAGAATATTTTTAAGATTTGTCAATTCTTAAAATTAATATTGACACAGGTTAGACCAGGGTAAACTACTTTGAGACGAAAAAGAACGCTGTGCGCCAAATACAGGTTTTTGGCTCGCAAGTTGGAAGATTTTGTTTGAAAGAGACATTTTTGTAAAATGAATTAATGGAAGAAGAACAAAAAGAAAACAAAGAGGCTGAAACTCCAAAAGGGGAAAGTTTGACAGGGGAAGCGCCTTCAACTGAAGCACCAGCAGAAACTCCCCAAATTCAATCAGAAACTCAAACAGAGGAAACGCCGCCAGAAGCTCAACCAGAAGTTAAAGAACCCCAAATTGAAACCCAAGAAACTCCTCCGGCTACTCCAACACCTCAACCACCGCCTCAACCAGAAATTCCGGTTTCATCTTAACCTCCGCTACTTCGCCAACTCTGGCAAAAAGCATTAGAAAAAATAAGAGAAAGAAAATCCAAAAAATTAGAAAAGATTCTTCAGCTTGCTAAAGAGAAAGGAGAAATCACAAACGACGATGTCGAAAAACTCTTGCATGTTTCGGATAGAGCAGCCAGCCGCTATCTCAATGAATTAGTCAAACAAGGAAGATTAAAAAGAATAGGATCCCCTTCGCACGCTAAATACCAACTCCCTTAACCTTGCCCGTCAAATACCCGTTTTTGGCTCGCAACTAAAAATTCCATTTTGACTTTCAATTTGAAAAAAAATCAATTTCTCTTTTCAGCTTTTATTAAAGTATCAAACAAGTAAAATTTACAAAACAAACATTCTAACATTCTGCAGAATGTTGGAATATTCTTACTGGGGTTGGCGGTTGAGATTTTCCTTTTGCCCGCCAAATACCCGTTTTTGGCGTGCAACGTATTTTGATAAAATAAATAGATCGCGTTTTGCTAAAAATGAAAAAGTTTAGTTTTGTTTATATCACTGCGTCAAATAAAAAAGAGGCAAAGAAAATTGCTGATGTTTTGGTTTCTGAAAGGTTGGCGGCTTGTTGCAATATTTTTAAGATTGATTCAGTTTATTGGTGGAGGGGAAAAATTGAGAAAGCTGGTGAGTATGGGATTTTTGCGAAAACGAAAAAGAATTTAGTCGAGAAAATAGTAAAAAGGGTAAAAGAAATTCATTCTTATTCTGTGCCTTGCGTTGTTTCTTTTGATATTGAAAAGGGAAATAAAGATTTTTTAAATTGGATCGAGAAATCAACAAAATAGAACGATTCAAGTTTCTCCGAGGTTGCCAAGAGAATAAAATTTTATTAAAATCCATCTATATGGCGGCAATCTCCGTTGAGAATTTAACTAAGGTTTTTAATGGATTGAGGGCGGTCGATGGAATTTCTTTTGAAGTAAAAGAAGGAGAACTTTTTGGATTATTAGGCCCGAACGGAGCAGGTAAAACGACAACTTTGAATATGTTGGCAACTTTGATCAGGCCAACTTCTGGTAAGGCCTTCGTTTCAGGTTTTGATGTTTGGAAAGAAAAGAACAAAGTTAGAAAATCGATTGGAATGGTTTTTCAGGAACCGGCTTTGGACAATTATTTAACTGGGAGAGAAAATCTAGAGTTTCACGGAATGATGTACGGACTTTCGAGAAGAGAGGCAAAGGAAAGAGTCAAAGAAGCACTAAAAATTGTTGAACTGGAAGAATTTGCCGATAAACTCGTCGAGACATACTCTGGAGGAATGAAAAGGAGATTAGAAATTGCCAGGGCTTTGGTCCATCAACCAAAAATTTTATTTTTGGATGAACCAACTTTAGGGTTGGATGCTCAAACAAGGAGGAGAATTTGGGATTACATTAAAAAATTAAACAAAGAAAGAGGAGTGACAATAATTTTAACGACACATTATATGGAAGAGGCAGATTTTTTAGCCCAAAGAGTTGCAATAATTGATTACGGAAAAATTGTTGCTTTGGATGATCCAGAAAATTTGAAAAATTTATTAGGTGGTGATGTTATTTCAGTTGAAGTCGACAATCCCAGAAATGCTAAAAAAGTTTTTGAAGAATTGCCCTGGGTTAAAAAATTGAACCATGAAAATGGGATTTTTTATTTACAAGTTGAAAAAGGAGAAGAAAAAATCCCCCTTTTGATAAAAATCGATGATAAGAAAGCCGGTTTTAAAATAAAATCGATTAATTTGAGAAAACCAACCTTGGAAGATGTCTTTTTGCATTTCACTGGAAGAACGATAAGGGAAAGGGAAGCGAGCCAGGCAGAAAGGTTTAAAGAAAGGGCAAGAATACATCGAAGGTAATTATGGAAATCAATCTTACCGCAATTTATATTTTATGGCTAAGGGAAATGAAAAGATTTTTTAGGTCCTGGTCGAGAATGGTAAGCATGTTGATGATGCCCCTTTTCTTTTTGATTTTTTTGGGTTTCGGTTTTAAAGGCGCCTTTTTTCCGGGAGTTGGTTATACAAAAGATTACATTCACTTTTTGGTTCCAGGAGTCATTGGAATGACATTGATTTCAACTTCGATAATGGCTGGACTTTCGGTTTTATGGGACAGGGAGTTTGGATTCCTAAAAGAAATTATGGTCGCTCCAGTGACCAGAGTTTCAATCGTCATTGGAAGAATCGTCGGTGGAATGACCACTTCTTTAATTCAAGCAATTTTGATTTTAATAATTTCAATCGGGATGGGCTTTACTTTTTATAATTTTTCCTCTTTTTTATTAACAGTTTTAATCATGATTTTAATTTCCTCTGGCTTCATCGGTCTTGGTTTGATTTTCGCTTCAATAATGAGAGACATTCAGGGTTTCGGATTAATCACCCAAATGATAATTATGCCCTTGATGTTTTTATCTGGCGCCATTTTCCCTTTGACTAATCTTCCAAGATTATTAAGGTATGTTTCTTATTTGGATCCCTTAACTTACGGCGTTGAAGGTTTGAGAAGGGCCTTGGTTGGTTTTTCCTTTTTGCCCTTTTGGCTTGATTTTCTTGTTTTAGTTTCCTTTTCAGCATTTTCGATTATTTTGGGTTCTTATCTTTTTGAAAAATCAGAAGTTTAGGTTGAAAAAAAATTTAAATATGGTAAAATGAAATTATGGAAACAATCACCGAGAAAACAAATTTGTCAGAAATTTTAAAAAACCCAAAATTATTAGAAATTTTAGAGAAATACAATTTCCCTTGCCTGGCCTGTCCCTTTGCCAGAATGGAAATTGAAAATTTGGAAATTGGCAAAGTTTGCGATCTCTACGGAATAGAGATCGAAAAGGTCCTAAAAGAATTAAATGAGACGTTAAAAAATGAAAAAAGAAATAATTAGAAGAATAATAATCGGCGCGTTCGTTTTTGTAGTGATTGGAAGTTTGGTAGGATCTTTTGTTTACTTTTTTCCAACAAAAGGAAAAACTAAAGAATTGCCAGTTCAAGTGGCAAAAGCGATGGATTACATTAATCAATTAATCAAAGAGCAAGGAATGAGTGCAAGTCTGATTTCTTGGTCAGAGGAAAGCGGAGTCTACAAGATAGAATTAAAAATTGGTGATAACCAATACCAGAGTTTTGTAACAAAAGATGGAAAGTATCTGTTTCCTTCTGGGTTTGATTTGTCGCAACAAACTGAAGAAACTTCAGCCACTGGAACGACCAAAACACAAAATGTTAAAGAACAAGAAAAAACTCAAGCAGAAAAAAGAGAGAAACCCGATGTTAAATTATTTGTTATGTCTTTTTGCCCTTATGGCCTTCAGATGGAAAAGGCGCTATTGCCAGTTTGGCAATTACTAAAAGACAAAGCCGACATTGGAATTTATTTTGTTGACTATATAATGCACGGGAAAAAGGAAATGGAAGAAAACTTGAGACAATATTGTATTCAAAAAGAGCAAAGAGAAAAATATTTGGCTTACTTGGGATGTTTTGTTAAAGATGGTAATTCAGAAAGCTGTTTAAAAGAAACTGGCGTTGATCAGAACAAATTAAACTCCTGTCAAAATGCAACTGACAAGGAATTCAAAATTTCAGAAAGTTTTACTGAAACCGGTTATCCCCCGTTTAACATTCATAAAGAGTTGAATGAAAAGTATGGGATAAGAGGATCGCCCACCTTGGTAATTAACGATACAGTGGTAAATGTGAATAGATCGCCAGAAAAAGTCAAACAGGCAATTTGCGATGCTTTCTTGAATCCACCGACTGAATGTCAGCAAAAATTTTCTGAAGAAACAACCTCTCCAGGCTTTGGAATGACAACCGGTTCCTCAAGTAGCGGTTCCTGTCAATAAAGATGCCAAAAGTTAAAATTTACACAACTCCAGTTTGTCCATTTTGCAACCTGGCAAAGCAATATTTGAAAGAAAAGGGAATTGAATTCGAAGAAATCGATGTTTCAAAAGATGAAAAGGCAGCCCAAGAAATGATTAAAAAATCAGGGCAAATGGGAGTTCCAGTGATTGAAATCGATGAAAAAATTGTGGTAGGATTTGATAAAGAGAAAATTGATCAACTTTTAGGATTAAAATAAAGGTCAAGTTTAAAAATTAAAAATTAGAAATTAGAAATTAGAAATTAAACCTATGGCAATAAGAGTTGCGATCAATGGCTTTGGGAGAATAGGTCGACCAGTTTTTAAAAGAATAATAGAAAATCATAAAGATTTGGAAGTTGTTGCCATTAACGATTTGACTGATGCGAAAACCCTGGCCCATTTGCTAAAGTACGATTCTATTTATGGAATTTATCAAAAGGCGGTAAAAGCAGAGGGAGATTATTTATTGGTGAATGGACAAAAATTTAGAGTATTTGCAGAAAAGGATCCTGCCAATTTACCATGGAAGGAATTGAAAGCTGATATAGTTTTAGAGTGTAGCGGAGTTTTTACTGATTATGAAGGAGCAAGAAAGCACATTGTCGCTGGGGCAAAAAAAGTGATAATCTCTGCGCCATCGAAAAATCCTGAAAAAATTCCAGAGTTTGTTTTGGGAGTGAACGAAGATAAATACGATCCAAAGTATGATATTGTCGACATGGGTTCTTGCACGACAAATTGTTTGGCTCCGGTGGCAAAAGTGTTGAATGATAATTTTGGAATAGTTAAAGGATTCATGAGCACAATTCATGCCTACACTAACGATCAAAGGATTTTGGATTTGGCACACAGAGATTTGAGAAGGGCAAGGGCGGCGGCTTTAAACATTATTCCAACAACAACTGGTGCAGCAAAAGCAATTGGGAATGTGATTCCAGAATTGAAAGGAAAATTGGATGGAATTGCTTTTAGAGTTCCAATTCCAACAGTCTCGGTTTTGGATTTAATTTGTGAAGTGGAAAAGAAAACGACAAAGGAAGAAGTGAATTATCTATTAAAGAAAGAATCTCAAACAGAAAGGTTAAAAGGGATTTTAGGGGTCGAAGATGCACCTTTGGTCTCTTCAGATTACATCGGAAATTATTACTCCGCGGTAGTCGATGCTCCATCAACGATGGTAATTGATAATTTAGTCAAAGTCGTCGCCTGGTACGATAATGAATGGGCGTATGCGTGCAGATTGGCAGAATTTACTGAATTTGTGGGAAAAAAGTTGTAACAAATTTCTAAAAAAACCAACCAAAAATTGATTAATCATTGATTAATCGTGGATGATTTGTTTGATTGTAATTTTTGAAAAAGTTTTTAACCGCGCCGGTCTGGCCGGTAGCTTTTAAATTTTAAGTTATATTTTTCTCTATTGTGGATCTTGTAAAAAAATAAATTTTTGCTAAATTATAATCTATGGCAGTTCCAAAAAAGAGGCATTCAACATCGAAAGTTAAAAGAAGGAAAATGCACATTTTTTTGAAAGAACCGAATTTGGTAAAATGCAAAAAGTGTGGAAATTTTATTTTACCACATCAAGTTTGTCCGTTTTGTGGATATTATAAAGGAGAAATGGTTGTTGATGTTTTAGCAAAATTGGAAGAGAAAGAAAGGAAAAAGAGGGAAAAGGAAATGAAGCAGAAAGAGGAAATGGAAAGGAAATCAAAGGAATTATCTTTAGAAGAACTTTCAAAAAAATGAAAATGTAAAATGCAAAAAGCTTTGATAATTTTGAATTTTGATTTGTCATTTTGATTTTTGATTTTTGCATTTTGAATTTATGGCCAGCAGGCATTTATCAAGATCTATTGCAATGCAATCACTTTATGAGTGGGATTTTTACGATCAGAAAGTAGATCTCAAAGAGATCGTTGAAAGGAATTTAAAAGAGTTTGGTCCAGGATTGGATGGGGCTTTCGTTTGGGAGTTGGTTTTGGGAGTAGTGAAACATTTAAAAGAAATCGATGAGATAATCAGAAAGACTGCTCCTCAATGGCCAATAGAGCAAATGTCGATCGTCGATAGAAACGTTTTGAGAATTGGAATTTATGAACTTTTGTTTGGAGACAAAAAAGCAGTTCCTCCAAAGGTTGCAATAAACGAAGCAATTGAATTGGCAAAGGGATTTGGGGGAGAAAATTCTGGAAAGTTTGTTAATGGCGTTTTGGGGACAGTTTATAAAATTTCGCAAGAAATTGAAAAAAAGCAAGAATGAAAAACATGAAAAACTTTTCGATTTTAGAAAAAAATTTGGGCTTAGAATTTAAAAACAAAGACTTTTTGATTACCGCGTTCTGCCACAGATCCTATTTGAATGAGCACCCAGATTTTCATCTGCCCCATAACGAAAGATTAGAATTTTTAGGAGATGCGGTTTTGGAATTGATTGTTACTGAATACCTTTACACAAAGTACCCTGAAAAGAATGAAGGCGAATTGACCAATTGGAGAGCAGCTTTGGTTAATGCTAAAATTTTATCTGATTTGGCCAGAGAGTTGGGGTTTAACGATTTTTTACTTTTATCAAAAGGCGAAGAAAAAGAAACTGGAAGAGGAAGGCAATACATTTTGGCAAACACTTTCGAAGCGTTAATCGGATCGATTTATCTTGACCAAGGGTATGAAGTGACCAAAGGTTTCGTTGAAAAAAACTTAATAGAAAGAAAACTTCCAGAAATCATTGAAAAAGGACTTTTTAAAGATCCAAAAACGAGATTTCAAGAAGAAGCCCAAGAGAGGGTAAAAATTACTCCAACTTACAAAGTTTTGGAAGAGTGGGGACCGGATCACGCAAAGCATTTTTTGGTTGGAGTTTTTTTAGGCGAAGAATTGGTGGCAAAGGGCGAAGGCCCTTCAAAGCAAGAAGCAGAGCAGGATGCAGCAGAGAATGCATTGAAAATTAAAGGTTGGTAGAAATAACTCTACAACTAAACAACTTACAATAAAATATGTTAGCGATGAGATTTTTCAGAGTTGGTAAAAAAAATCAACCTGCCTTCAAAATTGTAGTAACTGATAAAAAAAATCCTCCCAGAGGGGGAAGGTTTGTTGAGGAAGTTGGTTTTTGGAATCCGATAACAAAAGAAAGGGTTTTGAGGAAAGAGAGAATAAAATATTGGTTGTCTGTTGGTGTTCAACCATCAGAAAGTGTTCATAATCTTTTGGTTTCAGAAAAAATAATCGAAGGAAAGAAAATTCCAGTTCATAAAAAGAAAAAGAAAGAAAAAATAGAGAAAAAAGAAGAAAAGAAGGAGGAAATTAAAGAGAAAGCGGGCTCTTGACAAACGCTTTTTGAAAATTAAAATATTAGGTGAAAGAACATGAAAAAGAAGAAAGGTTGCGGAAGTTAAAAGTCAACAAAACCTCAAGAAAGAACGAAATTCAGGAAACTGAAAAGAACTTTACAATTTAATAGAGGAAAGTTTTTTTGAGTTGTCCCGACTCTCTAATTTTTTCTTGAGGATTTGATCCTGGTCCAGGCTGAACGCTGGCGGCGTGGATAAGGCATGCAAGTCGTACGGACCTTGTCCTTCGGACAAGGACGCAGAACTGACGCAGAACAAAACGCAGAACTGACGCGGAAATTTTCCGCGTGGTTCCGCGTACTCGCCAAAGGCGACAAAAGTTCCGCGTCTGTTCCGCGCCTCGCCCGGAGGGCGAGGTTAGTGGCGAACGGGGCAGTAACACGTGGGTAACCTACCCCAGAGACGGGGACAATCTGGGAAACCAGGCTAATCCCCGATAGTCCCCGCCAGTACATGTACTGGCGGGGTAAAGGGAACCCGAAAGGGAACCGCTCTGGGAAGGGCCCGCGGTCTATCAGGTAGTTGGTGGGGTAATGGCCCACCAAGCCTATGACGGGTAGGTGGCCTGAGAGGGTGGCCGCCGCCAGGGACACTGAGACACGGGTCCCACTCCTACGGGAGGCAGCAGCCGAGAATATTGGGCAATGGGGGAAACCCTGACCCAGCGACGCCGCGTGGGGGAAGAAGGCCTTCGGGTTGTAAACCCCTTTTCTGCGGGAGCAACCTTGTGCCTCGCACAAGGACGCAGAACTGACGCAGAACAAAACGCAGAACTGACGCGGAATTTCCGCGTGGTTCCGCGCAGTCGCCAAAGGCGACAAAAGTTCCGTGTCTGTTCCGCGCCTCGTGCGGAGCACGGGGTGAGAGTACCGCAGGAATAAGTGGCTGCTAATTCTGTGCGAATGGCGCAGAATTAAAACCCGGCTTATATGCGGGGAACCCAAGGTTACCGCCTCTTGGATTTTCCAAGAGTTGCCTTGGGCAATCCGCAGGGAACCCCTCCCTTTCTGCTTCTTAATATTTAAAAAAAATGGCAGAAACGGGTGGGCGGCCGTCCTTTCTTCTCAATTTCTATTTTTTGAGAGATATTTTTTGAGAGAAAGGGCGGGACCCTCAGAGACTGATCCCGAAAGGGTGAGATAGTGGGGATGGAGAAATCCTTAAGCCACTATCAGACGCCAGGCTCTACCAAATTTTTTTGGTAGAGATGATATAGTCCAACTTAGTGGAAAACCACTAAGGCCAGCAGCAGCGGTAATACAGGAGCCACAAGCGTTAGCCGGATTTACTGGGCGTAAAGGGTACCGTAGGCGGCCCGAAAAGTTCAGCGTTAAAGACTCCGGGCTCAACCTGGAGAGTGCGCTGAATACTTTCAGGCTAGAGGGCGGTAGAGGGAGGTGGAACTGCCGGTGTAGGGGTGAAATCCGTTGATATCGGCAGGAACGCCGAAAGCGAAGGCAGCCTCCTGGGCCGACCCTGACGCTGAGGGACGAAAGCGTGGGGAGCAAAGGGGATTAGATAGTCCCCGTCCCGCCAGTACATGTACTGGCGGGGCAAAAAGTGTCCCCCCTAGTGGCGACACTAGGGTGCGCATCCAGCTATATCGGGGAAACTGCGAGAGTTTTCTCGCACAACCCCGAGGAAAGACGTAAAGGCGCATCCGTAGAGACTAGGGGTTGGGAAAGATAGTGGAGGGAGGTAAAATTAAAGAATGAAGAGAGATATTTCACAATTGGCTCCTTCCTTGTCGGTTGAATGCAAAGAAATTATCTTGGGAAGCTTGTTGGGAGATGGATCTTTGAGGATTCATCGAGGTTATCAGAATGCAAGGTTTTCCTTTCGACATTCTGAAAAATACAAAGATTACTTTTTTTGGAAAGTTGAAAGGTTGAAAGAGATTTCTGGTGAGAAATGCTGGTGGAGGCAAAGAGACGGAAGATTGAGATATCAAAGCCTGGCTTTGCCTGAGCTAACTGAAATCTACAAATTTTGCTCAAAAAGAGGAAAATTCAAAGTAAGAAGGAGATGGCTAAATCTTTTGACTCCGAGGGCTTTGGCAGTTTGGTGGATGGATGATGGATCTTTAGTGAAAAATTCAAGGCAAGGAGTTTTCTGCACCGATAAATTCACTCTGAAAGAGCAGAAAGTTTTGGCAAGGTATTTGTATAAAGTTTGGAAGATTAGAGTGAAAATCGGAAAAAGCCGAAGGAAATATTACAGGCTCTGGATAAGGTCGACCGAAATGCTCAAAAGATTTTTAAAAATCATTCTTCCCTACATTGAAGTTGAATCCATGCTTCCCAAGGTAATTTTACTTTATAAAGATTCTCAACTCCAAAAACGCTGGATCTCTGAAGTTGCTCGATTGACAAAATTTCCTTTAGAAACAATCGAGCGCCATTTGGCTCAAAAGAAAGCCAAGTGGAAAAACTTCAGAGAATGATATAGTCCAAAGGAAAAATTCCTTTGACCCCTGTAGTCCACGCCCTAAACGATGGGCACTAGCTGCCTGCAGTGTCGACCCTGTGGGTGGCGAAGCTTACGCGTTAAGTGCCCCGCCTGGGGAGTACGGCCGCAAGGCTAAAACTCAAAGGAATAGACGGGGGCTCACACAAGCGGTGGACCATGTGGCTCAATTCGACGACAACCGAGGAACCTTACCAGGGCTTGACATGCCAGTGAAACCTGCGGGAAACCGCGGGACTCCACAAGGACACTGGCACAGGTGCTACATGGCCGTCGTCAGCAGGTACCTTGAGGCGCAAGCTTAGATGCCAAAACCTGCGCAACCCTCGCCGCATGTTTCCTTGTGCTTCGCACAAGGACGCAGAACTGACGCAGAACAAAACGCAGAACTGACGCGGAATTTCCGCGTGGTTCCGCGTACTCGCCAAAGGCGACAAAAGTTTCGCGTCTGTTCCGCGCCTCGTGCGGAGCGCGGGGTGTCATGCGGGACTGCCGGCTAAAACCGGAGGAAGGTGGGGACGACGCCAGGCCAGCACGGCCCTTATGCCCTGGGCTGCACACGTGGTACAATGCCTGCTACAAAGGGTTGCCAAGCCGCAAGGCGGAGCTAATCCCTAAAAAGCAGGCCCAGTTCGGATCGGGGTCTGCAACTCGACCCCGTGAAGCCGGAATCGCTAGTAACCGGAAATCAGCCATGTTCCGGTGAATACGTTCCTGAGCCCTGTACTCACCGCCCGTCACTGCAAGCGAGCCGGGAACAGCCAAAGCCTTGTGCTTCGCACAAGGACGCAGAACTGACGCAGAACAAAACGCAGAACTGACGCGGAATTTCCGCGTGGTTCCGCGCAGTCGCCAAAGGCGACAAAAGTTTCGCGTCTGTTCCGCGCCTCGTGCGGAGCGCGAGGTGAGGCTGGGCTCGGTGAGAGGGCAGAAGTCGTCCAGCCAAGCTGGCTGTTGCGACCTATTACCGCAAGGTAATAGTAAAATCCAACTGTATCGGTGAAGCCCCTCTCTTAACTATACTTTTATAGTATAGTTAAGGCATGGAGGTAACACCGAGGGAAGTTAAAGGGATGAAGTCAATCACCTGGTCGAAAGAAATAAGGGAACTCCACAAGAAGTTGAGAATGAATTCTTTCCAAGAAGCGGTGCTAATTGGAACATTACTAGGAGATGGTTCTCTTGTTGCCAATGCCTATGGAAAGAATTATCGGCTCCGAATCGAACATCAAAAAGCACAGAAAGAATATGTTGAGTGGAAATACCATGTATTTAAGGAATGGTGCCTTAGCAAGCCAAAGTTTCGAATAAAGACAAATTCCTGGTATTTCAGAACGATATCTCATCCGGTTTTTACTAGATATCGAAATTTATTTTATCAAGAAGGAAGAAAAATCGTCCCCAAAAGAATTGACCTTCTTTTGAGAGATCCGATAAGTTTGGCAGTATGGTTTATGGATGATGGAGGAATTCAAGCTGATAAGAGAAATCCGTCGATTAGCACTCATTCTTTTACAAGGAGAGAAAATCTCCTTTTAAGAAAGGTCCTCTGGCAAAACTTTGGGATAGAAACAAATTTGAATTGGGACGGGAAAGGAAATAGATTGTACATTCCAAAGAGAAGCCTGAAAAGATTTGTTAGTTTAATCTCTCCCTACATTTTGCCTTCAATGAAATACAAAATCCCTTTGACCCCGTAGAGACTACACGTTGGCCCCCTTCAGGGAGAGGAAGGGGTGAAGATATAGTCCATGCCAAGTGGAAACACTTGGGGAAACATGAACAAGGTACGGGTACCGGAAGGTGCCCGTGGATCATTCATTAAATTTTTGGTCGATTAGGATTGAGGAGCGGAATTCCCTTCTTAATCCCAGGGTGTTGGTCGAGGAGCCCTAAATCTCGACCGGGTCGGGACAACTCAAAGAAACTTTCCAACTTAACAACTAAACAACTTACAACTAACAACCGGAAGGGCTTCATTGACAAGCCTTTTTTATTTTGTAAAATTTTTTTAAGATGGCAATATCAAAGAAAATCATCAATTTTTTGGAGAAATCAAAAGTAAAGTACGAAATAATAAAGCACAAAACCGTCTTTACTGCTTTTGATAAATCTCAAACTTTGAAAGTCCCTGAAAAAATTGTGGGAAAAACTCTGATTTTGAAATCGGACAATTCTTTAATTTTTGTTTTGATTCCAGCAAATAAAAATTTAAATCTAAAGAAAATAAAAAAGAAAATTGGTAAAGAAAAAGTTGAATTGGCTTCTGAAAGGTTGATTAAAAATAAAATAAAAGGAATAAAACTTGGAGCGATTCCTCCTTTTGGAAATTTGTGGAAATATCAAACCTTTGTTGACAATTCAATAAAGAGAGAAAAGGAAATAATTTTAAACGGCGGAGACTGGAATTTTTCAATTAAGATTTTCACAAAAGATCTTAAAAAATTAATACCGGATTTGGTTTTTGGAAGCTTTTCAAAGAAAAAATGAGTTTTTGGAGGGTTTTTAAGAAGTTTTACGAGATTGCGGCAGAAAAGATGGTGAAAGAAATTGAAGAATTTTTGACAGGGGAAAAAATTTTGGATTTGGGTTGCGGTTCTGGAATTTTTACTAAAAAAATCGAAGGAAAATTAAAAAAAGAAGTTTTTGGGATAGATATTATTGACAAAAGAGTCTGTCAATTTCCTTTTAAAATTTACGATGGCAAAAACATTCCATTTTCAAATAATTATTTCGATGTAGTAATCATTGCCTTTGTTTTACATCACACAAAAGATCCAATTTCAATTTTAAAAGAGGCAAAAAGGGTTGGAAAAAGGATAATCATTTTTGAAGATTTGTCAGAAGGAGCTTTTGGAAAAATTTATTGCTTTTTGCACTGGATAACTTGGAATTTGTTTTTTGGAAAATCCTCAAAATTCAATTTTCATACGACAAAAGAGTGGAAAGAAATTTTTAAAAATCTTGGATTAAAATTAATTTCAGAAAAAAATTTTTTAATAAAGAGGAAAATTTTCATTTTGGAAAAATGAAAATTTCTGCAATTTTGCCAGTTTTTAATGAAAAAGAAAGGGTAGGGAAGATAGTGAAGGTCTTAGAAGAAGCGGATTTTATAAACGAAGCAATTTTTGTTGACGATGGTTCAAAAGATGGAAGTTTTGAATTTTTGAAAAAGTTTGAAAATCAAAAAATAAAAGTTTTTGGGCTAAAGAGAAATCATGGGAAAGGTTTTGCTTTGAGTTTTGGGATTAAAATGGCAAAAGGAGAGATTTTAATTTTCATCGATTCTGATTTAATTGGTTTGAGAAAAGAACATTTGAAAAATCTTATTTTGCCTCTCTTGAAAGAAAAGAAAAAGGGCGTAATTGGCGTTCCTTTAGAAAAAAATCGGAAAATCTTTCGGCCTTGGGAATTTTGGCTCTCTGGAGAAAGGGTATATTTTAAAAGAGATCTCTTGCCACATTTGGATAAAATTTCAAAATTGAGGTATGGAGTTGAGCTTTATTTAGATTCAATTTTTGAACCAGAAGAAATAAAAGTTGTGAGATTAGTTTCTTTGATTTCTCCTTCAAAGTTTGAAAAAAAGGAATTTTTTGAGGCCTGGAAAGAATATTTTAAAGAGGTGAGAGAAATCTTTGAGGATTTAGCAAAAATAAAAATCAATTATCAATTTGCAAAAAATTTGATAAAAAGTTATACTAAAGAAATGATGGGCGTGTGGCTCAGTGGTAGACTACAACCCGCCCACCACCCTCCCATCCGCTAAAGCGGATGGGCCCCTCGCCCCGCCCTAAATTCGAGGGTGGCTAGTTCAGTGGTAGAACAGTCCCCCCACTTTTTGCGGGCGTGTGGCTCAGTGGTAGAGCGCACCCCTGATAAGGGTGAGGTCGAAGGTTCGATTCCTTCCACGCCCACAAAAAATGAGTGATCAAGTGACCGAGTGGCTGAGTGATCGAGTGACCAAGTGACCGAGTGGCTGAATGGTCAAGTGGTAAAATTTCTACCTACTAGGAAGGGGTGACAGCGAAGCGAATCACCGAAGCGATAGCGGAGGAGTGAGTAGAACGTAATCGAGGAGAAACTTGGTTTTCCCTATTGAGGGAATAAGGGCCCATAGTTTAATGGTAAAACGCCTCATTTGCAATGAGGAGAGTGAGGGTTCAATTCCCTCTGGGTCCAAATCAGAAAAGGTCCTGGAAATTAAATCCTGTTGACCAATCGAGTTGATTTCATTTAAAGAGAAATTTTATAATACTATAATGTTTCAACTATTAATTTTCCAAAGGTCGAAAAAATTAATTTTCTATAATCGATGGTATCAATGATTCAAAATTGGAGTATCGTTACGATGGAAGCATTACAATCTGCCTGGCAAGGATTTTTATTGTTTCTGCCAAAACTAATCGGAGCGATAATTGTTTTCGTGGTAGGCTGGTTTGTTGCATTGGCAATTGGAAAGTTAATCAGTGAAATTTTAAAGAGAATAAAATTGGATAGATTTTTTGAAAGAGCGGGTTGGAAAGAAGCATTAGAAAAAGCCGAAATAAAAGTTACGGTTTCAGAGTTTATTGGCGAAATCTTTAAATGGATCTTGGTAATTGTTTTTCTCTTGGCAGCAGTTGAAATTTTAGGACTTGTCCAGTTTGCCGAATTTTTAAGAGGAATTATTTTATGGTTGCCAAATTTAATCGTTGCGGTAGCAATCTTTGTGGTGGCTATAATCGTTGCTGAATTTTTAGAAAAGATAATTAAGGCTTCAGTTAAGAAAATGGAGGTAGGATATGCAGAATTTTTTGGTGGTTTAGTGAAATGGGCGATTTATATTTTTGCTGGTTTGGCAATATTATATCAGCTTGGAGTGGCAAAAGAAATTGTGAATGCACTCGTTTTTGGTGTAATTGCTACTTTGTCTTTAAGCTTGGGTTTATCGTTTGGTTTGGGAGGGAAAGATGCGGCAGCTCAATTAATTGAAGAACTGAAGAAAAAAATTTCAGAAAAATAAGCAACTTAAGAAATTTTACCTTGCCAAGGGTCAGAACTTGACAAATGTTTTTGGTTTGCTAAATTTTAAAATGATGGAAAAGATAATTATGACTCGAATGAAAGGAGGCGGATAAAATTTTAGATTGGGAAAGTTTTTTAAACAACCGCCTCCCAGGCGGTTGTTTGATTGGTGGACGTACATTAAAAGTGAATAAGGAAGTAGGAAGGAAAAGATGGCTCTTGATTGCTAGTCAAGAGCATTATGGGTGGATGGAGGATGCCTCGGGTGCGGGGAGCGATGAAGGGCGTGGCGTAGCTGCGATAAGCCCGGGGGAGGTGCGTAGCAACCTTTGATCCCGGGATTCCCGAATGGGGAAACCTGACGCTGTGAACCAGCGTCGAGCGCTGTTCCACAGCGTAGTGATGAGTTAATGAGTAGATGAGTTGATGAGAGAAAGAATTCTCATTACTCATTTACTCAAGGCGATAATATCGCCGTGCTCATAACTGCGCTGCGGAGCAGCGCTCGCGAGACCCGGGGAAGTGAAACATCTCAGTACCCGGAGGAAAAGAAACCAACTTTAGCTTGTTAGCTGATTAGCTTATTAGCTTTTTAGGAGATTTTTAAAAATTTCAAAATCCTAATCAGCTAAAAAGCTACAAGCTAACAAGCTAGGTTATTCCCTTAGTAGCGGCGAGCGAAAGGGGAGGAGCCCAAACCCCGCCAGAACATGTTCTGGCGGGGGGTTGTGGGGTAAAGAGGGAGGAGAAATCCTCGGAGAGTTAAAAATTTTCTCTCTAGCCGAATGACCCTGGAAAGGGCAGCCAGAGAGGGTGAAAGCCCCGTAGGCAAAAGGGAGAAAACTCTCTGCTCTTTACTCCCAAGTACCACGAGGTGAGGATAACCTTGTGGGAAGCAGGGGAGACTACTCTCCAAGGCTAAATATCTCCCGCACACCGATAGTGAACTAGTACCGTGAGGGAAAGGTGAAAAGCACCCCGGTGAGGGGAGTGAAATAGAACCTGAAACCATCCACTCACAAGGACCCGGAACCTTGTGCTTCGCACAAGGACGCAGAACTGACGCAGAACAAAACGCAGAACTGACGCAGAATTTCCGCGTGGTTCCGCGTAGTCGCCAAAGGCGACAAAAGTTCCGTGTCTGTTCCGCGCCTCGTGCGGAGCACGGGGTGACGGGGTACCTATTGGAGCAGGAGCCAACGAGTCCCCCCACCACTTTTGTCTAAGCGCTGTAAAAGGCGCAGAGGCAAAGTGAAAGCGAGCGTGAATAGCGCGTCTCCTGATCTTTTCAGGAAGAAGTGGTGGGGGGGACCCGAAGCCGAGCGAGCTTGCCCTGGCCAGGGTGAAACCTCGTTAATAGCGGGGTGGAGGCCCGAACCCGTGAGCCGTGCAATACTCTGGGACGAGCTGGGGCAAGGAGTGAAAGGCTAAACTAGCTCGGGAATAGCTGGTTCTCCCCGAAATATGTTTGGGCATAGCGCCAAGAGTTTGTGGATGGTGGTAGAGCACTGGAAGGGATATCGTGGTTTTTACCAGGTATTCCTACCAAACTCCGAATGCCATCTATTCTCCACCAAATTTTTGGTGGGGAGATCTTGGCAGTCAGTCTTAGGGCGATAAGGTCCTAGGTCGAGAGGGGAACAACCCAGATCCCAATCTAAGGTCCCAAAGTGAGGGCTAAGTGCTAAAAAGGAAGTGCCCCGCCCTTGACAGGTAGGAGGTTGGCCTAGAAGTAGCCACCCTTTAAAGAGTGTGTAACAACTCACTACTCGACCCCGCCATTATTATGTAATGGCGGGGAAGGGCGGGGTGCGCCGAAGATTTACCGGGGCTTAAGCCCTCCACCGAAGATGGGAACCTTGTGCTTCGCACAAGGACGCAGAACTGACGCAGAACAAAACGCAGAACTGACGCGGAAATTTTCCGCGTAGTTCCGCGCAGTCGCCGAAGGCGACAAAAAGTTCCGTGTCTGTTCCGCGCCTCGTGCGGAGCACGAGGTAGTAGGGGAGCGTCGCCACTGGGCTGAAGCTAAGCCGTGAGGCTTAGTGGACTGGTGGCGAGTGCGGATGTTGGCATGAGTAACCGCAACCTGGGTGAGAGCCCCAGGGGCCGAAAGCCCAAGGTTTCCTTGGCAACGATGATCGACCAAGGGTTAGGCGGTCCTAAGGGGAAGGGGAAAGCCCGTACCCGATGGGCAGTGGGTTAATATTCCCACCCTTCCCGCCATTTCTGAACACTGACGCAACCGAGTAGTTCAGGGGGATTAATGGCTTTCCTTACTCCGCTTAGCGGAGGTCTTGAATGAATCGGTTGCCTAGAAAAGGTGGTAGGGTTAAATGGCGGGAAACCGTACCGCAAACCGACACAGGTGGGCTGGTAGAGTATACCAAGGCCAACGGGTGAAAGCTGGGGAAGGAACTAGGCAAAAAAGCTACCCGTAACTTCGGGAGATGGGTTCCCTACCTTGTGCTTCGCACAAGGACGCAGAACTGACGCAGAACAAAACGCAGAACTGACGCAGAATTTCCGCGTGGTTCCGCGTAGTCGCCAAAGGCGACAAAAGTTCCGCGTCTGTTCCGCGCCTCGTGCGGAGCACGAGGGGGGCGCAGCGAAAGTTTCCCAGGCGACTGTTTACCAAAAACACAGGTCCCTGCTAAAAAGCGAAAGCTGATGTATAGGGGCTGAGGCCTGACCAGCGCCCGTGTGTTACGGCTGGGGATCCCTGGAATTTTCTGGGGGTTCACCGGCTCAAGCCACGGGTAAGCGTCGGCGGTAACTCTGACCGTCCGAAGGTAGCGTAATCCCTTGTCGGGTAAGAGCCGGACTTGCCCGTAAGCTGGCTCATAACGGAAGAGGAGAAAGGTGGCTGAAACAAGGGACAGCCAAAAAGCCTTTCTCTAATTCCGTGGGAATCCCGCCATAACATGTTATGGCGGGGGACCCGTAACGACTGAGGGGATTTCCCCGAGGCGGGAGCGATCCCCCCAGAACATGTTCTGGAGGGGCAACTTCCGCAACACGCCAGCTAGCGAAGTGGTAAAATGAAAGAATGAAAAGGTTAAATCCATATTACGTCACTGGATTGGTTGATGGCGAAGGAAGTTTTTATGTGGGAATTTTGCCAAGAAAATTAGGAAAGGTTGATTTTGAAGTAAGACCCTCCTTTTCTCTAAGCCAGAACAAAAAGAACCGGTCGCTTCTGTTTAAATTGAAAGAGTACTTTGGATGCGGGACGATTCGATTTTCAAAGAAAGATCAAACTTACAAATTCGAAGTCAGGAGCCTTAAGGATTTGAAAGATAAGATTTTGCCTCACTTTGAGAGGTTTCCTTTGGAAGGAGAGAAAAAGAAAGATTTTGAGATTTTAAAAGAAGTGGTGGAAATGATGGAAAAGAAAGAACATTTAGAAAGAGAAGGATTGCTAAAGATTGTTGAACTAGTTGAAAGAATGACTGGCAACGAAAAAAGAAAAAGATTTCTTCAAAAAGTTACCACTTCGCTAAAGGAATAGTCTGTATGAAGTTCCGGCCTGCATGAAAGGCTTCACGACTTGGGAACTGTCTCCCCCAGCTGCCCGGTGAAAATACAGTGGGTGTGAAGATGCACCCTACCCGCGGCTAGACGGAAAGACCCCGGCAGCTTTACTGCTAGGTGGTATTGAACTTTGGTTCCTGGTGCATAGCGTAGCGGGGACCACAGCCAATAATTTATTGGCTGGGCCCAGCCCTCGCCATAATATATTATGGCGGGGCTGTGGGGCTGTGAAGCTAGCTCTCCGGGGCTAGTGGAGCCGCCAATGGAACACCCGCCATTGGGGGCTAAGGTTCTAACTCAACCTTGGCTTAGGGAAAAAACCAAGTCAAGGTGGGAACAGTGCCACTGAGGCAGTTTAGATGGGGCATCTGCCCTCTAAAAAGTAACGAGGGCGCGCATAAGGTTGGCTTGGGGCGGATGGAAATCGCCCTGAAAGTGCAAGGGCAAAAGCCAGCCTGACTGCGATCGGGACGCCGAGAGCAGAGGGGAAACCCGGCCCTAGTGAACCGACCCTCCTTCGTAGGAAGGGGGAAGATCATCGGCCAAAAGTTACGCCGGGGATAACAGACTGGTAGGGCCCGCGAGTCCATATCTACGGCCCTGTTCGGCACCTCAAGTTTCGGGGTGCCCCGGAGGGTAACCTCTGGGTAAAAAAGCCACCCAAAACGGCGAAACTTCATTAAAGAAGGAATCTTTGCTATACTCTCTTTAATGAACAACGCCGTGGGAAATCTAACCTGGCAACAAAGATCAGTAATAATTGGTTCTGTTTTGGGAGATGGACACTTGAGAAAGGTTAAAGGAAGGAAATTTGCATTTCTGGAAATTCAGCATTCTGTAAAAGCCAAAGAATATTGCGAGTGGAAATACGAAATTCTGAAAGATATCTGCAAAAATCCTCCCAAAATAAGAAAGATGGATGAGAAAAGAGAAGTGATAAGGTTTCAAACAAGGGAGCATCCAGAAATTGAAGAAATTTATCAAAATTTCTACAAGGAAGGAAAAAAAGTGATTCCAAAAAATTTCGCATTGGACCCATTGGCTTTGGCGGTTTGGTTCATGGATGATGGAAGCAAAAGCAAAGGAAGCATTTATTTAAATTGCCAGCAATTCGATTGGAAAAGTCAGAGAAGGTTGTTGCATGCTTTGAGATTGATGGGAATTAGAGCGAGAATGAACAAAGACAAAAAATATTACAGGATTCGGATTTTGAAAGAATCGACAGAAAAGTTCATAGAGACTATCAAACCATATTTGCACCCTTCAATGTTCTATAAACTTCCAGGTTAGATCCTGTAGAGACTTCTCGGGAATTTCCCGAGGAGCCTGCCAAAAGGCTGGCAGGCAAAAGAGGTGGCCTCCCGCCAGAACATGTTCTGGTGGGGTGAAGGCATAGTCCTTACCCAAAATGGGGAAGCGATGTCGGCTCGTGACATCCTGGGGGTGGAGAAGCTCCCAAGGGTTCGGCTGTTCGCCGATTAAAGTCATCCGTGAGTTGGGTTCAGTACGTCGTGAGACAGTACGGTCCCTATCTACCGCGGGCGTTCGGGGACTTGAGGGGAGTGGCCCACAGTACGAGAGGACCTGGGTCAACCGACCTCTGGCGTATGGGTTGTCAAGCCATTGGCACAGCCCAGTAACCACGTCGGGAAGGGATAAGAGCTGAAAGCATCTAAGCTCGAAGCCCACCCCAAGATTAGGTCCCATTCGCTCCTCACTTTCGTTCGGAGCAACATAATGCAAATATCATGCGAATTTAATGCCAATCTACAAATACGCGAATAATTCTATTCGATATTCGCTGCATTCGCATTTTATTCGCAGATTTGCATTATGGTAAGCGACGAGCGGGAGCGAGGAGCGATAAAGCCAGGTCGGAGACTACGACCTTGATAGGGCGCACCTGAAAGCCCCGTAAGGGGTTGCCGCCGTAAGGCGAGCCTCGCCTCTTTGAGGCGGGAGGGGAGCGCTACTAATTGGCGATGGCTCTTGACTAGCAATTAAAATCCATCTTTTCCAGTTAATAGAGGTTTGTAGATATTGTAAGGGGCCCATACTGGGAGTGCTCCACCCGTTCCCATTCCGAACACGGAAGTGAAATCTCCCAAGGCCGATGATACTCGGGAAATCTCCCGGGGAAAGTAGGTAGGCCCCTTACAATGTTTGCAAACAACTTACTTTCTTTCGGAAGCATGCCCCGTAGCGAATTTATTCTGCTATGGGGTGAGATTTTCCGAGAAAAGTAGGTAGTCCCGCTAATTGGAAAAGATGCCTGTTTTCAGGCATTTTTTATTTTCTGATATAATTTAAAGATGAGAAAGAATTCTTTTAAAAAAACCGTTTTATTTTTCATTTCTTTGTTTTTGCTTTTAATTTTGACTTACCAGTTGAGAGATGAACTAAAAAATATTCTCTATTTGATTTTTTCTCCATTCCAAAAATTTTTTTTGAAAATCAACCAAAATATTTTAATTTGCCTTGAGACAATTTCGGAAACCAAAAATTTTAAAAAAGAAAACGAAGAGTTGAAAAAAGAAATTCAAAAGTTGGTAGTTGAGAGAGAAAACCTGAAAGAATTAGAAAGAGAAAATCAGACCATGAGAGAGGCTTTAGGAATTGGTTTGGAAAAAGAGTTTGAATTGAGAATGGTAAAGTTTTTAGGAAAGGATGTTGGAGAAGATGTACTTTTAATCGATAAAGGAGAAAGAGATGGTTTGAAAGAAGGAGAAGTGGTAATTTTGCCAGAAAAAATTTTGATTGGAAAAATTATCAAAGTTTACCAAAATTTCTCAAAGGTCAAGGCATTCACTTTTAAGGATTTTTCATTCGATGTTAAAATTCCAGAGAGAGAAATTACCGCTCTTTCAAAAGGTGAAGGAAACTTTAAGGCAAAAATTCAACTTATCCCAAAAGAAAAAGAAATTTTTGCTGGAGACAAAGTTTTTACTTCAGCCTTGGGAAGAAATTTCCCCGAAGGAATTTTGGTTGGAGAAATAGAAGAAGTTAAAGATTCGGATATTTCAGGTTTTAAAGAGGCAAAACTTAAACCTTATTTTGAGTTAAAAACCTTAGATTATCTTTTTGTTATCTTAAATTTTTAATGAAAAGAGAAATTTTTTTCATTTTTTTTATTCTTATCCTCATCTTGCTCCAAATTACTTCATTCTTTTCGTTTAACATTCCTCTTTTTTTCCTTTTTTTTATCATTTTCTTTTTGCCGAAAAATTTTTCCCTTTTTTTAGCAATTTTTACAGGATTTATGCTGGACCTGTTTTCTGAAAGAATATTTTTCTTTTATACCTCAACTTCTATTTTAATTTTTATTTTTGTTCAATTTTTATTTAAAAAATATGTCAAGATATAATTTCGAAATCGAACCAGAAGAAGTTTTGCTGGATCGATTGGCAAAGAAAAAGGAAAAAGAAATGGGAATGTTTGAAAAAAAATTAGAAGTTCCGATTTTTAAAACTACTCTTTTTAGGTTTTTTCTACTTTTGAATTTAATCTTGGTTATTCTGTATTTTAGAACTTTTCAATTACAAATCATTCAGGCAAAAGAATTTCAGACCAAATCAAGTGCCAACAAGTTTTTCATCTTAAAAATCAAAGTAGAAAGGGGCGTAATTTATGACCAAAATTTTAAGCAATTAGTTTTCAATCGTCCAAGTTTCGATCTCGTTTTAAACAAAAATGAATTGCCAAAAGAAGAGAAAGAAAAAGAAAAGGTTTTAAATGAAGTTTCGACGATTTTAAAAATCGACCCTGAAAAATTCAAAGAAAAATTAAATTGTCAAGGCGAGAAAATCAAAGTTTTCGAAAACCTCGACCATCAAACCTTGATTATTCTCGAAACAAAAATCGATCAACTTCCTGGTTTTGAAATCGAAAAAAACATCCAAAGAGAATATGCAGAGGGCGAAGTACTCTCTCATTTAATCGGGTATTTGGGAAAAGCAGATTTCGCGGGAAAAGAGGGGATTGAAAAATTTTATGATCAAATTTTGGGAGAAAGTTTTGGAAAAATTTTAATCCAAAGAGATGCCAGAGGGAAAATTTTGTCTCAAGAAATTTCAGAATTACCAAAGTCTGGAAAGAGTTTGGTTTTGTGGTTGGATTTTGATTTACAAAAGAAAATCAAAGAGGAATTAGAAAAGAAAATGGAAGAAGTTGGAGCAAAAGGAGGAGCAGCAGTCGCTATCGATCCAAAAACCGGCGGAGTATTATCTTTAGTTTCCCTACCTTCTTTTGATAATAACTTATTCTCCCGTGGAATTTCTCAAGAGGAATGGGAAAAACTAAAAAATGATCCAAGAAACCCACTTTTAAACAGGGCAATTGCTGGTCAATATCTTTTGGGTTCGACGGTAAAACCATTCATTGCCTTGGCTGCCCTGGAAGAAAAAATTATCTCGCCTTATAAAAAAATTGATTGTCAGGGAAAAATTGAAATTCCTCACCAGTACAACCCAGAAATTGTTTATACATTTAAAGATTGGACAGTTCACGGTCTCACAGACATCAGGAAAGCAATCGCTGAATCTTGCAACGTTTTCTTTTATACAGTCGGTGGGGGATACAAAGGACAAGAAGGTTTGGGCCCCAGCAGGATAAAAAAGTACTTGGAAATTTTTGGTTTTGGAAAATTAATAGATTCAGATTTTCCCATCCCCTCTTTTGCAAAAGGTTTGATCGGTGACCCAGAGTGGAAAAAGAAAAATTTAGGAGAAAGTTGGTGGGATGGCGATACTTATAATTTATCAATCGGTCAGGGTTACATTCTTACAACTCCTTTACAAGTTGCCAGGGCTTACGCTGCTATTGCCAACGGTGGGAAGTTATTAAAACCAAAATTTATCAAAGAAATTGTTGACGAAGAAAAAAATGCCGTAGAAACCATTCAACCAGAAATTGAAGGCGAAATTCAAGTTGATCCTAAAAATCTACAAATCGTGAAGGAAGGGATGAGATGGGCAGTAACGGGTCAAAATTCCCCCCACGCATCTTGCGTTGCCTTAAACGAACTTCCAGCACCAGTTGCTGCCAAAACCGGAACTGCTCAAGTCCCAAAAAAAAGCTGTCAAGATTGTTACAACATTTGGATTTCAGTAATCGCCCCTTACGATGATCCGAAAATCGTTTTAACGATTATGTTAGAAGAGGTAAAGGGAAGGTTAAGCCGAGTTGTCGTTCCAGTAGCAAAAGAGATTTTAAATTGGTATTTTTCCAAAAATAAAATTTGAAAAATTTATTTTTTTTATTAAAATGAAATAATGGCTCAAATAGAAGAGTTAAAAAGGATTAGAGAAAAAAAATTAGAAAAAATCAAAAAATCACTAATTAATCCTTATCCTCTAAAAACAAAAAGGACCCATAAAATTTTAGAAGCAATTCAAAATTTTAAAAAATTATCAAGAAAAAAAGAGGAAATTTTTTTAGTTGGAAGGATAATATCTTTGAGAACCCATGGAGGGTTGAGTTTTTTTCACATTGAAGATGGAACTGGAAAAGTTCAAGTTTTATTAAGGAAAAACAAAGTTGGAGAATCTGCTTATGAATTTTTCCTTGATAATTTTGACATCGGAGATTTTGTCGAAGTCAGGGGAAATTTGATGAAAACAAAAACTGGAGAAAAAACTCTTGAAATTTCGGATTTTAAAATCTTGGCAAAAAGTTTGAGGCCTTTGCCAGAAAAATGGCACGGATTAAAAGATATTGAAGAAAGATACAGAAAAAGATATTTGGATTTAATTTTCAATCCTGAGGTGAAAGAAAAATTTGTTTTGAGGTCGAAGATTATTTCTGAAATTAGGAAACTCTTAGAAAAAGAAGGATTTCTGGAGGTCGAAACCCCAATTTTACAACCTGTTTATGGAGGAGCGAGGGCAAAACCTTTTAAAACTCATCTCAATGCCCTGGATTTGGATCTCTATCTCAGAATTTCTCCAGAACTTTATTTGAAGCGCCTTTTGGTTGGAGGTTTTGAAAAGGTTTTTGAAATTGGAAAATGTTTTAGGAACGAGGGAATAGATAAATTTCACAACCCAGATTTTACAATGCTCGAATTTTATTGGGCCTACGCAGATTACAAAGACATGATGAAACTTACAGAAAGGATGATTTTTGCGGTTGTTAAAAAGATTTTTAAAAAGACAAAGATTGAGTATCAAGGAAAGGAAATCGATTTTAAAATCCCTTGGCCGAGAATTGAATTTGATAGTCTTTTCAGAAAGGAGATCAAAGTAGATTACGATACTATAAACAGAGATTCACTTTTAAAAAAAGCAAAGGAAATGGGATTGGAAGTAGAAGAAAAGGCACCAAAGTTTGAAATCGCAGATGAAATTTTCAAAAAGAAAATTAGGCCAAAAATCTGGCAACCAACTTTTGTGATTCATTATCCTTTAGGATTTCAAACTTTAGCGAAAGCATTGGATAAAAACCCAAAGAGGTTGGCTAATTTCCAATTAATTGCGGCTGGCACTGAATTAGTTAATGCTTTTTCAGAATTGAACGATCCAATAGAACAAAGAAGAAGGTTTGAAGAGCAACAAAAACTTTTGAAAGAAGGATATGGTGAAGCCCATCCATTTGATGAGGATTTCTTGGAAGCTTTAGAATATGGCATGCCACCCGCAGCAGGCTTTGGAATGGGAATAGATAGGTTAGTAATGATTTTGACAAATTCTTATTCTTTAAGAGAAGTTATTCTATTCCCAACAATGAGGCCAAAATAACATGCTCGATATTAGATTAATTAGAAAAAATCCAGAAAAAGTAAAAGAAGGGATTAAAAAGAAGGGTTTTGATGAAAAACTGGTAGATGAGGTTTTAAAAGTTGATAAAGAAAGAAGAGGAAAAATTAAAGAAGTTGAAGAATTGAGGGCAAAGATAAATAAAATTTCAAAAGAGATCGGAAAAGAAAAAAATGAAGAAAAGAAAAAAGAATTGTTGGAAGAAAGTAAAAAAATTTCAGAAAAATTGGAAAGATTAGAAGAAGAATTAAAAAAGAAAGAAGAAATTTTTGAAAGTTTGATGGCAAAATTGCCAAACCTTCCCTTTGATGATGTTCCAGTTGGGAAAAACGAAACCCAAAATGTTGTTTTAAGAGAAGTAGGGGAGAGGCCACAATTTGATTTTACTCCAAAAGACCATTTGGAAATTGGGGAAAGGTTAGATTTAATAGATGTGAAAAGGGCGGCCAAAACTTCTGGAACGAGATTTGCTTTTTTAAAAAACGAGGTGGTTTTGCTTGAATTCGCGATAATTAATTTTACTTTTAGCGCTTTAACAAAAGAGGGTTTCATTCCGGTAATTCCTCCTGTTTTAATCAAAGAAAAGCCATTTTGGGGAATGGGATATTTAGATAGAGGAAAGGAAGAAGTTTATTACATTCCAAAAGATGGACTTTATTTAGTCGGTACTGCAGAACAAATAATAGGCCCAATGCACATGAATGAGATTTTTGAAGAGAAAGAACTTCCAAAAAGATATTTGGGATTCTCTTGTTGTTTCAGGAGAGAGGCAGGTTCTTACGGAAAAGATACCCGAGGAATCTTTAGAGTTCACCAATTTGACAAAATTGAAATGCTCTCTTTTTGCAAACCAGAAGAGTCAAGAAAAGAACATCGTTTCTTTTTAGAAATGGAAGAAAAACTAATGCAGGCATTAAAAATTCCTTATCGAGTAGTTCATATTTGCACTGGAGATTTAGGAGATCCAGCAGCAGAAAAATTTGATATTGAGGCTTGGCTACCAGGTCAAAACAGATACAGAGAAACTCATTCTACTTCAAACTGTACTGATTTCCAAGCAAGGAGATTGAACATTAGGTATAGGACAAAATCTGGAAAGCTAGAATTTGTTCATACAATAAATGGCACCGCATTTGCCATTGGTAGAATTTTAATCGCAATTTTAGAAAACTATCAACAAAAGGATGGTTCTGTAAAAATTCCTGAAGTTTTGCATCCTTATTTGCCTTTTAAAGAAATCAGAAGATGAAAGAAGAAAAAATTTTGGTTAAAGAAATTGAAACTAATTACAAAATTGGGGGAGGAGGAGAGAATTTTTTAATTTTGCATGGCTGGAATGGTTCTTCAGATTCTTGGAGAAAAATAATTGAAATTTTGGGAATAAAATATAAAGTAATTTGTCCAGATTTTCCAGGTTTTGGGAAAACAGAAACACCAAAAATCCCCTGGAGTTTAAACGATTTTGTCGAATGGCTAAAAGAATTTACTGAAAAATTGAATTTAAAAGAATTTTTTCTTTTAGGTCATTCTTTTGGGGGAAGGGTGGCGATTAGATTTTCGATTTCGCATCCAGAAAAAGTAAAAAAATTAATTTTAGTAAGTTCTGCTGGAATTAGACAAGAATGGGGATTGAAAGAAAAAATAATTTTTCAAATTTCAAAAATTGGAAATGCAATTTTTTCAAAAAATCCTTTTTTTAGATTCAAAGACGGGGCCAGAAATTTTTTTTATCGAATTGCAAGAATAAAAGATTACTCAAAAGCAAAAGGAATGATGAAAGAGACGATGAAAAAAATTGTCGAGGAAGATCTTTTGCCGGAACTTTCAAAAATTCAAAACGAAACCCTCATCATTTGGGGCGAAAAAGATAAAATCGTTCCTCTAAAATATGCTTTTCTTTTCAAAGAAAAAATAAAAAATTCAAAGCTCGAAATTTTACCAAAAATCGGCCATTCCCCTCATTTAGAAGATCCAGAAAAATTAGCTGAAGTTTTAATTTCAAACCTAAAATGAAATTGCTTTACTTTCTTTCAACGCTTTGGCTTTTCCGTCAAATAAAATCAATTCTATTTTGGCTTTATCTTTGGCAATTGAAAGAATATCACATTGGGCGTTTTATCGACCATTTCCGAACAGAAAAAGGAAAAAGAATTTTTCTAAATAAAGTTTTTCTTTCAAAAATCATTTTATTTTTACTTTTCATTTTTGTGCCACCCTTACGATGGATGACTCTTTGGCTAATTTTATTTTTGTATTTTCTTGAATTTTTGAAATTTCTCTATGACTTTTCAAAAAAGCAAATTTTAAAACCGATTTTTACTCCAAAAATTGTTTACTTATTTTCTTTCAGTTTTCTTTTTACCCTTTTTTATCTTTCTGCATTTTTTCAAAACAAAGAATTTTTAGTTTTTTGGCTTTTGGTTTTTGACATTTTGGGCCCAGTGATATTTTCTGGAGTTGTTTTAATTTTCCAGCCAGTAACCTTTCTTTTAAGAAGTTCAATCATTCAAAAAGCAAAGAAAAAAAGAGAAAAATTCAAAGATCTTTTAGTAATTGGAATTTGTGGGTCTTATGGTAAAACCTCGACCAAAGAATTTTTGGCGACAATTTTAGAAGAGAAATTTCCAGGAAAAGTTTTGAAGACAAAGGAGCATCAAAATTCAGAAGTCGGGATTTCAAAATGCATCCTCGAAGAATTAAAAGAAGATCACAAAATTTTTGTTGCTGAAATGGGAGTTTACAACAAAGGAGGAATAAAATTAATCTGCAAAACCATCAAGCCAAAAATTGGAATAATAACTGGAGTTAACGAACAGCATTTGTCACTCTTTGGTTCGATGGAGAATTTGATTTCTGGAGAGGGAGGGAAAGAGTTGATCGAAAGTTTGCCAGAGGACGGCTTGGTAATTTTTAATGGCGAAAACGAAATTTTGAGAAAAATCTATCAAGAAACAAAAATCAAAAAAATGATCGTTGGAATTTCAAAAAAAGAACTTGACTTGTGGGCAGAAAACATTAAATTGGAAAAAGAAAACCTCTCTTTTAAGATTTTCACAAAAGACGGAGAGGGAGAAGAGTTTAATTTAAATTTAATCGGGGCTCAAAACGTCCAAAATCTTTTATTGGCAATATGTTGTGCTAAGGAACTGGGATTGAATTTGGATGAAATTTCGAGAGGAATAAAAAAAATTAGACAAGAACAAAGCGGAGTAAGATTAATCAAGACAAAAGATAGATTAAACATTGTGGAATCTACTTATTCAGCAAATCCAGATTCAGTAATTTCTCATTTGGAATATTTAAAAGTTTGGCCAGGGAAAAGAGTAATCGTTATGCCTTGTTTAATCGAATTAGGCCCTGCCTCAAAAGAGATTCACAAAAAAATTGGAAAAAAAATTTATGAAATTTGTGATTTAGCAATAATTGTAACGAAAGATAGATTTAAAGAAATAAAAGAAGGGGCGAAAGAAAAAGCAATCTTTTTAGAAAATCCAAGAGAAATCTATGAGAAAATAAAGCAATTCGATGGAGAAAATGATATCATTTTATTTGAAGGAAGATTGCCAAGGGAATTTTTGAATTTAGTCTATGGAAATTAAAGAAATTACAGATAAAAAAATTTGGGAAGGATTTTTAGAAAAATGCAAAGAGAAAACTTTCTTGCAGTCTTTTAATTGGGGAGAATTTAATAAAATGATGGGGAATAAAATTTGGAGATTAGGAGTCTATGAAATTTCCAATGATGATCGACAAAACCTGGTAGGAGTTGCTTTGGTAGTTAAAATTACTGCAAAGAGAGGAACTTTTTTGAACATACCCCATGGACCGGTAATGAAATTAGAAACCAAAGAATTAAAGAAGAATGCTTTAAAGAGTATCTTAGATAAGCTCCAACAGTTGGCAAAAAAAGAAAAATGTGATTTTATTAGGATTTCACCAATTTTGGAAATGAATGAAGAAAATGTTGAGATTTTCAAAGAATTAGGTTTTCGGAAAGCACCGACTCATGTCCATTTTGAAACCGGTTGGGAATTGGATATTTCAAAACCAGAGGAAGAGATATTAAAAGGAATGAGGAAAACAACAAGGTATTTGATAAGGCAGGCCCTCAAAAACAAAGAAATTGAAATTGTAAAAAGTGAAAATATCGAAGATTTGGAGTTATTTAATAGTGTCTATCAAGAAACATCGAAACGGCATGGTTTTGTACCTTTCCCATTTAAATATTTAAAGAATGAATTTTTGGCTCTCCGGGAAGATAGAGAAATTCTAATCATTCTTGGAAAATACAGAGAGGAAGTGGTTTGTGGTGGAATCTTTGTCTTTTGGCAAAAAATCGGATTTTATCATCACGGTGCTTCATCTCAAAAATATCCCAAAATTCCAGTTCCTTATTTAATGATCTGGGAGGCAATAGGAGAAGCCAAAAGGAGGGGTTGTACAAAATTCAATTTTTGGGGAATAGCTCCGATTTCTTCAGAAAAAGACGTTCGTTCTCCCAGTTTTTGGAAACATCCCTGGGCAGGTTTTACTCTGTTTAAAATGGGCTTTGGAGGGGAAAAGAAAGAGTATGTTAAGACTCAGGATTTTCCGATTTCAAAAAAATATTGGCTTTGCTATCTAATCGAAACAATTAGAAGAAAAAAGAGGAGATTACAGTGAGGAGGAGGTTGAGAATAAAAAAGAAAAAGCCATTTTTTAAAAAACCTTCATTTTTTATTTTAATTTTTTCTTTTTTAATTTTTGCTGGATTTTCCTACTTTCTTTTCTTTTCGAATTTTTTCAGGATAAGGGCAGTAGAAATTCGTGGAATAGAAAGAATTCAAAAAGAGGAGTTTGAGAAATTCTTAAGAGAAAGAACGGAGGGAAAAAACTTTTTTTTGATAAGATTAGATTCGATTAAAAACGAAATTTTAGAAAACTTTCCCCAAATTTCCTCTCTCGAAATTAAAAGGAAGTTTCCTTCTGGATTAGTATGTAAAACTTCAGAAAGGAAGGAAGTCGCAGCCTTTTGTCAAAAAGAATATTGCTATTTAATAGATGGAGAGGGAATTGCTTTTGAAAAAGGAGAAGGAGAGGGAATTTTGAAAATAGAAAAAGAAAATTTTGAGACCGAGATAAAACCTGGTGAAAAAGTGGTTGAAAAAGAGATTTTGGAAAAAATTTTAGAAATATCGAAAAAAATAGAATTTGAGACCGAAAAAGTTTCAATAATTTCAGAGGATAATTTACACTTTAAAACTTCTCAAGATTTTGAAATTTTTATCGATCCCAAAAAAGATGTCGATTGGCAAATAACAAAGCTTAAAGTTGCCTTAGAAAATGCAATTCCAAAAGAAAAAATTGGAGATTTAGAATACATCGACTTGAGATTTGGAAACTTTGCTTACCCAAAATACAAGAAATAGTTGTCTAGTCATCTGGGCACTGGTTTTCTAGGATCGTTTTTAAAAATTTCGATATTACTTGTATTCACGACGATCAAGAAATAACGAGTAAATTGAAAAAAATTTAAAAAAACGCTGCCCACTGACATTTTCACATTTGCGCAATTGCGCAAATGTGCAAATATCGTCAAAACAGGTAGAAAACCCAGACAACTAGACAACTAGACAACTAGACAACTAGACAACTAGACAACTAGACAACTAGAAAACTAGAAAACTAGAAAACTAGAAAACTAGAAAACTAGAAAACTAGAAAACTAGAAAACTAGAAAACTAGAAAACTAGAAAACTAGAAAACTAGAAAACCAATTTACTCTATATGAAAGACAAAAATTGAATATCCAATTTTTGCAACCGGCTTGTATTTATCTAACCAGAGATAATAACCAGTGGGTAAATCAAAGCCCCTTGCCGGTAATCCTTTTCCTCCTTGGAGCGCGGTGGCAGAAACTGCCAAATAAGATCCTTTTGGAAGTTCTTTTGGATTTCTTTGTCCCCACCAACTTTCATATTTTTGGCCCAAATAATACTTTGGATTTCCGCCTCCAAAATAATCAAGATAAATTTTTTCAATTTTGTTTTCCTCAGTCCATTTTTTCAATCTCTTCAAATCTTGTCCCCAATCTAAATTAGAATCGACGGTGTAGAGATAAAGTTTGTCAGATCCTCCGACTAATTCGTTGGCATAAGCCAAAAAGTGAGGATAAATTTTTAAAACTGAAACTGCTTGCCACAAAAGCAAAATTCCCAAAAGAAAGTGGGCAAGTCTTTTATATTTTGTGTTTTCTAACCAGAAAAGAGTGCCTTTTGCGGTTAAAATTATTGTGAAAGGAAAAACCGGTAAGAGATGTCTTACTCCAATGTTTAAATTCGATTTAATCGAAGTTCCCCAATAAATTAAAAGCCAAAGAGCCATTGAAAATTCGACAAAGTGTTCGTGAACAAAGTTTTTTAATCTAAAGAAGGGCTTTCGCCAAGATGGTTCTTGAATTTTCAAGACAAAATAGCACAAAGCCAAAATCCACAAAATATGAAAAGCCAATGGTTCTTTAATTAAATAAACAATCGGAAAGTAATTTCTCCAACCTGCTGCTGTCACTTCGCCCAAAAAGTAAGTGGTATGACCACCCGAAGCCCTTTGAAAAACCATCAAAAGTCCAAGACCATAATGAGCCAAAGGTCTAATTATAGGTTTGTTTGATGCCCAAATTACAATTTCTGCAGGACATCTTTTTATTTTTTGAATCGAAGTTGGGGAAAAGCAAGTTTCTTTTATTGAAGAAGAACCACCAGAGAAAGATTCCAGGGTCATTTTTGTATCTCTTAACTGTCTTTCTGGCGGATAATTGTAAATTTGAATGCCATAGATAATCCAGATAATTAGTACCCAAAGCGCTAAAGAAGAAATTAAAACCCTCAAGGGATTTTTCCATTCTTTAAAAATTAAAATCCAGATTATGGTTAAAAGAACAAAAAATGGAATTAATAAAATCAAAGAAAATTTCAAAAGTTGAGAAATGCCCAAAGCAATTCCTGCTAAAATTATGTTTTTTCGAGTTGGATTTTTCAATGCTTTCAAAAAGTATAAAGTTGCCAAAACCACTCCAAAAGCAGCGCCAACATCAGTAGTAACGAACCTTCCATGGGCCAAAAAAGTAGGGGAGAACGAAAATAAAAACAATGCCAAAATTGCAACTTTTTCTCCAAAAAATTCTCTGGTGAATTTAAAAATGAAGAACCCGCAAACTATTAAAAGTAAAATCATTGGAAAACGAGCAAAAAACAAAATTTGGTCAGGATTGTTTCCGCTTTCGTACAAAAATTTTCCTCCTAAATTGAATTGATGCCACCAATAGGGACCATCAGGTTGTTGCCAGGCAAAATCTGATTTTGGGAAGTTTAAATTTAAAAACAAAAGAGGAAAAGCAGCTAAATCTTTCAAAAGAGGAGGATGTTCAGGGTTCAATCTCATATCGTGGAATTTTAAATAAGAATATCCAGAAACAATATGTGGAGGTTCGTCACTGGTTGCAGAATCATCGATCGAACTACTCAGGGTTAATAAAAGAACCAAAAAAAGCAAAGTTCCTGCGATTATAGTTGTTCTATTTTTTATTTTCATTGATTTTTTCTAAACAATTTTTTTTGTAATCTCCTGGTAACTTATGACAAATTTCCGGCCTTTTCTTTATTATAGCAAAATTTACTAATTCTTCCTCGTTCTTTTCTGCATAACAGGTAGGGCAGGGTTTTAATTTGTTATCGAAGGCAGGTTCCCATTCTGCTTTCTTTCCCCAGACAAAAGGACCGTTGATGAGGTTGAGAAAAACGATAGAAAAGAGGAAAAAAGAAATTAAAAAATTTTTCACCGTCTCTAAGTTTTTCTGAGTATTTATTACCAACGCATAAAAGAGAGTGAAAATTGCACCAAAGCCAAAAAAGAGATAAAATTTTTCCCAATTGAAGACCTTATAATACCAACTTTCCCAACTACTTACATAGGAAAGATAAGCACAAAAAATAAAGAAGATTAAAATAGCAATTTTTTTATTTTCTTTTGGCAAATCGAAAATTTTTTCAAACCCGATTGCCGAAAGAATAATAAAAGGGACAAAATAGAGGAAATGAAACCTGGCGCTTATTATTCCCAAAAAGAAAATGTAACAAAGGGGCAAAATTGCCGAGATTAAAAGAAAACCGTTCATTTTAAATCTTTCAATATCTTTTTCTTTTAAATTTTGAAAGAGATTTTTAAACGCAAGAATTAATCCCATCAAAAACGGAATAAAAAGTAAGGTTTCGGTGGGCCAAATGTGGATGTTGTCATAAATCAAGAAGGCACCCCTTTGGGATCCAGATAAAAATTGTTTTGAAGCAATTCCATAGCCAAAAGTGGTTAAAAATATCATTTTCCAAACGCTACTTACTTTTCCCAAACCTACTTCGCTCTCAATCGGACCATTAGAAAAGACAAAAATTTGAGAAAGAATGAGCCAAAAAAGAAGGATCGAAAAAGAACTAAAAATTTGAAAAACTTCTTTACTAATTTCGAGGAAATTTGATTTTTTCCACCAAAGCTCAACTATTTTAGTGAATAGATACCAAGCCAAGAAGGTTAAAAATAAAGCCATTGCCTTTCCGAAATAAGTGAAAAAAATTAAGAAAAATAAAAAAGAAATGAGAAAAAACCTATTTTTGTTTTTTGAAAAAGTGAAATAAAAAATCAAAAACAAAATCGGTGAAATCAGGACCTCGAAATATTGTGACTTGGAAGTCGACCAAATAAAATTACTGGAAAAAGCGACAAAAAAAGCACTCAAGAAAGCAATTCTTTCGTTAAAATATTTTTTAACTGCAAAATAAACTAAAATCGGAGTGGTAATTCCGCTCAAAAGAGGAAAAAACCTCAGGCCGATATTATTTTGTCCGAAAATTTCTATAAAAAACCTTTCGATCCAAAAATAAAGAGGAGTCATCCCAAGACAATTTACTAAAGAAGCCCTAAAGAAAAAGTTGATCAAACCGCCTTCGGTTTTCTTTACTCCATTTAAAATACTTATTATCTCATCGTGCTTTACTGGAAAAGTTAAAACCCCATAAAATCTTATTAAAAATCCTCCCAAAATAACCCAAAATAGAGGATGTTTTAAAATTTTTTTGATCATCTTTTAAAAATTTATTTGGTACACCCAAAAATCTTTTTCTTTTTTCCAATTCCCTTGAGGGAATAAATTGGAAATTTTATTTGCCAATTCTTGATCTTGAGCCATCAATAAAATTATTCCTTTTTTATCTATTTTAATTTTTTCAACCTCTTCTGGCAACAAGTAATTGCTTTTTATTTGTCCGTATTTTGCAATTTCCAAAAACATTATTGTTTGGGCAGAGACAGGAATTTTATTAGCCCAAGAAACAGGTTCCCCTCCTCTGTTTACGATTACATATCTTTCAACATCTTCTGGCAAAGAATTAAGATAATTTCCCATTAAAAGATATTCTTGAGTATATTCGCTTTTTACTTCTGGTTTTTTTGCCCAAACTAAGAAATACTTATTGAATTCAAAAAACAAAACCAGCAACAAAAACAAAAAAGAAATTAAAACCAGAATCGATTTATTCTTTAATTTTTTTTCCAAAATCTGATAAACCCACCAACCTCCCATTCCAGAAAACAAAAAAACTACCGGAATGACGCCCGCCACCCGCAAAGAATGGGGTATTCCTTCACGCGTTAAAATTCCTGGTAAAAGCATGATGAAAAACCAAGCGAGAAGTAGAAAGTAGGAAGATGGAAGATGGAAGGTTTTATTTTTTATTGAGGATATTACCTCTTTTATTGAAATGAAAAAGCCGATTAAAAACGAAATTCCAACTGGCCAAAAGAGCATTGGTTTCCCTGAAAAATTGTGTCGCCAGTTTGGGTCGCCGTGAAAGTTGAACATTCCCAAATGTAAAATTAAAGATTTTAAAAACTCCTTGATTGGACTCTCTGCTTTAAAAATCGAAACCGGAGTTGCTCTTGAAATAAAATCTTGAGGATTTTTTAAAAAGTAAATGCCAATGGGTAAGGCGACAAAAAAAGTTGAAAGCAGGAAGAAGGAAGTAAGAAGTAGGAATTGTCTTTGAGCCCTCTCTTTTTTATATAAAAACCAAAAAGGAACAAAAATAAAAGGTAAAATTAAAACCGCCATTCTAAAAGAAGTGTAAGTGTAAAAACCCAAGCCAAAGAATACTCCTGCCAATATCGAGTCAAAAATTGATTTTTTTCTATAACTTCTTAAAAGAAAATAGAAAGAAAAAACCAAAACAAAGGGTAACAAAATTACCCTAAAGCCGATTCGAGAAAAATTAGTGTGCCAAAAAGAAACCGCCAAAAAGAAACTCGACAAAAGAGAAATTTTTTCTGAGGACTCTCGATCGTAAAAAAATAATTCTCGCGCCAACAAATACAATCCCAAAACTGTTAAAACTCCGATCGTTGCAGCAACAATTCGAATTGAAAAAATTGAAACTCCAAAAATTTTAAAAGAAAGAGCAATCAGCCACATCATCAACCCCTCCCTTCCGTAATTTTCTGGATAAAAAACCTTAAAATCCTTATTTTTTAACGAAAAGAAGGCCTCGGTTCCGTTGATGGCAACATCTGGATAAAGCCCGGGAGGAATTTCGTTCAATTTCCAAAATCTAAAAAAAATGGCTAAAATTATAATAATTAAAAGATAGAAAAAAGAAAGAATTTTTAGTTTTCCATTCATTAAATTATTTTATCATGAACGATTTTAGAAAGAAAATTTTTCTAACTTTTGACGACGGACCCTCTTTCCCTTTTACTTTACAAATTTTAGATATTTTAAAAGAACTTAAGGTTAAAGCCACTTTTTTTGTCTGCGGGAAAAACGCCAAAGAGTATCCAGAGATGGTTCAAAGAATTGTAAAAGAAGGACACAAAATTGGCAATCACACCTATTCTCATTCCTTTTTTCGTTCATTGACCGGACTTTTAATCGAGGAAATAGAAAGAACGACTGAGATAATTTATCAAATCACCAAAGTCAAAACGAGATTGTTTAGACCGCCTTGGGGGATTTTACATTTTTGGGTAAAAAAATCTATAGAAAAAAACGGATATCGAATTATTTTGTGGGATGTCAACCCTTCCGATTGGCTTCAACCCCCAGCCAGAGTTATTGAGGAAAGGATTTTAAAAAAAGTTAAAAACAATTCAATCATTCTTTTGCACGATGGAAACCACGGCAAAAAAAATTGCGACCGTTCGCAAACAGTCCTTGCTTTGCCATCGATAATTAAAAATTTGAGAGAGCGAGGTTACGATTTTGAGATTTTTTAATTTATCGATTTTGATTATATTTTCCCAACCAGCCATTGATCCTTATTCTGATTAAATCGAAGAACATTATAATCGGATCTTTAAAAATTTTTAAATGAGTTTCTTGAGGGTTTTGGAGGGAAACTGGAAGCTCTTTTATTTTATGTTTCCATTTTTTAGCAATAAAAATTAATTCTGATTCAAAGGCAAATCCGTTTACTTCCATAATCGAGAAAATCCTCTTTGCTATTTTTCCTCTGAACATTTTGAAACCGCATTGGGTGTCTTTTATTTCAAAAGTGTTAAGAATGAGCATTCTCAAGAGCATAAAAATTCTTTCCAAAATTCTTCGGTACCATTTCACCGGCGTTAACAATTTTGCTCCGGGCAAAAATCGAGAGGCAATTACTATTTCATAACCTTTTTCAATTTCAGCCAAAAATCTTTTTATTTCTTCAATCGGAACTGGCAGGTCAGCGTCAATAAACATTACCACCTCGTACTTACTTGCCAAAATTCCATCTTTAACCGCCCTGCCCTTTCCCAAGTTCTTTTTGTTATCGATTATTCTCACAGAAAGGAATTTTTCCAGTTTTTTTAATTCCTCAATCGTTCCGTCAGTACTTCCATCGTTCACCACGATTATTTCAAAAGATTCAAAATTTTCTTTTAGATATCGAAAAATTTTATTGATGTTTTGATAAATAATTCTTTTTTCGTTATAACAGGGGACGACAACTGAGATCTGTTTTTCTTTTTCCATAATCATCAACGGTTAACTGATGTTAATAATTTTCATTTTATCAAAACCAGCAATATTAACAAACCCTATTATCACTCAAAACTCTTGACTGATAATTTGGATTTGCTAAAATGGAATATGCTTACCAAACGCCAAGAAGAAATTTTGAGCAATTTGATCAAAGACTATGTAGAATTGGCAACTCCGATCTCCTCTGAATTATTCGAAAAAAGGCATAAAATTGGAATTTCTCCTCCGACAATAAGATTGGAATTTCAAAAACTTACTAAGGAAGGATTTTTAGAAAAACCCCATATTTCAGCAGGAAGAATTCCCACTGATAGGGCCTATCGGTATTTTGTTAATAATCTTTTGGAAGAAAAAATCTTTGAAATAGAAAAATTGATAAATGAAAGAATTGGAGAAGAGTTAAAATTATTGCAGAATTTAACAAAGGAATTAGCCCAAATTTCAAGATCTTTAATTTTTGGTTATTTGAAGAAAGAGGAAATGATTTTTAAGGAGGGCTGGGAGGAGGTTTTAAAAGAACCAGAATTTTTTAACAAAGAATGTGTTTTTAGATTTTTGGATTTTTTAGAAGAGTTTGAAAGAGAGGTTAGGGAATTGAAATTGAATTCTGAGATTAAAATTTACATTGGAAAAGAAAATCCGTTTAAGAAAGGAAAAGATTTTGCCCTAATCATTTCAAAGTGTAAAGTTTTAAAAACCGATGGAATTTTTGCGCTTTGTGGTCCAAAAAGAATGGATTATAATAGAAACATTGGTCTGATGAATTCGTTGAAAAGATATTTTGATAAAATATGCCGGAGGAAGAGTTAAAAAAAGAAATCGAGGAATTAAAGAAAAAACTGGAAGAAACTGAAAAATTGAAAAATGAATATTTGACTGGCTGGCAAAGAGCGAGGGCTGATTTAATAAATTACAAGAAAGAGGAAATGGAAAGGGTTGGAAGTTTTATAAAGATTGCTCAAGAGGGATTAATTTTTGAATTTTTGCCAATTTTGGATAATTTCGACATCGCAGAGAAAAAAATTCCAAATGAATTGAAAGAAAATGAAAATGTAAAAGGAATTTTGCAAATTAAACAGCAAATTCTGGATTTTTTAAAGAAAAAGGGAGTTGAAGAGATAAAAAGCGTAGGAGAAAAATTCAATCCAGCCTATCATGAAGTGGTAGGAGAAGTAGAAACCGATCAATTTGAAACTGGAACTATAGTTGAAGAAGTTCAAAAGGGTTATAAAATTGAAGGAAGGGTTTTGAGACCTGCAAAAGTGAGGGTTGCGAAGTAACCCGAAACCCCGCACCGTGCTTGCTCTGGTGCGTGGGTAAAGGTCACAAGGTGAAATTCTGGTGAAATGAGGCAGTCATTTGTTCCCCCTTCTTTTAAAGCGGATGCCTTCAATTGTCCTCATTGTAATGCATACGCTCATCAAATTTGGAAAGAGTATTATAGACCAGATACTATTCCTTCTAATGAATATTATAAATGGGAAGGACTTTTTGTAGCTGTATGTACACGATGTCACAAATATTCTATCTGGCATGATTATAAAATGATTTATCCAGATTATTTACCGGTGCCACCACCAAATCCAGATTTGAACCAGGATATTCAGCAAGATTATAAAGAAGCAGCTTCAATTTTGAAAAAATCTCCTAGAGGAGCCTGTGCTTTGTTGCGTTTGGCTCTTCAAAAGTTAATGATCCAATTAGGAAAAAGTGGAAAAAATCTTAACGATGATATTGCAAAGTTAGTGAAAGAAGGACTTCCTCAAAAAATTCAGCGAGCCTTAGATATAGTAAGAGTTATTGGAAACAATGCAGTTCACCCAGGGCAAATTGATATAAGAGATGATGAAAATACGGGGTATAAACTTTTTGAACTCATTAATTTAATAGCGGAATCAATGATAACTCGACCTAAGGAAATTGATAAATTATACAATTCCTTGCCAGAAGACCAACGAAAAGCAATAGAAGAAAGAGATAAAAAACTAAAGTAAGAGGGGATATAGTTCAAAATTTATAAGTGATTCTCCACACAAAATGCTAAAAATAGAAAAACAAAAATTAAAAACATACATAGGTATGAAAGAAATTACAGAGGAAGAATATTTGAATTTTTTAAAAAATCATGAGTTTGTGGTCGTAGAAAATCAAAAAGTAAAACTTTTTAAAGAATGGAAAATTAATAAATGGGGTCCAGAAAAGGAATACAAACTTGAAAGTACCACGGTATGGAGTTTTCCTAATAGAGGAGATTGGGCTACACATAGAGGGGATTATCCAGGGAATTTTTCTCCTTTTATTCCTCGAAACTTAATTGAAAAGTATACTAACAAAGGAGATTGGGTTCTTGACCAAATGGTCGGAGGCGGAACTACCCTTGTAGAGTGTAAATTACTTCAGAGAAATGGTATAGGGATAGATATAAACCCTGATGCTATAATGGTGACAAAAAATAGACTGGATTTTCATTATGGACCTGCAAATGTAGATTATAAAGAACCTATCATTAAAACTTACGTGGGTGATGCAAGAAATTTGGATAAAATAAAAGACGAAAGCATAGACCTCATCGTTACCCATCCTCCGTACGCCTCAATAAAAAGATATACAAGAGGTAAAGTGAAAGGAGATATTTCGCAATTAAGTTTTCCTGATTATCTTCAAGCGATGAAAGAAATTGCTGAAGAATCTTTAAGAGTATTAAAACAAGATAAATATTGCGCAATTTTAATTGGCGATACAAGGAAGCAGCGTCACTTTATTCCAATTGCATATAAGGTAATGGAAAAATTTTTAGAAGTCGGTTTTGTTTTAAAAGAAGATATAATAAAACTTCAGCATCATGTATCTACAAGTCGCGGAAGATGGAGCAAACCTTATTATGATTTTTATAAAATTATGCATGAACATTTATTTGTTTTTAGAAAACCGAAAAAAGGAGAAAAGGTCCCAAAATTGAGTTCTAATTTAATTAAATTAATGTAAAAATATGTGGCCACAACAACATCTTATTTACACTACACAAAGAGGAGTCAAAATTTATGTTTCTAAAGGCGGAAAGTCGCAATTCAATTTTAAGGTTCAATATCAAGAACCGGGTAAATCAATTAGAACTCCAAAGCATATTCATCTTATCATAGACCTTTACATGAAAAAAACAGGAAATAAAGAGTTAACTATGAAATTGGTTGACCATATAATCAATGATATTATTTTGAAAGTCCGGCCCTCAACGACAAATCCACCAGTTTTTCAGATATTTTCTCCTGAGCAAGTAGAGGAATTCAAAGAATTAGATAAATTTGGGGAATATTCAGTTGAATTTCTTTTGGTTATTACTGAATTAATAATGATTCAGGAAAAAACTAATTATCCAAAAGGTGTTTTAAATCTTAATTTATTTAGAGCATTTAGGGAAGAAAAAGATATATTTTCAGTGGTTAGTGCTGCTACCTTTAGAGGAGGTAAATATAAATAAATTCATTATGCAAACTTTTATAAATGAAAAACAAATTAAGGAAATTTTTGACGAGTTTGTTAAAGAAAATAAGTTGAAATTGCACAGAAAAAAGAATTTTAAAGACTTTCTGAAATTTTTAGAAACGGATATTTATGACTGGATAAAAGAAAATTTGAAGTGTTATTTTAGAGAAGAGGATTAAAAATAGAATGGAAAAAATATAAATAAATTTAAAGGTCGCCAAAATTTAAAATTAAAACTATGCCAATAATTCCTTGGAGACCATTCGGAGATATTGAGAGATGGTTTGAGGAATTTTGGCCAGAGGAATGGTCAGAGTTTAGATTTCCAAGAATAAGAACTCCGAGAATGGACATTTACGAGAAAGATGATAAAGTAATTGCAGAGGTTGAATTGCCAGGGGTTGATCCAAAGGATATTGAGGTTGAGGTGAAAGATAATGTTTTAAGAGTGACTGCAAAGGGAAAGGAAGTGAAAGAAGAGAAAGGAAAGGGATATTACAAGAGAGAGATGGGAGAAAGATATTTCAAGAGAGAAGTTTTGTTGCCGACTGAGGTGGTTGAAGAAAAGGCGGAGGCTGAATACGAAAATGGAATTTTGAAAGTTACGATTCCTAAGGCCAAACCAAAAGAAGAGAAAAAGAAAATTAAAATAAAGGTCAAAGGAACAAAAACCACCTAATCAGCGAATAACGAATCATTACGAATTTACGAATAAACACATTCGTATATTCGAAACAAATTCGTTATTCGTTGATGGTTTATTATGAAAGCATTAGGAATAGATCTTGGTACATCCATTTCAAAAATGGCCACCATTATCAATGGTGAGCCCAAGTGTATTGAATCGAGGGAAGGTTCGATTTTGATTCCTTCTGTTGTTGCTATTTCAAAAACTGGTGAAAGATTAGTTGGGATTTTAGCTCAAAGACAAAGAATTACAAATCCAAAGAATACGATTTTTGCAGTGAAAAGATTCATTGGAAGGAGATGGGATGATCCTGAAGTTCAAAAAGAGTTAAAGAGATTACCTTATGAGACAAGGAGAAGGCATGATGGAGGGGTTGAAATTAAAATGGGAGATAAATGGTACACTCCGATAGAAATTTCGGCAATGATTTTGCAAAAGTTAAAATTGGATGCTGAAGAGAAATTGGGAGAGAAAGTTGATTCAGCAGTGATTACTTGCCCTGCAAACTTTGACGATTCTCAAAGAAAAGCAACGAAGGCAGCAGGAGAAATTGCAGGATTCAAAGTCTACAGAATAATTAATGAACCAACTGCAGCAGCTTTAGCTTATGGTTTTGGAAAAAAGGGAAGGCAAAGAGTTTTAGTTTACGATTTTGGGGGAGGAACTTTTGATGTCACAATTTTGGATGTTGCTCCAGATACTGTTGAGGTTTTAGCAACAGGTGGTGAAGCCCATTTGGGCGGTGAAGATTTCGACCAAAGGATAATGGATTGGATAATTGAAAATTTTCAAAGAGATGAAGGAATCGATTTGAGAAAAGATTCTTTGGCATTACAGAGGATAAAGGAAGCAGCAGAAAAAGCAAAGATTGAACTTTCTTCAATGGCAGAAACTGAAATTAATTTGCCATTTATTACTGCTACTTCTGAGGGACCAAAACATTTGCTTTACAGATTGAATAGGGCAAAATTTAATGAAATGACAAGAGATTTGGTTGAAAGATCGATTGAAAGAGTAAAAAAGACATTGGAAGAAGCGAAGTTAACAGTGAGAGATATTGATGAAGTGATTTTGGTTGGAGGAACGACTTTAATTCCCCAAGTTAGAGAAGCTGTCAGAGACTTTTTTGGAAAAGAACCAAATAAATCAATAAATCCTGAAGAAGTAGTTGCAATGGGAGCAGCGATTGAGGCTGAAATTTTGAAAGCGAAGGAAGAAGGGAGAGCGCCAGAGGGAGAAATTAAATCGATTTTGCTCTTGGATGTTTTGCCTCTTTCTCTTGGAATCGAAACCTTGGGGGGAATTAACACAATAATGATTTCAAAGAATACTACAATTCCCACTTCAAAAACCCAAATTTTCACTACCGCTGCTGATAATCAAACTTCTGTCGAAATTCATGTTTTGCAAGGTGAAAGACCGATGGCTGCGGATAATAGGTCTTTGGGAAGGTTCATTTTAGATGGAATTCCGCCAGCTCCAAGAGGAGTTCCTCAAATTGAAGTTACTTTCGATGTCGATGCCAACGGAATTTTAACAGTAACCGCAAAAGATAAAGCAACTGGAAAATCAAGATCGATAAGAATTGAAGGTTCGATTGGGCTTTCAAAAGAGGAAATTGAGAGAATGAAAAGGGAAGCTGAAATGTATGCTGAGGAAGATAGGAAAAAGAGAGAAGTGGCAGAGACAAAAAACCAAGCTGATAACTTAATTTACGTCGCTGAAAAAACCTTAAGAGATGCTGGAGATAAAATTTCTGAAAGCTTGAAAAAGGAAGTTCAGAATAAAATTGAAGAGTTGAAAAAAGTAAAAGAAGGTGATAATATAGAGGAGATTAAAGGAAAAATTCAAGAACTTTCTCAGACAATTCAAAAAATTGGAATGGAAATGTATAAAGGACCGGAGGGTTCGAAAGAAACAGGGGGTCCAGAAGAAGGAGAGTACCGAGAAAAATAATTCAGCTTATTAGCTGATTAGCTTATTATCTTGTTAGGAAAATTATTCTCACTAAAAAGCTAACAAGCTACAGGCTAAAAAGCTAAATTCATGAAAGATTATTACAAAATTTTGGGGATTCCAAGAAATGCCTCTCAAGAAGAAATAAAGAGAGCTTATTATCGATTGGCTCACAAATATCATCCAGATAAAGGAGGAGATCCTGAAAAATTCAAAGAAATAAACGAAGCCTACAGAATTTTATCAGATCCCGAAAAGAGAAGACAGTACGATACCTACGGAAGCGTATTCGAAGAATCTACCCCCGGGCCTGGGTTTGATTATCAATGGTTTTGGGGAAAACCAGATTTTGATTTTGAATTCGAATTTGGAGATTTAGAAGAAATGATAGAAGAAATGTTTGGATTTGGGGGAACGAGAAGGAGAAGGAAGGATTTAAAAAGAGGAAAGGATATTGAAGTAGAAATTGAAATTCCTTTGGAACTTACCCTTCAAGATTTTGAAAAGAAAATCAGGATTAGGAAATTCATAAAGTGCCCAAGGTGTGAAGGAACTGGAGCAGAGCCTGGAACGAAAATAATCGAGTGTTTCTCTTGCAGAGGAACAGGGTATGTTCAAGAAGTAAGAAGGACTTTCTTTGGAACCTTCACTCGATCAACAATCTGTCCTGAATGTGGAGGAGAAGGGTATCGACCTGAAAAACCATGTAATGTTTGCAATGGGGAAGGGAGAATAAGAGGAGAGGAAGAAGTAACAATTAAAATTCCAGCAGGAGTTGATACAGGACAAGTGATCAAATTTGAAGGAAAAGGAGATGCAGGAAGAAGGGGTGGAAAACTCGGAGATCTATTAGTGAGAATAGTAGTGAACCCCCATCCAATTTTTGAAAGAAGAGGAGATGATCTTTATACGCAAGTTCCAATTTCATTTTCTCAGGCAGCTTTAGGGGATGAAATTGAAATTGAAACTTTAGAGGGTAAAAAGATTTTATTGAGGGTTCCGGCGGGGACTGAATCTGGAAAAATTTTAAGAATCTCTGGAAAAGGAATTCCCCATTTTAGAGGAACAGGAAGAGGGAATTTGTACGTTCAATTAATAGTTAAAACCCCAAAGAAATTAACAAAAAAACAAAAAGAGCTTTTAGAAAAGTTAAAAGAAGAAGGATTGTAATCTACCTTCTAGGAAGGGGTGACTGCGGATCCCGCCAGAATATATTCTGGCGGGAGGAGCGCAATCGAGGGGGAACCTACCTTTAGGAAAGGGGTACAGCGATCCCCCCAGATGTATATCTGGGGGGAGAGCGCCAGAAGGGAAAACCTTGGTTTTCCCTTGGGGAGCCGAGCACGGCGAAGCCGCGCGCAGGCGACTAAGCCCCCGTAGCTCAGTTGGTAGAGCAGCAACCTTTTAAGTTGAAGGTCGCAGGTTCGAATCCTGCCGGGGGCACTAAAATTAATTCAAAAGTCAAAACTCAAAAGTCAAAACTTAATGGAAAAATTTTATCTTGAAACCTTTGGTTGCAAATTTAACAAAGCAGATTCGGAATTGATAAGAAAAATTTTGACTGAAAATGGATTCAAAGAGGCCTCAGAAAAAGAGGCTGATTTTGTTGTTTTAAATACTTGCGGAGTGGTGGAAAAGACAGAAAGGAAAATAATAAAGAGAGTAATTAAAATAAAAAAGAAAGGCAAAAAAATAATTTTTGCGGGATGCCTTCCATTAATTTCTCCAAAAGTTTGCCAAAAATTTGCTGATGGATTAATAGGGCCGACAAACATTTTGGAATTGCCCAAAATAGCAAAGAAAATTTTGAAAGGAAAGAAGGTAAAATCTTTTAAACAAAAACCAATAGATAAAGCAAAATTGAGATGCTTTGCTATTCTAAAAGAAACTGTGGTTGCAATCGTTCCAATTTCAGAAGGTTGTTTATCTTTTTGTTCTTACTGTGCAACAAAATTTGCAAAGGGAAAATTGAGAAGTTTTGATAAAAAAGAAATTTTAGAAAATATAAAAATAGCACTTCAATCTGGGGCAAAAACGCTTAGCGTTTTAGGAGCCCCGCTAAGCGGGGCAAAAGAAATTCAATTGACCTCTCAAGATCTTGCAATTTATGGATTAGACAGAGGAAAATTTTTATTGCCAGAACTTCTAAAAGAAATTTCAAAAATTGAAGGAGATTTTAGGGTAAGATTGGGAATGATGAACCCGAAATTTGCAAAAAGAATTTTTGGTGAAATTTTAAAAATTTTAGAGAATGAAAAATTCTATAAATTTTTGCATTTACCGCTAGAATCTGGCTCAAACGATGTTTTAAAAGCAATGAACAGAGGTTATAAAGTTGAAGAATTTTTAGAAATGGCTTCAAAATTCAAAAGAAAATTCAAAAATTCACTTTTAGCCACTGACATCATCGTTGGTTTTCCGACAGAAACTGAAAAGGATTTTAAAGAGACAGTTTCGATAATAAAAAAAATAAAACCTGAAATTTTGCACATTTTTAGATATTCAAAAAGGGAAGGAACCGAAGCTGCAAAGCTTAAAGATTTTCCAGATAGAATCAAAAAAGAAAGATCTAGGATTTTAACAAAAATTTGGAAAGAAATTTCAAGAGAAAAATCAAAAAAATATCTAGGGAAAAAGTTTCAAGCTTTAATTACAGAGAAAAGAGGAAAAACCTTTTTGGCAAGATTGCCATCTTACAAGGCAGTGATTTTGAAAGAAGGAAAATTGGGCGAATTCGTAAAAGTTAAAATCGTTGGTGCAAAACCAAATTATTTAATTGGCAAAATATGCAAAGGATAATTTTACACATCGATATGGATTATTTTTTTGCCCAGATTGAAGAAAGAGAAAATCCGCAATTTAAAGGGAAGCCAGTTGTAGTTGGGGCTGATCCAAAGGGAGGAAAGGGTAGGGGAGTGGTTTCTACAGCAAATTACGAAGCCCGTAAATACGGAATCAAATCTGGAATGCCAATTTCAAAGGCATATCAACTTTGCCCGAATGCAATTTTTTTGCCTGTAAACATTGATCTCTATCAAAAAGTCTCTAATGAAATAATGGAAATTATGGAAAAATATTCCCCGATTTCCGAAATTGTTTCATTAGATGAAGCGTATTTGGATCTTACAGAATATTCTCATATTCTCGAGAATATGAGAATGTTTGGCGAAAAAATTGGGATTGAGAAAAGCCATAAAAGAGCGGAGAAATTGGCGAGGCAGTTAAAGAAAGAAATTTTTGAAAAAGAAAAGTTAACTTGCACTGTTGGTATTGGACCGAACAAAACAGTGGCAAAATTGGCAGCAGAAAAGGCAAAACCAGATGGTTTAAAAATGGTGAAACCAGATGAAGTTGAAAAATTTTTGGATCCTTTAGATGTCGACGATTTACCAGGGATTGGACCAAAGACAGCAGAGAAATTGAGGGAAATTGGGATTAATAAAATTCTTGAGTTGAAAAAGCTTTCTAAAGAGAAATTGAAAGAAATGTTTGGAAAAGTAGGAGAAAGAATTTGGGAAAGAGCAAGAGGAATTGATGAAGAACCTGTGAGTTCTGAAGAAATTATAAAATCGATCGGGAGACAAATCACTTTTGAAAGAGACACAAGAGACGCAAAGTTAATTTTTGGAACTTTTGAAAAATTAATTAAAGAGGTTTATGAAGAATTAATGCAAAATAATTTTTCTTTTAAGACCATCACTGTGATTTGTCGCTTTAAAAATTTTGAAACTCACACGAAATCAGAAACCCTAAAAAAACCTACTAAAGATTTTGAAATTTTTAAAAAAGAAGCAAAAAAGTTGCTTTTGAAATTTTTGATTGAGAATACAAAATTAGTAAGATTGATTGGTGTGAGAGTTTCAAACTTAAGCTAAATCAGCCTTTTTTCGTTTAGCTTTTTTAAAAAAGTCTCAATATCTTCTAATCTGTAAATTCGATAATTATTAACTGGATGTCGAATTGCTTTCAATTTCCCAGACTTATCCCAGTTTCTGACGGTTAATGGGGTAACACCCAAAAGCCTTGCAACTTCTTTAACTGTTAGGTATTTTGGGGGTTCTTCTTTTTGTTTTTGGATTTTTCTGAGATCGATTACAAAGTTGTTCATACTTTTCCTTATACATCTATTTTATTTTTTTAATAGTTTAATGTCAAGGGTAGATTGAAAAACATTTATAATCTTGATAAAATTTCAATATTATGATCGACGTTTCGGTCCAAAATACAGTTAAGGTTCCAGAAAATTCCGTAAATCAATTAGCTCAGGAAGTAGAAAGTTTAAAACAGAGGATATTAGAAATAGAAAAACTAATCCCAAAAGAGAATATTAATGAAAAATTTTTTATTGTTTCATTTGCCCTGCTTTCGCTTATCTTGATTATTTTTATTTTGTATTTAAATTACCGCCTAAATATAAAAATCAAGAAAATAGCGGAGAGTCAAGAAAAAGATAAAATAAACATTCCCAATCCATCACGAAATGATAATTTAATTGAAGAATTTATAAAGGGAGTGCTTAATTTAGCTTCGAAAATCCCTCAAACTCCGGTTAATGAACCAATCGTTAACCAATTAGTAAAAACTGTGACTAGTATGGGAGCAATATTAATCTGGGCAGAAAATCCTGAATCAAAGCGCGATTTTCAATACAAAATTAACATTTGTCAAAAGAAAGTTCAGGAAACAGAATATTGGTTAAAAATTATAATTCTGGTCGCTCCCGAGCTCAAGAATGAAATTGCAAAAATGTTAGCGGAGTGCCAGGCGATAAAAAATTTCTTAAACTCCATTAGTAATCAGTGAAAAATTATTAACTTTTTTATACTCTTTTTCTCAAACAACATTATAAAACTTTATTAAATTTGAATGATTTTCATAAATTCTCTAATCACTTGTTGTTCTTTTTTAGTGGTGACATCGAATTTGTAAAATGCAAGCACTTTAAAAATACGGAATGGAGGTGAAGTTTGGAAAGTGGTGAAAAATCGAATAATTATTAGGCCGCAATATTGAAAATTGTCAAGAGCAATCCATCTGCAACAGTTATATGACCATTTGCAACAGTTATACGAGTATTTTTTAGTTTTCCACAACTTGACTAATGTTTTTGAAAAAGAAAAAATGGAATAATAAATTTTAATTCAATCTCGATACTCGAGATGCTTCAATGAAATTATTTTTTGGAGGAAAATTTAAAAATAAAAAATTTCTCAAGCTTCGAGAAATCGCAAAGGAGGTTAATTACGCTTCTGATTATATCAGTTGGCTTTTGAGAAAAAGGAAAATTAAAGGAAAGAGAATAGAAGCAAAACCTGCCTGGTTTGTTGAAACTAAAAGTTTTATTGATTATTGCAAAAAGAGAAACAAACTTCTTTTTCCGGAATCAAACTTGCTAAAAAAAGATTTTCTCACTTTAAAAGAAGCTTCAAGAATTTCAGGTTATGCAAGAGATTACATTGGATACTTGGTGAGGAGGGGAGAAATAAAAGGAGAGAAAAGATATGTGGGCTCGATGTGGTTAGTAAGCAAAGAAGAAATTTTAAAATACAAAAGAAGATTAGAAAAATTTTGGGAACTTCCTCCAGTTTTCAAATATGCTATCCCTTTTGTTTTAATTTCTTTAATTTTAGTTGGTGTTTACTTTTATCGACCTCCAAAATTTTTAGTTAAAGCTCAAGGAGATGTAAAAATTGTTCCAACTTCTGTTTCAGGAGATTGGATAAATTTAAGCAATGTTTTGAGTCAAGAAACAAAAGAGAATTCTCAGTTTGAAGATTTTAAAAAAGAAAATTCTACATTCCTTTTTGAGTTTGATAGTTTTGAAATTCAAAAAATAAATTGCGAGCAAAATTCTAAAAAAGAAGAGGGCGGAATTTTTGAGACAATAAAAAAATTTTTTAGTTTTAATTTTGCGAGGGCAGAAAGCGAAGAAGGAAAAGAAAAAAGCAATCAGGGAGAAACGATTTTAAATGAGAATTTTGAGACCGAAAATTTTGGATCAACAACTCCAGAAATTATAGAAGGAGTAAGACCAACTGAAGAATTAAAAACACCAAGTGAAAAAACAGCAACGCCTACTGAAAAAGAAGTAGAAAATTTAGAAAAAACTCGAGTTTTAGAAATTTCAGATTTTGAAATTCCCTCTGAAATTATTGAGCAAAAAGTTTCTAATGTTCAATTAAGAGTAGCCTTGGCTGCAAGACCTTTAGTTTGTAATACTGATGCCAAGCTCTTAATTGAATATTTCTTCCAAGGCGCTTGGCAAAAATTAACAGAAATTGAATTAAAAGATGAAATTTCAAGCAGATTAAACGGAGGGTATTTGTTGTTCGGTTTGCCGATTTTTGAAAATCAAGATGATTTAAGAAATTTCAAGGTGAGGTTTACTTATATTGGGAAAGAAAAAGAAGCCCAGGTTTTTATTGATGCAGTTTGGTTGGAAATTGGATTTTATCAAGAAAAGAAAGAGGAGGGTTTTGAATTGGTAATACCAAAGAAAGATTGGGGAGCGAACGAGAATCCGACTTTTGTGATTTTGGACAAGAGAGAAGAAAACATTCTAAAAAGGACAGTTAACAAAATTAACAAATTATTTAGAGGGGAACCAGAATTTGAAGTGAGCATAATTCTTTTTGATCCAGAGGGCAGGCAACATCATTTGGAAAAAGGAAAAGATTTTAAAACTGAAACTCATTCGCCAACGACAGTTACTATTTTTAAACCAGAAAATTTCAGGCCGGGGAAATACAAAGTTACAATTGATTTTGAAAAAGATGGAAAAAGCTATCATTTTGAGCCAGAGTTTACCTGGGGAGTTTTGGCAATCAACACAAACAAGTCAATTTATTTACCAGGAGAAAAGGCATTCTTTCAAATGGCGGTTTTGGATGAGTTGGGGCACACTGTTTGCGATGCAAATTTGACTTTGGAAATTACAACGCCGAGCGGAAAGAAAGCAATTTTCACTACTGAGGAAATTCAAATTGCTACCACTACAGAGGAAATAGCAACTTCAACGATTGAAGAGGCAACGACGAGCGAAGAAATTACAACAACGACAGAAGAAATAACTACAACTACTGAAGAAACAACAAGTACACAAGAGACAACGACTGCTGAGATAACAACCTCAACTGCTGAAAATGTAACACCAACAGAAGAAACCTCCACTCAAGAGCAAATAAATCAAGAAACAGCAACGAGCGAGGAGGCGACAACGGAAAATGAAAATTTAAATCAAGAAATAGAAAATCAGCCATCGAGCTTCTTTGAAAAAATTAAAAAGTTTTTTGGAATTTCAGAAGTAAGAGCAGAAGAACTCTTTTACGGGAAAATTGAAAAAAGCGGTGAGTGCGGACCTGATAATGTAACGGATAAACCAGATTATTTTGCTTTCTATGATCTTTCAGAAACAGGTCAGTATCAAATAAAGTTAACTGCAAAAACAAAAGAGGGGACTTTTGAGATTTATGATTCTTTTGAAGTGAGAGATTATGTTCCTTTTGAAATTGAAAGAATCGGACCAACAAGAATTTATCCGCCGGCAGATTATCAAATGAAAATAAAAATTAAAGCAAACGAAGATTTTGATGGAGAAATTAAAGAAAAAATACCCCAATCTTTTGCCATTGTTAATTGTTCAGGTTGCCAAGTAAAAGAAAAAGAAATTGTTTGGAAAGTGAATTTCGAAAAAGGAAAAGATTATGAATTTAATTTTACTTTCAACGCACCGAACATTTCTCCTTACCTTTATCTTTTAGGACCAATTGAACTTTATCAAAATAATTCTTCGATTTTTTCTGAAACAAGACAATGGCAAATTGCAGCAGATGCCATTGAAACCAGATACATGAGGAGCGATCAACATTCGACTAATCAATTACTTGCCTACAATCTATCTACTACTCAATCAACCATTGCCACTTCTAGCGTTTTTCAAGTAAGCACTCGTAATCTTACTGTTTATTGGGGAATAAGAGTTTGGAAAAGAGATAGCGCTGGTAACGAAACTGAAATCACCTCTGGGACTCCAGTGGCTCAAGTTTCGAGAAACGCTAACGGTGAAGGAATTCAGTCTGCGACTTGGGTAGTTCCAACCACAACGCTCGAAGTAACGGATGCTATTGTAGTAAGGGTTTATATGAAAATCGGTACCTCAGATTGGAGTTTAGGAAATAATCCTCCAATATTTATCACTGAAAGGTTGTTAGCTGGACAATTAAATGGGACAACCTGGACAGTCTATTACTACACAAAATACGAAACTGGACGTAGACCAGATTTTACTCGAGGAACTTTTTTCTGGGGAACCTCAACCTACAATAGCAGAATCGCAAACTTTAGTTATTCTCAACCAACTCTTTACCAAAATACCTGGAGATTTTTCTGGAACAAAAATTCGTTAACCCCAGGCAATCCAATGGCAGACGAGAATGCAACCGCGACAAATGCGGTTTTGGGCGAACCATTAAGATTAAGAATGAATTTAAGAGTGGAAGATTTTCCAGTTTCTACTTCTTCTTTAACTTTTAAACTTCAATACGCAACCTCGACTGGAAATTGTGCGAGTATTGCTTCTTGGGTAGATGTTGGCGATATTGGTTCTACTGCCATTTGGCGAGGTTATAACAACACCAGTTCAGAAGCAATCGACGGCGCAACGACCAGTTTACCACTTTTACTTTCTGACTCTAATGTTCCTGAATCTTATGAGGAATCAAACCCTTCGGCTAGAAATCCTTACGCAATCGGAATAGCTCAAAGAGGTGAGTGGGATTGGGTAATTCAAAATTACGGAGGAGAAGATAATACTGCCTATTGTTTTAGAGTGGTGAATCTTGAGGGACTACCAATTAACTATTTGAATTATCCTGTTGTCATTTCTCGAACTCCTAAAGCAACAGTAAGTTCGCAAGGAAATCAAGTTACCAACCTTTTCATTCCAAGCACTAATCAATATGTAGGAGGAAAATTTGTAATCTCGGCAAGCTCAAGCGTTACTGTCACCAAAATTATTGTCAGCGCTACCGGAACGGTAGATGTTCAGAATGATCTGAGTAATGTTAAATTGTTTTATGATTTGGACACAACTTATCCTTACGATTGTGAAAGCGAAAGCTATTCAGGTAACGAATCTCAGTTTGGAACGACAACCAATTTTTCCAGCACCAGTCAAGCGGTTTTTGAAGGTTCAGTTTCAATTTCTCCAACTTCTACTTTATGTGCCTATTTAGTTTTGGATGTTAATTCGAGCGCAAATGAAGGAGAAAATTTGGACATTGAAATTTCAAATCCAGTGAGCGATGTTGTTTTAGATTCGGGTTTAGCTAGTCCCTCAATGCCAGTAGAAATTCCGGAAACCACTACTTTAATAGGTTCTACTTTGATCCAAGACACATTCAGGTGGTTTGAAAACCAAGATAATATTCAACCAGGAAATCCAAAAGCAGGTGAAAATTCACCAATTTTTGAAGTAAAAGTTGATGATGTTTTGAGATTGAGGGTTAATATTTTGGTTCAGCAAGGAACTTTACAATCTTCTTCTACTCAATTTAAACTTCAATACGGTCAAGGAACGAATTGCTCTCAAATTACAGATTGGGTCGACGTTGATTCAATTTCAGGTTCTGGAGATGGCGCTTTCTTTAGGGGTTATGATAATCCTTCAGTTTTAGACGGAGCGACGATTACCACTACCACTTTATCAAATTCAAACGTTGGTTTGTCTTACGAAGAAGAAAATCCGACTGTGGCAAATCCAAATCAAGTTTTGCAAGGACAAAGGGGGGAGTTAGATTTTGTCATTTTAAACTACGGAGCCCCTCCAAACACTACTTTTTGCTTTAGAATTGTTAAAGCAAACGGAACTCCTTTAAATGGTTATACAAATTATCCAAAATTGACCACTGGAACTAGAGGAGGTTGGATTCAAACAAAAAAGAATGAATTTGATCAAGGAGTTTTAGAGAATGTAACGACAACAGAAACTGGAGAGGTTGTTTTGTCAAAAGTTTGTCCTGATGGAGATTTGATTTTAAATGGAGCCACTACCACAATTTCTGGTGAAAAATATTATTGCAATGTAAGATTGACAAACGGCGCTGTTTTGTACACCTCATCGACTGAAGTTTTAAAAATCCATGCAATTTCAATTTATATTGATTCAACTTCAAGAATCGATGGAGACGGAAAAGGATATCCTGGAGCTCCAAGAGCAGATGGTTGCGGTACTCAACAAAACGGGTCAGGACCTGGAGCTGGAACTGGTGGTTATGCAACAGTAAACGATAACGGTCCTGGTGGTGGAGGTGGAGGTTATGGAGGAGCTGGTGGGAATGGTGGAGGAGCTGCAGTTCAAGGTGCTAGAGATTTTTATGAAGGTATCGGAGGTTCAACTTACGGAAGTTCTACGGATGAGAGTTTATATTTGGGCTCTGGTGGAGGTGCTGGAGGTGATTCTTGTAGGTCAGGTACAACAGGTTATGGTGGAGCAGGAGGAGCAGGAGGTGGAGCGGTGTTGCTCGATGCTGAAACAATAGAAATTGCAGGAACTGTGACAATGAGAGGACAAAATGGCGAAGCAGGAATTTTAGGAGATACAGATGGTACTGGAGGGGGTGGTGGAGGTTCAGGAGGAACGATTGTGATTAAAGGAAAGAGTGTCATTATTACTGGAACTTTAGATGTGAGGGGTGGAAACGGTGGAGCAAGGTCTCCAGGAACTACCAGAGGTGGTG
>Ga0078972_1002633_pt1 | contig 58274 bp, 47 predicted proteins | sample YelNatPaOPGAMG01_FD_67568 | JGI IMG/M metagenome (GOLD analysis project Ga0078972, IMG submission 67568) | Hot spring thermophilic microbial communities from Obsidian Pool, Yellowstone National Park, USA - OP-RAMG-01 (SPADES assembly) (version 2) | ecosystem: Environmental > Aquatic > Thermal...
GCGCTCCGTGTCCATCCGTCTAATCCGTGTTCGTCCGTGTTCGGTTTCCCCGCTTCTATACCTCACCGCCTCAGCAATCCCCTGCTCTCCACTCTCCACTCTCTGACTCTCCACTATCTGTTAACAACAGTTAACCGAAATATACCGGCTTTGGCGTGCCTAAAGTGCCCTCTCGTCGTCTTATAATTATGGGAGCACTTTTTCTCCCCGCCCATCCCATCCCAATCAGGAGACCGCAATGCCATTTTTCGTGCTTTCCCCCTTTCGTGCTTTCGTGATGAATATCCCTTCCCCAGCAAAAACAACTCACAAAACGAAACCCCGCCCACCTCGATTTCGAGCGTGAACCGAGCGTGAGCCGCGAGGGGGTTTCGTTCGTCCAACAATGCCAAAACAAGCGTGCAGACGCGATTCAAAACGCGCACTTCCGGGCTGCTCCGTGAAGCGGCATACTTGCGCGAAATGGCCGGGGGCCTTTCCCCCGGCCACCGAAGCTCTACTCCGGCGTGGGCTACCGCTTAGGCAGCGTTCGCCCCAGGCCCTTGCCTGCGCCCGCAGGTGCGGTGCGAGGCGCGGTGCGAGGCGCGGGCGGCGCGACCCGCCGTCCGACGCTGGGTGCAGCGGACCGCGGCGCGGGCTGCGTAACCCGCGGAGTTGGTCTGGGCGCCGGCCGGGTTACTCCTGTGCGCGGCGTGGGCGGTGCAACGGGCCGCCCGACGCTGGGTCTTCCGGGAATGGTTCCGGGTTTGACCACCGGAGCGCTCGGCGTTGTGGGAGTGGGCGGTACCACCCGCGGTCCCGGCCTGGGAGTTGGCCTGGGCGTTGGAGCGGGTGTTGGCCTGGGCACGGGAGCGGGCACGGGCGTTGGTGCAGGCCGCACCGACGGTCCCGCGCCGGGGGTGCGCGGAGGCGCAGCCCCGGGTGTGGGAGCCGGCCGAAGCCCGGGAGCGGGAGGCCTGACTGCAGGCGTTACCAGCCCCGGCGTCCGGTAGGTGCCGGCGCTGCGCTGGAGATCCCGTCTGTAGCTCGGAGGAATGGCGCGCCGCGTGATGTTGCGGTTCACGGTGGATGGCCTGTTGTACTGGCGGATGTTCGACTGCACGAAGGGCCTGGACCGCCCAATCCAGCCGCCGCCGTTCCACCCGTGATAGTACACGCGGTGATTGTTCCAGTCGATGGCGTTATTGAGCCATGCTCCGATGAGCAGCCCCACGCCGAAGGCGATAGCCGTGCCCGTGTAGTTGGGCGCCGGGGTGGTATAGACAACCCCCGGGCTGTAGGTGGGCACGTAGATATACTGCGGCTGCGCCGGCACAATGCTGATATAGCCATTGCTGGAGGATACCGTTTCGTAGGAGTTGGAGCTCAGATAGCCATTGAGCTTGGCCTTGGCGCGCAGGCGCTGAATGGACTTCATGACCGCGTCCGGCTGGTTCACATAGGCCTGCCCGACCGCGGTAGTCCAGTCCGGGCTGTCAACCATCATGCTCAGGACAGATGGATAGTTCGCAACCGCCTTCACGCTTGCGTCCCACGGCTGGTTCGCGATACTGGCAGTTCCGTATGAGCTGACGAAGTTCGAAGCCAGCGACAACTGGTCCTGGTGCGTAGCAGCGGGCAGGATTTGGGCCAGCAGTGGGTCGGGGTAAAGCGCGATAGGAGCCAGCAGTTCGTCGAGTTCCGCCGGCGAGTAGTTGGTCTGTGACCACGCGGCGTTGGCCGCCGTCAACAGCAGTGCTAGTGCTATGGTAAGTGAGGTATAGCCGGATACACGCATACTAACCACCTCACCCGTGCTCTGCCGCCAGGCTCTTACAGCGGCAAAGCGGGCTTTCTGCACACTCTGTGAAAGAGTCTACATGGAAGGTGTTACCAACAGCGCCCCGCACTAAACTGGACCAGTTTCCCGGCGCTACTTGAGCTTGTAGGCGGGGAATGTTGTGCCGGCTATTGCCTTGTCTCCGGCCACCAGTTTCGCCCGGCAGGTATATGCCCCTGGCTCGAGGGTTTTCGCGTCGATGGAGACCGTCGCGCGGCTGCGGCCGCTTGGAATGGCGAGCGGGTACGAGCCCGCAGCCGCCGCGTGCCCACCGCGCTCGAGCGTGACCTCCAGCCGAGCCGGCGTGGCCTGAGCGAACTCCGTGTCTACGGCCAGTTGCCACTTCCGGCCCGTAGGGATTAGGTAGTCCCGGTCGTTGATGGTGGCCCCGTTGGCGAGGCGGTCTTGCGCGGGAAGCGGCGCCAGGCTGCACGGGACAAAGCCCTCGGCGACGCCGTCGAGCTTCTCCCGGGAGCCATACTCCAGCCCACCCTTGAGCCCGCCGCCGTCGTTGTCATGGACTCTAAACCGGATGGCGCACCGGTCGAGCATCTGAGGAGGGATGCTGGTGAGCTGCTTCCAGGGGATGGCGAGTTCGTAGACCATGTTCCCACGCTCCCCGCGGGTGGCGCTCATCTTCGCATCGGTGAGTATTAGCCGCCGCCTGCCCTCGGCGTTGCCGACGAGTTCGACGGTGTTGCCCTGGGGCAGGGCCGCGGCCAGCACTTGTGCGAATGTGGCGACTTCGCCGCCCGCGCGGTCCGTGTGCAGGTCGAGAGCTACGTCCACCGAGTCGCCGGTGTGCAGTTCCTTGGGCGGCGGGTGCGGGTGGAACACGTCATCCCTGACCTCCGCGGCCACGTATAGATACTTGCCGTCGCGAGCGAACGTGACCCGCGCGGACAGGTCATCCGGCCCGTTCCAGCTGATCTGATCGGGCTTAGCCGGGTCGTAGCCCTCGAGCTGTTCTTTCTTGTCGAGGATGACCCATTCGGCGTTGCTCCACTTGGACATGTTGCCGTCGATGGATATGCCCGTTCTGTAAGGGATGTGGAGCAGCGGCTTGGCGGGGTTCGCCAGCGGCGCCGCGGCCGGGCCGAACTTACCGGGCAACGCGACCGGTTTGGGACGCTGCCGGGAGTCGGTAACGCTGGCGTCGTAGCCGATCTTGACCACGCGTGTGTAGCCCTTGAACGGCTGGCCGACGTCCACGGTGAAATCGAAGTCTTCGCCTGCCTTCGCGCACGCGATGCCCTCGGCCAATGCGGCGGCGACGACCTCGCGGTGCGGCACACCGGCGCGGTTGAGCGAGTTGATGGGCATCTTGACCGAGTCCCAGATCCTGTCGAACCACGGGAAGTGACCGTAGCCGTAGGGCAGCACGATGGCGGTGCGCGGCGCGCAGAGCAGCTTGTCCAGCGGAGCTCTTGGGTGGTTGGCCTTGTGCTCCTGGAGGTGCTTGAGCAGTTCGAGCTTCTTGAACTGCGGGAGGTGGTGCTGGTGGTCGTACGTCCAGAGCCAGATGTAGCGTGCGCCCATATCGTACGCGAGAGTCATGGCTTCGGGGGCTATTTCCGGGTCGCACTGGCCGTAGATGCTCATGCCCCAGGACTTGTCGAACGCTCGCGCCGCGCCGCGGAGCCATGCGTAGTTGAGCACGAGCACGTCGCGCGCGGAAAGGTCTATTCGTGCGTTGAAGAACTTCTCGCAAGCTCCCACGTAGTCCCCGAACTCCCCGACGGAATCGCTCACGCGGTAGCGTCCTTCCTGGACGACGCCCGCCGCGCCTCCCTGAAGCTGGTAGAACGCGGTTTCGGCCATAGTCATCCAGATCGGGTGGTCATCGTCATCGAGCGTGATGGTGCCGAGGTTGACGCCCTTGGCGAGGAGCTGTTCGCGCAGCAGTCCGCGCCGCCATTCGCCCGGCTTCGGCCGGTTCCAGATCTCCTCGAGGCGGCTCGTGAGCAGGCGCGCTCCCTGCTCGGGAAGGCGCACCCGGTCGATGTCGCGCCTGTCTGAGAGGATGTGGCATTCGGGTTCGTCGATGAAGGGGACTACGCCGCGGAATGTGGAGCGGTACAGGATCTCCGGATACTTGACCGCCGCCTGTTCGCTGAACTGCTTGTAGTAGAAAACGGGCTTGCGGATGGCCCACTCCTCGAGCTTGTCGTCAACCCAGAACGCGTTCAGTCCGAGGTCGACCATCTCCCCGATCTCTTCCTGCGTGAGCGGGACGTAGGTATAGTCGCCTTCGGAGACGTAGTGACCCTCGGTGTCTTTGGCGAGGCCGTAGCAGAACTCGATCTCGTCGAGATTGAGCTTGAGCGGAAGCGGGGCGGGCCACTCCTGCCACTGCCCGTCCGTGCCTTTCTGGAACAGTGTGATAATGTGGCCGAGATAGAGGCCGGTCGCGGGGAAGCCCGTGCCGGACTTGAGCAACGGCTCCGTGCGCGGCACGAGGTTGTGTGCGAAGTCGAACTTGGGCAGCAGCGCGCGGCCGCTTCGAGCGTCGATATACTCTATCGGCTGGGCGTCGCCTTCCCGCAGGATGTAACGGTACACCGTGCCGGGCGCGTCGGCGGACGCCAGCGGCACCTTATCGCTGAGCACCCGGATCGCGAAGCGCTCGCCGGAGTCCTTGACGCAGTCCATCTGCCACCAGCAGCGCTTCTTTGCTGCCACCTGCTCCGATGGTCCCAGACTCACGGTAATCTGCGAGAGAGGTGGCGCCTTATGTTCGGTCGACGACGTCAGGTCGTAGCAGGCCCAGTTTCCGGACGGTTTCTCGGCCGCGGGCGCCTGGACCGCCAGTAGGGCCAGAGCCGTGCAGCATACCATTGTTCCAGTAGCCACCAAATAACACCTTCGATCCTTGCTATTGTTTACCGCATGCTCAGGAGTGCGTCTACCATCTTGCATCGAGGTAAGGGCCGGCGGTGTTCATGTGAAGCGCGCCGGTGATGATGCCCCAAACGAGCTGGACGACGCAGTCCGCGAGGATGATTCCGAAGAAGAACGGCAGCGAGCGACGGTAGAGCTTAAGACCACCGTAGCGCACAACCATGGACTTTATGAACCACGTGAGCAGCACCACCAGCCAGATATACTCCATTGCGTAACTCGATGCGAATGCGTAGCCGATGGGATGCAGCGGGAAGCCGAACCACGTGTTTCGTGCGAACGCCAGCAGCAGTACGATGGCCGCGGACCCCAGCATCGCGCTGATGACCGTGGGCTGCGGAGGCTGCGGATTGGTGGCCCACTGCGAGGCCATGGACCACGCTTCGCGGCCGGCGCCCATTGGGGACGGAAAACCGCCCATGGGCGAGCCGTAGCGGTAGTACATTTGCATGGTTGTGAGGAGCCCGACAACTATGCCCGTGACCAGCGCTGCCGCGACTACCCAGGTCATGGACCTCGGCGGCCTGCCTACCTTCTCCGCAAACGCGAAGCTCTCCATCTCATGGCCCATCGGGTGCTGCCGATATGTGCGGTTGAACCAGTGGAAGTGGCCGAGTACGGTGGCCTCTTTCGGAGACAGCGCGGCGGTGCCGGTTATGCCGGTCATGGCGACGGTTGTATTGAGGTGCGCGAGCTCGAATATCGGGACAGCGACCTGCGCATAAATCCGCGTCATTACTACGATTGCCAGGAAGTAGATCGTGAAGAAGAGAAGCGCAATATGCACCCGCACGCCCGCGAAGACCGTGGCCAGCACCAGGGTGACGAACCCGATGATCGCGCCGAAGACGGCGAACCGGTAGGACATCGGCTCCTTGTCCTCGCCCGGCATCTTCTCGTTGGTCATGGCTGCCCGCCACACGTGAGACAAGTGCCCGCGCGCGCTCCACATGACTGTGATGAACATGCCCAACCACGCGCCGGAGGTGATGTCCCTGAACCACGGGAACTGAGTTGATGAGAGGCCGGCCCACGGGTCGCGCCAGCCCTGCGCGCATGCGAACGCCATCGAGAGCCTGATCGCGACGTAGAAGAACCAGCAGCTAAACGAGACGTCCAGCGGGATGAGGTAGCACAGGCCGATCGCGATGGGCCACCACGCGACGAATATGGGGTTCATGCCCGACAGCGGCGAGGTGGTGAACCAGAGCCTGCCCATGTTGATGATGTTGAGGTTGAGTCCGGGGATCGAGGGGTACACCGCGGACAGGCAGTTGAGCGACAGCACCGCCGCGGTCCCGAAGAACCCGATCAGCAGCAGCGGGTTTCGGAACATTTCTCCTAACGTCTGGGACTTGGCCATGGTCAGCGGCAGCTCGATGATCGGGAACGTGAGCTTTTCCTGGTCGACCCACTGCCGTCGCAGGATCGAGCTCAGGCACAGCATTGTGAAGCCGAGCAGGAAGAGGAAGCCGCCCCAGAAGCACAGCGGTTTGAACCACGGCCAGAAAACGTCGGGCTTGAAGAACCGCCACATGTCATGGCTGCCGGTGAAGAACTCCTTGATGAGCAGCGGGTTCTGCGGGATGAACCAGTGCGGCACGTATGCGAACAGCTTGCGGGCGAGGTCTGTCGGCCCGGCGTAGTAGTACGGCCAGAGCAGGTTCGGCAGCAGGTTCTGCAGCAGGTCTCCGCCGGAGATGATGGCCGACAGCGTGGTCATGCAGAAGATGACCATCATCTCGGTGGAAGTGAGCATCCATTTCCGGACCGTGCGCTTCAGAAGGGAGTTCACGAGCATCAGCACGAAGAGGATCGCAATGACGCCGTGGACGAGCATGAACGAGGTGAACGACATGCCCAGCCGGAGGATGAGCGACTCCTGGTAGACGATCCAGGCCGTGTGCACTACCGACAGCACGATGCCGAGGAGTACTGATCTTACCGTAACACCACGCTTCATCTATCGCTGGCTCATCGAAAAAAACGAATCCGCCAGGCCGACGTTGGCTTTGACGTTGCTGTAGGCTACGGTGCCGAGTCTGTCTCCAGTGGGGCCGAACAGCGTCGAGGTAGTTGCTATGGGCAGCTTTCCCGCGAGCACTTCGAACTCAGAGTATGCGTATCTGACCCGGAGCTTGCCATCTCCGGTGTACTTCTCGCGCTTCGTGACCCGCAGGGTCTTGGGATCGACCCACACGAAGTCATGACGCTTGTCCTGACCGCCGGATTTCGGGTCCAGCTTGAGCTGCACGATGCCGTTCTTCGCGATCGAGACGACGGTGATCGCGTTGTCCTTCCAGAGCTTGCTGGACAGAAAGCCGAAATCGAGCGAGTCGATCCGCTTGCCGGGCTTGTTGGTGAGGTCCTCTGTCTGGCGGATCATGGAGGCGAGCACGAGCTTCTTGTACCCGTTCTGCACGAACGAGGCCTTGATGCCGCGCGCGTAACCGTCCATTCTGAACATGTCCGGCGCTTTCCAGGATATGACGCCCTTTTGGAGCTTGAGGATATCGGAGTAGCCCGAGCCCATGTCCGAGACGCTGCCCTTGTCCGCGGACTCGATTCCCATTTCCGCGCGCACATCCTTGACCGCAGCCTCCGCTGCCTTGACCTTGGAAAGAATGTCCGACGAGGTCACGGCGAAAGCCGAGCCCGCAACAGCGACCATCAACAGCGATATGAGTATAAGCGAGAGTTTTCTCAACGCACTCACCCCAGACCTTGTAATTTCAGACCGCCTAACATTCCAGCTGCTTCGACTCGCCGGGCACGAACTGGTGGAATTCGATGGGCGTGCCGTCGGGGTCGTTGGTCCAGAACTGCCACGCCCCGCACGCGCCCTGTATGGGCTCCTTGTGCGGGACAAGTCCGCGCGAGGTGAACTCTTTGTAGGCTGCCTGGATATCCTCGACCTCGAGACAGATATGTACCATATCGGGCGTTTCCGGCCTGACATACGAGCCCTTGGCGCCGGGGAACAGCTCGATGAACTGTCGGTCCGCTACCCTAATATAGACGAGCTGCAGACTGCCGTCTTCCCGAATAAGGCGAAACTGCTCCTTGAGGCCGAGAATGCGGCAGTAGAAATCGAGCGACTTGTCTATATCCGTCACACGGACGGCGACGTGGGAAAGGGCTTTGATCAACGCGGGGCTCCTTTCGCGGTACCTGCTGAGATAAGGATAACTCAGCCGCGGGGAAAAGGCAAGGGAGCCGTCGGAATGGAGTCTGTTCAGTCTCGCGGGAGAAGACTTCGCTAGCAGCCTGCGGATAAAGCCGCATTCGGTTGTAGGAGCCGTCTCCCCTCGGGCGACAGCGCATCCGAAGGATGTCGCGAGAGCCAGACGGCGATCTGCGAGCGTGACGCCAGTGGATTCGGGGTCTGGAGACCCCTCCTACACCACTTTGTCCGGCGGCTGCTAGCGGAGTGCAATATTCCCAGAGAACTCAACACCATTCGATACGCTTCCATACGCTCCGCTGTTTCGGGAACACCTCCAACGGTCGGTGGGGGAATGGAAGGGAGGGCTACGCGCACTGCAGCGCAGGCTCCACGGGTGGCATACCCCCGGGGGTATACTTTTCGTGAGCAATGGGGTACAATAACCGTAGAGGCACAGATATGACACCCATTGATTACGCAGTGGCCGCGGGCGGAGCCGCGCTGATCGCTTTCATATTGTGGTACTTCCTCGGTGGCAAGGCCGGAGGGCATGAGCACGTCCACGAGCCGGCGGCGGCACGGGAAGTCGAGCTCGCCCTGGGGGGGCTGCACTGCCCGAGCTGCCTGCTCGCGATCGAGCGGAACTGGAAGCGGGTCGAGGGCGTGAGGGAGGTCAGCGGGAACTTCGACACGGGCCGCGCGACCATCACATACGATCCTAGTGCCGTGTCGGTCGAGAGTCTTGTCAAGAAAGTCGAGGACCTCGGGTATACGGCGGCTCCGGTTGTCGCGGAGGGCGGCGAGCAGGCCGGGCACGAGATGGAGGACGAGGTAGCATACCTGCGGCTGCGGCTGATAGTGTCCGTGATTTTGACCGCGCCGGTGCTGGTGCTGTCGATGGGCCTGATGGTGAAGCCGCCGAACCCGCTGGTGTGGGTGGAGTTCGTGCTCAGCGGCGTCGTGCTGTTCTGGGCCGGCTGGCGGATATTGCGCAGCGCGTGGGGGGCGGCTCGTAACCGCGCGAGTGACATGAACGTGCTGATCGCGACCGGTACCCTGGCAGCATTCGTGTACAGCACAGTTGCGGCCGCGATGTCGCTGCCGCACGTGTACTTCGAGTCCACCGCGGTCATCATTACCCTCATACTGATCGGGCGAACGCTCGAGGCCCGCGCGCGCAGCCACACCTCCGATGCGATCCGAAAACTGCTTGATCTGCAGGCGCGCACCGCGCGAGTCATACGAGACGGCGAGGAGATGGACGTGCCCGTCGAGGAAGTGCGGGTGGGGGACCTGGTGCGCGTGCGGCCGGGGGAGAAGATCGCGGTCGATGGCGTGGTGAAGGAGGGCTCGACGACGGTCGATGAGTCGATGGTCACCGGCGAGTCCATCCCGGTGGACAAGCAGCCCGGCGATGAGGTCATCGGCGCGACGGTGAACGGATCCGGAAGCGTGGTTTTCGAGGCGAGAAAGGTCGGCAAGGACACGATGCTTGCCCAGATCGTGCGGATGGTGCGGCAGGCGCAGGCGTCGAAGGCCCCGATCCAGCGGCTCGCCGATGTCGTGGCGGGGTATTTCGTGCCGGTGGTGGTGAGCGTGGCGGTCGCGGCGTTTGCGGTCTGGTTCATATTCGGGACCGTCAGCGAGGCGATAACGGCGGCTGTGGCGGTGCTGATCATCGCGTGTCCGTGCGCGCTGGGGCTGGCGACGCCGACGGCGGTGACGGTTGGGACGGGTCGCGGCGCCGAGAACGGCGTGCTGATCCGAAGCGCGAGCGCGCTTGAGAGCGCGGGCAAGATCGATACCGTTGTGCTCGACAAGACCGGCACGGTTACGCGAGGGCAGCCGGCCGTGACCGACACGGTCGCGGGGATCCTGAATCAAGTTCAGGATGACGAGCTTCCGCCGCAGGATGACGAGCCCCGGCTCCAAGATGACGAGATGCCGCCTCAGGATGCAGAACTGCTGTGCCTTGCGGCCTCGGCCGAGCGTGCGAGCGAGCATCCGATAGGACAGGCTATCGTGCGGGCCGCGCAGGAACGCGGGCTTGCTCTCGACGAGCCGAGCGACTTCGAGGCGATGGCGGGCGGGGGTGTGCGCGCGAAGGTCGCGGGCAGGGCGGTGCTGGTGGGCAATGCGCGGCTTATGAACGAGAACGGCGTCGATACTTCAGCTCTGGACGCGCGGATCGCGGAGTTGGAGTCGCAGGGGAAGACCGTCGTGGTCGTGTCGGCGGATAGTTCTGCAGTTGGGGTCATTGCCGTTGCGGACACGGTGAAGCCTGGTTCGAAGGACGCAATTGCGGCGCTGAAGCGGATGGGGCTGCGGGTCGTTATGATTACGGGCGACAACGAGCGCACGGCGCGGGCGGTGGCCGGTGAAGTTGGCATCGATGACGTGCTTGCGGAGGTGCTGCCGGGGGATAAGGCCGCGCGCGTGGCCGAGCTGAGGGCTCAGGGGCGGCGGGTGGCGATGGTCGGCGATGGGATCAACGACGCGCCGGCGCTCGTCGAGGCCGACCTCGGGATCGCGATCGGGACCGGCACCGACATTGCGATCCAGTCCGCCGACATCACGCTGATCTCGGGCGAGTTGAGCGGGGTCGTGACCGCGATCGAGCTCTCGCGGGCGACCGTCGCAAACATCAAGCAGAACCTGTTCTTCGCATTCGTCTACAACACTCTCGGAATCCCGATCGCCGCGGGGGTGCTGTTCCCGCCGTTTGGTCTGCTCCTCGACCCTATGATCGCCGCGGCGGCGATGGCTGCAAGTTCGCTGAGCGTGGTGAGCAATGCGCTGAGGCTGAGGGGGTTCAGGCCGCGCGGCGGCGCTTGATGCCAAGCGCGCAGAGGCCGGTGAGGCCGGTGAGCATCGCAACAATGTTGCTGGGCTCGGGGTTCTGGTTTAGCGTAATCAAAGTGCCATTCTTGGCGCGCGACGCCGGCACAGTGAGTGTGATGAGCGGGTTGTCGTACGACCCAACCTCGATCACAGAGAAACCGGGTGGGCCAGACACGTTATCGGACCGGAACGCACCCCACCAGCCTCGGCCGGGGTAGCTGACGTCCTCAGCCCATATCTTTAGGATGATGTCGCCGTTGGTCCAGTAGGGCGATGCCCACACTTCCAGTCTGAACGCCCAGTAAGCCATATTCGAAAGGAACACGGAGTCCTGCTGAGAGCCGAACCAGGGTGTTACTGACACTGCGGCATAGGGCGAGAACACAGGCGCAGACCAAGCAACTTCCTGATTCTGTGCAGCGTGACCGAACTTGATAGTGGCGGCGCCGTTTAGCCCATCTACTGAGGTCGCCCTCGCGCGGAAAACCACCGCCTCTGCTGAGATGCTGAACAGCATCAGCACGACGAACGTGGTACCACACGCTTTCTTTGCGTTCATAATCCCTCCGGCCTGCCCTGCTGCAGTATGCCTAACAGATGCCAGGTTGTCAAGTGCTATGTCTCCGCGAAGGGATCATAGTCTGTGTCGGCGGAGAGGGAGTCCGCGTCGAAGATGAGTTCGGAGGGGGTGGTGGATTCGGCGAGGGACTCGGGGGCTGGGATTCCCTTGAAGAGGTGGCGATCGAGGAAGAAGTGGCGCTTGGTGAAGAGGTCGCCGCTGCTATCGCGGTTGGACTCGGCGACGGCGTTGCGGAGCATGGTGATATCGGCGTCGAGCATGTCGGCCATGTGAACGATCATTGCCTCCGCGCTCTTGGGCAGCTGCGGGGAGCCGTACTCGAGCCGGCCGTGATGCGCGAGGATCGCGTGCTGCAGCGCGAGGCTGAGAAGCGGGTCGAAGGCGTCGATGCGGTCCGCGGCCTGCTTGACCATCATCGCACCGCCGACCACATGCCCCACGAACTGACCCGCCTCCGTGTAGCTGATTGCCAGCGACCAATCGAACTCCTCGATCTTGCCGACATCGTGCAGGGCGGCGGCGGTGAGCAGGAGGTCGCGGTCCGCATCGGGATAGAGGTCGGCAATGGCCGCGCAGGTTCTGACCACCCCCAGCGTGTGCTCCAACAGGCCGCCGATGCAGGCGTGATGCACCTTGGACGCGGCCGGCGCCTCACGGAATCGCTTGCTGATGGCTTCGTCATCGAAGAACAGGGCCAGCAGCTTGACCAGGTCCGCGTTCTTGACCTGGCCCAGGATCTCGCCCAGTTCGCTCCACATCTGGTCGATGTTGCGTGACGTGGTCGCGAGGAAATCGGCGGGGTCGGGCCTTTCGACGTAGGTTCGGAGCGATTCGACGGTCAACTGCGGCTGGCCGTTGTACTCGCCCAGCGTGCCGCGTACGGTCACGAACCCGCGCTCCGCAAGCGCGCTCAGCTCGTTCGGCGTGGCGTTCCATTTGACGGCGTCCAGTGAGCCGGTGCGGTCGCCCAACTGCATCTTCATGTAGGGCTGGCCGGTCTTGGTGTGCAGGACGGATTTGGAGAGCACGAGGAACACGTCCTCCACTCTCGCGCCTTCGCGAAGTTCGGAGACAAATTGGCGTTTCACGGAGGTGATTGTAACCGGCGGGCGCGGGGGTTGTCAAACGCGCAGGGTTCGGTGTATTGCTCAAGCGAGGATTCGGCGGGCGTGGGGGCGAAGTTGGAATGGTGGGCTGCATACTCGCAATTGACCAGGGAACCACTTCCACCAAGGCGATTGTCGTGGACGAGTCCGGCTCGATTCGCGCGACCTCGGGCAACTTCGGGATCACTGCGCTGCATCCGAAGCCGGGGTGGGTGGAGTTCGACCCCGAACAGATGCTGGGTTCGGTGGTGGCGGCGGCTGAGGATGCGCTGGACCGGGCTGGGCTGAGGCGCGGCGACGTGGCTGCGGTCGGGCTCGCGAACCAGGGCGAGACCGTGATCGCGTTCGACGCCGAGTTGGGCCAGCCGATCCACAACGCCATTTCCTGGCAGGATAAGCGCGGAAGCGAGATTGTGGAGCGGTGGCGCGCGAATGGGATCGAGAGCGAGGCCGTGCGGCGTACGGGGCTGAGGCTCGATCCTTATTTCTCCGCGAGCAAGATGCGGTGGGTGATCGAGAGCCTGCCGGAGGCGCGGAGGCTGCTGGGAGCCGGAAGACTTCGGCTGGGGACGTCGGACGCGTGGCTGCTGGCGAAGCTCACCGGCGAGTTCGTGACCGACGTATCGACCGCGTCGCGCACGATGCTTTTCGACCTCGAGAGCATGTCCTGGGACGCGGTGCTGCTTGAGGCGACGGGGATACCGGTCGAGTGCTTGCCGGCGGTTGTGGACAATGCGCCGACGCTGCGGCTCAAAAGGCCTCGCGAAGCACCGGCGCTGAGCTCGATGCCCATGGCTGGTTTGTGCGTGGATCAGCAGGCGGCGCTGTTTGGTCAGCGGCGGTTTGCGCGTGGTCAGGCGAAGGCGACATACGGGACGGGGTGCTTCGTGCTGGCCAACGCCGGCGATGCGAGCGACTCGCGGCGCGATGGAGTGCTCACGAGCGTCGGATGGCGCATAGGCGACAGCACGGCGTATGTGTTCGACGGCGGCATCTACTCGGCTGGGTCGATGCTGAACTGGCTTCGCGATGGACTCGGGCTGTTCAGCGATTTCGATGAGATGGAGCGGCTCGCGAGCAGCGTGGACGACCCGGGTGGAGTGTGTCTGTTTCCCGCTTTCGCGGGGTTGGGGGCGCCATATTGGGAGTCCGGCGCGAGAGCGGCGTTTGTTGGACTGACGCTGGGTACCGGGCGTGAGCATATCGCGCGGGCGACGGCGGAGGCGATAGCGTTTCGCGTGAAGGACGTGGTCGACACGATGAACGGGCCGGACCTGCGGATCGACTCGCTGTGCGTCGATGGCGGCCTCACGCGGAGTAGTCTTCTGATGCAGCTTCAGGCGGACTTGCTCGGAGTACCGCTTGTTCGGGGGGAGAGCCACGAGGCGACTGCGTACGGCGTCGCTCTGATGGCGGGTATCGGATCGGGGATGTGGACCGGGACTGGCGATCTGCCCGCGGCGGAACCGCGGGTGACATTCGAGCCGAGGAGATGTGCGGTGACTGACGGATTGCTGGGGAGATACGAGAGGTGGCGCGAGGTCGCGCGGGAGATGATCCGATGCCGGGTGTGATTCGATACAACTGGCCGGAGGGCTATTGCGAGCCGGAGCTTCGCTTCACGGGGCAGAGTGCGGAGCCGTACGACGTGATCATCGTCGGCGCCGGCGTGGTGGGATGCGCGCTGGCGTATCGGCTGTCGCATTACAACGTGCGGGTGCTTGTGCTCGATCGTAAACACGACGTGAGCGAGGCGACCAGCAAGGCCAACTCCGCGATTGTCCACACGGGCTTCGACGCGCCGCCGGGCACGCTGGAGTCGAAGTTGGTGACCGGTGCGTCGCGAATGTGGCCTAAGATGGCGGAGAGGCTCAAGATTCCGTATATGCGGACCTCGGCGATCCTGCTCGCAATCGATGACGAGCAGGACCATCTCATCGCGAAAATCCACCACAAGGCGCTGGAGAACGGTGTCGATGATGTGGAGGTGCTCACGGCCGAGCGGGTTCGCGAGATGGAGCCGAACGCGGCGGACACGGTGCGGTCCGGGCTGCTGGTGCCGAGGGAGAGCGTGGCCGACCCGTTCACGACGAGCGTGGCCTATGCCGAGATCGCGCTGGCAAACGGAGTGGACTTCGTGCTGGGCGTGGATGTGGTTGCGGTTGAGCAAGCAGGCGGTGGGCTGAACGCGGCGGTGACGGCCGATGGACACAGGTTTGCGGGCAGGTTCGTCGTCAACGCGGCGGGGCTGGGGTCGTGGCATCTCGCCCAGACGTACGGCGGCGCGGAGTTCACGATCAATCCCAGGCGCGGCGAGTTCCTGATTTTCGACAAGCTCGCGAGCAAGCTGGTGTCGCGGATATTGTTGCCTGTGCCTACGCCGACCACCAAGGGAATCCTCGTGTCGCCCACGATATTCGGCAATTTGCTGATGGGGCCTACGGCGGACGACCTGCCACTGGAGATGGTCGATGCGACCGATACGACGCCGGCCGGGCTCGATCATGTGCGAAAGGGCGGCGCGAAGCTGTGTCCGTCGCTGGGCAAGTGGCCGGTGATCGCGACATACGCGGGCCTGCGCTGCAACTGTGCCGAGGGCAGCTACATCATCCGGCCCAACGACGGCATGCAGGGCGTGATGAGTGTGATCGGGATTAGGTCCACGGGGTTCACCGCGTCGCCGACACTCGCCGAGCATCTAATCGAGCGGTTGGTGGAGGACTGCGGGCTGAAGCTCGAGGCCAACTCGGACGCCGTCGATTCGCGTGAGGCCTATCCGGGCTGGTGGGCGGAGAGGCCGTATGAGGACGCCGCGAAGGTGGCGGCCGATGCGGCGTACGGCCGGATGATCTGCTACTGCGAGAAGATCACCGAGGGCGAGATCGCAGCCGCCGTCAACTCCCCCCTGAAACCGCGCACAATCGACGCGATTCGAAGGCGGACGCGCGCGGGGATGGGCCGATGTCAGGGGTTCAACTGCTATGCGAGGCTGGCGGAGATCATCTCGCGTGAGAGCGGGGCGCCGGTCGGGCGCATCACGAAGTGCGGGCCGGGCAGCGAGGTGACGGCATGAGCGAACACGTGAGAGTTGCGATCGTGGGCGCCGGGCCGGCGGGAGTCGGCGCGGCGGTGAAGCTGTGTGAGATGGGCGTCGGCCCAATCGCCGTCATCGAGCGTGAGAAGGTCATCGGCGGGATTCCGGCGCGGTATACGTCGGATGACGTGCCCACATACGTGATGTGGACGCGGGGCAGGGTGATTCCTGGCTACCGATTCGCGGACAGACTCCGAAAGGAGCTCGAGGGCACGGACGTGGCTGTCCATCTGGGGAGTATGGTTGCCTCGGTCGATCCGGAGACCAGGACCCTAACAGTCGTGAGCCCCGGCCGGGGCGTGTGGCAGCTTACGGCGGACGCGATTGTCTTTGCGACCGGCGCGCGGGAGAGTTCTCGCTCGGAGCGGGGATGGATATATGGACACCGGCCCGCCGGCGTGCATTTCACGACCAATATGCTGGATTTTGGCGGATCGGCGAGCGCTGATGCCGCGATCATCGGCTCCGAGGTGATGGGGTACGCCGCCGCGGCGAAGCTGCGCCGGGCGGGCGCGGGCCGGGTGACGGTCACCGACGATGCCGCGAGGCCGCGGAGCTGGCTGCCCAAGCGGCTGTTCTTCTATCGGTGGGCGAGGCCGGCGTGGGTCGGTCGCGCGCGCTGCGCGACTGTCAGAGGCAGCCGCAGGGTCGAGGGGCTGGAGTTTGCCGATGGCAGTTCGGCCGATGTGGGACAAGTTGCGATCACCGGTGTGCTTGTGCCGAACAGCGAGCTTCTTGCCGAGGCAGGGTTCGAGATCGAGCCGGGTATGAGGCGCGTCCGCGACGTTACGGACTACCGCCTCGACGCCTCCGGCATCTTTCTCGCCGGCAACGTGCTGGGCCTGTCATGCAGCGGCCAGTGGGCATACTGGACCGGGAAGTGGGCGGCGGCGAGGGTGGCGAAGCTCACTCCAGCCCGCTGATTGCGATGAGCGCCGGGCCGGCCTCGGTGCGGGTCGAGGTGAACTCGATTGACTTGATCTCTGTGTCCGGGTGGGGGTTGTCCCACTGGAACCGCACCAGCGCGATACGCTCGTCATCCTTGGTGCGGCCGTCCCAGACGCGCTCCGCGCCGCCCAGCGAGCGCTGGTCGTTGGCCGCGACGATATTGACTCCGTAGGCGAGGTCGATTGTCTCGCTCGAACCGTCGGCGTAGTTGATCTTGTAGGCCCCGACCTTTCGCTTGGTGGCGTCACGCCAGGCGGACGTGTGCAGGAACACCAGTGATTTGGCGGTGCGGCCGACCGCAATCGTCACGCTATCCGGGTACGACGCGTATTCGTCCAGCTTGCTCGAAAGTCGAGTGCAGGATGGCTTCGTGTTGTCGTCAGCGAGCTTGAACAGATCACCTCGCAGGCGGGTCTCTCCTGTCGGTACGGCGGAGAGGTCGTTCTTCGGTCCCAGGCCCATCCAGCCCACCTTGTCGGCGTTGTCGGCGAGGCTGGTGTTGTAGATCCCCGATAGATCGAGGGTGAAGCCCTTGCGCGGCGTAACGTCTATCGGTGACGGGTTCCACGCCCGGCGAAACTCCTCATCCCAGTTGTAGGGCAGGTGTTCGAGGTCGGTCTTGCCGCTGTTCCAGGAGTACTCGGCCGCAAGGATGAATGCCGAGAACTGGTTGAACGAGGCCTTGAGGTTGTCCTCATTGCTGTCGAATCCGGCCCAGGTCGTCTGCAGAAGCCCGAGCGCGCCAGCCTTCTTCGCCGCGTTGGCAAAAGACTCGATGTTGGCGGGAGTGTACCACGTCGCGGCGATGGTGCCGTGTCCCTCGCCCATGAAGATGCCCAGGGATTTGTATTCCTCGGGTTTGGCGGCGGCGTAGTGCCAATCGGTGATCACGACGTCCTTGGGAAGCTGGTCGCGGATCCACTTCGCCTCGGTGGGGCTCTTGGCATTGTGCGCGTCGGGGCTGTCTCCGCGCGCGAGCATCATATCACCCCACATCATGATGCGGGCACCGGACTTGGCGAGGTGCTCGCGGACCTTGAGCGTGTCGCCCACGAATATCTGCTCAGCGGTGCGCTTCTTACACTCGGCGTCGCGCGGGAAGCCGCCCGGCTCGGTGACCTCGTCATGGCCGATGTGGACGAACTTGGGGCTGTCGAACAGCTTGACGGTCTCGTCGTAGAGCTTGAAGACATAGGGGTAGGTGCGCGGATTGGACGGGCAGTATGCATAGGGCCGGTCGGGGTTCTCGGCGATGTCGATGTTCTTGCCGGCCATGAAGAGATGGTCGCAATGCCCGAGCGACTGCAGCAGAGGGTTGATCTCGATGAAGTTTTGGTGGGCGTAGTCGATTTCGCGCTTGACGTCGGCCTGGTCCTCGGAGAACGGCACGGCGATCTCCGGCGCGCTGTTCCACTTCATGAAATCGACCTCGAGAATGATGTTGTTGATCTTGTAGCGTGTGAGGACGCGGTCGATGAGCTTGCGGTGGAAATCGTAGGCCCGATTGCCGCAGAACAGATGCACCCCACGAAACTTGAGGCTGGGCCAGTCCGAGATCTGGCAGCCCTGGATGGCGATGCCTTTCGCCGACGCCTTCAGGAGCTGCTTGAGGGTCTGCATGCCGTAGAACGATCCGACACGGTCGTGGCCGACCACGAGCACGCGGTTCGCGGTCACCTTCAGCGCGTATCCCTCGTCCTTGTCCGGCGCCGAGATGCTCTCCTGCTTCGCGGCATCGGCGAGCGACTTGTTCATGGCCGCCTCGCCTACGAGGATCAGCGGCTTGTCGAGATCGGCGTCGCTCTCGCGGACGATCCTGGGCTCGAAGCCGTAGAGCAGCTTGACTTCCTCGGCGAACGACCGCGCCCCGCGGTAGTCCTCCGAGAACGCGCCCTCGCCGATAACGATGGGTGTGTCTTTATCGATCAGGAAATCAGTATCGGTCTGCTTCATCTGCTGCGGCTCGGGGATCACGTGAAGCTGACCGGCGTAGGGCGCGCGGAGGTCGGGCTCCTCCTTGATGGCCGCCTCCACGGGCTGCGCGGGTGCGCGATCCGGCTTGTCGGGCATAGGGTTGATCGTCAGAGCGATGGTCTGGGAGTAGTTCCTGCCGTATTCGAGATGCGCATTCATTCCGGCCCAGAAGACAGGGCGCACGTCCGCGGACTCGTACTGGTTGAGCCGGTAGTCCATCATGATAATCGAGTCCGGGCTGCCGGAAACCTCGATAGTGATCCTGCCGACGCGGGAATCTATGGTCATGGACTTGAACGGGTCGGGAGTGAGCTGAGCGCTCCACGGATCGCGTGACCTGCACAACACTGGCACGGTTCCGGTGACCGTCTTGCCCCTGTTAGTCATCGCGGTGAACGGCTTGCCCAGGATCGGGGCCGCGCAGATCGTTCCGAAGCAGTAGTCGAGGTCCGCGTCCTTGATGTCCTTGGTGAGCCTGAAGTCGAGTTGCCGGACGAGCTTGTTTTCGGTGACGGTGATCGTCTCCACGGCCTCGAACTCCGCGCTGCGATGCGTGAGAACCGCCTCTTTGCCGCCGTCGATGTCGCGCAGGTGCACGGGGTCTTTCATGTGCGGCAGGCCGTAGTAGTTGTAGGTCCACTGCGGGTTGTGGACCCACATCGAGGTGTCGCGGATGATCTGGACGCCGTCGTAGGTTACGCTGAGGCCGTCCGCGCCGCAGTTGTAGCTCGCGCTGAGCTTGCCTGCTTTCACGTCGCAGAAAGATCGATCAGCAGAGCTCGACGCCGCCATTCCAAGGACCATCCCCACCGCCAATATGGCAACAATACCGTTCACTTTCGCATCCTCCCAAGCAGGTCTATTATAGCACCTGGAAGCTGGATTGTTATGTCAGGCCGGTTGAAGTATACTATGGGCATGAAAGCTAACTCGCCTGCCGGTAAGCGCTACTGCGCGGATCTTCTTGCCAAGCTTGTTGACATCCCCAGCGTGTTTCCGAATGAGGAGGAGGCCACGCTGTTTTTGGAACGCGAGCTTGCGACGCTGGGGCTGCGGCCTGAGCGTATTCACCTCGACGAATCGCGGTTCAATCTGCTGTGTCGGATTGGTTCCGGCTCGCCTCGCGTGTGCCTCAACGCCCATATAGACACCGTTCCTCCGAAGGGGGAGTCGGTGCCGACCGCACGCGTGGACGGCGATGTGATCTACGGCCTGGGGGCCTGCGACGACAAGGCTTCGGTCGCGGCGATCATATCGGCGGGGTTGGAGATCGCGTCGCGCGCCGATGAGTTTGACGGCGGCGTGGATGTGATGGTATCGGTGGATGAAGAAGACGGCGGCTGCGGCGTGGAAACCGCGATCAAGCAGGGCTATAAGTGCGACTACGCGATTGTGGGCGAGCCATCGGATCTGGACGTGGTGCCGGCGCATAACGGGCTGCTGTGGTTGTTTCTGACGGCGCGCGGAGTCGCGGCGCACGGGTCGGCTCCGTGGGCTGGCGTGAATGCCATAGAGCGGATGATGGGGGTCGTGGAGGAGTTGCGCAACACGATCAGCGTGTTCCCGCCGCACGAACTGACCGGCCCTATGAGCCTGAACTTGGGAATGCTCAGCGGGGGCGACCTGCCTAATCGCGTGCCCGCGAGCTGCGAGGCTGTGGTTGACATTCGCCTGGCGCCGCCGACTACGCTCGAGCAGGTGCGCGAGGCGGTGCGGCCGGTGCTGGAGTCGCGGGACTGGCTGGAGTGCAAGAGCGGGAAGGGCCGCAACGGCCTGAACACGCCGTTGGACTCGCGGCTGGTGAAGACGGTGCTCGAATGCGCCGGGGAGCTCGGCATCGACAGCAAGATCGTCGGCGGGCGTGGATGGACCGAGGCGGAATCGTTCAGGACGATGCTGGGCATCGAGGCGATAGTGTGCGGACCAGGCAGCATGAAGCAGGCGCACACCTCGAATGAGTCCGTGAAGGTCTCTGAGGTGCATAAGGCGGCGGAGCTGTATGTGAGGTGCGTGGAGAGGCTGCTCGCACAAACGGCCCGGAGCTAACTTGCCCCGAGCCGTGGTATGAGTGCGCTTGACCTTACTGGCCCTTCTTGTGTCCCTTCTTCTTGTGCTCCTTTAGCACAGTTCGGGCCGCCACTTCCTCGGCCCGGTCGCCGTAGCGTCCTGACTCTTGTGCGCTCTTCTTGATGTGCTCGTACTCGCGCTGCTCCTTATCGCTAACGCCCTGCAGGTGCTTCTTTTGCGGCATGCTACTCGCCTCCTCTGCACCCCGTTATCGGGAGGACTCCCACAGTAAGTATACCCGCGCGGAATCACACCAGCTTCGCGTCCAGGGTTATATCGACGGCTGCGAGGGCTTTGGAGACCGGGCAGCCCTCCTTGGCGAGTTGGGCCTTTGCCACGAATGTGGGCTCGTCGATGCCGGGAACGTCGGCCTCGGTTGCGAGTGCGATGTGCGTGATGCCGAAGCCGTCGCCGACCTTATCGATCGTGACTTTCGCCGTAGTCGCGACGCTTCTGGGCTGGAACCCTGCTTCGCCGAGAATCGCCGAAAGCGCCATGCTGAAGCAGCCGGCGTGGGCCGCTGCAATGAGTTCCTCAGGGTTCGTGCCGACGCCTTCCTCGAAGCGAGACGAGAAGGAATATGCGCCTTCGTAGGCTCCTCCCCCGAGTCTCATTGTGCCCTTGCCGTCTTTCAGGCCGTCGTTCCATTGCGCCGTTGCTGTTCTTGTTGGCATACATCATCCTCCTGCGAAAATGCGGAGCATTTTCGTTCCCTTCGTGGCGAACTCGACAGCGCTCTGGCGGAGCCAGAGTCGCGAGAGAGTCCCTGCCGCGATTCCAAGCAATTGCTGAGTCTATTTACCCACCAATCGCGTCATCTATGCACAAACAGGCTGCAGCTTTCAGCGCTTGGTGTATTTGCCCATCAACTGCCCTTCTGCCAGCACGTGTCCCTCCATTGCTTTGAGCAGTTGGGCTTTGGTAGCGCCGGGGGCGATTTCCAGCATTCTGTCGAGGGCGTAGATCTTGAAATAGTACCTGTGTGTGCCCGATGGAGGACAGGGACCGCCGTAGCCGATCTTCTTGAAATCAGTCATTCCCTGCCTGCCGCCATTGCCGAGGATCTTCTCCGCGGGGACCTTCTCCGGCAGTTCTCGCAAGCTCGCGGGCAGGTCGTAGACCACCCAGTGAACCCACGTGCCGCGAGGGGCGTCGGGGTCGTCGGCGATCAGAGCGATGCTCTTGGTCGTATCCGGGACGGAGTTCCATTTCAGAGGCGGCGAGACATCGGCCCCGTCGCAGGTATACTTCGACGGGATCGACCCGCCGTCGGCAAACGCGCTGCTTGTCACCTGGATCGACATCTTGGGCGCCTTTCCTTTCGCGATAACATACGCATCTCCGCCCGAGCACGAGCAGATCAGCGTCGCCAGAATCAAGACAATCCAAAGCGTCCGCATTGTCATCAGACCTCCTTTTACCCGAGGAGAGGGAATAGCGAACAGGGAATAGGGAATAGAATGGACTACTGTGTTCGTCGCAGGCATTCCTGCCAATGGGAATGGAGAACGGGAATGGGGAACACGAAATGACCCGCAGAGAACGAGTCATCGCCGCGATTCGACATCAGGAGACGGACAGCACTCCATACACCGTGGACCTGACGGGGCAGGCCCGCGATCGTCTGCTGGACTACGTGGGCGACCCCGGCTATATCGATCGGATAGGGACGCACGTCATCTCCGCCGGCTACAGGCAGGCCGAGGAGATCAGGCCGGGCTACTTCCGCGACCGGTTCGGCGTTGTCTGGAACCGCACGGGTGTGGACAAGGACATCGGCGTCATCGATTCGCTGCTCATTCCCGAGCCGACGCTGGAGAACTGGGAACTGCCGGTGCTCGAGGAAGAGGCGTGGCGTACGCAGATCGAGCACGCGCTCGCGACCTCGGACGGCCGTTACGTGATGGCGAGCGTCGGGTTCGCGCTGTTCGAGCGTGCGTGGTCGCTGCGGGGTATGGAGAACGTGCTCGTGGACATGGTCGCGGAGCCGGGTTTCGTTGACGAGTTCCTCGATGCGCTGTGTGAGTTCAATCTTAGGGTGATCGACATCGCTCTGGAGTATCCCATCGACGGTATCCATTTCGGCGACGACTGGGGCCAGCAGAAGGGCCTCATCATGGGGCCTGGGCACTGGCGGCGGTTCATCAAGCCTCGGATCGCAAGGATGTACGAGCGGGCGAAGCGGGGCGGGAAGTTCGTCAGCCAGCACTCCTGCGGCGACATTCTGGAGCTGTTTCCGGACCTGATAGATATCGGCCTCGATGTCTATCAGACCTTCCAGCCGGAGATCTACGACATCGCGGCTGTGAAGCGCGAGTTCGGCCGGGACCTGACGTTTTGGGGAGGGATTTCCACGCAGCGCGCGCTGCCGTTCCTGTCTCCCGAACAGATCAGGCGGCTTACCCGCGACACCGTCGCGACCATGCGGCCCGGCGGCGGCTACATTGTCGCGCCCACCCACGCCATCCCCGGCGACGTTCCGCCGGAGAACATCGTGGCGATGGTGGAGGCCATGAAGGAGCAGTAGGTGCCGGGTCCTGATCGCGCTTCGCCTCTCGCGACAGCGTCCCGAAAGGATCGCGAGAGCCAGACGGCGATTCCCGAGCGTGAAGCTGTCGGAATCGGGTTCTGGAGAACCATCCTACACCACTTTGTCCGGCGCCTGCTAGTGGGGCGCATATCCCGGAGAACTGAACTCACTTCGCACAAAAGCCCGCCGGGCCAACAGGCCCGGCGGGCTTTGACAGTCATTGGCGCTTACGCTACCTCAGCTGCTACAGAGTGGGATTGGACAGCAGGTAGCCCAGCCCCTGGATGGGCGTGGCGCCGCCCCAGCCGGGACTGCCCGGGTTGTCCGACGAAACGAACTGAATGTCCGCGCCCGACGCACCGGTTCCATTCTCGCACTTGATCAGGATGCTGTTCCAGCCTGTCGCGAGCCAAGTGCTGTTGCTCAGGTCCTGGCCCCACTGCTCGGCGCGTCCGACCGCGGGGTCTGTCCTGTAGAACGCGACGCCGGAGCCGAATACATCGAGCCAGATGCTGTTCGAGAGGATGAACTTCGACGAGTCATCACTGCCGACACGCACGGCCACCTGCTGATCAACCGGTGAGTAGATCCAGACGTGCGCGTAGAACGTCGAGTTGTTCGCCTGCCCGTCGGCAGTCGCGAATACCACGTGGCCGCCGCTGCCGGTCACGCGCGTCCAGGTCTTGCTGCCGACAGCTCTGCCGGGATACGGCGGAGCGAGCTGAGCAAGAGTGAACTCCGTCAGGCCGCTATCGGCATCAGCAATGAAGTCGTGATCCAGCCTGTAGTCCCTGTCACCCGACGACGCGTCGGCAAACGGGCCAAGCACCAGCCATTCCTGGGGGTACTTGAACGCTCCGGGCAGCGGCAGCGGCTGGAACTCGGACGCCGCGCTGATCCAGTCAACCTGCTCGTCTCTCATCAAGAGAGCGGGCCCGGAGCTGTCCTTTGACATAACGCCGCGCACGCGCACCACGTCGTTCACCGCAGGCTTGTTAAGCGCGCCGCACATGACCGTCACCGGCACGTTCGAACCGTCACTGATCACGAATCTGTCAGAGCCGACACTGGCCACCTTGCCCCAGATCTTGACAAACAGACCCTGGGCGTTGGGCTCGGACGCGTCGCGGTTGTTCATGCCCAGCGGATCAAGAACGATGGCGGTTCCCGTCTTGGTCACGCCGCCATCGACGTACTTCTCGCCAGCGGCGGTGGTTGCGACCGTGCCGCTCACTTTCACCACATCGCCAGTGCCGATAGCATTGGCGCCCGTCGGCAGATTGGCCTTCACGCGGATTGCCCCCGTGCGCTCAGCATCCTCGACGTAAACGACCCCGTTAGGAAGACCCGCGCCGGGTGTTGCCGTCACGCGCTTGCCCTCGAGAATCACATCGTCGCCGTTGTTGAGCTTCCTGACGTCGGCGCACTTGCCGCTGACAGGTCCGGGCGGCATGCCGCTGCGGAGTTCGAGCTCATACATGGACACGACATCGGTGTATCTGGACGCCGTGACCTTGATCCTCCAGTATCGCGCGCTAACCGGAGCCCACTTGGCGATCGAAGCGAACGTCGAAGCCGTGCCCTTCGGATTCCACGTGATCCAGTTGACCGCGATGCCGCCAGCGCCGGTCGTGGTGGAGAAGACCGCGTTGGTCCAGTTGGCTTCGACGGCGGGGTCACTGCCGTCCTTGAGATACTGGATGCTGTAGGATGTAGCCCACGCGGATTCCCATTTCATCACTGCCTCGCCGATCGCCTTATCGGAACCAAGATCGACCATGAGCCACTGCGGCGCGCCGCCGCTTGAGACCCAGCGAGTGTTGATGTTGCCATCGATGACATTGCCGGCGCCGCTTCCAGAGCTGGCCGTGGCCGTCTTGCCGATGCTGAGGTTCGGACCAGCCGTGCGAAGAGCGAAATCGGCCGCGGCCGTGCTGCTGTCCGTGGCCAGGGTGACGGTCGCCGGATCGCTGGAGACGCGGCCATCGATCCAGGCGGCCACTTTGTAAGTGCCGGCTGGAACCGTGATCACGTAGCGGCCGTGAGGGTCGGTCTTCGCATATCGTTTCGTGCCGGCGTCGGTGAGCGGGAAGTCGCCGGTCGATGCGGACACCAGCGCGTTGGCGATGGGTGTGCCGCCGGCGTCGGTGACGGTTCCGGTTATGCCGATCGGGCCGGTGTAGCCGGGCTGGAAGCCGTAGAGGAACTCGCCCTGATGGATGTACACGCGGCCGTCATTGGCAATGACCGGGATCGGCCAGTAGTGCGTTCCCACGCCGGGAAGAGCCTTCGACCAGATGATCTTGTAGTCCGTGCCGAGGTCCTGGACGGCATACGTTCTGCCGCTGGTCGAGCCGAAGTAGACCGTAGGCGGCGTTCCGCTGTTGACGACCGGGCTGCTGAAATAGCTGTCGGATTCATAGTCCACGACCATGGTCCACTTGATCGTCGCCGAGCTGCCGTTGTCCCTGACGGCGATGAGCTTGCCGGAGTTGTCCGTTCTCGCATCTCCCTGAAGGCAGGTGGAGGTCAGATAGATCGTGCCATCCGCGCCGATAGCCGGGCTGGAGCAGAGCTCGGCGTGCGGGTTGATTGACCACTTCTGCGTGCCCGTCGCCACGTCGAAGGCGAACAAGGTGACATTGTTCGTGCTCTGCCACTGCTCGGTGGTGACATAAACGGTCTGGCCGTCGTTGGACAGAGCCGGGGTCGCCCACAGAGCGGGCGGGACTCTTTTGGACCACAGGACGGTGCACGATGTGCCGTCGTCCTGGATGGCGTAGACGTTGGCCGTGGGGTCGCCGGCATTGACGTTGCCGCTGAATATGACGACGTTTTTGCCGCCCACGGTTGCCACGCACAGCGGGCCCGAATGGAACCCGAGGCTGGCACCGCCCGAGACGGTGCCATCGGCTCCCCACGACCACTTGAGTGCGCGCGTGGCGGGATCGATCGCGTAGATCGTGCCGCCCGAGTAGGCGTAACCGTCAGTATTCGGGTCGAACTGGCTCATGGTCTCGTAGACGGTGCCGTCCGCGCCGACCGCGGGCGCGTCGTAGGATACGTAGTAGTAGTCCGGACCCACGAAGCCCGTGAACGCGTAGCTAGCGTCAGGCTGCAGTCCCGTGACGGCGTTGAGCCACCAGAGGCTGCCGGCGCCGGCTCCGCCAGCCCAGTCGGAACTCGATCCAGGCCCCACCAGGACGAAATTGCTGGTTCCGTCGTTGAGCAGTGTTAGGCCGGACCTGTTCCAATACCAGATAGGGGCCATCATTACGTAGCCGCCTGTTGAGTCCTTGCCGGTCCAGACCCAGGAACCGTCAGTTCTCTTGAAGGCCATGGTATAGGCATTAGGGCCCATGCCTTCGTCGAGGGTGTAGACGTTGTTGGCGTCCACGATGGGACCCTGCATTGTGCCCACGGACATGGTTACGTCGTGCCCGTAGGTGTCGGCTTGCCAGTCGATGATCGGTTTTGCGGCGGCGGTTGCGGGGCTGCGGCCCCTGTTGCCGGCGTCGCGTCGCGACTTCGGCCAGTCCGCATTTGCCAACCCGGCTGACAGAACCGCCGACGCCGCAAACGCGCAGACCAGCACGAGAAACACGACCAGTCCTACTCTCTTCATAATACCTGACTCCTCTCCCCAATAGTTGGTGCTGTTGTCGAGATTGTCTCGCCACGCGGACTGCACCCGGGCGCTCGCGTGAGCGCCCGGGCGGAGCATAGGGTATCCGGCCACTATGCGGGCAGGCATTGCCGACCGCTGGGGGGTAGTCCAGTCTGGCAACGCATGCCGTCCTGGTTATACCACATGCCAGCCCGACTGGTCAACTGGTACAATTGCTAGATATGCCGGCACTAGCCACGGTGGACACATTGCATGCCGCGATGCCCCTGCGAGTTAGCCAGTTGACTATACAAGATTCACGTGGTACTATGAAGCTGAGCGCTTACCGGAAGGTGATACGGTGACCGATACAAGCAGCAACGTGAAGCAGGCTATCGAGGACTCGCACAGCCTTACCAAAGTTCGCGGATGGCTATTGGATTACGTGGCGGGGCAGAGGCTCATTGCCGGAGACAAGATTCCGAGCGAGCGCGTGTTGGCGGCATCGATCGGGTTCAGTCGACCGACCATTGCCAGGGCGTTGTCGCGGCTGGTCGAGGAAGGCATGCTGATGCGTGGGCCCGGCAGGACCGGCACATTCCTGAGTTCAACCTCGCCGACCCGTCTGACCGCGAGGACGCGGACCGTGGGCATGGTGATTCCGCGGATGGAGACCCTTGGGCCGGGTGAGACCGACTACGAGGGCGGCGAGAGCCACTACGCCGGCGATCAGTTCAGAAAGCAGAACATTTCCGCCGAGATCATGCACGGTGCGCTGCCGGTCATCCAGAACGCGGGCAGCCGGCTGATCATCTACCACAGCCACTCGTACAAGGAAGAGGCCGAGGTCATCGAGCATCTGGCAGACGAGCATCTCGATGGTGCGATCGTGATGCCTGAGTTTCGGTTTGTGAGCTCAGAGCCGGATGCGCTCCCCGCGCTGGACGGCCCGCCGATCGTCTTCGTCGATCGCTATCCGCGCTACGGCGAGGCGGACTGGGTCGCGACGGACAACTTCGGCGCGACGAAGAGCGTGATTGCAGGGCTGATTGCAAAAGGCCATCGGAAGATCGCGTTCTTCACGGATTTCACGGACCTCAGCTCGGTTATCGACCGCGAGGCCGGCTACAGAGCTGCGCTCGAAGACGCGGGGATAGCGGTCGATGAGTCGCTGATATGCGGGCCAAGCAATCTGCGCGGGGACAAGTGGAGTTTCGAGCACGCGCTGCACTATTGCACCAGGCGCGACGATCCGGTCACCGCTCTGTTTGCCATAAACGACGACGCGGTGTGGGCGGTGTTGCAGGCAGCCAACTCTCTGGGCGTGAGCATTCCGAGCGAACTCGAGATTGCGGGGTTCTTCGACAGCCCGATACCTCTGGGGATACAGACTTCGTTCATCAGAGTCGTGCAGCGGAAGTTCGAGATCGGACGGGTCGCAGCGCGGCTCTTGTTGGACCGGATATCGGGCGAGGCTCCTCCCGAGCCTCAGCACATCCTCGTGCCGGCTGACCAGATGTCGGGTTCGTGGGAGAAGCGGGGCTAGCAGCCTGCGGATAAAGCCGCACTCGGTTGTAGGAGCCGTCTCCAGACGGCGATCTGCGAGCGTGATGCCAGTGGATTCGGGGTCTGGCTCTCGCGATCGCTTCGCGACGCTGTCGCCCGAGGGGAGACCCCTCCTACACCACTTTATCCGGCGGCTGCTAGCGGCGTCTGCGCCTCAGCATCTTAGTCACACTTGCGGTGCGTTGCCATCTCTGCCACACGGACGGCCTCTGTTGCGTCATCCAGTGTCACGCGCAGTTCGTGAGCGGGGTCGTCAATGGCGGCTATGAGGTCGGACATTATGGAGCGAAGGTTGTCGGCGTAGACCTCGAGTTTCGGTTCGTCGAGCTCGACGCGGGCGTTGACTTCGTATTCGACGTCGTAGAAGATGTCCGACGAATGTGCCTTGGTAGGCTCCATGCGCTTGGCGTTGATCTGGATGAGCTCGCGGATGGAGTTGAGCAGGTCCAGGCCGTGCTTATCTGTCCAGCCCCAGATCTTGAGCTCCAATGGAATCCAGCCGATCATCTCGATCTCGCCCAGGTCAAATGCCCAGTGGAACGTCGTCGTTTCGAGCTCGCGGGGACGCGAAAACGAGTGCCAGTACGTGCCGATGACGTCGTCTTCGTATCGGATCGCCGCGAAGACGCGGTCCTCCATTCCCGGCTTGCGCTCGACGCCCATCGAGCAAGTATCGACCCCTTTGGTGTTGAGGACGAAGCTTGCGAGATCGAAGAAGTGGACGCCGTGCTCCAGCAGGATGCCGCCGCTGACGGCGGGGTTCCAGAACCAGTGTTCCTCGGGGACGGTGTCCTGCATGGCATAGTTGCGCAGGTCGCATCGGCGCGGCTTGCCAAGGACTTCCTCTTGTACGATGCAGCGCAGAATCTCCACAATGCGATTGTAGCGCAGCACGAAGTTGACCGTGGCGACCCGTCCGGTCTCGTCCGCGACGCGCTTGATCTCCCGGGCGTCCGTCTCGCTGAGCGCGAGCGGCTTCTCCACAAGTACGTGCTTGCCCGCTCGCATCGCTCGGATCGCGAGGTCCTTGTGCGTGCTGGGCGGGGTGGCGACGGACACGATATCGACTCTCGGGTCCGCGAGAAGCGCGTCGTCGTCGGAGTAGAAGACCGCATCGCCGCCGGGTGCGCGTTTGGGGTTCTCATCGCAGACCGCCACCACGTGCGCGTTGTCCAGCCGATTCCACGCCTTGTGAATGAACTCCCCGAACCCGCCGTAGCCGATTATGCCTATGCCCTTCTGATCCGCCATCCCACGCGCCTCCGTGCCGCTCTTATTATATGCCATATACCCTGCCCGAGTCCGGCAATCCTGCTTTGTTTGACCTGTGTCAAGGAATCGAGCAGGCGGATGGGGTAGCATTGACGCATCAGGAGGAGATAACCATGGCAAAAATCAGCATAGATTCGCTCGTTGAGTTCGGAGACACTTTCGTCCGGAAGAACCTGGCTGACATACCCGAACTGCAGATGAACCTCGTTACACTGCCCGCCGGCCAGTCGCTGCCCGCGCACAACGCGAACTCCAACGTGCGGCTGCTCGTGCTGCAGGGAGAACTGACCGTGGACGTGGCGGGCGATATGATCACGCTCGGCGTTCACGAGATGGCGGACACGACGACCGGAACGCCGATGCAGATAATGAACAAGAGTGCCGTCGACACAGCGTTTCTGGTGATCAAGACTCCAAACCCGGAGTCATGAACCGGGCAATGGCCTGTGTGAGTGTGGTCCAAAGCCCGCCTCTCATCGTCGCTCAGGTCGGTCGCGCATCGGTGGGTAAATCCGCGCGCGACAGAGCACGTCCCGCAGATAGCCGTTGCCCAGTCCCCGCATGCCGGGCTTGCTTATGGCGAAGTGGTCGAAGATAACCTCGTCGCTGATCGGGAAGACCGACCGATGCTGCAGCGCTCGGGCAGTTCGATCGTCTCAGCCACCTCCAAGTATATGTGGCCGCGTCCATTCGGACGCGGCCACGACTTCGTATTCGCCATTACCTGTTGGCTGCTAGGCCAGCTTGTTCAGCCGCTCGGTGACTTCGTTAGTGAAGCGGTCGATGTAGCCTGTTATGTACTTCAGAGGATCGAGGGAGTCGTCCTCGATGAGCGGCGTGAGGTCGATGCCGAAGATCAGGCCCTCGGCCTCGTCCACGCCGTGTGAGGCGAAGAACGTGGCGTTCGCGCGCCTTCTGCCGAGCGCCGCGAGATCGTAGCGCTTGCCGCCGCATATCTGCGAATCGAAAACGCCAAGCAACGCGGCCGCAAGGTTCTCGTGCGCGCCGACGTCGAAGGCGACCTTGTCCTCGTCGATCGTCCAGTCCAGGTTGCGCCACACCTCGCAGCCATAGAGCTTCTCGGGCCGATCGCTCTTCGGCAGCGAGCGGATCGCCGCGATGGTCCGCAGCACCACCGAGACGTGCGTGTCGTGCTTGTCGGCGAGGTTGTGCGTGTAGACGACCTTTGGCTTGGCCGCGACGAGAAGGGTCTTGATATCCTCCACGACGTCAGTGTTCTTGCCGTCCTTGACCGCCGCCGATGAGAAGTCCAGCAGCGCCTGCGCGCAGTAATCGCCCACGAACGCGGCCTTCTTTTGCTCGAGCCGCCGGACCTTCTGCATCTCGTCGTCGGTGTAGTTCGCGTAGAGATCGTCGCGCGGGCTGCCGCTGCCGTTGGTGACGACGACACCCATGAAATGCTTGTCATCCTTACCGAAGCACTCGACGATGCCCTGGTAAGCCATAATCTCGAGATCGTCCTGATGCGCGCCGATGGCCATGTGCGTGGTCTTGGCGACCGCCTCGTCCACCGGCGTCCCATCGGGGACGTAAATCGTTGCTGTATCGATATGGAAATCCATCATGTTCCTTTCTGAGTTTTCGGGGCCGTCCACGACTCGACCGTCTTGCGTATCGAGTCCCACACGGCCCGGAAGTGCTTGTATTGCTCTGACTGCGACTCAAGCATCTCCTGGCGGGTCTTGCCCGGAATTCCGCCGACGCCCGCTGCGGTGACGACGAGCTTGGGATTCTGCTCGAACAACTCGTGCCACGACTTCATCACAAGGGTCTTTGCTCCGCTGCGAACGCGAATCTCCGTATACTGCGAGTCCGGGCCGAACTCGGCATACCCGTTTGAGCTTCAGAGGCGATACAAGATCGCCACGTTGCCCTTCGGGGTCAGATCGCAGACCTGACCCCAACAGACCGACAACTAGTTCTTCATTTCCGGCAGACTTGCCGCTGCGACGGCCTGGCCGACGCGGCGGGTCTTCTCGTCCGGCAGGTGCAGGGTGATGCGCTCCGCGAGCTCGGGGAACTCTCCCTTGAGCACTTCATTGGCCTTGGCGAGAATGATGTTGCCGCCCTCAAACGAAGTCACGCGGCCAAGGATGAGCGCATGCTTGATCGTGTAGTACTGAGCGTAATACGCGATGCCGTAGCCCATGTAGATGCCGATGCACTCCCATATCTTGAGCGCGCGCTCGTCGTTCTTGTTGAGCAAGTCCTGAACGCTCTTGAGCCTCTCGGCCAGCCCCAGGGACTCGTCGATCTCGATTCCCGCCGCCGGTGCGAGTCTGAACACGGCCTGCTGCGAGAAGTAGGTAGCGCCGGTGCCCTGGTCGCCGGACCACTCGTCCACGCCGCCGCCGACGGTGTCGTAATCCACCGGGCAGAATGCGAGTTCGTTGAGCCAGGTGGTGATCTCGCCGTCGAGAGTCACGTAACCTCCGGCTTCGCTCGAACCCAGGGCGATTCCCAGCACGGCGGTGTCGTTGAGGCCCAACGCCGCGGCGAGAGCGGTCACCTCGCCGTCGTTGACGACGTCGAACGGCACTCCGCCCCATTCCTTCTGCAGGTCGTAGAACAGGGTTGCGAGTTTGGTGTCGTAGAGCTCCTTCGGAACGCCTCTGAAAAGCGACGCCATACGGACGCGGTTGTTGAGATAGATGCCCGCGGCGCTGCCGCCGATGGCATCCACGCGTGGCATATGCTTTGCCGCGGACTTGAGCGCGGCATTGATCTCGTTGTAGTGATAGGTCGGGTCGGAGTTGCCGCGCGGGTCCCAGTTGACCTCTTCGGTGTACACGGCCTCGCCGTCGATGACCGCGGAAACCTTGCGGTCCGAGGCGCCGAGATCGAAGCCGATTCGGCAGCCCTCGAGGTGACCACCCAACTGGACCGTCCCCTCCTGCGCACCCGGGATCTGATCCGGCGTGACCACTTCGACCGTGAACGGGTGCTCGTAGACGTTGGCCATGAAGTTGAAATCAAACTTGCGGGCGCCGCGCGCGGAATACACGCGCTTGATGTGCTCGCCGACGCTTTTTGGCCCCCCGACCATCACGCGCCACCCGCCGCGCTGCCACAGCAGCATCTTGACGACGCGCTCGGCATACGGCAGGTTCAGGCTGGAGTATCTCGCGCCCTCATCGAAGCAGCGGGTGGAGAAGACCGATATCTGCCCGTCTCCGCGCTCCACCGCGAACACGAGCGGCACGCCCCGCTTGGAGCTGTTGACCATGTTCAGAAACTCACGGTCAGCCAGCGACGCGGGCGCAAACGTCGGCTGCAGCGGCGGCACGAACTGCGGCTTTGCCAGTTTGGCTAGTTCCTTCATTGGATTACCTCCTTCGGAAATGCGGAGCATTTCCGAAGCTCGTGGCGAAGCTCGACAGCGCTGCGAAGCAGTCGCGAGGGAACTCACGCCACGGCTCTAGTTGTCGTCCATCTCAACAGTGAGCGGACACCGAACGTAATTCTAGGGTGCAGGGCAGGATGTGTCAAGGCCGTACGAGGGGGACTTCGCTGGCCCAGATGGGGGTGAACGATGCGAGAGCTTCGATTGTGCGCCGCAGGCTATCTGAGCCGTCGGAGGCGGCCGTCGGATCCCACTGTCCCTCTACAAAAGTGATGAGCCGGCCATTGTAGTTGGGACCTTGCTTGCTGGTGCTGCCGGCACGGGGCACAATGTCTTCCCGTAGTCGGCGATTCCGAGACTTCAGGGCTAGCGTGATCAGGACTGACTTGGGGTCAGGAAGGGTGTCCGGCTTAACAGGCATCAGCTCAACTGCTATGCCGAGGAATCTGGCGAAGTTCTCGCGGTCGGCGAGCAGCCAAGACTCCACTTCTCGCACGGCCACGCGAAAGATGAGGTTAGGATGCATGGGCACCGGCAACCATTCCTTGATCAGTGTTGGAGCGCAGTTCGCTTTGTCCAGATCGGTTAGCAGCAGAAAGGGGATGCTCTTCGCGGCGTTGTTGAAGCCTCTAGCCCTCTGTCGCAGGTAGCCAAACCCACCACCAGTGTACGGTGTTGCCACCTCGTAGGGGCGCTTTGACTTGCGCAAGAGCACTCTCAGGACGCTCTCACTCAGCGAGTCCTCGAATGCAAGGTTAATCGGAATCATCGGCGCGTTCACCTAGTCCGGGAATGCGATCTCAAGCTGCGTGGCTTGCTTAGGAACGGTCCGTGGAATCACGGCATCTGCGACGCTGAGCCCACACTCCAACAGATCGCGAACGTCCTGTATGTCACTCACCCGTCGCACGGTCGTGCCCTCCTTGTCCGGCTCAAGCAGAAAGGCCTCTTCGCCGCCAATGCCCTTGTCCGAGAGCAGATCAGCGCTGTGAGTGCTAACGATGACTTGACGCTTTCGTTGACGCTGCAGCTTGCTGATGAGGGGTGCAAGCCGGCTGACTATCGCCGTGTTCAGTGAGAGCTCTGGTTCTTCCAATAGGAGCAGAGAGTCGCTCTCCATCAGCGCCCACAGCAATCCCAGAAGGCGCAGCGTGCCGTCCGAGAACTGGTCTTCCCTCTGCTTGCCGCCGTGCGGTCGCCAGTGCTCATAGGTGGCCTCTAGGTGGGGAACACCCATATCGTCCTGCGTAAACGTCAGCTCATTCAGCTGAGGTACAGCTATGCGGAGGGCATCACCGATTCGCCGCAATCGTGATTGGCGTATATTTTTCGGGCTACGCGCAACGTGTTCCAGGAAACTCCGCCCGTAGGGATCACCTGGTATGCCAGGACCCGTAAACGCCTCAGGGTGCCTGACAAGCTGGGGAACAAGGTGCAGGTAGAGAACGGCTTCGAGGAATTTCGCGATGTCGCGAAACCCAGCGTTTGCGCTGATCTGCTCCAAGTGAGTTTGCGTAAGCCGCAGTTCGTCATTCTGGTCGCTACGGTCTGGACGATCGAGTATCATCCGACCGTTCTTCCAAACCCTCTCATATCTCAGCAGCGGGTAGCGGTAACCTCGAGCCTGCTGACGAATGCCGATGCTGTACTGCCAGATAGAGGGTTCGCCTGCTGCCTCGGCAAGATCAACGGCTATCTCGACGTCCGAGTAGCGACGGGCGGCCAGACAGCGGATCTTCGACAAACCACCTCGGTCACTCACCGCCTTCTGCAACCCGCCCCCGGGCTTAGCGATATCCCTTAGGAACCGGAACGCATCAAGGAAGTTGGATTTGCCCGACGCGTTTGGTCCCACCAGAAAGACGCGTTCGTCCAAATCTATGTCTACCGTTTGGAAGTTCCGCCAATTCTTGAGCACCACGTGCGAAGCGATCATTGGATCATCTCCCAGTCTGGGCGCACTTGCTTCCAAGCACGCTGACATAAGCAGAGCTAACAGAGTGTTACATCTCCGCACTCGTGCCTCCTTCCGTCGGTGACGGATACATAGGGCCGCCGTGCTATAATGGCTTCGTTATGCAATGCTACGACATAATCGTCGTCGGAGGGGGGCACGCGGGCTGCGAGGCGGCGCTGGCGTCGGCTCGGATGGGGTTCGAGACGCTCCTTCTGACGATCAATATTGAGACTCTCGGCCACATGCCCTGCAACTGCAGCATAGGCGGGCCGGCCAAAGGTCACCTCGTGCGCGAGATCGACGCGCTGGGTGGCGAGCAGGCGCTCGCCACCGACGCCACCTACACCCACATTCGCATGCTCAACACCGGCAAGGGCCCGGCTGTTCGCGCGCTGCGCGCGCAGGTCGATAAGCGGCTTTATGAGGCCCACATGCGCCGGACGCTTATGAACCAGCCGGGGCTGGATGTCAAGCAAGCCATGGTCGAAGCGATCATGCAGCAGAACGACAGTGCCTGCTCTCCACTCTCCAATCTCCACTCTCCACTCGTGGTCCGCACCCAGACCGGGATGGAGTACGGCGCGAAGTGCGTGATCGTGACGACCGGAACGTTCCTCAAGGGACTTATCCACATAGGCGAGACGCAGTTTGCCGCGGGGCGGGCGGGTGAGTTCGCGTCGGAGAACCTGTCGGACAGCCTGCGCGGGCTCGGGTTCACCCTCGGCAGGCTCAAGACCGGTACAACCCCCCGCATCGACAAGCGCAGCATCGATCTCGAGAAGTGCGAGCTGCAGGAGTCGGAGCCGGTGGGACCGTTCTCGTTCGTTTCCGACTCCAACCCAACCCTCCCCGTAACGGGGAGGGAGTTCCTGCCCTGTTGGCTCACATACACCAACGACGCCACGCGCGACGTGATCACGCGCAACCTGGAGCGCTCGGCGATGTACGGCGGACGGATCGAGGGCGTAGGGCCGCGGTACTGCCCGTCGATCGAAGACAAGATCGTCAAGTTTCCGGATAAGCGGCGGCACCAGGTCTTTCTCGAACAGGAGGGGTGGGACACGGACGAGATCTACGTCCAGGGCATGTCCACCAGCCTGCCCGAGGAAGTCCAGCTCGAGTTTCTGCACACGATCCCGGGTCTGGAAAGCTGCCGGATGATCCGGCCGGGTTACGCTATCGAGTACGACTACGCGCCTCCCACCCAGCTCAAGCCGTCGCTCGAGACGAAGCTGGTGCCGGGGCTGTTCTTTGCCGGGCAGATCAACGGCACCTCGGGCTACGAGGAGGCCGCCGCGCAGGGCTTGGTCGCGGCGATCAACGCCGCGCAGCTCATTCGCCGCGAGGAGCCGGTCGTGGTTCGGCGCGATCAAGGCTACGTAGGTGTGCTGATCGACGATCTGGTGACGAAGGGCGTCAGCGATCCGTATCGGCTTCTGACTTCCCGCGCGGAGTATCGGCTGCTGCTGCGGCACGACAACGCCGACGAGCGCCTTACGCCGACCGGCCGCCGTGTCGGGCTGGTCACCGACGAGCGATGGTCTCGCTTCGAGGCAAAGCAGCGGATGATCGCAGAGGAGCGAGAGCGGCTCGCGAGCACGTTCGTGCGACCGTCGGATACTCAAGCCGTCGCCGCGCTGGGATTCGAGATAACCGGCCGGAGCTACTCGCTCGAGGAGATCCTGCGCAGGCCGGAGATCTCATACGCCGACATCGCGCGCGCGGTCGCCAACGGCGACGTCCCATCGGATGTTGCGGAGCAGGTGGAGCTGGCCGTGAAATACAGCGGCTACATCGAGCGGCAGCACATTCAGGTCAAGCAGGCCCGTAGGATGGAGGAAAAGCCCATCCCCGACGCCGTCGATTACCCGGCCATCCGCGCACTTTCACGTGAGGCGGCGGAGAAGCTGGCGCGTGTGCGGCCGGCCACTCTCGGCCAGGCTTCCCGTGTGCCGGGGGTGACACCGTCCGATGTCGCAATTCTCGCAGTTCATATCGAAACGATCTCGCAGGGTTGATCGTCTATACAAATGGATACACTTAAGAGCGAACAAGTGAATACCGGTACAACTGAATATGGCTTGACAGAACAATCAAATACCGGCTCGAAGCTACGCAAACCGCCTTTGGACTCGTCCGAGGACGGTTTGCTTGCTGTACGGGGCGCTGAAAGTGGAGAGTGGAGAGTGGAGAGTCCGGAATGGCGGTTCCTGCCGATCGAGGTGCTCAAGGATGGGGCCAGGGAGTTGGGCATCGAACTGACTGATACGCAGATCAGTCAGCTTGATCGATTCGCCTCGCTGCTTGTCGAGACCAACGAGAGCCTCAATCTCACCCGCATCACCGAGCCGGCCGAGATCGTCACCGGGCACTACCTCGATTCGCTCACCTGCCTGGCGGCGTACGACATTCCCCACGGCGCGCGTGTGATCGACATAGGCACCGGCGCCGGCTTCCCCGGAATCCCCATCAAGATAGCACGGCCGGACATCGATCTCACCCTGCTCGACTCGTCTCGCAAGAAGCTCAAATTCATTGAGGCCGCCGCGGCGGAGATCGGCATCGACGTAACGCTGCTGCACGCCCGCGCCGAGGAGGCCGGCCGCGACCCCGCGCACAGGGATGCTTACGACATCGCCGTCACGCGCGCTCTCGCGGATATGAAGATGCTAGCGGAGCTCTGCCTGCCACTGGTGAAGGTCGGCGGTGTGCTGATCGCACAGAAGAGCGACGACGCAGGGTCGGAGATAGACGCCGCCCGCCCCATCATCGGTCAGCTCGGGGGGAGAGTCGACGAGATCGCTCGCATCAGGATCCCACAGACGGATATTGTCCGCTTGCTCGCTGTGATATCGAAGACAAAGCCGACGCCGGGTCAGTTCCCACGGGCATACTCGAAGATCGCGCGGCGTAAGGGCTAAAGTATCCTCCCTATCTCCGCAGCGACTTCGCCACCCACGCCAGATTCTCCGCGAAGCGATCCACGGTCGCAAGGCCCTCGGCATCGTTGGCGACCTCGCCGGCGTCACGTCCGACTGCGATGTTCCAATACGACGAGCCGGGGACGACCATGTCGTTGATCATGAACCAGTAGAGAAGCTGCGCGAACGTGAAGTTCTGCCCCGCCCGGCGCGCCACGACGATCGGCCCGCCGATCTTGCGTGACAGATACTTGTTGCCATTCGGGCGAGAGACATAGCCGGCGCGGTCGAGCACGGCCATCAGTTCCGGCGTCGCGGAACCGAAGTAGACGGGCGAGCCGACCACAATGATGTCGGCTGCCTTGATCGCCTCGAAGACCTCGGCGAAATCGTCGTCGATGGCACACGCGCCGTCCTGGCGCTGCCTGCAAGCTCCGCACGCCATGCAGCCGTGGATCTTCTTGCCGTGCAGCGTGATGAGCTGCGTTTCGATTCCGCTTCCGGCGAGCTTGTCCAGACATCGCGTCAGAAGCAGTTCGGTGTTGCCGTTTGCCCTTGGGCTTCCACAGATTGCGATTGCTTTCATGGGGTTCTCCACTGAGTTCGCTAGCGTAATGGCTGTTAGACCTCAGACGTCACGATTCCTCCTCCGTGCCCTCGGCAGCCTGCCAGCAAAAAGCTCTCGGTATTTCCAGTTCGCTTGGAACCAGATGGCACTAAGTCGCCGTCAAACAGATACGGGCGAGCAGTGATAACGGCAACTGAAGAAAGAAGGTGCGGTATATGAGGTTTACTCCCTCCTTCTCCAGTCCGCGACGGGGCGGCAAGTCTCTCGGCCTCTCGGCCTCGGTTCTACTCGTCACGGCGGCTCTAGCGAGCGCCGCGTGGCTGGGCATCGCTGCAGACGCGGCGGTTCCCGCGCAGCCGCAGCCTACCACCATCACACTCGGCACGACCGTCGTGTTCGGCTACAACGATCTCGGCATGCATTGCCTGAACCAGGACTTCTCCGAGATCATGGTCCTACCGCCATACAACAACCTGCACGCGACGGTGATCGATCGTGGCTCGGAGCCCCGGATCGTCACCAGCGGGATCACAGTCAACTACTCGATTCCGTCCAACACGCACTCCGCGGACAAGACGAGCTTCTGGATGAACGCGCAGGCGCTGCTGGGCGTGAATCTCGCTCCCAACGTCGGGCTGACCGGTAACAAGCTCTTCGGCACGATGGTGCCGACCGGTACGAACGACTGGGTGGTCACCGGCCTGCCGATCACTCCGATCGACGACAACGGGATAGAAAACCCCTTCCCACTTGCACTGATCACCGTGCGGCGGAACGGATCGGTCATCGCGCGCACGCAGACGGTGGTGCCGACATCGTGGGAGATGAACTGCAACATCTGCCACAAGACGCCCGGCATCTCGACCGCCACCGACATCCTCCGCGCGCACGACAGGCTCCACGGCACCAACCTCGAGCACCAGAAGCCGGTGCTCTGCTCGAAGTGCCACGCCGATCCTGCTCTGGGGCAGGCGGGAGTAGCGGGCGTTTCGAACCTCTCGCACGCCATGCATGGCGCGCATGCCCCGCGTATGGCGCAGGCTGACCTGGCGGTGCCGTGCTACGCATGTCACCCAGGGCTCAGAACGAAGTGCCTGCGCGACGTGCACTCCGCAAAGGGCATGAACTGCATGAGCTGCCACGGACAGATGACCGACGTCGCGAACTCGAGTCGGCGGCCTTGGGTCGATGAGCCCAGGTGCGGCAACTGCCACGTCCGTACCGGCTTCCAGTTCGAGCAGGCAGGCACGCTGTTCAAGGACTCCAAGGGTCATCACGGGGTCCACTGCGAGGTCTGCCACGGCAGCCCGCACGCGATTACGCCCACGACTACCGCCACCGACAACGTCCAGGCGACATCGATCCAGGGCCACTTGGGGGTTATCAACACCTGCACCGTGTGCCATATTCACACTCCGTCCGAGAGCTTCGGCCACCGGGCGGGCGGTTAGGAAGGAGGCGCTGACATGAAGAACCTTATCAACATCCTCGCGGCGGCGTTGGCGCTGGGCCTGACCGTTACGCCGGCGTGCGCGGCGCAGTACACGCTGATCGACCTCGGCACTCTGGGCGGTATCGAGAGCAGGGCTTATGGCATCAATAGCCAGGGCCACGTCGTCGGCTACTCCAGCGACGCGAACAACGACTTTCACGGCTTCATGTGGGACGGAACCATGCACGATCTGGGCATTGCGTTCGGCGCAAGCCAGAAGATAGCCTATGGTATCAACAGCGCCGGACAGATCGCCGGCACGGGCTACAACTACGGCGAGCTCTCGGGCGGCGCGTTTATGTGGCTCAACGGCGTGAACACATTCCTGGGCAACTTCTCAGCGCGGGGGATCAACGAATCGGGTGTGGTGGCCGGCTATCAAAGCGTGCCCGGCACCATCACGGGCACCGCGGACCACGCGTGCGTGCTCGCCAACTCGCTTCTCACCGATCTCGGCACGCTCGGCGGAATCAACAGCTACGGGTACGGAATCAACGCGGCCGGGTCGGTGGTCGGAGTGTCGATGCTTTCCGACGACGCGACGGCGCATGCGTGTCTGTGGAGCAACTCGCTCAAATATGACCTAGGCACTCTCGGAGGGACGAACAGCGCAGCGTATGCGATCAACGACGCCAACCAGATCGCCGGCTGCTCGGACACCGCGTCGGGGCTGCCGCACGCTTGCCTCATTGTCGTCAACGGCCTCGGCCAGGTGACGTCGCGAACCGATCTCGGGGCGCTCGGCGTGGGCTACAGCTACGCATACGGACTCAACAATATGGGGCAGGTTGTCGGATCGAGCGGACGCGCGGTGTTGTGGCAGGGCGGGCAGATGATCGACCTCAACGGCCTCATACAGCCAGGCAGCGGCTGGGTTCTTGCAAGCGCCAACGCGATAAACGACTCCGGATGGATAGCGGGGTGGGGCCTTGCCCCGGACGGCAGACCCCGTGCGTTCCTGCTGGAGCCGGTCGGGCCGAGCATTGCGGGCGCAAAAGCGGCTGCTGACGGAACGAGCATGGATCTGCCGTCCGCGACGGTGACCGCGGTGTTTGGAGGGTTCTTCTACATCGAGCAGGACGATCGCGCGAACGGGATCCGCGTTACATACTCTGGGGCCGCGCCAGCCGCCGGCCAGAAGGTCTCGGTCTCCGGGACTGTGCAGACTACCGGCGACGGCGAGAGATACCTGCAGGCCGGTGCGGTTACGCCCGGCGGAACCGGCTCCATCGCTCCGATGGGGATGACCAATAGAGCCGTGGGAGGCGGCTCGACGACCGGACAACAGGGCGTTGCCGGCGGTGTTGGCGTGAACAACATCGGCTTGTTGGTTGCGACAACCGGCCGCGTAACATCCATCGGATCGGGGTTCTTCTACATAGACGACGGGTCGGCAGTGACCGACGGTGTCGGACAGGGAATCAGGGTCGCTGCAACCGGCCTCTCGCTTCCCACTCTGAACCAGCTCGTGAGAGTCTGTGGGATCAGCTCATGCTTCAAAGGAACGATCCAGCGACTCATACTCGCAAGAAACCAGACGGATATCACAGCACTTGACTGACCCGCCTCCCCGGCGGGAGGGGCACGGTACCCCTCCCCTCCCGCCGGGGAATGGGCCCGCGCAAATCAGCAATCAACCGACTGCTCGGCGTCGGCCGCTTCCATTTGAGCCCCTGTTTGTGCTATCGTATCTCTGATAGATCATTCAGAGGTTACGTATGAGCAAATCAGGCACCATTATCGGCGAGCCACTGCCGAATATACCGTGGGAAGACAAGCCCGCGGGCTGCAAGAACGTTCTGTGGCGCTATAGCAAGAACCCCATCATTCCGCGCGACCTGCTTCTTAGATCCAACAGCATCTTCAACAGCGCGGTTGTGCCCTTCAACGGCGAGTTCGCCGGAGTGTTTCGCTGCGACGACACCCGCCGCAAGATGCAGCTCCACGCGGGACGCAGCAAGAACGGGCTCGATTGGCAGATCGACGACGACCGCATACACTTCGAATGCGATGATCCCGAGATCGGCGACTGGGAAGAGGGCTACGACCCCCGAGTCTGCTGGATCGAGGATCGATACTACGTGACCTGGTGCAACAAATACCACGGTCCTACCATCGGCATTGCGTATACGCACGACTTCGTCAAGTTCCACCAGCTCGAAAACGCGCTGCTGCCGTTCAACCGCAATGGCGTGCTGTTCCCGCGCAAGATCGGCGGCAAGTATGCGATGCTGAGCCGTCCGTCGGACAACGGCCACACGCCGTTCGGCGACATATTCTACTCTGAGAGCCCGGACTTGACGCATTGGGGTCGTCACCGCTGGGTGATGGGCCGCAGGGGCGCGTGGGAGTCCACGAAGATCGGCGCGGGACCCGTGCCGATCGAGACAACCGAGGGCTGGCTGCTGATCTACCACGGCGTTCTGACTTCATGCAACGGCTACGTCTACCACGCCGGCGCGGCGATTCTCGACATCGACGAGCCTTGGAAGGTGCGTTACCGCGCGCAGCCCTATATCCTCAACCCGCGAGAGCTCTACGAGTGTGTAGGCGATGTGCCCAACGTCACGTTCCCCTGCGCGGCCCTTGCCGATTCGGAAACCGGCCGCATAGCCATCTACTACGGAGCGGCTGATACCGTTACATCGCTGGCGTTCGTGCAGGTGGATGAGCTGATCGAGTGGGTGAAGGCCAACTCCAAGGTCTAGAGCGATTCACGCTAACGAGCTTGCACAGCTTGTCATGCTGATCCTGATGCAACTCACTGAGCGTGAACTGCTCTAGAGCCGTCCATTGACAGCCCCCGCGATAATCTGTTAGCATACCATATCCCCCCTGGGGGGATATGGAGGCGGCATGTCCGAGCACAAGCACACAAGGCAGATAGTCTCTCGGCTGGCGCGCATCGAGGGACACGTAGGAGCGGTCAAGCGGATGGTTGAGGAAGGTCGCGCGTGTCCCGAAGTGCTGGTTCAGATCGCGGCGGTTCGTTCAGCGTTGGACAAGGCCGCGAAACTGCTTCTGGCGGACCACATGGAACACTGTGTGCTGGATTCGCTGAAGGGCGGTGATGCGGAGAGGCATCTTGCTGACCTTCACGAGGCACTCGAGCGGTTCATCACCTGAGGAGGCGTATGTGGAATATCTGATGCTCGCTATCTCCTCGTTCGGGCTGGGAGCGCTGCATGCGCTCGAACCTGGGCACGGAAAGACGGTAGTCGGTGCGTATCTGGTCGGATCGAAGGGGCGCGTCAGCGATGCTGTCCTGCTCGGGTTGGTGGTTACGCTCACACACTCAGGCAGCGTGATCCTTCTGGCAATCCTGTCGACCGTCGCAGCCGCATATTTCGTGCCTGCGACTGTTCAGAAAGTGCTCGAGGTCGTATCGGGCGCGCTGGTTGTCGGCGTGGGAGGATGGATGCTCGGCGTGCGAATCCGCCAGGCGCGAAGAGGCGACGAGCCTCACAACCACAATCGCGACCATTCCCATGAGCACGAACACGATCATTGCCATGGTCATGACCATTCGCACGAGCACAGCCACGGCGGTCACTCGCACTCTCACGAGCATTCTTTGGCTCCCGGCGAACGCCCGACGCTGTGGCAGTTGATCACTCTGGGTGTTTCAGGCGGGATCGTTCCGTGTCCGGCTGCGCTGGCAGTGCTGCTGGCCGCGGTCTCGTATGGACGATTCGTGCGGGGGCTCAGCCTCGTGATCGTGTTCAGCGTGGGAATGGCCGCTGTGCTGGTCGCAATCGGCATAGTGATGGTGAAAGCGGCGGATTATGCAGGCAGGTACGTTGCCGAGAGCAGGTGGACGAAGACTGTGCCCATTGTCAGCGCCGCAATGATCACGTTGGTCGGAATCGGGCTAACGGTCAAGGCCGTTACGGACGTCATGTAAAGGACTGCCCCTCGTCCTGCGTCTTGTGCGACCTGAAGCTGCGATACAGCAGCAGGTCGTAGATGATCTTCAGCCCGCCTGATACGAAGAAGGGTACACTCAGCAAGGCGGGCGCCGCGATCATCAGTCCTGCCAGCGATGGCGATACCGCCGCGCCTACGCTGCGCGCCACGCTCGTGACTCCGGAGGCCGCCGAGCGTTCATCGGGGTCAACAACGGCCATTGTGTAGGAGTGCCGCGTAGGCACGTCCATTTGTGAGATGGCAAATCGCAGCAGGAGCATCGCTATCGCGAGCGGCAGGTTGGGCATTAGGGGAACAAGGATAAGCAGCACGTTGGACGGGATGTGCGTGAAGACCATCGTGTTTATCAGGCCGATCCTGTCCGCGATCCTCGCCGCGGCCAGGGCGGAAAAGCCTGACAGCACGTTCGCGCCGAAGAAGATGCCGCCCAGCACGGCGTCCGGCACGCCAAAGCGCACGTGGAACCAGTACGCGACAATGGCCTGCACGACGAACCCGCCCGCGAACGCGTCGAGGGAGAACAGCATCGACAACCGCAGCACGACTCCCCGGGACTTGTGCAGCCCCAGCATCCCGCGTCGCGCTTGGACTCGCTCGGCTTCCGCCGGCTCGACCTCCACCGCGGGCGAGACCCGCAGAAACATCAGCCCCAGCACGAGGCCCAGCCCGGCGTAGACCCACACCAGAACCCGGTAGCTCTCAAGCGGCGAGGCGCCTGCGGATTGCATCAGCTGCGCAAGCCCGCCACCGCAAAGCGCGCCAATGGCGGTGGCAAACGAGCCTAACAGCGCGTACCATGCGAACACGCTCGTGCGCTTCCTGTCGTGAACGGTCTGCGATAGCGACGCCTGCTCGATCGAGAGAAACGGCCCGATCTCGTTCCCGCTGGGGCTGATGATTCCAGCGAAGGCCGCGACAAACAGCAGCGGCAGCCACGTGGTTGTGGCGAACACCACGCCGGCAGCTGCCATCAGCCCCGCGCCCAACAGCAGCATCCTGCGTCGGCCGATGCGGTCGGCGCGAGTGGTGATCAGCAGCGAGACGACGATATCGCCGGCAAGCGTCGCGCTGATGAGCGCGCCGGCCTCGCGTTTGCTCAGCCCCGCCCTGGTCAGGTAGAGCACGAGCACGATCGACAGCAGTCCATACGCGAACAGCCGCAGCACGCGAGTGCCGAACAGCAGGCGGCCGTCAGGAGTCAGTTCGCCGAGGATTTGTGTCATGCTCGTTGACACAGCCGATTGCGCGGATATAACATGCCTTACATTTATCAGAAAGCTGGGGACTACGTCAACATGAAATGGATTACCAGAGAGCACGTCAAGGTGGACCGCGTCGCGTGCCCGTGGCTTATCAAGAAGTTCGTCGATCCGGAAGCAGAGTTCATGTTCGTGCCGCGCGAGCAGGTGATGGAGATCGCCGAGCGTGACGGCGCGATACCCTATGACGTCAGTGGAGCGGAACTCGGCCACCACGGCCCGATGTGCAGCTTCAATGCAATCGTTGAGAAATACCAGATCGAGGACCCCGCAGTGAAGATGCTGGCAGAGATCGTGAACGGCGCGGATGCGGACCTCGCAACCTACAACCGCCCCGAAGCGCCCGGACTTGAGGCCATAGCCGAAGGGTTCCGGCATCTCGGATTTGCGGACGATCACGAAATCCTTGCGCACGAGTTCGTAGTATACGATGCGCTCTACGCCTATTGCCGGACGAAGACCGAATGCTGAATCGCGTTTTTACGACAGTCACGCTATATGTCGTGCGACTTCCGCGTCTAGGAAGCTGGCGGGTTGAGCTCGCCTGCCCGGCAGGAGGATGACAGTGCAGCGATATCTATCTCTCGCAGCCGCGATTCTCGGCAATGGCTCGGCTATAATAGCCGAGGGGGGCAACCAATAGATGATCTGCGCAATTCCACTTGCGGCGCTGTGCGTGTTGGCGGCCGATCGGCGCAAGTGCGCCGGGTTCGTTATTCAATCCCATCGTGGGGCGGGCAACCTCGCGCCCGACAACTCCATGCCTGCATTCGAGATGGGCTGGCGGATGGGCACCATCCCCGAGGCCGATCCACGGACCACCCGCGACGGCGTGCTGGTGGCGTTCCACGACAACGACCTCAAACGCCTCGCTCCCGACGCCGATCCCGCCATACGCGACAAGAGCGTCAACGATCTCGATTGGGAAGTCGTCTCCAAACTCGATACGGGCTCCTACTTCGATCCCAAGTACGCCGGAATTCACATTCCCAGGATCAGCGATATTCTCGATCGGATGCGCGGGCGTCCTGAGCGCCGGCTCTACCTGGACGTCAAGAAGCTGCCTCTGAACGAGCTGGCGGCCTTGGTCCGAGAGGCCGGAGTCGAGCGGCAGGTGATAATGGCATCCACCAAGTACGATGAGATCCGCGATTGGAAGAGGCTGCTGCCGGATTCGGGCACGCTGCACTGGCTGGGTGATCCCGAGCCTCGGCTGGAGGAGCGACTGGCCGAGCTGCGCAGTGCAGGATTCGAGGACATCACCCAGCTTCAGATTCACGTGCGGGTGGGGTGCTTTGACGCGCTCGGCACGACTGACGATCCATTCGCGCCGAGCTCGAAGTTTCTGCGCGAGACTATGACTGAAGTTCGCGCAAAGGGGATCCTGTTCCAGGTGTTGGTGATTGGGTCCAAAGACCCACGCGCCTACGAGAAGCTCATGGATCTGGGCATCGATTCGTTTGCGACAGACGACCCGCTCGTGACGCTCGATGTGATGCGCCGGCGATTGACAAAACGCTCCCCCGAACGCTAGAATTACCTGACCGGGCCGACGGAACGGCCTCGTAGGGAACCGGCAGGAAGCCTCACTTATCTCCCCTTCTTCGATGCGCTCAGAACGGCAAAACAGGTAATCGCACCTGCACGCCAGGTACGATCTTTGCCGGTATGTTCCTTGAGGCTTGTATGAAGACCGTTGGCGAGGTAATGGCGTCGGATGTCGTGTGGGTGAGCCCGTCCGCGCGAGTAAAGACCGCCGTCATTCTCATGAAAGGGCACAATATCGGCGCGCTGCCCGTGGTTGAGGCCAATAACGAGGTGGCGGGCATAGTCACGTACCACGACGTGCTGGGCCAGCCTGCCGACACAGCCATCGCCGACATAATGGCCCGCGACTTTCGCGCGGTCCGGACCGACACCCCCGTATCGGAAGCCGCCGAGTTGATGACCGAGGCTCGGACGGGCTGCCTGATGGTGCTTGATGGGCGCAACCTCAAGGGAATCGTCTCGCACGGCGACATCCTGCCGGAGCTCGGCAAGACCTATGATCCACTGACGGGTCTGCCGTGGTCGGACCAGTTCCGCGAGTGGGCGATCGATGCCCTCAAGCGCGGGCAGGAGATCAGCGTCATCTTCTTCGACCTCAACAAGTATGGCCAGTTCAACAAGCAGCACGGCCATGTTGTGGGGGATACCGTGCTCAAAGAGGTTGCCGAAGTTCTCAGAACCAGCATCGATCCCGAGCGCAGTTTCGCGTGCCGCTACGGCGGCGACGAGTTCGTGGTTGTGAGCCTTCGCGACGCCGACGACGCGGTCGCGCTGGCCGAGACGATCAAGCAGGGGATATCGCGCATTTCTATCCCCGACGTGCCGATCAGCGTGTCCACCAGCTACGGCATCTTCGGCGGCCGCCGCACCAACGAGCGCCGCGATATCCACTTCGCCGCCACCATCGACGATCTGGTGACCCGCGCGTCCAAGAACTGCACGCTCGCGAAGCCCGAGCCTCGTGACGAACTGGTTCGCAAACCCGCCGAGCCCGCGCCCGCCGCGCGCCCATCGGCGCCGTCTGCCGTGCCCGGTCCGGTCACGCCTCGCCTGAAGATCGACACGATCAGCTTCGCGTCGAGTGGGGCCGAGGCGAACGTGACCGTCAAGCTGTTGGCGGGCGAGCAGGAGTTCTCGCGACAGTCCAGCGGTTACCTCATCGACGGCGGCAACGCCCTGCGGCTCGTGGCCGAAGCGACCGCCGGGGCCGCGTCGAAAGCTCTCGCGGAGGAGCACGGGATAGTGGTCGATGAGGTCTTCCTGCAGACGGGCGGGGCGGGAGAGCAGATCGTCACCGTCACCGCCGCATTCATCAGTCCGCGCTACACGACCCGCTGCGCCGGCAGCGCCTTCATCCGCCGCGGCGACCAGTTCCGCGCCGCCGCCGCCGCCGTCCTCGCCGCCGTCAACCGCCAGATGGAAACCGCGCCGAGGCGGGAAGAGGAGGAGCAACCGGCGTAGACCCCGCGCTCTCCCCTCGCCCTGGAAGGGAGAGGGGCCGGGGGTGAGGGTTGGGGCTTTTGCTCCACGTGATGCGTCACGGTCTCGGCAGCATCCCGAGCGAGGTGTGAGCGGCGGGGAGGCAGGTCACGATGTGAAGCTTTCCCCCTCACCCCATCCCTCTCCCCTCTGGGAGAGGGGGCAGGCCGTGCGCAGTGTCGGGGGGCTGGCGTGAGAATACCTCGGGGGTCCTCTCCCCTCGCCCTGGAAGGGAGAGGGGCCGGGGGTGAGGGTTGGGGCTTTTGCTCCACGTGATGCGTCACGGTCTCGGCAGTATCCCGAGCGAGGTGTGAGCGGCGGGGAGATAGGTCACGCTGTGAAGCTTTCCCCCTCACCCCATCCCTCTCCCCTCTGGGAGAGGGGGCAGGTGTGAAGGTTGAAGCCCCTCAGTAGTACTTCCGCTCCCCAGGAGCCAGATTGTTCGTCTGCCCGGACCGGGCCTCGCACTCCGTAACTATCACCTCCAGCACTCCCTGCATGTTGTGCAGCACGTCACGGTTGGCAAATCTGATGATCCTGTAGCCATTGGCGTTGAGATATTCGGTGCGAGACGCGTCATACAGCTCTTGCTCAGCATGCGTGTCGCCATCCAGTTCGATCACGAGGCGGCAAGAGGCGCAATAGAAATCAGTGATGAACGGGCCGATCGGGTGCTGGCGACGGAACTTGAAGCCCATTGCTTGTGCGCTGCGAAGCTTCTGCCAGAGCTTGGCTTCCGGCGGCGACAGGGGCTTGCGGAGCTGGCGGGCGCGCTCGATGGACTTAGGCTGGCACCTTCGGGTAGGTTGCTCGTTCATGTTCTTTGGCCCTTCCTCCTCACCCCAACCCTCTCCCCTCTGGGAGAGGGGGCAGGCCGTGTGCGATCCCTCTGCTCCCTGGAACAGTGGGCAGGCTGCGCGTCACGTCGCCGCCCTTCCGCAGTACTCCTTCAGCAGCCGCATATACAGCCGGTAGTCGTCGATGGAGACGCCGGGCGGGGTCTGGTGGTCGCAGGAGGGGATATAGCCGCCCTGGCGCATGACCGGCAGCAGGCGCTCGAACTCCTGGCGCATGCGGTCCTCGCCGAGGTGCATGACCGTCTTGTCGAACGCGCCCAGCAGTCGAATCCTGGGGTGGCGTCGGCGAAGTTCGGCAACGTCCACGCCCGCCATTCGCTCCAGCGGCAGAAGGCCGTCGCAGCCGACCTCGAGGAACCACGCCGCGGGCTCGGTGATGTCGCCGTCGGTGTCCACGAGGACCGTGGTCCCGCGTTCATGTATCACCGGCGTGATCGCGCGATAGAACGGGGCCATGAACTCGTCGAACTGCGCCTTCGATAGCATCGGACCGTGGTTGTAGGACATGTCCTCGGCGAAGGTCATGAAGTCCGGCACGCAGATCTCGCAGAACTCGCTGAAGATGCGCGTGTTGAACGCCAGCAGGTCCTCGTTCATCTCCTTCATCAGGTCGGGCTGATCGTAGAACGCGTAGAGGTGCTCCTCGATGCCGAACAGCCTGCGCGGGAACCAGAATGGGCCGTCCAGGCTGATCCACACGACCATCTCGCCGGTCTTCTGCCGCTCGGCCCAGCCGCGTACGACTTCCTTATCGAACGCGATCTCCGGGTAAAGCCTCGGCTTCATCTCGATATACTCATCGCGCGTCGCAACGCGCCGGCAGACCTGCGGGGCGATCCAGTACTGCCGGTGGCAGTCCTGGCCGAAGTACTCGCGGATGTCGCCGGGGTCCTGTAACTCCTCGGGCAGCCCCTCGCCACGCCACCGCGCGATGGTCTTGTCCCACCACGGAGCCCACTCGATCACCGGCAGCCGGTCCACCGGCTCGAACGCAAACACTCGTCGGAAACGGTCCCTGTTGGTCATGCTTCGCCTTCCTGCTCCGGAATCGCGGAAGCGCGGAACGCACGGAGACGCGGAATGAGAGAAGAACGGTTCTTCCCTTCCGCGCCTCCGCAAGCTCCGCATCTCCGCGATCTTCTTCCCTTCAGCGCCTCAGCGTTTCAGCGATTCTATCCCTTCCACTCCGCGTACAGCTTCTCGAAGTCTGCTACCAGACCCTCCACGACTTTCAAGCCGCCGCGCCAGAAGTTGGGGTCACGGATGTCGATGCCGACACGTCCGAGCAGTTCCTCCGGCGAGCACGAACCGCCCGCGCGCAGCATGTCCAGATATTTCGGGACGAACGCGGCGCCCTCGCGCTTATACATCGAGAACAGCGCCATCACGAGCAGTTCGCCGAATGAATAGGCGTATACGTAGAACGGCGACGCGATGAAGTGGTTCACATACATCCACCAGTTCGCGTGCTCGTCGCCAAGCTCCACGGAGTCCTCAAACATCGCCTGGATGCTGTTCTGCCACATCTCGCCGATCTGCTCGGTCGTGAGTTCGCCGAGTTCGCGGCGGCCGAGATGAAGCTGCTGCTCGAACCGATACATGGCCGCCTGGCGGAAGATCGTCGCGAATATCTCCTCGATCTTTTCGGCATACAGCGCCAGCTTCTCTTCCACGCTCGACTTCGATACCAGGCTCTCGAACACGAGCATCTCTCCGAACGTACTCGCCAGCTCCGCCACAGGCAGCGCGCTGTGGTAGTTCACCAGCGTCTGGCACCGCGCAAGGGAGCCGTGAACACCGTGCCCGAGTTCGTGGCTGAGCGTGGCTATGTCGTCCATGCGGTTGAGGTAGCTCATCAGCACGTAGGGATGCGTATCCGGCGACACGGACATGCAGAAAGCGCCGCCGCGCTTGGCCTTGCGCGGGGCGGCGTCGATCCAGTTGTGGTCGAAGAACTCCGCCGCTCGGGCACGCATCTCGTCCGAGAACTTGCCGAACGACTCCAACACGATATCCCGTGCCTGATCGAATGTGTAGCTCTCCTTGGACTCGAACAGCGGCGCGTAGCGGTCGTAGTGATAGAGCTTGTCGTAACCCAGCGCCGCGCGCTTGACCCTATAGTATCGCGCCACCAGCGGATATCCCTCGATGCAGGTTGAGACCACCGTCTCCACCGTCTCCTTGTCCAGCTCATTGGAGAGGTTGCGGGCTTGCTCGGGATGATCGTAGCGGCGCAGGCGGTCATCGATGGACTTGTCGTACACCAGAGTGTTGAAGATGAACGTAAGCAGGCGGCCGTTTTTGGTCAGCCCACGCGTGAGCGATTCCGCGGCAGCCTTGCGAAGCTCTCTGTCGGGTTCCTTGAGCAGCGCGAGGACCTCCGGTTCGGAGAGCACCTTCTCCTCGCCGTCGATGGTCATCGTGAACTCTATCGCCGACACGGACTCCTCAAACAGCCGCTCGAACGCGCGCCCGCCGGTGTTGGCTTTCTCCTCGAGTATCTTTTCCTCGCTCTCGGGGAGCTTGTGGTCTCTGAACAGGCGCGCGGCGTGGACGAAGTGGCGGTACTCCGCCAAGCTCTCGTCCTCCAGCACGCGGTCGATGACCTCAGGCTTGGCCTTCATCAACTCCAGGTCGAAGAAGAGCAGTTCCAGCGAGACCTCCGTGGCGCGCTCCTGCACGTGCTGCATCAGGGCGCCGTGCTCGGGCTTGGAAGTGTCGGCCGAGAATACCATCGCGGCGTAACTCCCGACCTTGCTTTCATCGGCGCCGATCTCCTCGAGTTCCTTGATCGCCGAAAGCAGCGTTGCGGCAGTGAGGTCGTCGCTATCGATCCTGCCTCTGTAGCGTTGGGCGAACTCCTTCGCGTGCGCAAGGGCCCTGTCCAGAGTCCCATCTATCGCGGGATCGTCGATCCCGGCAAAAAGGTCGCGCAGGTCCCAGGCGACCGTCGTCATATCAGGCATGTTGTTCTCCTTCAGAAACGCGAAGCATTTTCGTTCCCTTAGTGGCGAACCCGGCAGCGTCCTCACACGGGATCGCGAGAGAGCATTCTTTCCCACTTGCCACCGGAAAACATATTCCACATTATACGTGCCCCCAACCAGTCGAGCAAGCGCCGGAGGCCTGCTGTTGTGCTACACTGGAAGCATGAAGAGGGCCAACTGGCGGTTGTATCTGGTGTTGGGTCTGATCGCGGCATCGGCGGCGTTCTACGCGCTGCAGTTGCTCGTCTTCAGGCGCTCGAGCGACACGTTTTTCTATATGCTCCAGGACCTCGCGTTCGTGCCGGTGCAGGTTCTGCTCGTCACTCTGGTGATCAACGAAATGCTCGCCCGCCGCGAGAGAAACCAGCTCCATCTGAAGCTCTACATGGTCATAGGCGCGTTTTTCGTGGATGTCGGCAACGATCTGCTCGCCATATTCGCCCGCCTCGATCTGAAACCCGCCGAAATGAGCGAATACGTTCGGGTGCAGCCGGACTGGTCTGCCAAAGACTTCGCCCATGCGCGCCGCTCGATCCGCGAGCATTCCTTTGCCATCCACGGCGGCCCTACGGCGTTTCGCGAGCTCAAGAGCCTGCTGGGCGACCGGCGTCCCGCCCTGCTTCGCCTTCTCGAAAACCCCAACCTGCTCGAGCACGACACATTCACGGAGGTCCTCTGGGCCGTCTGCCACCTGTCCGAGGAACTCGGATATCGGCCCGGTTTCGACGGGCTGCCCGACGCCGACGTCGCGCACCTGGAACTCGACGCCGAGCGTGCATATCGCGAGATCGCGTTCGAGTGGCTCTCCTACGTCGAGCACCTCAAGGACAAGTACCCCTATATGTTCTCGCTCGTGCTGCGAACCAACCCATTCGACGCGGAAGCCAACGTAGTTCTGCGCTGAGCAGCTCAGGCTGGTGGACTGCGGATCGTCATGCTGAACTTGATTCAGCATCCAGGGCGGCGCGCAAGCGAGTCAGGGCTGACTGCGATAAAGGTCGAACCGCTCCGGCTGTTTTTCTGGTAAACTGGAGTGTGACTAAGGCTCGAGTTTACTCTCTGATCGTCCCATGGTGTATGGAAAGCGGCCTGGTGATGCTGCAGACCGCAATGCCACTGCTTGCCGTACGCCTCGGTGCCAGCTATATGACGCTGGGAGCAATCGGCTGGGTCGCGCAGGCGATTCGTACGCCGGTATGCCTGACATCCGGGCATCTGTCAGAGCGCGTTGGTCGGTCCACGATCAGCGTTCCCGCCGCCGTGATCTGCGGCGCTATGATCTACATACTCAGCCGCGCGCAGTCCCCATCGCAGATATTCGTTCCCTACACGATCGCGCTCGCCGCGATAGGCGCGTTTTACCCGCCCCTGCAGGCTATGGTTGGTGATGTCAGCGCACTCGGCCAGCTCCGAAAAAACCTGGGCATGTTCAACGTTGGCTGGTGCGTTGGGGGCGCGGTCGCTGCCTGGATTGCGGGGCTGCTGATACCGCCGAGTGTGCACGTGAGCAAGGCGGTGGATCGCGTAGTCCAGGGATCGGCCGGAGCCGGACTGGGCACGGTGTTCTGCGTTGGCGCGGTATGCTGCATAGCGGCCGGGCTGCTGATTCTCACTTGGCGGGCGAAGCGCGCGGCGAGCGAAGTCGGCGAGGATGAGTCGGGCACGGCCCAGGACTCCGGCGACGATTTCGGCCCGCTGCTGCCGATCTCGCGGATGGGCCACTTCATCGGGTTCTTTGGGTATTCCATCGTCAGGATTCTGTTCCCCAAGCTGGGGCTTACGACGTTCGGCTGGGACGAAGCGACGGTGGCGAAGGTCATTGCCGTGTTCCTGTGGGGACTGGGCACTGGAATCCTGGTCACCAACGTCTCTCCGTGGTGGCGTGGCAAGCTATGGCCGCAGTTGGCCGCGCAGTTGGCTATGCTTGCGTGTGCCGTGGGTGTGGCGCTGGTGAGCTCTCCGGCGTTCGCTGCCGCCCAGACGCCGCTGGTGGTCGGCGTGCTCTTCTTTGTGTACGGGATGGCTCAGGCCGTTGCCTACACTGGCGCGCTCTACTATGGCCTTTCGAGCCGCAAGGGCAAGGGGACCAACACCGGCATTCACGAAGCGCTCGTGTCCTCGGGATGCGTCTCCGGCTGCCTGATCGGGGGGATCGTGGCGGAGAAGATCAGCGTGTTCGCGCCATTTGTCGTGCTGGCCGGTCTTTCGGGAGCCGCTATGATAGCTACGGCTGTGATCTGGGCGCGGAGACCGGCGGCCTCGACGGCTTCCTAGGCATCTCCTGCGGCTTGAGCGCGTGCCAGACCAGCGGTAGGCTTGTGACCAGCACGAGGCCGACGATCGCGGTCGATACCTTCTCCTGCTTGGAGAGCTTGAACTGCCCCCAGTTCGCCGCGACCACCGCGACCGCGAGCACAACCAGCGCCGGAAGGAACGGTACGAACCCGAGCATCACGCAGAGCATGGCCGCCGTCATCAGCACTACGATGAACTTGTAGTTCCGGCGCGCATCCAGCCCGAGGCGGTGCACCGCCGCGAACACCAGTGCGATAAACAGCGGGTCGCCGGGTCCCATCGTCACTGTCGGCACAAACGCTCCCGCGCCTGCCTGGGGAATGGGTGCGCTTACGGCCTTCACAACCTCGGGAGCGTGCTGCATCGCGCTCGAAACCGGCCCCACGGTTACCGTCCACAGGTCTACAGTGGCCGCGAACATCACGACCGGCAGCAGGAGGTTCTTGTCCTTGATCCTCAGCGAGATCAGGCTTCCGATGCTTGCCGCGGTCAGAAGAATCAGGGCGAATAGGAGCATTCCGAGCAAGGTCCCGGCGTGCCCGGCGACTATGAACCCGATCTCGCGCACGGTCGGCAGGCGGTGAAGCTTGCCGACGGCATCGATACGCCATACCATCACGCCCACGATCAGCGCCAGCCCCGCCGCGCATCCCGCAAGCCACAGCAGGCCCGCCCGCAGCCCCGTCTGCAGCTTGGCGAAGTAGTATACTATCGACATCTGCGTCACCATGAACGCGACCGTCGGGATCGAGATCAGGATTATGCCAACGATTGGCAGGATCGTCGCCATCGGCTGGTGGGCGTGGTGGACGGCGTAGTCGAGATGCCCCAGCAGGGCCGGCACGAATCTCGCCTTCGGCACACCTATCCACAGCACGAAATACACAAGCAGACTGCCTATGAGGTACCAGACCGGGGACTTACGCGACAACGGACTCTCCTTGTTCTTTGACAAGCCATTATAGCACGCGGTACAATTGAGAGTACTGAAGGGACTGGAGATGCAATAATGAGCCAGATTAAGGTAGTCATAGCTGACGATGAGTCGATTATACGGCTCGATCTCAAAACTCTGCTCGAGGAGATGGGCCATATCGTTATCGGCGAGGCCGCGGACGGCCAGCGCGCGCTGGAACTCGTGCGCTCCCTCAAGCCGGACGTGGTTATCATGGACATCAAGATGCCTGTGATGGACGGCCTCGACGCGGCCAAGGTCATCGCGGAAGAGAAGATCGCGCCGGTGGTGCTGCTCACCGCGTATTCTCAGAAGGATCTCGTCGAGCGCGCGAAAGAGGCGGGGGTGTTCGCGTATCTCGTCAAACCGTTCCAGGAGTCCGACCTGATGCCGGCGATTGAGATCGCCATCTCGCGCTATCTCGAACAGCAGGACCTCGAAGGCCAGCTCGGCGACCTCGAAGAGAAACTCGAGACCCGCAAGCTCGTCGATCGTGCCAAGGGTATTCTGATGGACAAGTATCAGATGAGTGAATCCGAGGCGTTTCGCCGGATACAGCAGCAGTCGATGAACCAGCGCCGCACCATGAAAGAGATCGCAGAAGCGCTTATCATCGCTCACGACATTTGATGTCACCCAGCATCCACACCAGACAGGCCGACTACGATCCGGCCGGCCGGATCGCTGAGCTCGAACGACTCCTGGCCGAGAAGAACCTCGAAGCCGATGCGCTGCGCGAGGTCGGGCAGGCCATAGGTTCGATGCCCAATATCGACGAGATGTTGGCGCGCGTGGCCGAGATTGTGGCCAAGGTCACCGGCACCGACCGGTGCCTCATCTACCTGCTCGACGAGGCCGGCAAGGAACTCGTCTTGCGCGGCGCCAGCGGCGATACGCGCGACGCGGTCGGCAAGGTCCGGCTCAAGGTCGGCGAGGGAATTACGGGCTGGGTCGCGCAGCAGCGCACGCCCGCCGTCATCAGCCGCGAGGCCTGGCTCGATACGCGCTTCAAGGCCGTGCCGGCGCTGGTCGGCGACCACTACCAGTCGATGCTCTCGGTGCCGCTGCGTGGTCGAAATGAGATGGCCGGGGTTATCTCCGTCCGCACCGACCCTCCGCACGAGTATACCGACCTGCAGATCAGCCTGCTGGACAGCATCGCGCTGCAGGTCGGCGGCGCGCTGGAGAACTACAACCAGCTCCGCCGTATGGAGCAGCGGGCGTCTCAGCTCAGCACCCTTTCCGAGATCAGCAAGACGATCACCTCGGACCTGTACCTCGAGGAGATTCTGCAGCTCGTCGTCGCGATGACCGCGGAGTCGATGAACTTCAAGATCTGCTCGATTATGCTCCTCGACGAGCAGAAGGACGAGCTTGTCATCAAGGCCACGCAGTCCCAGAGCCGCGCTTACGTGAAGAAGCCCAACCTCAAGCTTTCCGAAAGCGTCGCAGGGCGCGCCGTGACGGAGCGCAAGCCCATCACGATAACCGACGTACGCAAGACTCCCGGCTATCAGTACCCCGACATCGCCAAGGCCGAGGGGCTCTGCTCGTTGGTTGCGCTGCCGCTGGTAGTCAAGAAAGAGATCATCGGGGTTCTCAACTGCTATACCGCGACGCCTCGCAGCTTCAGTGACGAGGACATCAACCTCCTGACCGCGCTGGCGAACCAGGCCGCGCTGTCGATCCAGAACGCGAAGCTGATGGTGCAGGCGGCGGTGCTGCAGGAGATGCACCACAGGGTCAAGAACAGCCTGCAGACGATAGCGTCGCTGCTGCGGCTGCAGCTTCGGGTGGGCAAGTTCGACTCGCCCCGCGAGGCCCTCAACCAGTCCATCAACCGCATACAGAGCATCGCGGCGGTGCATGAGATGCTCTCAAGCGAGAACCTCGACGACGTGCACGTGCGCAAGCTTGCCGAGAACATCCTCTCAGCCACTGCGCGGGGACTGCTGCCGGACGCGAGGCGGGTTCACACCGAGGTCCGCGGCGAGGATTTCATGCTGCCCAGCAGCCAGGCGACGTATGTGGCGCTGATTCTCAACGAGCTGATTCAGAACGCGGTCGAGCACGGCCTGAGGGGCAAGGTTGGCACGGAGCTGATCGTGAACGTGAGCCGCGACGAGGACTCCGTCATCATCGACGTCGCCAACGACGGCACGCCTCTGCCTGCCGATTTCGACCTGCGCGGGAACCGCAACCTCGGGCTCAAGATCGTCGAGAGCCTGGTTCGCGACAACCTCATGGGCGACTTCTCTATCTCCTCCGACGGCAGCCACACCCACTCGGCGGTACGGTTTCCCAGGTAGCGAACAGGGGATCGCGCTCCGGCAATCTGCGATCTGCGATTCCAGCGATCCGCAATTCCTTGACTCCTGTGGGTATGAACGTGTATTATCAGTGTTCTTGCATTAAGGGAGGCGACATGGCACAGGCAGCTAACGGCGACAAGGTCAAGGTTCACTACACGGGCACGCTCGACGACGGGACGGAGTTCGACAGCTCTCGCGGCCGCGATCCGCTGGAGTTCACGCTCGGCGCGGGTCAGATGATCCCCGGTTTCGAAGCCGGCGTACACGGGATGAGCGTCGGGGAGTCCAAGAAGATCAAGATCCCCTCTGACCAGGCCTACGGCCCGCACCACGACGAGATGATGGTCACCGTCGACCGCAGCGAGTTCCCGGGCGATGTCACCCCGGAGGTGGGCGACCAGTTCCAGATGCGCCACGAGACCGGGCAGGTGATGGTCGTCACCGTGACCGACGTCACCGACGCCAACGTCACCCTCGACGCCAACCACCCGCTTGCGGGCGAGGACCTGAACTTCGATATCGAGCTGGTGGAGATAGCATAGGGATTGCAGCAGACCTGAGCACCCTGGGTGCATGGCCGCGCGGTGGTTCACTGCTATTAGGCGACAGATGAGCGGATTGGTTCCGTAACAGGGTGTGGTGTTTCGGCGAAAGGGCGTTCGTGGATAGTGAACGACGGAGAGCGGAGGGCGGAGAGCAGGGAATGGAGCCGGGACGGGTTTTCCACCGCGTTTCGCCTCTCGCGACATCCTAAGGATGTCGCGAGAGGCGTCGCCAAGCTTGAGAGCCAGACCCCGAATCCGTCTGCCTCGCGCTCGGAAATCGCCGTCTGGAGACGGCTCCCACCACCGAAAACGACCTTATCCCCCGGCTGCTCACCGG
>Ga0078972_1002636_pt1 | contig 58196 bp, 54 predicted proteins | sample YelNatPaOPGAMG01_FD_67568 | JGI IMG/M metagenome (GOLD analysis project Ga0078972, IMG submission 67568) | Hot spring thermophilic microbial communities from Obsidian Pool, Yellowstone National Park, USA - OP-RAMG-01 (SPADES assembly) (version 2) | ecosystem: Environmental > Aquatic > Thermal...
TGTCTCACACCTTTTCCCCTTTACTGCACACAGGGCTAAATATCTGTAAGCTGTTGAATCCTCCCTTTTATCAAGAACCTCCTTCATCTTCTCAAAACACTTATCGTATTCCCCCCTGTTATAATAGGATATGCCTATTTCTAATTCCTGTGAAAAGGCGCTGGAAACAAAAAAGAAAAATAAAGATGTAAAAATAAACTTTTTCATATTTTCAATTTTAACTCGTAAAAATATAAATTCAAGCAAAATTTCTAATGACTCTTAATTTCGCCATTTTGTGGGAAAGATGCGGTTTGATAGAATTAGAAATTAGCGAAGGGAATTATTCTACAATTCGTATGAGAAATATATTTTTATCCCTTTTTCCTCCGCATATCTCCTTACATCTGGAGATGTTATGTAGGTAACAAGCAAACATATCTGCTCTTCTGAAACATACCTTTTTATCTCCTCCACCTTATCCATAAAATCGTCCACATCCCTCTTTTTGAGCTGGGATTTTGCCTCCCCTATAATCACATATTTCTTTCCATTCCTCTCTCCCTCTCCCCATATATTGAGCTCAATGTATTTATGAGGAGCAACCTCAAGAAAATCCCTTCTCAATCTCCCAATCACTTCAATATCCATATCCCTTTTCAGAAGTGAGGGAAGGGATTTTATTGCCTCATCCTCAAGCCTGTATCCCACAGTATGGGACAGCCCTCCAACCTCCTCCTTCAAAGAAATAAGACTTTTAGTAAGTCTTCTTATCTCATCTTCTGTGTTCTTCTGCGCCTCTATAAGCTCCTGCATGGTAATCTCCAGCTTCGTAAGTCTCTCCTCGCTCTTCTTCTGCGCCTCTATAAGCTCCTGCACCGTAATCTCCAGCTTCTCAAGCCTCTCCTCCGCCCTCGAAATCCTCTCCTCAGACCTCTTCTGAGCCTCTATAAGCTCCTGCACAGTAATCTCCAGTTTCTCAAGCCTCGCCTCCACCTTTGAAATCCTCTCCTCAGACCTCTTCTGAGCCTCTATAAGCTCCTGCATGGTAATCTCAATTTTTGAAATCCTATCCTCGGATTTTTTCTGAGCCTCCGTAAGCTCCTTTATACTCTGTGTAGTTTGCCTCTGTGCCTCTGCAAGCTCCCTCACTATTTCCTTCAGTTCATTAAACTCCTTCGCCTTTACAACCTCATTCATAATGTCCAGCAACCTGAGAAGAACCTCAGCCTGCTTCCTCTCAAAGGCTTTTATTATATCCTCCTTCTTTATTTTTCCTCTTGCTTTCATGATTTTATTTTAACAACCTTCTATGTGGAAATCAACCCCGGTCTTATATTTATGTTCTCTATGCGAATTTTCTTCTCTTAACAATTTTGTAAAGGGATGGAACGAATATGAGGGTTATCATTGTTGAGACGAAGAGACCGCTTATAACTGCTATCCCAAGGGGTCTCCATCCCTCTGCGCCTTCCTTTCTCATAAGGACAAGGGGAACCATACCCAGCATTGTTGTAAAGGCTGTCATGAGAACCGGTCTCAATCTCCTCTTTGCTCCTGTTCTTATTGCCTCTTCAAGCTTCATCCCCCTTCTCAAAAGTATGTTCATGTAATCAACAAGAACTATTGAGTTTTTGACAACTATTCCAACAAGGACAACTGCTCCAACTATGGAAACAATGTTCAGGGTGTTTCTGGTAATTAAAAGGCCAAGAAGAACCCCTGTTATGGCAAATGGAACCGCAAACATTATGATGAAAGGGTCCACAAGGGATTCAAACTGTGAGGCGAGGATTGCATAAACGAGAAATACAGCGAGGACGAAGGCGAGACCGAGGGCACTAAAAGCCTCTCTCTGCTCTTTAACCTGACCTCCAAAGGAGATATCAACTCCCTCAGGGAGGGTCATTGATGAAAGCCTCTTCTTTATATCATTGACAACATCACCGAGCGGTCTTTTATATACATCTGCCTCAACCCTTATCATCCTTGACTGGGATTTTCTAAGTATCTCAAGGGGACCCTTCCTTTCCGTTATGTCTGCAAGGTTGAAAAGCCTCGTTGACCTTCCTCCATACGGGGAGATCAAAGGAAAGTTTCTCAAATCGTCAATCTCATCCCTGTATTCTTTTGATAGCCTCACAACAATATCATAATCATCACCTTTTTCCCTGTATTTTGATGCTGAAATTCCCTCAAATCCAGCCCGCAGTTCCATGGCTAAGAACCCGAATGGAAGACCAAAACTCATCGCCCTTGCTCTTGAAAGGGAAACCCATTTCTCGGGCTTCGCCTCCTCGTATGTCATACTTACTGCCTGCGTTCCGGGTATCTCTTTAACCATTCCATATACCTGATACGCAACATTCTTCAGTGCTTCAAGGTCATCCCCGTATATCTCTAAAGCAACAGGTTTTATCCCACCAAACATTGTTGAAGCCATTGGGTCCTGCATGGAAAACTCAATTTTTACAGGTCCTGGGACATTTTCCTTAACCTTCTTTTCAAGGAAGTATGAAATCTCCTTTGCGCTCCTTTTTCTCTTTTCCTTCTCAATTAACCTCACCATCATCATGCCTGTATATGTATCCTCCCTTGTTCCCATGATTGTCCCCCATCCTGTCTCAGTTGGTCCTGCACGAGTTATAAAACTTTTTAGTTCAGGAACCTCTTTCTTAGCAATCTCCTCTATCTCCCTGTTTACCCTATCAGTTAACTCAACCCTTGTTCCTACAGGAAGTTCAAGAATCCCTCTGAACTGCCCCTGGTCTTCCTCTGGAAAAAATTCGGTCCCTATGAACTTTATAGAAAAAAGGCTGAAGGCAAAAACTGCTATTCCAGTGGAAATGACCGTTACGGGTTTTCTTATAGCAAAGGATACAATTCTCTCATAAAAACCTTCAAAGGCATTATACCATTTTTCTGAAAGGAGATAGGCTTTATCAAAAATCGGAATACCTCCCTTTATCTTCAAAAGCCTTGATGCGAGCATTGGTGCTAATGTGAGGGAAACAAGGAGGGATGTTAAGATGGTAACGCACACAATCAGTCCCAATTCCTTGAAAAGGATTCCGGTTATTCCCTTTATAAAAATTATTGGAAGAAAGACCATAACAATCGTAAATGTGGATGCGGTAACAGCAAGACCAACCTCGGATGCCCCTGTAACAGCGCTTTCCTCTGGAGAAAGCCCTGAGGAATGATGACGTGATATGTTCTCATAAATCACTATCGCATCGTCAACGACCATCCCTATTCCTATTGCGAGGGAAAACAGTGAAAACATATTTATTGATGAACCGGTAATGAAAAGGAAGATGAATGCAACTATAAGGGAAAAGGGGATTGAAAGCCCGATTATAAAGCTTCCCTTTATTTCCCTTAAGAAAAGAAAAACAACAAGAATAACAAGTAAGCCACCAATAACCACAGCATCCCTCAGATTTTCAATTGCCCTTCTAATGAAATCAGAGGCGTCAACCACAAGTTCAAAATGGACATCCGATGGGAGTCTTTTTTGAAGTTCCTCTATAGCCTTTCTAACCCTATCTGCAACCTCAACTGTGTTTGCACCAGATTGTTTCTGAATCATCATCATAAGCCCTTGCTTTCCGTTAACCCTCACTATTGTTTCCTTTTCTTTAAATGAATCCTCAACAGTGGCTATCTCCCTAAGCCGCACAGGAACAGGATTCTGAAATGAAAGGGCAGAAAGGGGCTCCTTAAACTTGAATCCAACAATCACATCCTCAATCTCACTAATGCTCCTGAATTCACCAGGTGTCCTTACAGTGTAATCCATCATGCCGAACTTTATATGCCCTGTGGGAATTGTGAGGTTTTCAGCCTTTATCGCATTTATTATCTGATTCATGGAGATTCCAAGGGATTCCATCTTCTCCTTATTCACATTCACATGGATTTCCCTTTCAGGACCTCCTACCAGCATAACAAGGGCAACGCCCTCAAGTCTCTTCAAAGGATTTATAACCTTATCCTCAAGAAGTTTTCTCAGTTTTGGATAGTTTTCATCTGCGGTAACCCCGTAGAAGAGGATGGGCCACATGTCCATATCAAACTTGTATATGGCTGGAGGCTCAATATCCTCTGGAAGCCACCTCTTAGCCATGTCAAGCCTTGAACGAACATCGTTTGCCGCTTCACCCATTTCTGTTCCCCAGTTGAACCTCAAGCTCACAACAGATATGTTTTCAACTGAACGAGACTCTATCTCCTTCAGGTTTGGAACCGTTGCCACATAGTCTTCAATTACCTCGGTGACAAGTGTCTCAACATCTTCCGGTGAGGCACCTGGATAGATTGTAACAATAGCCATCGCGGGAAGGGAAACCTTTGGCATGAGGTCTATTGGAAGGAACTTGAGAGATAAAAGACCGAGCGCAAGAATTCCAAGAAAAAGCATTGTTACGGAAACAGGTCTTCGGACACTTATTTCAGGCAACTTCATAGCTTTTCCTCCATTCTTATATTCAATTTCGCTCCCTCCCTCAGAACATCTTTTCCCATAACGATGACCTCATCTTCCTCTGTCAGTCCCTTTTTTATCTCAGCATACAATCCATCCGTAATTCCCCTCTCAATAAATCTCCTTTTAGCAATCCCGTTATCAGCTACCCATACATACTCCTCCATCTTTTCGTTCTTCATTATAATGTCAGAAGGAATTGAAAGAACCCCCTTTTTTTCCTCAATTATAAGTGTGAGCTCTCCATACATTCCGGGTCTCAATATATAAGAAGGATTATCAAACAGTGCCTCAATCTGTGCTGAACGGGTTGATGGATTTACCACCGCATTCATCCTCCAGACCCTGCCCTCAAAGGTCTTTTCAGATGATGATATTCTTAGAAGCGCCTTTGTCCCTATTTTGATAGAAGGAAGTATCCTTTCAGGGGTTTCACAAACTGCCCTTATCTTTTCTATTGATACAACCTTTGCAATAGGTGTGCCCATGGACCTTGACATTGTTGGCGGACTTACCTGCTCTCCTTCTTCAACATATATCGTTCCGATTATTCCGGAGATTGGTGCCTCAACATTAAATGGTCTATACTCAACCCCTGTTATATCCTGGTCCACCACAGCAATTACATCCCCTTTTGATACCCTCTTCCACTCGCTAACATTTATCTTTATCACCTTCCCCTGAACCTTTGGATAAACATCAGCCTCGGTCCAGCCCTTCAGGGTGCAGAAAACCATCTCCTTCACTGATAGGTCTCTCTTTAAAGGCCTTGTAACAGTAACAGGAAAGGTCTCTACCTTCATGGATTTTTCCGTTTTCTGACAGGAAAAGTTAGTTAAAAGAAGTAGAAGAAAAACTGCTCTCTTCATATCTTACCTCCTTTTACAAGATTTTCTGTCATGCCAAGAGCCCTGTAAAGGGATATCCTGGCAACTATATAATCATAAAGGGATTTTATGTAATTCATCCTCGCACTTTTAAATGCGAGTTGCGCATCCATAACCTCAACATTTGTCATCAAACCAGCCTTATACCTTTCCTCTGCAATCTCAAGCCCCCTCTTGGCGGTATTCAGGGTCTCCTTACCCGCATTCACCTTCTCAATGGCTGAGAGGAGGTCCATGTATGCCTTCTTCACCTCAAGTTTCACAAATTCCTCAACCTCCTTCCTCGTAAAGTAGAGGCTCTCTTTTTGTGCCCTCATAGCCTTATAGGTGTTATATGTCAACCCTCCATCAAATATGCTCCATTGAAAGCCTAATAAAAGAGAACCACTCCTCAACCACTTCCCTGTCGGGTCGTTTGTTTCAACCTGATAACTTCCAGTGAGTGCAAATGCTGGTAGAAATCCCCCCCTTACAGATTTTGCTCCGTTATCAATAGCCTTTTCATAATGCTTTAGAGCCTGAAGTTCGGGTCTTTTTGAAAGGGCATTTTCTATAAACCATTCAAGGCTCTCCTCAGGCGGAGAAACCACCAGGTCTTCAATCCCCCCTTTTGGAAAAAGGTTGCTGTTGATATCCACCCCGATTACCTTTCTGAAATAGATAAGGGCAACACCATAGGCATTTTCCGCATCAATTGCCTGAGTTTTTGTATTTGCAACCTCAACCCTTGCTCTCAAAACCTCAAAGTCAATAGCCTCACCAGCCCTGAATTTAGCCTCAACAACCTTAAGGTGCTCTTCAGCGGTTTTGAGGGCATCCTTTGTTAGAGAAAGGAGTTCCCTTGCAACGAGGACTCCGTAGTATGCCTTTATAGTCTCCTTTATTATGTCCTCCCTCTTACCCCTGAATTCTTCCTTCTTTCCTGATAAACTCTCTGCTTGAGCCATGAAACCATAAAAAATTCTCCCCCATGTAAAAACGGGCTGTGTTCCCTGAAGTTGAACCGCATAATCGTATGTAAAATCAAATTTCATCTCTTTCCCTATAAATGGCTGGAACTCTTTCGGAGGCTCAATTGCTCTCAATTCCTCTGCTATAATCCTTGAACCAGCAAGGTTAACCTTTGGAAGAAATCCTGAAAAGGCACCCCACTTTTTGCTCTCCTCACTGTCCACCTCCTTTCCCGCTGCCTTAAGGGAAAAGTTGTTCTCTATCGCAATGGATATGCTCTCCTCAAGGCTTATCTCTTTCACTTCTTCAGCAAAAGAGTTCAGGGCAAGCAGAAGGAACAAAATTATAACCTTCTTCATTTCTCCTCCTTCTTTATTCCTTTATTCAAAACCCTCATAATCACCTCCGTAAGTTTTTCGGGATTAATCTCCTTATTCATCCTTATATGAAACACAATCAATTGATGAACCATCCCGAGATATATGAGGGTAAGAATAAGTGCCTCTTCATCATCCCTCGCCCCTGAAAATTTTTTTACAATTTCTTTCACTGCCTGAAGGTGTTTCATAAAGGTTAAAAAGACCCTTTCCTTCCACCTCTCCCTCCTTTCCCTCCTAAACCCTATTGTCTCATTCATGAAAAGTCTGAAGAACTCTCCGTATCTTATTCCCGCATTGAAATAGGCTAATGTCATTCCCCTTAAACTCTCAAGGGGTTCTTTAAAACTTGAAGCTGCCCTCTCAACCTCATGGAAAACCTCCTGAACCTTTGCCTCAAAGAGGGAGATGTAGAGCTCCTCCTTGTTCTGGAATATATTGTAGAGGCTTCCAACGCTCATCCCGCAGAACTTCGCTATATCCGACATCTTTGTCGCATGATAGCCCTTCTCCGAAAAGACGCCGAGGGCTACCTTCAAAATCTCATTCCTTCTGAACTCCTCTTCTTTCTCCTTTATTGAACGAATCTTCATTTTCATGAATTATTATTCAAAATTCAGAATCATTGTTCAAGCTTTTTTCAAAACTTTCGCCCTTATAAAAAGTTAAAAAACATTAGTTTAAGCGGGGTACAGATGAGCATTAATGAAAAAAAATGTTGATTTGGTCGGGAGGGGATGGTATTTTAAATTATGCGCCCTGTTCTTTTTGTGATTGGAGGGAAAGGAATTCATACATACGGGGTAGCTCTCCTCATTTCTTTTATTACCCTCCTCATCCTCTCAGCAATAAGTGCAAAGGAAGAGGGTTTTGAACCTTCTATTGTCGTTGATGCATTTTTATGGGCATTTATTGGCGCACTTATTGGTGGAAGATTATGGTTTGTTTTTGAAAATTTTAATACCTTCTTCTCTAAACCCGTTGAAATCTTGAAATGGTGGCGGGGTGGCTTTTCTTCATTAGGAGGCATTTTTGGTATGTTAGCAGTCTTCTTCATATACCTCAAAAAGAGGAATAAATCATTTATTTCATTTCTTGACCTCATTTCACCATACCTTGCCCTCGGCTTTACTCTCCAGAAGTTTTTTGGTTGCTTTATGGCAGGGTGTTGCTATGGGAAACCGACAGGGCTTCCATGGGGAGTGAGGTTCACCCATCCGTTATCCCTTGTCCCTGTTAAATACCTATCAGTTCCCCTCCATCCTGTTCAAATATATGATGGGTTGTGGAGTTTTTTAATCTTCATATATCTCATTCTATCCCGAAGCTATTACAGAAGATTAAAGGGGGCTCGGTGTGCCCTGTTCTTCATGCTCTTTTCCCTTGGTCGCTTCCTCACGGGTTTTTTCCGCGGAGACCAGAAGGTTATTTTTGGAAGACTTACACAATCTCAGATTGAGTTTCTTCTCCTCTTTCTTATATCAACCACGATTTATTATATCCTCAAAAAATTCTTACCTTGAACGCACTCTCACCCTGTGATAGATGATAAAGATGGTTACCGACAGGAACATTATGATGAATGAGGGGTCAAAATATGTTCCATCTTTGAGCATTGAACAGTTGCTTCTACGATTACAGGATGATGTAGACTGATTTCTTTTACAGGTAAATGCCTGCCCCTGAGAAGGTGGAACAGGGGCAAGAATGGAAAAAAGGCTTAACCTACCAACCTTAACCTCTACCTGATTTGTATCAGTAAGAACTGTTGATGGGATTTCCTCCCAATTTGTCCCTGAAATATAACGATATACCTTCAATGATGTCTCCGATATGCTCGTCCCATCAACCTTTCCATCCTGATTGCTATCAGGATACCCTATCCTTAATGTCGCAAGCTGACCATTTATAAATGTTGTGAGACCCGATGAGAAAGACACAGAACGAAACTCACCTATGCTCCTGTATCTCGTCTTATCCACCTTTGCCTCATGCTCGGATGGATTCTCTATTGTGTATATTATCGTATCATTCGCAGGAAGCCCGGAGCCTGAAAGAAATAACTCATCATATAAATCCTTCTCTGGATGCCCCACAAGAAGACGGTTTTCCTCGTCTTTCCAGAACACCTTCCTCACCTCCTGCTCACCCTCTGCATTTAGATACTGCAGCTCATCCTGTGGACCCACCTGGTCAACAAAGAAATCACCCCTCAAAACCCATTCATCAACCCTCCCACTCTTGTGATAGGCTATAGCCCTTACCTCGTATGTAGTCCAGTCAGTTAACTGCGTAAGGTCAATGTGGACAAAGTATGGGTATGTGTAATCAGGGTTTGGATGGGAAGGCGATGCGGATGGAATGTCCTGCCACGGAATATCCCATATTCCACCATCTGGAGGGGCATAAGTATTCTCATAGGGACGATACTGGAATAAAACCTTCTCAAACTCATCAGGTGAGCCACATAAATAATCTGCAAAAACCGTGAAGCGATTGCCTGATAAATACCATGTTGGGCTATCATTGAGATGCTCTGGATATGTAACCCATACCCTCGCCTGCCCGGGACATTCACAGTATGTGATTGGTCTTGCTCCAGGTGCTGGTGGAATGGTAACCTTGAAAATACCCTCAGGGGTTGTCATGAATAGATTCCTCGGTGATGTATTCGTAAGCTGAAGCGCTCCTATATGACTATAAATATATTCGCTTCCAAGCGGAATTATATCCCATGTAGAACCTCCATCATACGAAACAAAAACGATATCATCATTCCGGCTCGCAGCATAAATTATATTCGTATTATCAGGGTCTATGGCAAGGGAAGAAATCTCATGATATCGCTGATAATTAAGACCAGGTAGCCTTGACCAGCTTGCCCCACCATTCGTTGACTTGAATACACCCCAGCAATCAGGTCCCCGTGCCATATAACCAACCTGTGAAATCGCTGCATAGATGACATCTGGATTTGATGGGTCAATCAAAAGGTCATCCACTGTGCATGGTAGCCCATCCGGGGCTAAAGGAAGCCCATTTATGATTTTAAAAAATGTGTTACCCCCATCAACACTCTTCCATGTTCCAATATCAAGACCATCAGGAGGAGTTTCAGTATGGGCAAATGTGAAATATACTATATCAGGATTGGATGGGTTTATCTCTATGTCCGCAAGGTCCGAAGCATCAGCATTAAAAACCATAGTCCAGCTTTCCCCGTAGTCAACGGATTTATATAATGTCCCATCAGCGCCGGAAAACATAATGGATGGGTTTGATGGTGCAAATTTTATAGCCCATGGCGTAAAACCATCTGAGCCACCCAATCTTTCTTTATAAACCCATGTATTCCCGCCATCTGTTGACTTGTAAAGTGTCCGTGGTGGCATCTCATCTATTCCTGCGAACACCACATTAGGGTCAAGAGGGCTAATTGCAATAGAAAGAATGCTTGGTGGAAAATCCAAGGTCTTCACTACCTCCCATGTCCTTCCACCATCAATGGATTTCCACATTCCCTGGTCAGCACCACCAGCTGCATATATAATATCTTGATTGGATGGTGCTACCTTAAGTGAATTAGTGAAACCAACCCCCATTACCCTTATCCCCTTATCTATAATCCTCCATGTATTCCCACCATCTGTTGATTTATAAAGGTGTCCATCTGAAAATGCATAGATATTCCCTGAATTATCAACATCTACAAACTCAACTATCTCATAATCTGATATAGCAGGGGGCAGCTTCTCCCATGTATTCCCACCGTCCGTTGATTTTATAATCCAGCACCTGTCTGTCCCAACATACAGGACATCGGGGTTGTTTTCGTCAATGGTAATATAAAGAGGGTATGCTTTGCAACCCCAAAAAGCATACTCACTGCTTGTTATATTTAGTGGAAACCAGCTCGCACCTCCATCCGTAGATTTGTAAACATCATGAATTGATGCTGCATAAACAATGTTTGAATTGGATGGATTCACTGCAATACTCAGTATAGCGCGAGTGTAACCCGGGTCCGGGTTTAAAAGAACCCATGTCTCTCCACCATCTGTTGATTTATAAAGGGGATAAGAGGTTGTTCCACCGAGATATAAGACATCAGGATTATTAGGGTCCATAACTATAGGACCTACACTCAGCTCATATAATCCATTATTCTTTGCCTGCCATGTCGCCCCTCCATCCGTAGATTTATAAACTCCCTGATACTGGGAACCATTTTTAACAGCAATATACACAATCTGTGGATTTAATGGATTTATGGCAATGGATGTTATTCTGCTCTTTGACTCCTCTCCAGGAAATACCTTTGACCATGTCAAACCACCATCCATTGACTTATAGAGCCCCTTGAAAGCAGTCCCCGCATACACAACATCTGGATTAACAGGGTCTATTGCAACAGCCCATATACGACTAAACCTTGGCATACCATTGCTTCCATAAGTATTGCTCTCATACCATGTCAATCCACCATCCGTTGATTTATAGAGAGCACTATCAGCCCCTAAAAAAAGTATATCTGGATTGATTGGGTGGATTGCGAGAGAATGGGCGTACACTGTGTATGCATCAAGCCTGTGAATACATGGATAATCCTTTGGATATGGCTGAGCATACAATTTATCAATAAAAAATAGGAAAAAAGAAATGAATAATCCAATCCTTCCCTTTCCAAACATCTTCATTTTTTCTCACTCCATTAATGACTTTGCAGTTTCAAGAAGAAAAATAAAGATGTTATCAATGTAGTAATATACCTCTCTTGCAACATCCGATGAGATTGTCTTACCCTCCTGAGATGATACGAAGTTTTTCAATGCATTTAATTCATTTACACAGGTATCAATATGGTTTTCTGTAAGGTTCATCTGCCCTGCTTTATAGCTATCAATTGCATTTGTCACGCTTATAATTGCCGAATTGAGCTTTCCTATAACACTTCCCCTATTCTTCAGCCCATAGAATGGATTTTGAGGGTCATTTTCCTCTACAGACCTCTTTGCTCTTATCAACATATCCCTTACCATATTCAGTATATAGAGGACATCCCAATCGGGTGGAGGACCAATGTAAACTTTCACCAACGGAGTATCAAGAGGAGGGTTTATATCAAATACAATGGTTGCCTTATTTGATATCCATGTCCCTCTCGGTGTATCCTTCCTCGGCATAATCCTGAAACTTACAAAATCCGATTCATGGGGCTGGAGGTTTCTATTCAAAAGAGCCCATCTTATAGTCCTCGTGCTCGGGTCATAAACCCCTCCATCTGATATGTCCCTTAATGTGTATTCATCAAGGAATGGGTCAAGGGTATCTGTAATGAATATATCCTTTGCGGGTCCTGTCCCTATATTCTCAAAATAGATTCTCATCGTTAAGGTTGTATCAACTGTAACAAATTCCATCGGTGATATCTGCTTCTCATTGGGGTCCAATGACATTAAGGCAGAATAGAGGCTACAGCTCCAGCCACAGATGACGTGCATAGGTGGATAGATTGTAAAGCTTGCTAGGGCAGGCATCTCCTCGTTTGTCCGAGGAATGTATAACCTAGCTATATTATCTATCGTGACAGGAGGTATTAAAGGAGAGATATCAATGGTTACAGTCAATAGGTATTCGGAATAGGGCTCTAAAACAAATCCATCCCTTCCATAACAAATAAGTTCGGTATCAACTTCACACTCCATATTTGGTGGAGGATTGTAAGAGACCAGATTTGTTCCAGGCGGTATTGTTTCTCTAACTTTTATATTATATTCGGGTGTTCCACCATCATTTCCAAAATAAATGTAATATGTAAGGGTTTGTGCTCTCTCATTATATCTTACATTCTTTTGTATATAAGGGATTGAGGATGATGGATGCACGGTTAATGCTCCCTGCCTTGTGGCGCTTCCTCCATCCGGGTTGGTCACAGTAAGGTTATATTCTCCTGTATCCACACGAAATACAGCGATCGTGCAGGTGATGGCTGTTCCATCTTCAGATACATTCACATCATAACATGGGATAATATATCCTGTCTCTTTATGTGTAAAAATCACACTTGCGCCTGAGAAAAAGTTTCTCCCTGTAATAGTAATCGTGTATCTCGCATCGTTGTCAATTTGATTTGGGACAATACTAACAATTCGTGGCGGTGGCAATGGAGCAGGGATGAAAAGGGAAACCCTTTGTGCATATAAGTCAATTCTATTAAGGTCTGGATTTTCTTCTTTTAAAGAGATTGCGCTTGTATCTGTCCATGTAACAATTGCTCCACCTGCACCATCATATATTATATCGCCCAAGCCCTGTCCGCCTGTGATACTGAAGGTAAAATTCGGAATGTCTAATATGCCATTACCCCTTATATGCCCTATAGATACATCTGCTGTTTCAATCAAATCCCCTACGGTAGTTGCGCCTTCTGGATATATATCGTGCCACATTATATATGCACCACCCGCTCCATCCTGTGTAATAGAAGGATGACCATGCACCCCAGAACCTACTTCTATAGGAATTGTATGTGGCTGGGAGGGAGTTGGCCATTGTGGGTCTCCAGTAGTCATGTCTATCTTCTGGGCATATACATAAATCGTCAGAGAATCAGGATAAACAAAATGCCTCATGTCACTCCAAGCAACAATTACATTTGTAGGGTCTACCTTAACAAGGCTTGGTAATCTGCCCCCTCCTATTTCATTCACAATAAATGGTTTCCCATAAAGCTTCCAGGATGGGTCGGAGACATATCTCAGGTTTCCATTATTATCAACAGATTGGATAAAAAGATTTGGCTGGACATTCGCTTCAGCCCACAGGAGAAATATGCCGTCATCATTTGGACCTGAAACCGCTCTTAAGTCAAATCTCTCATTCCCCCGATCGCTCACAATCTCCATACCATAACCAGCTATAGATTCAGGCCATATAGCACTACCATCGACATTAATCCTCTGCCCATATATTGAATACCTTGTTATTCCGGGATTGCTTGTCATTATATTCCCCGTTATATTATTTCCATTATCAAAAAATTGTTTTATTAAATCATGAGGGTTCGCTTTTAAAATCTCCTGTATGCTTTCAAATGGAAATGATGAAGAACTTTCCGCCGACGAGCTTAAACTCAATGCGGTGGTTGATGTTTCATACTTCTCATAGTTCGTCCATGCACATATAAGACCTCCCTCACCGTCTCCCGTAGCTACTATCTCACTCACCCATGTATCTTTAATACCATCTGGAACTATATTATCACGGATAACAATAGGAAGTGTATCTACCAATCCCCCATCAGCGTCTCTTACCCTTTTTGCAAGTAGCCTTACCCCTTTGTATCCACAGCATCCGTATTCTCTGACCTCCCATACAACCCATGTTGCAGGTTCACCTCCTGGTGTAAGCCCCTTTACCAAATCTATTAACACATTGTGCAAGGGTTCATTTGCTCCTTCTATATCTGCTGTCCATACCTCCCCTCCATTTGCTCCATTTATCCTCCTTGCAACAATATGCCCAGTGCTTCTACTTACCCACGCAACAATAGCACCCCCTTCATTATCACTTACTGCCCTCGGATAGAAAAGGTCTTTAGAGAATATGCTTTGCAATGAGGGAAGCCTTGGTTCATTTGAAATAAGTTTCTCCGCTTCGGGTCCTCCCCATATATAATTCCCATTTATATCCATCTTCGCAGCATAAAGGTCAAAATCATTACTATCATCTATTGATAAAGGCACAGGAACATTATAGTAAAAGATGATAAAATTGCCATCAGAGCTCCTTATAATCCTTGATGGAACCTCTACCCCATCCAAGTTTGAAACAAGCCTCCCTGTGGATGGCGTCCAGTTGACTATTATTGCAGCAGATATTACGCCACCAACAATGAGCCTTATAGCCAGGCTTATCACACCTATCCCAACTATTCTTTTGCTACCAATTCTTTTTACCTTAAACCATATCTCCTTCATACCGCACCTCCTTTTTATTTTGTATCAAAATTATACTCCCAATTTTTAACCCCTTCTTGATATTAAAGCAGAGAGAGAGAGAACTATTCACCATCCCTTCCTTCATTATAACATTATTATATCAAAGAAAAAATCAAATGTCAAGCCTGCGCATTTTGTGCTTTCTGAAAAACCCTTCCTTTTTGCCTTACAATCACTCAAATAAAGTGCCTCCCTGAATCTCCTAATCAACAAATCAAAAATCCCTCCAAAAAATCACCAAAATAGCACATTTTTTCACTGCTTTCTGAAAGAAAAAATTGTTGAGCCTCTGGAGATAAAACCTGTGAATAGTATGGATGAAATTCCTGGGTCTTCTTTTTCTATCCACCTAATTTGGGTTTTTCACCGAGCAAGAACTTAAAGGCGGGAACGATTTCAATGATTTTACCATCTATTTTGTGCATACCTTCCTTATCATCAGAAACAATATATCCCCTTTTTACTTTAAATTTTTTCATAAAGGCAAGTATTCCATCAAAAGATATCTTACCATATTTTATCTCAATGGGTATTGGTTCTTTCTCTGGAATAATTATATCAACTTCGTTTTTGTATGGGTCTCGCCAGAAAAATTCTGCTTTCAACTGGTCAACAATTACCCATTCAAATACGCGTGATTTTGACAGATTATCATCTCTAAACAGGAGGTCAACGGAAATTATGCCCGGGTAATACTTTTTTAACTTTCTTTCAACTTTTCTCCTGCTTCTGGCAAAGTTATACAGCTTTTTTAATAAAAAGGAACTTTCAAGATAATTCAAATAATTCGCAAGCGTCTGTCTTGAAATTTTTAGCTCTTTTGACAACTCTGTAATTTCCAATAGATTGCCCGACTCCTCACAAAAAATATTCAATAAGGATTCCAATACCGAAATATCTTTGATTTTAAAAAGGAATGGGATGTCTTTATAGACAACTCTATCAACAATACTTTCCTTTACATATTTTTTTATTACTTCTTTTTCCTTTACCCCGACGAGTTCTGGAAAACCCAGAGTTAAAACAAACTCAGAGAATGCTTTTTTTAATTCCTTTTCATAAATAGAAACGGGCTTATAAGAAATATCTTTAAAACCGAGGAATTCTTTAAATGATAGACGCTCAACTTTAAACTCAAACATCCTCCCTGCAAGTGTTTCTTTTGATTTCTTCTTTATAAATAACGACTCGGAACCCGAGATTATTATTTTAACTTTATCTTTGAATAAATCGTAAATTCGTTTAATTTGCTCCTCCCAGTTATTAACCTTCTGGATTTCATCAAAAAGAAATATGTATTTCCCTTCTCTTAGATTTTTTTCTAATAATTCTTCATATCTGTCCAGCACCTCCTTTATTCTTATGTCCCTGAATTCATCAAATGAAAAGTAAACGATATTCTTTGGGTCAAATCCTCCTTTTATAGAGTCCTCAATAATTTTATACATTATAGTTGTTTTACCTACCCTTCTTAAACCGGTGAATGCTATTATCTGTGGGAGTTTCAAGAAACTTTTTATCTGAGCATAAACCTCCCTTGGTTTGAAATGAGGTTCAAACTTTTCCTTCCACCAGGGATTTGAATGGAGGATTACCTCTTTAATATCTGCCATATTTATTTAACCTAAAATCTATTTTGTGTTAATTACATTTAACCTAAAATTTATCCCTTGTCAAGTTTCTGCTACAGACTCACACGGACATTGTTACCAGGCGGGTGGAAATTTGAGTTAGAAGGTGTAAAACTGAATAAAGAGGCTGCTTTTTTGTTATAGAAAGTGCCTTGAGGTCAATGGGAATAAGGAGTTTCAAGGATTTAATGAAAGAAAAATGAAATCGTTATCCTTCTTTGATTATACTTGATAAAATAATTCCCATTTATCAACATATCCCTTTCGCCAAAAAAGATAAAAAATAAAAATGGGGAGCCCACAATCACAAAGTGGTAATATTCTATATGACAGCACATCGCACCAATTCTTAACGGAAAAAGCGGATTTGCCCATCAAAAAATGATTTTTTCCTAAAAAGTAAAACCTGTTACTTAAAACTGTGGAAAGTTACGGGTTAAAATAATCCATTCAGCCTAAAGCCTGATGCCTTAATAAAGCAACCACCTTTCCCCTTTTATAAGTTTATTTCTGAAAATCATTTCATCTTTGCAATCATTATTATATGCCTTCTGCCCGCATACATTGTTTCTCCTGCTGGAACCCATCCGCACCTTCTGAAAAACCCATCAAGTTCTGGAAGGACAAAGGCTCTGAATACTCTGCCTCCAACTTCCTCAACCTTTTTTACTGCATAACGGACGAGTTTAAATCCTGTAAGGGGTGGTGCGGAAGAAAGAACTGAGAGCCTGCTTCCCCTGAAAATTCCATTTCCCTCGTCTATTATACGAACCGTCCCAACTGCTCTCCCCTCAAACTTTGCAATTATGTGAATCGTTTTTCTGTTGAAGTCATACTCGTCAATGTCGCTTTGAAAAAACAATCCCATACTTTCTACGAAGATTTTTCTTCTTATTTTAAAACATTCCTCCCTCTCCTGGTCGTCAATGACCTCCCTTATCTCAAGCCCCATTATTTCCGCTTTTTTCTGAGAAGCTTCTTCAATTCATCCATAAACTGTTCAACATCCTTAAATTCCTTATAAACGGAAGCAAATCTCACATACGCTACCTTATCAAGGTTATAAAGTTCCTTTATCACCATTTCCCCTATAACTGATGAAGGAACCTCCTTTTCTCCCCTCTGGGCAAGGGCTGTTTCAATCTTTCGGACAATTGCATCTATATCATCAGTTGACACAGGTCTTTTCTCGCAGGCTTTCTGAATCCCCCTGAAAATTTTCTCCCTTGAAAATGCCTCCCTCCTTCCATCCTTTTTTATAACCAGGGGCATTGATAGTTCAAACCTTTCAAATGTAGTGAACCTCTTTGAGCATTTTAGACACTCCCTTCTCCTCCTTATTAAATCTCCCTCCTTTGAAAGCCTTGAATCAATGACCTTTGTTTCAATCTCTCCACAGAACGGGCATTTCATTTGAGAGGTTTATTCCTGCCTATCAGGGTTAAGAACTCCTGCCTGGTTTCTGCCCTTTTCCTGAAAACTCCCAGCATGGCACTTGTTTGAATTACAGAATTCTGCTTCTCAACCCCCCTCATCATCATGCAGAGATGGACTGCCTCGCAGACAACCCCAACCCCTAATGGATTTATATGTTCCATAAGGGTCTGGGCTATCTCTGTTGTCATCCTTTCCTGAATCTGAAGCCTCCTTGAGAAGACCTCAACGAGCCTCGCAATTTTGCTTATCCCTACAACCTTATCCTTTGGTATATAACCGATGTGAACCTTTCCAAAAAATGGAAGGAGGTGATGCTCACAGAGGCTGAAAAAATCAATCTCTTTTACCACAATCATCTCATCGTAGCCTTTTACCTCAAAGGTCTTTCCAAGTATCTCCTTAGGGTCTTCTTTGTAGCCCTTTGTTAGATACTTCAGGGATTTCTCAACCCTTTCGGGGGTTTCCTTTAATCCCTCCCTTTCAGGGTCTTCACCCAATTCCTTTAAGAGTTCTTTTATTAAGGTTTGAATCTTCAATCCGGTCTTGAAAGGACTATTACGCAGGAAACTATTCCAGGACCACCCAGTGTGTGAGCAAGTCCAACCCTCGCATTTTTCACCTGTCTCTTACCACATCTTTCCCTCAACTGGTCGCATATCTCATTCACCATTCTTACCCCCGATGCACCTATCGGATGTCCAAAGGACTTAAGACCGCCACTTATGTTCACTGGAATTTCTCCATCCAGATAAGTCTTTCCGTCCTCAATAAGTTTCCATCCTTCACCCCTTTCACACAAAAACAGGTCTTCGTAGTTTATTATTTCGGTGATTGTGAAACAGTCATGGCATTCCACAACATCTATCTCCTCGGAAGGCTTTTTTATCCCAGCCATCTCGTATGCTCTTTTTGCTGCATACTGCGTTGCCTTAAAACCGAGAAAATCAAAGGTGGGGTCAAACTGGAGCGTGAAATAACCTCCATAGGTAGCAAACCCTATCCCTTTTATCAAAATGTAATCCTTTCCCAGTGCCTTTGCCTTCTCCTCTGTGGTTATTATGCAGGAGGCACCGCCATCGGTTGTTGGGGTGCAATCGTAGAGCCTTAATGGCTCAGCAACAGGGGGAGCATTTTCAGCATCTTCCTCCGTAATTGCCCTCTGAAAGTGAGCCTTTGGATTCAGGGCCCCGTATCCGTGATTCTTAACTGCAACCTTTGAGAGAATTTTTCTTGTGAGGTTGTGTTCGTGAAGATACCTCGTAGCAAGAAGTGCGAACATTCCCGGAGCAGTTCTTCCCTTACAGAAAAGAGGATGCCCCTTCTCTATGTGCTGTGCTACAAGGCTTCCCCTTGAAGGAACATCCCTCATCTTCTCAACCCCTACAGCAAAAACGGTATCAAACTCACCACTTTTTATGGCAAAGTATGCATTCCTTATTGCTTCCATACCTGTTGAGCAATAATTTGCAACCCTCGTTACTGGAATTGGATAAAGTCCGAGTGTCTCAGCTACTGTGCTACCAGCATTTCCCTCATAGCCCCATGCGTATGGCATGTATGTGCCGAGCCATCCTGCCTGAAGTTCCTTTTTATCAATACCCGCATCTTTAATGGCTGTATTGAAACATTCCCATAGCAAATCTTTATAATCCTTATCAAAAAGTTCACCAAACTTCGTTGTCCCTGTCCCTATTATTGCTACCTCTCTCATCATCTTCCCCCTTTTATCTGTTTTATCTTTTCCTTCGCTTCCCTCTCCATGTTTGTTCCCGGAGCGAGCCTTATCACCTCCTCAAAAAACTCTACTGCTCGCTTATAATTTCTTTTGATCAAGTTTATCCTTCCAAGATATAGATTCACCTCAGCAAGATTGAGTTCTGAACCCGGCATTTTTTTCAAAAGTTCACTCGCCTGTTTTAAACTATCTTCAGCCTCATCGTAAGACTTTAACTCAAAGTATGTAAACCCCAAATTTGCATACGCGAGGGCAAAATTAGGGTCAATGGATATAGCCTTTTTGAAATAAAATACAGCCCTCCTCATCTCACCCTTTGCAAAATAGACAAGTCCGAGATTCAGATATGCCTGCTGAGGGGTTTTATAGAGTACATCGCTTAAGACCCTTTCAAACTCCCTGATTGCCTCATCATACCTTCTCATCTGATACAAAACTACTCCGAGGTTGTTCCTTGCCTCTGAATAATCGGGATTTAACTTCAAAGCCTTTTCAAAATAGGCTTCCGCTTCCTTTAGAAGTCCCTTTCCCATGTAAGCAAGACCCATGGCATTGTAAAGTTTGGGGTCATCCTTCCTTATGTTTTCAGCCTTCATAAAATTTTCAATGGCAGAAGAGTAATCGCCAACCTGCAAAAAGGAAAGTCCTGTGTTGTAATATGCATCGTAGAGCTTTCCTTTGTCTTTATTCTCTACAGGTGCACAGAAGAGGAACAAAAAAAGGAGAGGAACTACTTTTTTAACTACTTGCAAGAAGTTTACCGAATACATATTTTAAACTCCCGCTTGTTTTTGATTTCTTTTCTACCTTTGGAAGCCTTCCAAGTCCATACTTGTTTATAATAAGTCTTATTGTATCCCTGTCCTCCTCACTCTCTACCGAAACTTCTTTCTCTACTGAAACCTCTTTTTCCTCCACCTCTACCTCTATTTCTTTTTCCTCTTCCCCTCCTTCCTCTATTATTTCCACCTCTCCCACATCAACCTTATACCCTTTTTCCATTTCATCCATGAACTTTTTGAAATCTTCAAGGTTTTCGTAATAAAAGGGTAATGTTTTGAGTATATTCTTCATCTCCTGAGGAGAGAGGGAAAGGAGGTCAATCTCTTCCATTATGAATCCCATTGATTCAACCATTTGAAGGGCTTCCTCCTTAACTGCCTCAAAATTCTTTATCTCTATGCTTTCAGAAGAGTAGCTGAACATCCTACCTTCATTGCTTATTAAATAGAAATAAACAAATGGTGAAAGTTTTCTTCCCCTTTCTATAAAAATTATATAAGCCCTCGCCTGTTCAGCCCCGGCTCCCATAAAATAAACATTTGACAGGTTTACTGATTTTAGAAGGGCGTAAAGGTTTCCGCTCATCCCCACAAGGTTTTTAAGTTTGCTTTCAACAAAAGGCATTAAAATTATTATATTACATTAAATTAGATTTTCAATAATTTGTAATGCTTATTTAGCAAAGACTAAATGCCTTCCATGAGTGGACGCGAATTTTGATAACAATTCAAATGGGAAAAGTTCAACTTAATTTTTCTATCTCTTTTTTCAGTGGGAACAGGAGAAAAATTCCAGGAAGGGCGAAAAGGGCAGTGATTGGAAAGAAAGCAACCCATCCGACCTTCTCAGCAAGAAATCCAGAGGTAGGTGAAATCATGGTTCTTCCAAGGGACGCTATTGAAGAAAAAAGGGCATACTGTGTCGCACTGTAGTTTTTGTTGCACATTCCCATGAGAAAGGAAACAAATGCGGATGAGCCCATTCCACCGGATAGATTCTCAAAAATCACAGAGATGGCAAAAAGGATGTATGACTTTCCGTATATGGCAAGCAGAGTGAAGGAGAGGTTTGATACAGCCTGAAGTATTCCAAAGAAAAAGAGTGACCTGAAGAGTCCAAGTTTTGATACCAGACCCCCACCCATCATTGCTCCAATTATCAGCGAGATAAGCCCGATTCCTTTGTTTATTGCTCCCACTTCACCTGCACTGAAACCTACTCCTTTTATGAGAAACGCAGTCATTAGAGAAGCTCCGTATGCATCTCCAAGTTTGTAGAGGATTATGAACAGAAGGAACAAAATAGGACTTTTTCTTGAAAAGAAATCCTTAAGAGGAAGTATAATGGCATCCCGAAGGGTTTTAGGAGGTTGAATTTTCCCTTCCGGTTCCTCCGCGAGCAGGGTCCACAGGACAGAAAGGAGCATGAGAAAAGCCATTATGAGGTATGTCCTTTCCCAGCCAATTCTGTCAGCCATAACCATGGCGCCAGCCCCTGATGTGAGCATGGCAATTCTGTATCCTGTAAGGAATATTCCTACGCCAGGTCCTCTCTCTTTCTCGGTCAGAATATCTGTTCTGTATGCATCCACAACTATGTCCTGTGAGGCTGATGAGAAAGAGATGCAGAGGGCAACAATTCCAAGAAAGAGAGGAGTTTTAATGGGAGAGAGAATTGCCACGGATGATATAAAGATGAAAAGAAGTATCTGGGTGAGAAATATCCATCCCCTTCTCCTTCCGAGGAATGGAAGGGTGAACCTGTCCATAGCAGGAGACCATAGAACCTTCAAGGAGTAAGGGAGGGCAACTGCTGAAAAAAGCCCTATGGTTTTTATGTCAATTCCAGATTCTGCCATCCATCCCTGAAGGGTTCCTCCTGTAAGGGCGAGAGGAAGCCCTGATGAAAAGCCTAAAAGTCCAACAATTGTGATTTTCTTAAAACTTATCTCCAATCTATCACTCAAAAGTTTTACTCTTTTATGAAGAATTCAGTAATTTTTGGTTTTCCTTCTATGAGTTCAATTCTTGCAAGGGCGCCGGTCGGAAGTCCGAATTTTTTCTTTATTTCCTCAAGCCCGTTTCCCCTTGTATATATCGCACATATCCCGTTGATTTTTATCCCGCAGTTCATAAGCACTTCCACTGTATTTATAACAGTCCCTCCTGAGGAGAAAATATCATCTATGAGGATAACCCTGTCATTTCTTTTCAGACCGACGCAGAAAAGCTCGGTCCCGCCCTTAAAAGCCTTTTTTTGATGAAAGACAAACTGGTCTGGAATGTTGTAATTCCTCTTACGAACTGCAACCCATCTCAGCCCGTTCCTCATTGCTATAATCGGGGTTATTATGAACCCCTTTGATTCTATGGCGAGGACTGTGTTTGATTTTTTAATCTCCTCTTTCATAAGTTTTTCAATTCCCTCGACACATGCTTTTATAAAAATTGGTTCAGCCCTTGCTTCAAGTGGTAAAATCACATAGGTGTATGGTTTTCCATCGTCTGTATAAAATGTGGTTGTCCTCCCCTTCTCACTGAACCTCTTTATAACCCTCTTAATCTCTTCCCTTTTCATAAATAACCTCAGTAAATCTAAAATTTTTCCCATCAAAAAGTCCCATGTCGCTCATTTTTATTTCGGGAATAACAAGGAGAGCCATGAAGCTCAGTGTGCCAAATGGATTTTTGAGGGTGCATCCCAGCTCCTCCTTCACGAAGGAATTTAATCTATCAACCATCTTTGAAAGCTTTTTCCCGTCCTCATCGGACATCAAGCCTGCAATCTTCAGTGGTATTTTGACCACTTTTTTCCCCTTTACCGCAACAAGCCCTCCTTTCATTTTTGCAATTTCCCTGGCAGCAGAATAGATTGAATTCTCGTCCACTCCCACAACCACTATGTTATGGCTGTCATGGGCTACAGAACTTCCTATAGCTCCATCTTTAAGTCCGAAACCCTTTATAAAGCCATTGGCAATTCTTCCCATCCCATACCTATCAAGAACAGAAATTTTGAGAACATCTTTATCCTGGTCTGCCTTTATTATTCCGTCTTTTACCTTCAGTTTTTCAATAACCTCTTCAGTGATTAAACTTCCGTCTTTTGCAGATATTACCCTTACCGAAACTTCCTCTCCACCATCCTTCAGCACAAAATCTTCCTTTTTGAATTTCTTAACTTTGAATTTGTTTACCGGTTTTACAGGCAGGGTTTTAAAAAGGGCTTTCCCTTTTCTCGCCACAATTTTTCCATCTATGTAAACCTCTTCAGCCTCTATTTTTTCTATGCTTTTTGAAAGGAGGAAGTCCGCACTCATTCCTTCCTTCAACCTTCCTGTGGGAAGGGAATAGTGTTTTGAAGGATTTGATGTGACAGCCCTCAATGCCTTAAAGAAGTTCATGCCAGCGGATATTGCTTTATTTAACAGAAGGTCAAGGTGCCCCTTGAGAAGGTCATCGGGATGTATATCATCCGAAACGAGAAATACCTCAAACCTTTCAGAGACCCTCCACAGGGATTCAAGATTTTTTGCACTTGAGCCTTCCCTCACCATAACTTTTACGCCAAATTCTGCCTTTTCAATTGCTTCTTTCAAATTTACACACTCGTGGTCTGTGCTTATTCCCGCGCCAAAATATTTTTTAACATCTTCACCCATAAGCCCTGGAGCATGTCCGTCAACTGGTTTGCCAAATTTTTTTGCTATTTCAATTTTTTTCATAACCTTTTCGTCCCCGTTTATCACTCCAGGAAAATTCATCATCTCGCCGAGAGCGACAATTTCTTTCATAGAAAGTAGTTTTTCAATCTCTTTCTCTCCGATTTTTGCACCCGCTGTCTCAAATTCCGTAGCGGGAACACATGAAGGGGCTGTCCAGTAGAACTTCATCGGCACACTTTTTGCGTCTTTTATCATAAATTTTATCCCTTCTATGCCAAGGACATTTGCTATCTCATGGGGGTCTGAAACAACCGCAACCGTTCCTCTTGGAACAACAAGCTTTGCAAACCTTGAAGGGATGAGCATTGAACTCTCAATATGTATGTGTGCATCAACAAATCCGGGAAGGATATAAACAGGAGGTGCCTTTTCCAGATTCTTTATCTCCTCAATTTTATCGGTAAAAAGAATTCTTCCTGGAGATATGGTCTCAAGTTCAGGGTCAACTATTAATCCCTCTATACTTTTTACTTTCATTTTTTCTCCTCCGGAAATTTTGCGGAAACAACGGTCATTATACCGCCACGGGGTTTAAACTCTATCTTTACCTCCATTCTCTCCGGATTTATTAAAGATGAAAGGTCTTTCAGAATTCTTGCAGCTGCATGTTCATTTATTATACCTGCATTTCTGAAAGAGAGGAGGTAAAACTTGAGGGATTTTAGTTCAATGAGTTTATCTGAGGGAATGTATGTTATTGTGAGCCTCCCGAAATCAGGGAGTCCTGTCCAGGGGCAGAGGCATGTGAACTCATCGGTTATGTAGGAGACCTCAACTTTTTCATCCATTTCGTAAGGAATTGTTTTTAACACGCTCTTATTTATTTTTCCTTTCATCCTTTATAAACCTCCCTCAAAGCGAAAAATAATTCTTTGGCTGATTGAAACCTTTTTTCGGGTTTTTTCTCAAGACATTTTAATACTATTGCTTCCAGTCTGGGGGGCACATCAGGCACAAATTCCCTTATCGGTGGAGGAGGGGTATGAACATGATGATAACCTATATCACCGCCACTGAAAGGTGGTTCTCCTGTTAGCATCTCATACATTGTAACCCCAAGAGAATATATATCTGTTCTCTGGTCAACTTCTTCTCCGAGGGTTTGCTCCGGTGACATATAATATGGAGTTCCGGAGGTCACCGTATATCCCCTTCTAATTTCCTCAATTACCCTTGCCAGACCAAAATCCACTATCTTTACGACCTTTTTGCTTGTAAGCATTATGTTTCCTGGTTTTATATCCCTGTGTATTATCCTTTTTGAGTGGGCAAAATCCAGTCCTTTGCACACCTGACCAGCTACAAACACAACATATTTGTAATTTAATCTTTCTCCTTTATCAAGCATTTCTTTTATACTCGGTCCATCAATATACTCCATTGATATGAAAAGGGAACCCCTGAAGAATCCAGCCTCGTAAACGGTTACGATATTTGGGTGAATAAGGGATGCACAAGCCTTTGCTTCTTTTATGAAACTTTCAACAGCCTCTTTATTTGACGCCAGTTCCTGTGGAAGAACCTTCAGGGCGACAATTCTGTCAAGAATTTTATCTCTTGCCTTATAAACTATTCCCATACCTCCTCTTCCTATCTCTTCCATTATTTCGTATTTTTCAACTGGCTTTTCTTTTCTTCTTAAGTCTTTTGTTTCAGCAAGGGACTCAAATTCCCTCCTTGAAGATGGAGTGAGTAGTTGTTTCAATTCATAAACCCTTTGTGGGACATCTCGGTAGTTTATATCCACAGCCAGTATTTTTTCAAAAGTGGAAAGCGCAGATTTAATGTTTCCTGTGGCTTGATATGAGATTCCAAGGGCGTAATATGCTCTTATTGTTGAAGGATCACATGGAAGGTTCTTCAAAGATACCTTCAACCTTTCTATAGACTGCGTATAAAGTCCTCTTTCGGCAAATATTATTCCCAGGAGTTCGGATGCTTTTGTATAGTCATCTGAATTTGGTGGAACTTTCTGAAGAAATTTCATCGCATTTTCTAAGTCTCCGGTTTCAAAAGATGCCTTTCCTGCTTTGAAGAAGTCTTCTCCAGAAATGTAGCATTCTATCTCCTTTTTCTTATTGCCTAATTTTTTATAAACTTCAGCGGCTTTTTTAAAATCTCCTCCTTTCTCAAATGCTTCTGCTGCCATCACGAGGTTTCCAGCCCTTTCAAACATGCCTGCAGCTCTTATCGCGTCTCCAACCTTAAGGAGCATCTCGCCCGTCTTTATGTAATTGCCTGCTATTTCATAAAACTCTGCAGCCCTTTTGAAATCACCCAGTTCCTCAGCTATTCTACCTGCATCGTGAAATTTTTTTTCTTCAACAGATATTTCAAGTTCAATCCTTTTGAGCATTTCCCTATCGCCTATCTCCTCAAATATCCTTTTAGAATTTTGAAAATCACGAGATTGAAAAAATAGCTCGCCAGCTCTTTTTTTGTCCCCGGCTAGTTCGTAAGCAGATGCTGACTTTGAGAGAAGACCCGCATAGAGATAAAACCTTCCGGCTTCTGCAAATAAACTCTCTTTTTCGCAAATCTTTCCCATTTCTTCTGCAATCCTTTTGAGGAAGGGATTTGAGGTTCTCAATTCATCGGGAAGGGCGCTCAACTTTTCTTTAAAGAGAATTTTCCCAACATCAAGAGCCTTTTTCCTGTTTCCTTTTTTGAGTTCGTAGTAAAAGACTTTTTCATAGCCACCGTTTTCTTCAATACTTTCAAGAGGGAAAAAGTCAATTCCCGTTTTTTTGGCACATTCCATTGCTTTTCTCATCCTGCCAGCCTTTATATACTCTTCAAAAGCGTTTTTAAAATTTTTCAAATCCTCATAAATCTGACCTGCTGTTTCATTCTCTCCGAGATAAGAACGCGCTTTTGCCTCTTCTTCCTTCAATCCGTGCTTTTCACTTAATTTAAGCATCAGTCCATAGGCTCCTGCATTTTCATACATGGATATTGCATTTTTTATTTCCCCCTTTTTTTCATAAAGAAGCCCTGCTCTCAAAAAATCCTTTTTCCTTTTGTAAAACTTTATCAGCCTGTCAAAGGTTTCTTCTTCTAACTGTTTCTTTTTGAAAACGAGAATTGCTATAAGCACTGCAGAGAGAATAAGCGCAATACCCTTTATAATTTCATAAACGATGTTTTCCATTTATTTCCTGAAAATTAAGTTTAAGATGAGTGTCAGAATGAGGCTTATTATTATTGAAGAGGCGAGGGGAAAGTAGAATGTAAACGAATTTCTTTTTATTATTATATCCCCTGGAAGGTGACCAAAAACGGGGAATTTTGAAAGCACGGTTAGAATCCCTCCTATCAAAAGGAATAAAACCCCGAATGTTATCAAAAGTTTAGAAACCTCCTGCATAATAGAAATTATATTTCAATTTTCTTAAACTTCAAGGCTCAAGTGTAGACATACACGGACATTGTTACCACGGGGATGGTGACACAGGGGGGAGATGAAAAACCCTTCCCTGCAACCCCTCCATCACCCTCCCATTAAAAAGGGGAGGAAAAGTAATAAAGAATTCTCCCCTCTTTTGTAAAGAGGGGTGGGGGGAGATTTTTGGAATAATAAAAATTTACGGAAAATTTTAGGGGGAAAATCCCCCAACAAAGGAAGAAAGTCAGATAATTTCTTCCCAACCTTCCCTTTGCTCACTTAATCTTACCCCTCTTGAGAAGAGGGGGGACACAAGGGGGAGATGAAAATCCTCCCCAACCTTTTTTTCTCCTTAAACCTTCCGCCCTCAGCCTTATGCCTATTCTTCAGCCTATGATGAAACAGATTTTTTACTTCCCTGTTATCTCAAGAACCTTATTTTTTATAAAATCTTCATAGTCAGTTCTTGAGCCTATAAGGTGAAACCTTATTCTGCAGTTCTTATCTATTATGAATGTGTTTGGAACACCATAAATACCCCATTCAGAACCTACTTTCTTCTGGGGGTCAATGAGGACAGGAAAATCAACCGGGTTCTGTGAAAAATGGTCCCCAACCTTCCACCTGTCCTCTCCAAATCCAATGAGAAAAACAAAAACACCCTTGTTTTTCAATTCATTATATATTCTCTTAAGGGCAGGAATTTCCCTCGTCATACACTCCTTACAATCAAGTGTAAAGAAGCTCACAATTATTGCATTTGCTCTAAACCTCGCATTCCCTCCGCAGAAGTCATCAAGTTTGTAAACCCTTTCCCTGAAGTCCTTCAGGTTGAAATTCACAAATTTGCTTCCTGTAATTGAGATAAGAAGAATCAAAATGACTCTTAAAAATTTCATCTCATGCCAAGCAATTCCTCACAGGTTGACTGGATGAGGGATTTGAGGGCTTCATAGCTTCCAGCCTTTGTCTCACCCGTCTTTGTCCTTATAACCTTTGATGTTGAAACATCATATAGTGTTATTGTGAATATGTATGTTCCGCCATAAAATTCAAGTTCTGAACCAATTATGTAGTCTGCCTGAAGAATCCTTCCCTGGTCAACAAGGCATATAGCCTCTGAACACTTATTCAAAACCTCATCCGGATTTTTCCCCTTATCCCTCAATGTCGTCCATACATTATCCTTCGTAAGAACATTATAACGACCGCTCTTCGTAGCAGATTCTATGAGAAATCTCCAGAAAACCAGCGTATCAACATCCTTCGGAAGGTGACTTCCCCTTCCAGGTGGAAATACAGCAAGGGTTGGAAGGGTTTGAACAGTTCCTCCAGGAGATGCCCCAATCTCCTCAGCAACAACCCTCTTATAAACAGGATAGCTCTTCCTCTCTGTCTTTGAGAAAAGACCGGTCTTCTCTTTTACCTTCAACTCAAGTGATATTCTATCTTTTTTAAAATCTCCGGGGACACTGAAAACAACTACCCCTTCTCCACTCGCATCAGGTGGGATATTACCTATTTTTGCAACATCCTCAATTATGTCTATATCATCCGTTGATGAGAGATGAACCTCAACATCCCTTCCAATCCCTTTTCCCTCATTCCTCACATTCAATTTCAACTCTATTGTCTCCCCTTCCTCTATATTTCCATTACCATTTCCACTTGATTTACCAACAAGGTCATCATCAATAACAGAATAAACAGAGAAAATGGGTGGAGGAAGCTCTGCACACCCCATACCAACCACATACTCCTCTGCCTTATATCCGTTCGAGTCTGATACATCAATTCTTATCTCACATTTCCCATTTTTTATATTTAATGGAACTGAAAAAGAATGTGATAATCTTTTTGATGTTCCAGCCTCAATATCTCCGATTGTCTTTTCCTCCTTTGTCTCTTGAGAACCCTGCCTGAAAAGAAAAACTGCCTTAACAGCATAAGCATCCCCCTTCCCCTTATTTGAAACATCAATCGTTATGTCAATCCTCTCCCCACCCTCAATCACATTATTTCCATTTTCATCCTTTATACTCGCTTTCATGGTAAGGTATGGAGGGTATTTTGGCTTTTTCTTGATTTTTATTCCACCATAATTTCCGCTATTGAATAAATCGTGCTTGAATTTTGGCCAGGGAAGGAGTTTAGGGGATGGAACCGGTGAACCAGTTGAAATGGCATAGATTTTATTGTCATGAGACCCTACAACAACCTCAAGTTTTCCATCATTATCTATATCACCGAGGGATGGGGATGACCACACACCATCTCCTGTTGAATAAGACCATAGTAAAGAGCCATTCTCTCCGTTCAGGGCATAGATTTTGTCAAAAGACCCTACAACTACCTCAATTTTTCCATCATTATCTATATCACCGAGGGATGGGGGGGAGTCCACCCAATTTCCTGTTTTATAAGACCATAGTAAAGAGCCATCCTCTCCGTTCAGGGCATAGACCTTATAGTCCTCAGACCCTACAACAACCTCAAGTTTTCCATCATTATCTATATCACCGAGGGATGGGGATGACCACACACCACCTCCTGTTGTATAGGACCATAGTAATGAGCCATCCTCTCCGTTCAGGGCATAGATTTTATTATCATCAGACCCTACAACTATCTCAAGTTTTCCATCATTATCTATATCACCGAGGGATGGGGAGGAGGCCACCCAACTTCCTGTTTCAAAACTCCATAAAATTTTTGGTTTTATCCCAGTTTTCTTTGTTTCCGCAAAAGAAGACCTTACACACCCACCCATAAACAAAATTACAAAAAAGATTCTTAGTATCCTCAATATGTCTGTGAAGGATATTCTTTTAATCTTCATAACAATCTTAATTTTGTGACCTCAGGGTCAATTATCACATCCCTCTTTTTGAAATCAAGTCCTATATGCCATTTTTCAAGCGTGAGTGCACCAATAATTATTTTTTCTGATAATTCAGGAATCACAATGAATTCGTCAGAAAAACGGTAGCCATAAAGATAAAAATCCAGCCTCACCACCTCCTTTGCCTCTACAGTTTCTCCCTCTTTTACTGTGGTTAATTTAAGAGGAATGGGTAACTTAATGATTCTTTCTAACTTCTTTGCTATCTCTTTCTTGATACAGGAATATGTGGCACCGCTGTCAAAAAGTGCAAGGATTTTTTCTTTCCCTTTTGAGCCTACAACCTCTATTTCTTTTTGTATTATTGCCATTTTGTCTCATCCTCTATTTTTTATGATATAAAATCCCTTAAGAAATTTCAAGGATGTTCAAGGGTTGCGATTTTCCTTCCATCTTTAGAAATTGATATTTGAAAGAATTTTGATATAAAAATTTATATGTCAACATTTGAAATAGGTTCAAAGACTGCAAAGGGTGGATTTGCGAATGAAAAAGCAATCTGCAGGAAATTCAATCGCTGGAAAACAGATAATGAAGCTCGGAGCTGGCTCCAAATAATGGGATATAATCTGAAAGAGATAGACTCTGTATGTGCGATTCAAATTCCTGCGAGAATGAAAAAAGAAGATGTGGAAAAAATGGGTTTTAAAGAAACTTTTGAGGAACTGATGAAATTTAAAAAAGCAGACGCACAGATAAGAATTGTAATCACAATTGGTAAAATTGTAAAGATAGAAAACCTGTCATTAAAGAAAGCAAACTCGGATGCAGATTACAATCAGGTGGACAAAAGATGGGTGGATGCGTATAAAGAGATGTGGGGATTTGACGAGGAAGTAGCATTCGGTTTAAAGTTATTCACAGGGGAGATAAATCCTTCTTCATATCCAGAAATACTCAAGGGCAGGACTTTAAGGGATAAAAGGAGGATGTTTCTTGACGAGCTTCCTGAAAATTTAAGAGAAAAAATTATAAAATTTTTCAGAGACAATAAGATACTTGTCGTGTCAGATATTTTGAAGGGAAGAGGTGGATTATCCGCAAACTGGATGTTAGTAACAAGGTATAACAGGTATGATGACACTACTACATGGATTTTAAAGGATATTAACACTGCAATGAATTTCTTTGGTTCCGGTGATGTTGAAATTTCACCCAGAGGGAGTTTATATATTGGTAGAATCACAATGCAGAGGAAAGGTGGGACACCCGACCCCAAAAAGTTACAATTCAAAATAAAACCCTGCGAATTATTTAAATTAGGTGAGTGAAATGCTTGTTCTAACAAAGGTAAAATTTGATTTGAGAGACCCTGATGAGCTATATTTTGCTCAAAGGGAGATAGATTCTCTACTCAATACAAAAACAAAGTTCATCAAAACCATTGCCTCACTTTTTAAAGAGCATCCCTTTAACTTACTTGACGATGAAGTCCTTCATTTAATCAGTAGATTGGTTTATATGGGGGAAGGGCAGGGATTTTTGGCAGATATTCCACCTGCTAACATAGTGAGCATAGTAAAAAAAGCTACTTTCTTCAGAGAGATTTATGTGATTTTTGAGGTAGAAAATAATGTGGAAAGGTTGAAGGAATTGTTAAAAAGGGTGGGAATATCAATTACCGATAGCCAATTGGAAAATTCAAAAATAGACCCCAATCCTTATACCCGTATTTTTATAAAGAACTTATCAGAAAAGACCAAACTATTGACAATCCGATTTTTGCCGTTTCAGACACTTTTTGAGTATGTAACAGAGGTAAAAAAACTTCCTGCTGTAGTCTTTCGCCCTAAAAGCAATGAGAATTGGAACAGTTATTTTAAAGAGAAAGAAAGAGGGATTGAAAAAGGCATACAGGAATTGTTAGAACATCTGAAGAGCGGTCATTATCGCTCCCCCCATTTTGGACTTGGCAAAGACCACATTGGCGATTTCGTTGATTGGGCTTCTACCGATTTAAGAAAACCCTTTCTCCATTATCTTCATAAGTATAAAGGGAAAGGCGACCCGAGAATTTCAAGGGCTTTGATTAATCTGCTCAAAGTCAAAGAAGGAGATACCATCCTTGACCCTTTTGTGGGGTCTGGTGCATTTATAGCGGATGCTCCCACGATGGGAATAAATGCTATTGGGATAGAAGTATTGAATATAGGTAAAATGATTGCAGAAGTAAAGTGCAATCCCGGGATAAATACTCAGGACATGAGAGAAAATATAATTAAACTATTTGAGTATATTGAAAGAGGTCTTTTTAAAGAAGATATGAAAAATGAGGTAATAAACTTAAAAGAGAAAGTAAGAGAATATACCAAAGATAGTAGCGCATACAAAAAAATTGAGCCCCATTTAGGAAAGATACTATCTCTAAAGAAAGCCATAGAAAAAATTGAGAACGAGGAAATAAGAAAATTTCTTTTAATACTTTTGAGTCAACAGATTGTTGAGTTTTCAGAGAAAAGTAGAACATGGGATTTTGTCAGTTCTTTCAAATCTTATGTAGAGGACAGGTATTTAGTTTTATACTCAACCCAGAAATTAGCAGAAATCCTCGGTATAAATTTAAAGGATGGCAGGGTGAAAATAATCAAGGGAGATTCTACCAATATGTCAATGCTGAAAGACAATTCTATTGATGGCATACTTACATCTCCACCCTACTTTGATGCATTAGACTATATTGGAAACAATAAAATGTCAATTTTAATCCTTGGTCTTGAGGAAGACCTCGCCTTCCGCTCCACAAAGGATTTTTATGAAGCAAAACATAGAGACGAAACAGAACACAATTCTTTACCTTTATTTGTGAGCGATAAATACTTTTCAATCAATCTTCCATCATCAAGTTTAAATCTTATAAAATTACTCCGGAATTCCCGAAGATTCCACAAGGCTAAAGTGGTTGAAAACTATCTTAAAATGATGAAACTTTCATTTGAAGAATGCTATAGGGTATTAAAGGAAGGGAAGTATTATCTGATGGTAATCAGTAAGTGTCATTCATGGGTGATAAATGGAAAAAAGGAAGTAATTGAGACTTCGCCTATACTGGCAGACTTAGGAAAGTCGGTAGGATTTAAATTGGTGGATGTCATAGAGCACGGTTTATCAAAGGCAGATAAAGGGAAGATAAATGTAGAAGACATTTTAGTATTTCAAAAATGAAGTAGCAGTTGGATATAATGAGCAAAGTTCTGGATAGCAGAATTTTTAAAAATTACCTTAAATCCTTCAAAGAATGGGTGAGGGGGATGAAAGAGGGGGCGAGGATTTCTATGGAGGAATTCTCCATTGAAAAACCCGAGGATGGGCATGAGGTTTCTAAAAAGAAAGTCATCATTACCGCTGATGGAATACTTCCCGAACTTATAAAGAAATCTCCGTTTTTTGCAGGATGGTCATCAGTTGTTGTAGTCCATTCAGACATGGTTGCTTCGGGTGGAATGCCCCTTGAGTTATTCGTATCCATTTCAGCAGAAAATAAGAGAAGACTGAAAACCCTTCTTTCAGGGATAAAATCCGCCTCAAGCCTACTCGGGATTAAAATATCCGGTGGACACACAATCCTCGGAAGGACATCCTCATTGAGCACCTTTTTGATAGGAGAGAAAATAGGGGGTTTTAAAAAAATCAAAAGCAAGAATCTCATTATGGGATTGCTATTTGATAGGAAAGGGAGAAAGGGGACAAGGTTCTTTCCCTCCTGGAATTCATTTTTTAAGAGTTCTTCAGAAGAAATAAAGAGAAAAAGAAGATGCGTTCTTGAAGTCACAAAATTTTCCTCTCTTGTCAAGGACATAAGCACAGGAGGAATTCTCGGAACATGCGCGATAGCCCTTGAGGCACTCGGTCTCGGAGGAGAGATAGATATTGCGAGAATATCTCCACCCGATGGGATTTCTCTTGAATACTGGCTGAAGGCATTTCAGAGTTTCGGTTTCCTCATTTTTACTAAAGAGGAATTTGTTGATATGATAAAGGAAAAATGCGAAAAAAACAGCTTGAGGTTTGATGTGATAGGAAGGACATTGAAAGAGAAAAAATTTTATATAGTTTGCGGTTCAAAGAGGATAAAGTTTTTTGACCTTTCAAGGGAAAGGATTTTGAGATGGAAATGACCTCCCTTCAGAAATTGAAGGTTGAACTCCTATGTTATGGAGTAAGACTTGGAGAGGAGAAGAAAAATTTTACGAGGTACAGGTTCAAAAGGGCTTCATTGTCCGAGGGGCTTTACTTCATACTGAAAAGGAACGGTGAAGAATATCCGGTGAACATTGCAGTTTTTGAGGATTTTGTTGAGAAATCTCCCTATTTTTACAGGGATGGCTTTATTTACAGGGATGAAATCCCTTTGTGTGAGGCTGAATTAATACCTGACCCGCAATGGTATAAAGAAGTTCTTCCCGACGGAAGGGAGTTTCAGAGCATCCTTCAGCAGCATGGAAGGGATGTCCTCGCAATTGCGATTTCTGACTGTTTCTACAAGGATGAAGGAAATGGATGCCTTTTCTGTGCCCTTCAAGGGGATGGCAGAAGGAAGAGCCCTGAGGATGTTGAATACATAATAAGAAATTTAAGAGAAAAGGGATTTTTTTACAGGGAGTTGAACATAAACTCAGGAACAATGAATGAAAAGGACTCTGGAGCGAAGATTTACGGAGATATTGCGAGGATTGGGAAGAAGGAGGGATTGAGCGTTTATGTTCAGATTCCTCCTGTGGGAAAAGATGCAATGATTTTTCTGAAGGAATCAGGGGTTGATTCAATAAGCATAAACCTTGAGCTGAACAATGATGAATTGAGAAAGAAGTTCTGTCCTGGCAAATCAAAAATAAAAAGGGAAAGATACCTTTCAGCCCTTTCAGATGCGGTTGATGTATTCGGACCATCACAGGTATCATCATGGCTTATAATAGGGCTTGAGCCGGAGGAAGAGACGATGAAGGGAATTGACGAGATTATAAATAGGGGGGCAATTCCATATCCAAGCATCTTTCGTCCATTGAAGGGTTCAAAACTTGAAAACCTTTCTCCTCCATCTCCTGAGATGGCAATGAGAATCTATTCCTATCTGAACCGAAGACTTCTTGAGAAGGGACTGAATCCCGGACTCTCAAAAAGTGGATGCGTCAACTGTGGATGCTGTTCGGTTATAGGATGAAGATAGCAGATTCCCACGCCCATCTCAATTTTCCAGACTATGAAGGGGACAGGGAGGAGGTCATAAAAAGGGCGAGAGAGGGGAAGGTTTTGTTAATTATAAACATAGGGTCCGGTGAAGGAATTGAAGGGATAAAGAATTCCCTTGAGATTGCTCGCTCTCATAATTTTATTTACACAACCATTGGAATTCACCCCCATGAGGCAGGAATTATGGATTTTAAAGAGCTCCTTCCATTTTTCAGTGAGGAAAAAGTTGTAGGGGTTGGAGAGTGCGGGCTTGATTTTTATAAGAATTATTCTCCGAGGGAAAAGCAGATTGATGTTTTTAAAAGGCAGATTGACCTGGCGATGGACAAAAAACTTCCACTTGTCATTCATTCAAGAAATGCGATGGATGAAATTCTGAAAATTATGGAAGAAAAGGACCCGTGGAAGAACGGGGTTTTGTTCCACTGTTTCTCAGGAGATGAAAGCTTAGCAATGGATATAGTCAAAAGGGGGGGATTTATCTCTTTTGCAGGGAATATAACTTACAGGGATAATGAAGCGGTAAGAAGCCTTATACGAAGAATTCCCGATGAGAGGATTCTTCTTGAAACAGATTGCCCATTTCTCTCTCCTGTTCCATACAGGGGGAAGAGGAACGAACCCCTTTATATATGGATGACTGCAGACTTTGCAGGAAAAGTCAGGGGTATTACTGCTGAGGACATGGGAAGGATTTCCTTCGTGAACACAGTAAGGTTTTTCAGAATTCCCTATGAGATAGAGCCATCAATTGTTTATAAAATAAGGCGTTCCCTTTACATAAACCTGACAAACGAATGCACCCTTTCCTGCACCTTCTGCGGAAAGAGAAGGTCTTATTTTGTCAAGGGGCATTATCTCAAACTTGAAAGGGAGCCATCTGTTGATGAAGTCCTTTCAGAAATAAATTCCTATAAAAGGGAGACCTTTGATGAGGTTGTTTTCTGCGGATACGGAGAGCCACTTTTGAGGCTTGATAAGGTAAAGGAGATTGCAAAGGCACTGAAATCAACGGGAATAAAGACAAGGATTGATACAGACGGACTTGCGAATCTCGTTCACAAAAGAAATATAGTTCCGGAACTTTCAGGGCTTATTGATTCCATCTCAATCAGCCTTAATGCTCCTGATGAAGAGACCTATGCAAAAATCTGCCCATCTCCATACGGAAAAGAGGCATGGAAGCATGTCTGCGAATTTGTAAGGGAATGTAAAAAATACATTTCGGAAGTAGTAATAACTGCGGTATCATTGCCATCCATTTCCTCGGAAGATATGGAAAAACTGGCAGAGAGCCTCGGTGTTAAATTCAGGATGAGGGAATTCAATGAGATTGGATAGGGAAGGAATTTCAAAAGTTTTATTAAAAATTTCATTTTTTCTTTTTGCAATCTCTCCCTTCATATCAAATATACCATTTGACATCGGTCTCTTTTTCTTCTTTATCGGTTATCTTCTCAAAGAAAAAAGGGCTTCTATTTTTGGAAAAATAGATAAGCCGTTCATTGCCCTATTTTTTGCAGGCATTATTTCAATCTTCTTTTCTCCAGAACCCTTTTCAACCTTACTGAAAATTAGGTTCTTCCGCTTCTTCCTGTTAGTTCCCTTTTTGAAGATATACCTTGAAGAGGAGAAGAAGGAGAATCTCCTCAAAATTGCAATCATCGCTGGAATAGTAGTGGGTTCTTATATCCTTCTGACAACCCTTACAAATGGGAGAAGCCTTCCATTTTACCTTCATTACCACTTTGAGAACGACGGAAGGATAATCCCCCAGTGGTCACAGGTTTTCTTCTTCTATTTAATCCCTTCAATCTATCTGATTTCAAAGAGGGAATTTTTCATTCCTTCACTGATTTTTTCCCTCATCTCCCTTTCCATAATCCTTCTTTCAAAAACGAGAAGCACATTCATAGCCATTTTCTGCATCTCAATAGTGATTCCATTCCTCACATCAAAAAAATTTCTCGTCTTTCCCATAAGCCTTTTAGTGGGTCTCTTTCTCTATTCCCGTTTTTATCCATCCTCTCAGACCTCGCTTTTATTAAAAAGTGTGGTCAATCCATTTGACAGGACGACTCCAAGGTATGGCTCCAACATGGAAAGGGTTGAGATTATAAAGGAGGCATTCTCAAGAAGCCCATTGAATGTCATAACTGGAAGCGGTTTTGATTCATACGAATTTCAGACGAAGACATCCCACAAAAGGATTTTCTCGGATATAATCCATACCCTTGTATGCACAGGAATCATCGGGCTGATTTCATTTTTATGGTTGATAATTCACTGGTTTAAGGGTTCTTTAGAGCGCGGGGGTAAAAAAAGTTTTGTCCCCATATCCCTCCTTATCGGATTTTTAACAGCGGGTCTTTTTGAGCCAAATTTTTACAACACCGAGACCCTTCTTTCTTTCTTATTCCTTTTTACCTGTTATACTAATGGACATGAAGAAAATAGATAAGGTCAAAGAGATTTTGAGAAGTATGGATATGGAAGAGGCTTATCACAGGTATGTGAAGGAATTGCCCGAAGAGGCAATTCCTCGCCTTCTTGATGAACTTGAAAGGGTTGACAGAAAGAGGCTCATTGAACATAGAAGAATACTCCTTGAACATAAGAAGGGAAAAGCCCATCTCACCCTTGATGAAATAGAACCCCTTGAGGCAAAAGAAATAACCCCTGACCTTGAGGAGATTGGGTGGAATTCTCTGAAAAATGGAGAATGGGCTGATGCAATTCTCGCAGGAGGGGCTGGAACGAGGTTCTTTTCTGAACTCGGAGAGATGAGTTTGAAGTCAAAGGGATTATTTCCAATCACACCCCTCGGAAGGCACTCCTTCCTTGAGTTTTTCCTCATGGAAATTCTTTCAACTGGAATTTCCTGCGGAAGGCTTCCTCTCTGTCTGATAATGACCAGTTCCATAACCGATGGGGAGATAGGGGAATGGGTTAAGAAGGAAGAGATTTGTGGCTTTCCGAAAGAGGCAGTAATCATATTCCGTCAGGAGGAACATCCGAGGCTTGACGACGACGGATATTTGATTGTTTTAAAAGATGGAAGCCTTTCATGGACTGGTGATGGTCACGGTGGAATCTATAAGGCACTCCTCAAAAAAAGAGATGGTGAATCGGTTCTTGATAAAATCACAAAAGAGGGAATCAAATACATAGTGATTCACAATGTTGACAACATCCTTTCAAGACCTTTTGAGCCCGGGAGGCTTGGATTCCACATAAAGGGGAATTACCTTTTTACGATGTCCTGCGTTGAAAGGACTGACCCTGACGAAAAAATTGGTATAGCAGTTTATCTGAAAAGGGAGAATAGATGCGGGGTTATAGAATACAGCGTTTGCTCACCCGAAATAATGAGGGAGAGGGGAAAAGATGGAAAACTCCTTTTAAATGCAGGGCACATAAACACGAACCTGATTTCCCTATCTGCAATCAGGGAAGATATCCCTCCAACCCTTTACACGGGAAAACCGCTCAGGATAGAAGAAAGAACAGTTATGAGCAGTTCCCTTGAATTTCTCAATCAGAGCCTCGTCCAGATGCTTCCGAGGGAAAGGGTTGGGGTTTGTATGGTAAGAAGGGAGGGGTTTTTCTCACCGACCAAGTCAGTGAGGGGGAGGGATTCTGTTGATGATACCAGGAAAAACCTTTCAGAATATTTTTCAAGAATTCTTAAAAATTGCGGGGCAGTTATTGAAGATGGTGCAGTGATTGAGATAAATCCATGCTGTGGTCTGAATGAGAAGGAACTGATGAGGATAGGGATAGGAAAAAACTGGTTCATAGGAAGGGGTTCTTCCCTTTATCTGTGTGCGAGATTTGGACCTTCTGACTCTCAGCCCTTTAATACAGGATTTACCCTTGATACAGGTGCATCTTTCATTTTGAAGGTGAGGAAGCCATTCGGGAATCCAGAATATACGAAAGAAAGGTTTATAAAGCCGGACCATGGAACTGCGGGAAGGGTTAAAATTGGAAGGAATGTGAAGGTATCAAATGGGGTGAGGGTGGAGATAGAAATAGAGGATGACGGAATCCTTGAGGTTCCAGATGGTTTCCATTTTTCAATTTCATCTGTAATAAGGGTTGGAAGGGGGGAAAGGAAAGTTCTGGGATAGAAGAACCCTTCAATCTTTCCAGCAATTTAAACAACCTACTGCAAAAATTTCATTTTACACAATGTTATCTCCTGTTGCGGATTTATACTTCCCTTTTTCCAATAAAAAAATTTCCAATTTTGAACAAGTTTCCTCCAAAATTTTTTGAGCCTTTTCACAGTTCCCGTTTTCTCTTGCCGATATCATTTCTTTATAATTTCTTTCACATTCCTTCAAAATCGCCTTATCTGGTCTTGGAACAGGTAATTCCTTAACTAATGAAATAGGAATAGTTATGGTTCCTACGCCTCTCGCAAGCCTTTTTATTTCTTTTTGCATAGTTTTCGTTTGCAACCAAAAAGCTAAATAAAAAGGAGATAACATTTCGTCTTTAACTCTAATTATGTATATCCAGTCATCACATATCCCCTTATCGGATTCTTTTGTGACTATTGCTGCTCTACCAATACAACCGACTCCCACACGAACAAAAACAATATCCCCTATCTCAACATGTGCTTTTTTGTTATCCATAATTCCACCTGGTTCTATAAACTTTAAATCTTTTGAAAAATCTATCCCTAATGGTGTTACAGTTTTAGCCGAAATAAAAGGAATTCCTGCTTTAGAAAATTTTCTTTCATTCCCATATTTTGTGCTACCCTGGATAATTTCTATATTATATTCTTTAAGTTTTGGGAAACCGTTCAATCTGCTATCTTTGTCCAGATAAAATTCCGGATACAAAAACTCGTCAGGCGAAGCCCATATTTTGTTTTTTATGTTCTTTGTTGAAAGTTCACTGATACAACTAACCTCTGCAAACATTATTTTCTCTTTTTGCACATTAGATTTTGAACCAATTAGTATACAAGTTTTTGACGATGTCTTGTTGCCAGGGCTTCTGAATATGTGCCTGGGAAGGGAGACAATTGCAATTATAGACAGATGGTCTCGTATATATTTCCGCACATAACTTAGTCTTAAATCTGAAAAGATGCCATGCGGAAGAATAATCCCTATTACTCCGTTATTTGAACATAGTTTAATAAATTTTTCAAGGAAAAGAATTTCTATTGCTTGTGAAGAAAATCCTCTTCCAAGGTCAAAACTTTTTAGAATTTCTCCTTTAACTCGACCATACTTAGAAGAAAAAGGAGGATTTCCTACCACTAAGTCAAATTTTTCATTTTCTGAAAAAAGAAGCCCGTCTTCAATTCGGACATATTTTTTCATATTTTCTGGAAGTCCATTTATAATTTCTTGGTCTATGTCTACACCTACAGGTTTGAACCCATATTTAAGAAGGGCTGATAAAAATACCCCATCTCCACAGGCAGGGTCGCATGCTAATTTGCCAGTGGTCACATAACTTGAAGAAACAGACACTATAAAATCTGCTACCTCAACAGGAGTGAAAAATTGCCCAAATACCTTCTCCTTTCTATTAAAGTGATTTAATTCTTGAGTTGTCATAAAAGAGGATGGTTTTATTTTAGTTTGCATTTTTCTTCCACCTGTCTCAAAATATTTAAAATGTCTCTTTTATGTGCTTGCGAGGCAATTGCGAATGCTTTAACTACATCCTTAATAAGTTCTTTGTTTTCAGAGGTGATTTCAATTTTGCCAAATTCTTTTGTGGTAGCCGTTCTACCTATTAATGATTTTCCATTTTCATCCGCTAATTTTTCAATATAAATACAGAGATATACCATAGCTTGCAATCCTACAGCTCGTTGTTTGTGTTTCAAGATTATCTCTACAAAATAGCCCTTTTTCTCGTTTTTCTTTATAAAAACAGGTGTCTTTTCTTCAAATTTTTTAAACCCACCCTTTATTTCTTGCAGCTTATTTTCCCTTACGATTTTTTCGTTTTCCTCAAGAGTATCTTTATCTTGAACATCATTGATAAATTCTTCCATCTCATTAAAATCCTCAATTGATAAAATCCCTAAAATTGAACCTTCATATAAGAGCTTAGTGAGTTCAAATCCAATTTGTTCATTGTTTATGATAATATCTTCAACTTTTGAAGTCTCGGGAGGATTTTGAGTTGCATATGAGATCTGCCATTCTACATAATCTTCATTGGTAAAACTTGTTTCTTTTGTGGCTATAGGAACCCCATAATTTGAAGTTTGGCTCCGCCGTTTTACCCGGATTTTACCTGTAGGATTAGTTAGTGGTAATTTTATTATCAAGCATCCATTTTCAGCAGATATTTTTGCAGGAATATTCATTTTTTATCCTCCCCTCCAAATAGAGTCAAATTAGCGGATTTCATAAATTTATTTATTCTATCCAAAGCAATTTTATAATATTTTTCTTCAATTTCAAACCCTATGAATCTCCTATTAAGCAGAATACAGGCAACAGCTGTAGCTCCACTTCCTATGAATGGGTCTAAAATTATATCATTTTCTTTTGTGAACATTTTTAGAATCTCTTTTATAAAATGTTTTGGTTTTGGCGTTGGATGGTCTATATATCCTTCATCAGGTTCAACCATTTTCCCTGGTGTATCAACAAATATGTCTTTATTTAAATGAATAATTTTAGGATTTCCTTTTTTAAAAACGAAACAAGACATAAACTTAGTGTATCCAATTGGCGATTTAACCCTTCCCTCAGGGCAATATAAAACAATTTGCCAAAAATAATTAAATGGATTATTTTTAAATAGTTGGGGTAGAAATTTGGTGCTGAAGAAAGTGATAAAAAAACTATCTTTTTTTAAAACCCTGTAGCATTCTGGCAGAATATTATAAAAAATACTCAAATCAGCATCTCCTCTAATACCATTTTTGTTTAATCCATAAGGGGGGTCAGTAAGCACTACATCTACAGAATTATCTGGGATTAACTTTATTAATTCTAAGCAATCGCCACAGATTATTTTATTAATGAAATCTTCAGGATAATTAAGCGAATCACTGGTAGGAAACATCTTTAATACCTCCTCTTTCAAATAGTGTCTCATTTTTCATCTCCTTCCGCAATGGCATATAACGATTCCAGCATATACGAAGTTTTGCGAAGCAAAAATTTGGGTGAGCCCAAAGGGCGAACCTTTTATGGTGTGTCAGGTGAAGGTTTCTATATCTAAATCTAATCATGGTTTGGTCTCCTTATATGGCTGTTGACACCATATTTATCATAGACATCAAAAATTTCCTTGCAGAACTTAACCATCCTTTCGTCATTCTTCTGAATTGCATCTTCATATAACTTTATGAGAAATCTTTTCCCAAATTCTGTTTGCGAGTAATTCTTTTTAAGGAAATTGTGTTCAGAGCATAATGTTTGCCCATTATCTATGGTATTGGTACCTCCTTTATCAAGAGGAACTTTATGGTCTGCATGTATTTCAACTCCATCTTCGCGACCTCTTCCACATACAACACATTTATAATTATCTCTCATAAAGATTGCTTCTTTTATATATGGAGGAAATTCATACAATTCCTTATTTTGAAGTAAATCGGGGTCATATTTATAAACGCCTTTCTTGACTTTTATCAAAATACCTTCTTGATATAATCTTCTAATTCCACGCCAGGTGTCCCTTGGTTTCTTGCCGTATAGTTTTTTATACTGTTCTTCAACCCAATCAACGACCGGTCCATGTTCTAATTCTTCCTTCGGATGCTTTTGAAAATACTCCATTATCAGATCAGAAATGGTCTTTCTCATTTTAGCCATTTATTTTACCCCTTCAATAATTTCTAACTTAAACTGTTTGAGTTGCGCTTCTTTTATAAGCCTATTTTTTGCAATTTCACAATAATTTTTGTCAATCTCAATCCCTATCCCTTTTCTATTTGTGAGGACACACGCAATTAAAGTTGACCCACTCCCTACAAATGGGTCTAAAACAGTGTCCCCCACAAAAGTAAACAGTTTTATGCATCTTTTAGGAAGTTCAACTGGAAACGGAGCTGGATGACCAACCCTTTTTTTACTTTCACCCATAAAAGTCCAAACTCCATTAGTCCAATCAATAAATTCTTTTTTTGTTATATCCGAACTTCTGCTACCACTGATTTTTTTCCATCTTTTTTTATATAAAACAGCGATCATTTCTACAGGTGCTATCACATAAGGAGCAGTGGCTGATAGCCATGAACCCCATGCAGTCCGTCTCGAAATATTTTGTTCATTCCATACAATTGTAGAATGATATTTAAATCCGATTTTCTTAGCGATATTAATAATATCTGCATAGACACTTTGTTGACCACCTTTGTTTTTATCAAGAGGGATGTTTAAACAAAAACGCCCGTCATCTCTTAAAAGTTTGTATGACTTCTCCATCCATTTATATGTAAATTCAAGATAAACATTATAAGGTATCTTATCATCAAAAGAGTTGTATTTAACATCAACATTGTATGGCGGAGATGTTACAATGAGATCTATGCTATCTTCCTCAACACAATTCGTAGTTAGAAAATCATCATTATATATCTCTACATTCCTTGCACTAAAGTAAAGTTTTTCATTCATAGTTGTTTAATCCCTTCCCTCTTTTTGAAACTTTCGCCTAACTCGTTCATATCCGCAATTATTGCGTATACCCGCCCAATTTGGGAGTATAGACGCAATGCGGATATGTCATTTCCGAGGAAGAATCCTAAGTAATAGTTCAGTTTTTTCAGCATTGTAAATTATTTTACTTATAAGAACAAAAATGTCAAGCCTGCGCATTGCCTCACTTGTATTCTATCCGAAATTAAGTTGTTGCCTCATTAAAATTTCTACCCGAAAATTTTTTAAATCAAACTATAAGGAAGGAACTTGCATAAACGAAAAAATTTTGGAAGAATTTGGGATAGAAACCAAAGTGAGGCAACAGGAATGATTTGGGGTAGAACCCTGTATGAGGCAACAGGACGCATATTTGACAATACTTGGTTTTTGTGAAATAAATTTTATGTGAAAACCATGGGAAGCAGAACAATCATATCCTCACCGGTTCTTATGAAATTTGAGGACGATGAGGAATTTGCAAATTTTTTAAAAAAAAGAGGGCTCTCTAAAAGAAACTTCTCACCAGTTGAATTTTTTTGTCTATATGTGAAATCAAACAAAAAAATTACTTCTTTAAAGAAAACGATTGATGGAAAGGTAGAAATCGGGAGAGGGAAAGGTGGTGACCTTCTTCTCAAGGGAAATAAAAAAGATATACTGAATATTTTAAGGACGACTAATCTCTCTTTTGATATACCACCCCTGAAAATTGGCAAAAGAACCTTCCACTTCGGCAACAAAACTTACATAATGGGAGTAATTAACATTACTCCCGATTCCTTTTATTCCTCATCAAGAACAACCGACCTTGAGAAGGCTTTGGAAACTGCTCTTTCAATGGTTGAAGGGGGGGCAGATATAATAGATATAGGCGGGGAATCAACCAGACCGGGGGCGTCTCCTGTCTCCCCTGATGAGGAAATGAAACGGATTTTGCCGGTTATAAAGGAAATAAGAAAGTTAACAGATATCCCTATATCAGTTGATACTTATAAATCTATAGTGGCTGAAAAGGCAATAGAAAATGGTGCAGACATGATAAACGATATAAGCGGGCTGAGATTTGACAGAAGGATGGTGGATGTGATAAAAAGATACAGGGTGCCTGTGGTTCTTATGCATACATCTGGAAAACCTTCTGTTATGCAAAAGAAAACTCAATATAAATGGCTTTTAGGAGAAATTCTGGAATACCTGAGGAGATCAATGAAAAAACTTGATGACCTATTGGAGCTGGCAATACTTGACCCGGGAATTGGATTTGGGAAAACTCCGGAGCAGAATCTTTATATTCTAAAACACATTGAATTTCTCAAAACTTTGGGAAGACCAGTTCTGATAGGTCCATCCCGAAAATCGTTCATCGGACATTTTGGTGGTGGAGAAAAACCTGAGGAAAGGCTGGAAGGGACAATAGCAGTTGTATCCCTTGCAGTTTATAAAGGTGTTGACTTTGTAAGGGTTCACGATGTCAAAGAGGTGAAAAAAGCCATTTCGGTGGTCCAATCTTTAAAGGAGATTGGAAAGATACATGGTATTTGAGATTTTGAGAGCTATTTTTGACATTATCCTTACCGCATTTGTAATCTATGGAATTCTGTTTTTGCTCAAAGGAACAAGAGCGGGAGAAATTGCAATCGGAGTTATATTGCTTATCCTTCTTTATCTCCTTTCAGATTACTTTGGACTCGCCTCTCTCAACTGGCTGATGGGTGGATTTATTGCTAATTTTCTACTCATCATAGTCATCATTTTTCATCCTGATATAAGGAGGGTCCTTGCCACCCTTGGAAGGGGAGCGAGGTTAACATCATCAGCGCCCCCACACAGTTCAAAAATAATTGAGGAAGTAATAAAAGCAGTTAAGGCTATGGCTGAGAAAAAAATAGGAGGAATAATTGTTCTTGAAGGAAATACAAGACTGGATGAACATCTTGATGTAGGAGTGAAAATGGACGCAGATGTTTCAAAGGAACTTCTCCTTTCCATTTTCTCTCCCCAGTCTCCTCTTCACGATGGTGCAGTTGTAATAAGGGGTGAAAAAATCTCCATGGCTTCCTGTTTTTTGCCCTTGACAAAAAATCCACAGCTTGAAAAAACCTTTGGCTCAAGGCATCGGGCAGGAATAGGAATTACCGAAGAAACCGATGCAATAGCAATTGTCGTATCAGAAGAAAGAGGAATTATATCCCTCGCAAAAGGAGGAATGCTGATGATGGAACTTGATGAGAATGGGCTGAGAAAAGAGATTTCTGCCCATTTCAGAATATGAAAGAGATTAACCTGAAAATCCTTTCACTTTTTCTCGCAATACTTGTATGGCTTTATGTCTACGGAGGTAAAAAATTGGTTCTCTTCAGAGATGTTCCTATTGATTTCTTGAACCTTCCTCCCGAAAAAGTAATTCTTGAATCAAGCGCCTTCTCTGTAAAGATAAAATTGAGCGGCTCAAAAAGGGTCCTTGAAACAGTAAAACCTCCAATCCGTGCAGAAATTGACCTTTCTTCTGTGAGGGATGGCTTAAATATAATTGAAATAACTACTAAAAACATAAAGGTGCCACCTTATGTAAAGATTCTCTCCGTTTTTCCCCAGACAATTGAAGTCAAAGTTGATTCCATTTCAAAAAGAGCACTGCCCGTAATTGTAAAGATATCGTCGGATGAGAATTATGTTGTCAAGAGCATAAAAGCAATTCCTTCTGAAGTTTTTGTAGAATTCCCAAAATCTCACATTTTGAAAGAAGACTTTCTCCTCCTTGAGGTAGAGAAAAAATGTGATGCGGAGGGAAATTTCGTTTATCAATCTCCTGTTCCTTTGAACTCCGAAAATTTTCTAAAAATAACTCCAGGGGAGATAAAGGTTAAATGGACCTGTGAAAAGAAAATTGAGGAGTTAATCGTAAGAAAAATTCCTGTCATTATAAAAAATAAAAAAGAAGGGATGAAATATCTCTTAAAACCTGATAAAATAGATTTAAAAATTAAAGGCTGGTCAAAGGATTTAAAAGGAATGGATTTTAAAAAGGAGATAGAAGCAGCAGTTGAAGCAGAAGATAAGCCTGGAACTTATGAGGTGGAACCAAAAATAAAAATTCCGGATGGAATAGAATTGGTTGATGGAGAGAAACAAAAATTAGAATTAATTGTAAAATGAAATCCCTTTTTGGAACAGATGGAATAAGGGGTATAACAAATCAGCATCCCATGACCCCATGGATTACCCTTAAGGTCGGAATGGCAATCGGGAAAATTTTAAAAAGTGGAAGGGTTATAATAGGTAAGGACACGAGGTTATCAGGATACATCTTTGAATACGCCCTTTCTTCCGGCTTATGTGCTACAGGATTGGATGTTTATCTTGTAGGACCATTTCCCACCCCGGGTATTGCCTTTCTCGTTCCTGCTATGAGGGTTGAAGCAGGGATAGTAGTTTCAGCATCTCACAATCCATTTTATTATAACGGCGTAAAAATTTTCGGTAAGGATGGCTACAAAATATCCGACGAGGTTGAAGAGGAGATAGAGAATTTTATAAAAAGCGGGGGTGAGGATGCATCAATTCTTGCTACCCCCAGGAATACGGGCAAGGCATTCAGGTTAAAGGAAGCCACTGGCAGGTATATAGAATTTCTCAAAAATACCCTTCCAAAAGGTGTGAGGCTAAAAGGGATAAAGGTAGTGATTGACTGTGCAAACGGTGCCACATATAGAATTGCACCCATGCTTTTTGATGAACTTGGAGCAGAAGTTATTACTATAAATGCTGAGCCAGATGGATTGAACATAAATGAAGGGTGTGGGGCAACCGAACCTTCCTCTCTGAGAGAGGCTGTTCTGAAATACGGAGCAGATGTGGGATTTGCCTTTGACGGGGATGGAGATAGATGTATAGCATCTGATGAAAAGGGGAAGATATTGAACGGTGATGACATCCTTGCGATATGCGGGGATTTCCTGTTAAAGAGAAGATTGATTGAAAAAAAGGGAGTTGTGGTTACGCACGCAAGCACGATAGGAATTGAAAAGTTTTTTAAGGAAAGAGGTTGTGAAGTTATCAGGACGGAAATCGGGGATAGATATGTGGTAGAGGCGATGCTGAAACAAGGTTTTCAACTGGGAGGTGAAAAATCAGGGCATACAGTATTTTTGAACTACTCAACAACAGGTGATGGGCTTATAACATCTCTTCAACTATTGAATGTTATGATAAACGAAAACTCGCCACTCTCAGCCCTTTCTTCAATTTTTGAAAAGCCATACGAATTTTCAATTGATATACCCGTCAAGACAAAAATTCCTCTTGAAAATATAAAAGGGTATGATAGGTTTAAGAAGGATATGGATTCAAAGATAAACAGCGGAAGAATTTACATAAGATATTCAGGGACAGAACCGAAGTTGAGAATTCTTGTGGAGGGATATGACGAAGAAAATGTCAAGAGTATTGGCAAAGAAATCAGGGAGTTTTTTTTAAAAAATTTAGACCTTGCGGAGGAATAAATGGTGAGATTGGGAGTTAATGTTGACCATGTGGCCACGGTAAGGGAGGCGAGAAAAATTGATGAGCCAGACCCTGTCCTTGCAGCCTATCTTGCAGAGGTTGCCGGTGCAGACAGCATAATATGCCATCTGAGGGAGGACAGGAGACACATTCAGGACAGAGACCTGAAGCTTCTAAGGGAGACGGTAAAGACCAAACTGAACCTTGAAATGGCACCTACCACCGAGATGGTCAAAATTGCGCTTGAGGTTAAACCCGACCTCTGCACGCTCGTTCCAGAAAGGAGGGAGGAATTGACAACAGAAGGTGGGCTGAATGTGGCTTTGAACATTGAGGGGCTGAAAAAAACAGTCAAACTCCTTCATGACGCAGATATAAAGGTCAGCCTTTTCATAGACCCTGACCCGGAACAGGTAAAGGCAAGTCACAGGTGTGGAGCGGATATAATTGAAATTCACACTGGCAGGTATGCAGAAGCAAAAAGGGAGACAGAAATAGAAAAGAGACTTGAGGAGATTGAAAATGCTGCAAAGTTTGCAAGCAAATTAAAAATCGGGGTAAGTGCAGGGCACGGTTTAAATTACAGAAATGTCCCTCCCATTTTGAGAATAGAAGAAATTGAAGAACTGAACATAGGTCATTCCATAGTGGCAAGGGCTATAATAGTTGGATTTGAAAGAGCAGTCAGGGAGATGAAGGAGCTCATTCTGAACACAATTGCTCTGAGAAAAGGTGGTTAAAAAAATTTTAATTGTTGCCATTATTGGCTTTCTCATATATCCTCCGTTGAAAAGCAAGTTTTTTTCCATGAAATTCAACAAGGACTTTGAGGAAAAAGTTTCACTCTCAATTGAAAAAATTGTATCCGGAACTTCAACAGTGGAAAAAACGATTGAAGAATGGTTACTGATTGAGGGACAAAAATACAATGTGGTGACAAAAGAATCTCCTTTAACCTTCTGGTGGGCAGAAGATACATTGACGGTGATGGTGAAATACTCCATACCCATTGATTTCTACATCTACAGATTTTACCCCGAATACTCCCACTCCTACTATGTTGAATTCAGAGAGATAAAAAAGGCACTTGAAATAAAAAGAAAAATAGAAAACAGACCCCAAATAGAAGGGGTAGAAAAATAGAACCTTAAAAAACCCACCTGAAAGTTTGAATAAATTGAGTTTGATTTTTAAGCAGGGATTTATAAAATGAAATTATGGAGATGAAAAGGGAAGCAATAATGCTATGTGTTGTTATTGACTATACACTACACAATGGCAAAACCCATAAAAAGGATATAAAATATAATGAAGGATGAGTATATATTGTTTTTAAGGAAGGTGTAATATAGCATGGAATTAATATCAAAAGTAAAAATTTCATGTTTTAGGTCAATTAAAGATGATGAACTTACAGGCATTAAAAACTTTCCTACATTGGCAGGGTTAAATAATTCAGGTAAGTCTAATTATATTAGAGCATTAAATCTATTTTTCAATGGAGAAGTTGAACCACAACTCGGTTTTAATTTCAGCAGAGATTATTATAGAGCAGATATCGGAGGCTTATGATTTTGTCTTTACATTTCACAACGATGAACTTAAAAAATTTGAAAATCTATTGAAGGAGATATTTCATGGAAAATAAAGTTTTTTTAAATTCACTAATAAACAAGGTCATTCAAGGGGATTGTCTAAAAATTATGAAAAAAATCCCTGATAATAGCGTAGATGTCACCTTTGCAGACCCACCATTCAATTTAAAGAAGAAATACAATAGTTACTATGATAAACACGAAGTTCAAGAATACCTTTCCTGGTGCAAAGAGTGGCTCTATGAAATGGTTAGAATCACTAAACCTACAGGTTCTATTTTTGTGCATAACATTCCAAAATGGTTAATCTATTTTGGCTCTTATCTGAATGAAATTGCTATCTTCCGCCACTGGATTGCCTGGGATGCAATGGGGTCACCACTTGGAAAAACACTCCTGCCCAATCATTATGGAATTTTATACTATGTAAAATCTGATAAGTTCAAATTTTACGATATTAGAATGTTGCACAAAAGGTGCAGGAATTGCAGATATGTTCTTCAGGATTATGGTGGGAAAAAAGCACAGATGCATCCATTTGGACCTCTTGTTTCTGATGTGTGGACGGACATTCACAGAATAAGACACAAGAAAAGAAGAGATAAACATCCCTGCCAGTTACCAGTTCATCTTCTTGAAAGATTGTTGCTTATGAGCAGTGATGAAGGAGACATTGTTTTGGATCCCTTTATAGGAACTGGAACAACTGCTATTGCAGCGAAAAAACTGGGAAGAAAATTTATAGGGATTGATATTGACCAAAAGTATGTTGAAATCACAAATAAAAAATTGGAAGAGGTAGAGCCAACATTGATTAATGGATGTTATGTAAGTATTTTCCTTGATAAAGTGATTACCGTTAGAGATAAAGACTGGGATAAAATTAAAGAAGCATTTTTCATCCCGGAAGACCCTTTAGAATTAGAAAAAAGAGAAATCTACTTGCTTCATAAAAATGGAAAGAGATTAAAATACCGAATGACTGGAATTATTCAGAGCGACCTTTTCTCATTATGCAGAGAGAAAGAATGAAAAATATAAAGTATGTTCGTCTTGGAAAAGAACAATTTTTGAAATAAAAAAGGAGAATACCCCCCCTTAATAAAAAATAAACCTCACTTCCTTGAATAGCCGAGGCGTTTGAGGTCTTCTTCCTTTTCTGTCCATTTTTTTCTGACTTTTACTGTCAGGTCAAGGTAAATTTTTCTGTTTAATAGAAGTTCCATCTCCTGACGGGCTCTTGTCCCTATGGTTTTCAGCATCCTCCCACCCTTCCCTATCAAAATTCCCTTCTGCGAATCCCTTTCAATGTATATATCCCCCTTCATATAAAGCATTCCGTTTTCCCTTTCGCTTATTTCTTCTATAAGGACCGCTGTTGAGTAGGGAACTTCATCTTCAAGGAGTTCATAGATTTTTTCTCTCACTATCTCTGCAAGCCTGAAGTTCAACTGCTGGTCGGTCGTTACACCTTCATCGTAAAATGGAGGGGATTCTGGAAGGTATTCAACTATCTTGTTCAGGAGGAGGTCAATACCATCTCTATTGAGGGCTGATACGGGGATGATTTCGCAATAAACATTTTCGGAGTTGAATTTTTCAATCACGGGCAGGAGAAGGTGTTTTTTCACGCGGTCTATTTTGTTTATAAGGAGAAATGCCTTTTTTCCTTCTGGCGAAAACCCCCTTTTTTTAAGCAGTTCTGTGATATAGTAAGTTCCCTCGGTTATTCCATGCCACACATTTCCACCTTCTTCTATTTTCGGATACACCTCTACCATATGGAGGAGGAGGTCGCATTCGTCAACTGCCTCCAGAGCCTCCTCAAGCATAAAAAGGTTTAAACCCTTCAAAGCCCTGTGGATTCCAGGGGTATCAACGAAGACAATCTGTGCGTTATCAATGGTCTTTATCCCCCTTATCCTGTTTCTTGTTGTCTGTGGCTTTTCAGTCACTATTGATATCTTTTCTCCGATTATGTTATTTAAAAGGGTTGATTTTCCAACATTCGGTCTTCCAATAATAGCAACAAATCCTGCCTTCCTTTTTTCCATGATTATAAAGATACCAGAAATTGAAGAAAAAGAAAAAGGGGGGAATTCAGGCAGTCTCAAAATTAAATGTATATGAGATGGAAAAAGCCGGGGAATGAGATTTCTGGAAATAGAATGGAGTTTCTACCCGGCAAAGTATATGTGGTTGGGAAATTTTTTGCGAAAAAAACACGGAAAAAGTGGTCAGCTGGCGGAGACTTTTTCTATTTTATCCCTAATAATGAAGTAGTTTTTGATACAAAAAATAATTTTTACCCCCCTATTAAACGCTATAAAATGAATTTTGAGACAGTCTCCTACCCTCCCTTTAAGAAAGGGAGGAACAAATGAAGAAAGTCAGATAATTTCTTCCCAACCTTCCCTTACGAAGGGAAGGAATAAAGGAAAGAGACCAGATAATTTCTCCCCATCCCTCCTTTACGAAAGGAGGGGGTAATGGAAAAAAGAAGGGGAGGGAAATGAATTTAGGGAGGAACAAAGGAAGAAAGTCAGATAATTTCTCCCCAACCTTCCCTTACTCCTTAATCTTCCCCCCTCTTTGAAGAGGGGGGATACAGGGGGGAGATTTTTAGAGAACCCCTCCCTCTATGAGTTCGGGAATGAGTAGAGGAAGATGTCAGATAAATTCCCCATGGAGGTTTTTGTTGCCTTAATTTAGGCTGAAGGGATTATTTTATTAAGTTTTTCAAATATAAAACCTAAAGCCATCAGCCTACCGCCTTCAGCCTATTCTTCAGCCCAGGAGGAGGTAGATTTGCTTTTTTCTTGACTTTTAGAATTTTTGGTGTTATTTTTTTAAAAAAAGTATTACGGAGGTGAGCCATGAAGAACAGATGGAAAATGGGGAAGTGGCTGATAGGGGGGCTGGCAGTTTTTCTATACCCTGCCATTTCTTTTTCCCACCATGCCCTTGAATACCTTGATGTGGAATCCTACTCCATAGCAGGGAAGAAAGAAGCAGTTTTCTACATGAGATACGACTACTTTGTTGAGGATAAATCGGATGTGGATTATGACCACTGGGAGTTCACACCGGGAATTTCATACGGTATCCTCAAAAGGGTTATGTTTGACATCCACATCCATCTTTCAAAGTTTGGAAGAGGTCATTTTGAACTTGAGGGAGTGCAGGAAGCCTCACCGTTCTTTGAAGCATTGGCTCCATCAGTAATAGTTCAATTGACGAGATACAAACAGCTTCCAGTTGACCTTGCCCTTTCCCTTTGCTATGAATATCCATTTCATCGTGCAAGAAAACTCATAGGAGGAACCCATACATTTGAGGGAAAACTCATTTTGAGCAGGGATTTCGGGGTTCATAGCAACATAACTCTAAATATAGGTAGTTCTGTTGATGAGAATGGGGATTATGAGGTTTCCTGGATGCTGGGAGCCAAAACTCCATTGACATCACAGGCACATGGAATTGCCGGTGGAATAGAAATTGAAGGGACACATAAAGAGGATGAGCAGAATATTCTTTTCCTTCCAGGAATTTACTTCCCAATATCGCAAAATATAAGGCTTAAGGCCGGACTTGGAGCAGGTTTCACATTGGACGAGAAGACAATGTGGACTGAGAAGATGGCTGTGCAGTTGATGTATGTATTCTGAGGGGAAGAGATGAAGATAAGAATTTCGGTTTTTGTCCTTTTGCTTCTGCCATCCATCTCAAGCGCCCATGACTTCTGGATATTCAGAGAGGGAAATGAGGTAAAAATTTATGGAGGTCATGACTTCCCGAAAACTGAAATGGCACCGGGAAAGAACATAGCTGTGCACTCCTATATTTATGGAAAAGGTGGTATAAAGGAGCTCGTCCTGGAAAGGGGAGATAATTTCCTTTTCTCAAAAGGAGTTGAAGGAGCAGGAGTGCTTGCATTTGGTTTTGAAAGGGGTGGCAAAATTGTCTATTGCGGTTTTTACATTCCCGATGAAGAAAGTAGAGTGGGAGAAGAAGTGGTAAAAAAAACATGCGGAGATACCTTTTCCATTCTTAAGAACATCCAGCAGGTAAAAACCGAGAAGGAGGTTAGTATAGAATTCTCCGCAGGTTTTGCTGAGTCCTGGACCCTTTATACCGAAAAAGGGGATAAAAGCACGCTTTTTCCTGATAATGGCAAAGTTTCCTTTAAGGCAAAGAAAGGCGGCTTATTTCTTCTTATCAGCGAGATATCGGGCAGACCCGTATCAATAGTTATTGAAGTAAAATGAAGGCTCTTCTGATATTTTTTCTTTTTACACATGGGGTAGAGACATATATTGAAGAGGTAAAAGGAGTGAGTATCACTGTCCGGTATGCTGATGGCTCACCAATGGCATCTGCTGATGTGAAGATAAAGAGCCCATCAGGAAAGGAAAAAAGCGGACAGACAGATGATAATGGGAGAATAGTTTTTTATCCGGATGAGAATGGTAAGTGGAGGGTTGAAATAGATGATGGTCTCGGGCACGGTGCGGTAAAGGAGATTGAATGGAGCGGAGCGATAAAGAAAGAAGAAAGAGGAAGGATGACGCAGGTTCAGAAGATTCTCACAGGCACTGGCATAATCCTCGGAATAAGCGGAATTATCTCTTATATTCTTTTGATAAAGGAGAAAAGAAAAAATGCACATTCCTGAGGGATTTCTTGATATAAAAACCCTCGTTGTAACAGATGGGATAGCGGGCGTTCTTCTCGTTCTATCGGCAAAAAAGGTGGAGAGGGATATATCCTCTGAGAGCGTTGCGAAAATGGGAATTGCGACTTCTTTTGTCTTTGCAGTGAATATGTTCGCCTTTCCCGTTGCAGGAGGAACATCCGCACATCTTACAGGAGTGGTTCTCATATCAGCAATTCTGGGGGGATGGCATGGTTTTATATGTTCATCGGTTGCGCTTTTTCTTCAGGCAGTCCTCTTTCAGCACGGTGGAATCTTGAGCCTCGGCGCAAACATAATTAACATAAGCGGATGGGGTGCTCTTCTTGGCTCTATTGCGAGGAGGTTCAGAAAATTCAAACCGCTTGCAGGAGGAATTCTTTCCTTTCTTGCTGTTATTCTCGGAAGCATTACCTGTGCAGGTGAATTATACCTTTCTAAAAGGGGTTCCTTTTTGAGAGGGGCAACCGCAATGGCTGTGGGAAATCTCTTTCCCGCGGTCATTGATGGAATAATTACCTTTTTTGTTTTAAAATTTTTGAAAAAGGATTAAAACTTGAAGCACAGTCCAGTTGATAGATTTGCATACAAAAAAAGCCTGATTCACCTCCTTCCCCTCTCAATAAAGGGACCCCTTTTCTTCCTTCCAATAATAGTGAATTCGCTGCCATTCAATTTCTATTTTTTACCCCTCTGTTTCATAATCCTTTCTCTCATCCTTTTTAAAGTTGCTGGTATTCCTTTAAAGTTTGTCCTGAAAAGGGTTCTCATGGTCTTCCCTTTTCTTGTGCTCGTCCTTTTTATGGCTCCACCTCACAAATTGACATTCTTTTTGAAAATTTTGTCATCCCTTCTTTTCCTCCTCCTCTTTCTCACAACAACTCCATTTTTGTCCCTTATGAGGGGAATGGAAAGAATAGGTATTCCTCGTCTTTTCATCCTCCTCACAGCCTTCGGATACAGATACTTTTTCCTCCTCACCGATGAGGCAGAAAGAGCAGTAAGGGCATGGAGGATTAAGGGAGGGGATTTAAAAAAATTCAGGTTTGCAGATGTTTCAAGAATGGTCCTTTCAATTTTTTTGAGGAGTATGAAGAGGGCTGAGAGGATAGGAAATGTTATGAGGATGAGGGGACTTTATGAAGAAAATAATTGAGGTAGATAGTCTTTCATATTTTTATCCGGGAACAGAAAAGGGAATTGAAGATATAAAGTTTGATGTTGAGGAAGGGGATGTGGTTGGAATAATAGGAGCGAATGGTTCCGGAAAGACGACCCTTCTTTTTTCAGTGTGCGGGCTTTTGAAGGTAAGGGGTAAAGTGGTTATTGATGGAATTCCCCTTTCAGCGAGGAATTTTAACGGGATAAGGGAGAAGATTGGATTTGTCTTTCAGGACCCTGACGACCAGCTTTTTATGCCCGTTGTTTTTCAGGATGTTGGATTTACGCTTTTTCAGAAGGGACTTCCCGAGGATTTTGTTCTGGAGAGGGTCAGGGAGGTATTGAAAATGGTCGGGCTTGAGGGGTTTGAAGAAAGGGAGAGCCACAAATTGAGTTATGGTGAGAAGAAGAAGGTTTGCATAGCAGGTGCCATTATTCATGGACCAAAAATTTTGATTCTTGATGAGCCAACTGCATGGCTTGACCCGAGGGGAAGAAGGGAACTTCTTGAGATTATAAAGGGGATTGGGAAGACGACAATAATAGCAGGGCATGACCTTGAGTTTATTGATAAAATCTCAAACAAAATTATGGTCCTTGAGAACGGCAGAATGATTGCCTTCTCTCACAAAGAAGAAATCCTTAAAAATCCCTCAATTCTTAAAAGGGTAGGGTTTGAGTGAAGTTAAAACCCTTTTAAAAGTCCTCACTGAAAGTCAATAAATAGTGAGTAGGGATGGGCTGTTGAGTATCCACCTGCTGAATAGACCTCAATGTAGAAGATGGTGGGTCCGGAAATGGCAAGAGGATAAATTATGAGTTCATCGGAATTTGACGGGTTTTCCGAGCAAGCCATCGTTATCATCCATTCGTCGTACAGGCACAGGTCATAATCCCTGTTTGATGGGATATCCGTTAGATATATGACGATTTCCGATGCCGGAGAAGGATAGAGCTTGAGGGAGTAGTAATCCTGCTGCAATCCAGATACATAGTTCCATATATAACCAGGGATGGCTTTGTAAGAGAATCCAGAATCAATTAGTTTTATAGCGAAAATTTCTGAGTTGTTATGTTCCCAGGGGTCTGCATTTCTTGTCCTCATATATGCTCTGTTTCCAATTTCTGGCCAGGGAAGGAGGGAAGGATGAGGCATGTCAAATGGAGTGGTAAGGGCATAAACCTTTCCGCCTTCATCCGAAATGACGATGTCTATGTTTCCATCTCCGTTGAAATCTCCGAGAAGTGGCGAGGATTTTAGAGGATTATCCAAAAGGTATTTCCAGAGAAGACCTCCATTTTCACCGTTCAGGACATAGAGGAGGTGGTCAGAAGAACCGACTATTACCTCAAGGTTTCCATCTCCATCAACATCCCCTATAACTGGCGAGGAATCAACTTCTCCGTTTGTTGTAAAGGACCACAGGAGTGTGCCATCATCTCCTTTTATAGCATAAATGCTTTTGTCCCTTGAACCAATCACCACATCAAGGATACCATCATTGTCTATATCTGATATTGCAGGAGATGAAAATACTTCTCCTTGAGTAGTATAGGTCCACAACAGGTCTCCAGTTCCTCCTATTGCATAGATTTTTCCGTCAAAGGAACCCACAACAGTATCAAGGTCTCCATCATGGTCAATATCTCCAATGGATGGGGAAGAGCGAATTCCACCACCTGTGGAATATGACCAGAGGATGTAACCTGTTCCTGTCAGGGAAACTGCAAAAATGTTCGTATTATTATCAAATCCACCAACCACTATGTCAGAAGCTCCGTCCTGATTAACATCTCCGTATGCCGGTGAAGAATCCATCACCTTCCATCCACCTGTGGAATAGGTTTTCAATAATGAGCCATTGTTTCCCCTTAAGACATGGATTCCTCCTGAATAGGAAGGAACTATTACATCGGGAACGCCATCAGCATCTAAGTCCCTTATGACTGGAGTTGATGTAACGCTGTAAAAAGTAGGGAAAGGAGAAATGGTATAAATCCAGAGAGGAGAGCCATCCTCCACATTCAGTGCATAAACCTTTGCATAATAACTTCCAAAGACCATTTCAAGCTTTCCATCATTGTCTATGTCCCCAATGGATGGGGTAGTGAAGTTTAAATCCGATTCCGGAGGATTA
>Ga0078972_1002637_pt1 | contig 58178 bp, 33 predicted proteins | sample YelNatPaOPGAMG01_FD_67568 | JGI IMG/M metagenome (GOLD analysis project Ga0078972, IMG submission 67568) | Hot spring thermophilic microbial communities from Obsidian Pool, Yellowstone National Park, USA - OP-RAMG-01 (SPADES assembly) (version 2) | ecosystem: Environmental > Aquatic > Thermal...
TTGGACGTATGCACGGGATACTGATCTCGGTTGCTTTATGAACCGTACACGGGAGGCGTCACGAGTCGCGTTGATTACGGTGACGTGCCGATGCCAGCGGGAGAGCGTCGAACGCGTCACTCTGGACACTCGATCGAGATTCCCTGAACCTCGTATGAAACCGTTGGCTCTGACAACTGCCATCGGCATGTCGAGGCTATGTGTTTCTGAAAACCCAAGTCCGAAACAACATCCGAATACGTGAACCGTGCGATCATCAGTATAGTGTTTGAGTCTGAACGCACACAAGTGTGGATCCTCTGCGTACCGACTCGTGTTCATCGACGCACAGACAATCCGCTGAATTCATGGGTGTTGCTCCGTAACCAAAGGCCGCAATCTCTGCGTTTGGTATCTACCTGCCAGGAAGACTCTTTTACTCTTTAGATGCTTCTTGTGATCATGGATGGATTTCGAATAGGTTCGGTGCCGCGCCACTGCCGCATCCCAAGGTCACCCGGCATCGTGGTGCTCTCAGCGCTTCGGTTCGAAGGTATCTCGGGTGCGCTGAGGCGCGTCCAATAACCACATGTCGACTGTGGACGCTGCATATCAGTTCAGCTCGTCTGTTGTGTGTTCCTGTCGCGAAAAAACCGAACGTTGACGCAGCGTTGTCGCTTGCTCACCATTCACGGAAGCACGCTGTGCAAAGTTTCCAGTCAGCCGGCCGGCTTCACGCACCAGACATACACACGGGCGAACCGAGTTCGAGTTCCGCGACGACCGCAACACAGCACCTGTCGCTGCAGAGACACCAGGCGGACTGAGTCGTGACCCGCTCGCCCGCCGGAGGCACGCGTGCTGCTCTCGAGGCCGGTACAGCGTTGTTCGTTAACGCTCGGGTGCTCGTTGAGTGGGTTACGGGGATCGGGCACGAGAACAGAGCTTCCTCGTCTGCACAAGCTTTGAAGCTCGTAGCGTCAACAACCGTATAGCGGGCTTTGCAGCCCCGGGAGTTGTCTACAGATGCGTCTGGATGACGTTCGCGCTAACCTGGCACCGGTTATCGTTCAGTGCACGAGCGAGGCAGGTTCTCGCCGAACGTCGCATAGCGAAGCGGTGGCACCTGCCTCGCGATATGCACCAACGCTGCCAGCTTCGTCAAGCACCGTAAACTTTATGCAAACTTGGGAAACGACTCGCGCAAAGTCACCGTTCTGTTGAAAACGAGGTGAGGTGGCGAGGCCTCAAGCTGGGAGTCCGGGTCCACGCAATAGAACCCGACTCTCTCGAACTGAAAAATAGCGCCTGGGTGCCAATCATCCGCGGATTCGCACCGAGCTTGTTGCAGAATGCGCTCGCTCTTGGGATTGAAGAAGGTCAGCCACCCGTCGCGCTCTGATAGGTTCTGCTCGGCAGCGGCTTGAAGCGGATCTTCCACGCAGAACAGGGGCTCGTACAAGCGGCATTCACAGGGCATGCTTTTCTCGGATACCCAGTGCAACACACCTTTTGGACGAGGTTGCGGTAATTGGGTGAGAATCTCGGCATGCAGCACCTGAACTTGGTCATCACTTGTGGCGGGCGCATGCTGGGCAGTCAAGGCGGCAAGAACGCGAATCGCGAACCCAGTGTGACGCAGCAGGGCTGCTTTCCCTGGTGCAAGCCCGTAATAGTCCTTCGCATCTTGTAAACGAAAATCAGTTCGCTCCAAGTAGATCATCGGGGTAAATTCGAGCGTACGCGTGCCCAACTCGGGTCGTTTGGGATGGTTCGGCACCTGCACGGTAACTGCTTCTGCTGCCGACAGCGCCTGGGCAAAGTTCTTCAGCAGCACGGGCAACGGTTCGAGCACCACCATGCGACGCGGAGCATGCTGATCCATATACTGACGCACACAAGCCTCTAGCTTGCGCAGATGCACGTTGTTCTCCGCCCGTGAAAACCCTACACTAGCCACAAAGTGGTTAATGGCGACTGGCGTGTAGCCCCGGCGCCTCATGCCAATCAGGGTCGGCATGCGTGGATCATCCCAACCGCGCACTAAGCCGCGCTCAATGATCTGGGTTAGTTTGCGCTTGCTCAAAACCGTGTGTGAAAGATTCAAACGACTGAATTCAAAAACGAACGGCCGATACATGTCGAGAGCCTCTAGCAACCAGTAGTACGAGTCCCGTCGTATCTCGAATTCCAGCGTGCACATCGAGTGCGTAATCCACTCCAGCGAGTCGACCAGGCAGTGCGTAAAGTCGTACGACGGATAGATGCACCATCGATCTCCGACGTGCGGATGCGCTGCGTACTTGATGCGGTATGCGACGGGGTCTCTCATGACAGGATTCGGATGCTGCATGTCGATCTTCATACGAAGAACGGCGGCACCCTCATCGTATAGTCCAAGACGCATCCGCTCGAAGCAGTCAAGGTTCTCCTCGACGGAGCGATTTCGCCACGGAGACGGACGCTTCTCTTCGCGATCGCGCGCCATCTCCTCAGGCCGCTGATGGCACACATAAGCCTTGCCACGTCGAATGAGTTCCACAGCGAGTTCATGCAGACGGTCGAAGTAGTCGGAAGAGTACGTGATCTGGTAGGGTTGATAACCCATCCACTGCACTGTCTCGATGATTGAATCGATAAAGGCCTGCTCTTCTGTGTCGGGGTTGGTGTCGTCAAAGCGCAGGATGCACCGGCCTCCGTTTCGCATTGCGTAACCAAAGTCGAGCAACATCGCCTTGGTATGACCGCAATGAAGATGTGCGTTCGGCTCAGGCGGGAAGCGCGTGACAACAGAGCATCCATCCGTATTTGCACGTTGCAGAGCGAGCAGCTCCGGTGTATTCCGCATGGAGTCTAACGATCGTGCGTCGAAATAGGCTGGTAGCGCTGCAAATGGATTTTCAGCGAGCTGCGCGTCCGTTTCGTTATCGATAGCCGATCCCGCGCCGATACCAGCGTGCCCGTCTTTCGTCTTTGGTGCGGAACTCGCAGACGTCGCGGTGTTGAGCATGCGTCGGTTGGTTTTGCAGCGATCATCTGATGGACGATCTGCCGCCTCTTTGCTGGTGGTCGTTGAGGCGCGCGATCCCGCTCCGGCCTCTGACGAGCGTGGGCCCAGCAACGCAAAGAGTTTTGCATCGACCGCTTCCTTGATGCGGCGGCCTTCAACAAAACGAACACGCCGCTGAACACCAGCGATAATGGGACCAAGTGGATACTGGTAGCCCCGCACCAACAGGTCGTCCATGATTGTCCGAATTTCTTCGTCGACTGCAGCCGACAGCGTACTGTCGTCAACAACAACGCCCGCACCCACTGCAGCATTGAAGTCGTCGCGGTCAACTTTGCCCTCGGCAGCTGTGCCCGGAGCCGACTCGAGCAGCGCCTCGAGGTAAGCGAACGCCGCTTCGAGCTTGGCCGTGTTGTCGATGCGCCCGTCGCCAATTGCTTCAAAGATGAGCTCGCGAAAGCAGCGCAGTTTTGTCGGGAGCTTGCTCACAGCCACATAAAGCAGCGAGGCTTTCTGCGGCGTGAGTGCCTGCTCCTCAGGCAATCGATCCGCAGTCGACTCCAGCGCTGAACGTTTGGCCACTTGCACGGCCTCAGTTAGTGCCGCCTGGACTTTAGCCGACCGTGCGACCGCTCGAAGGTTTCGATCCTCAAGACCGAGAGCTCGCAATTGATCTAAGAGACCATCGTCACCGGAGGCAGCTGCAGCGACGGCGTTCGTCTCCATAACTACCAACGCAGCCGCGACACAGCACGACGGGCGCTAACGGGAGAGCCGTGCGTAGACGCCTGCGAAACGCCAGGCGTGGAAAAATAGCCCCAGCAGGGCGCTGCTGTCCAGGTGCTTCGATGTCCGGTTTACGGCTGCGTTGCGATCCTGGCGTATGCACTCGGGTGCAGTGCATCGATTCCGTCTAGGCATGCTCATTTTTCGATGTCCACGACAATTGGAGGCTTGTTTTGCATCTATACGAGCTGTGGTATCTGTATCTCGGATCTATATACAAAATAGAGGATTCGATGTCTACGACAATTGGAGGCTTGTTTCGCATCTATACGTGCTGTGGTATCTGTATCTCGGATCTATATACAAAATAGAGGATTCGATGTGTAAGACGATTGGAGGCTTGTTTCGCATCTATACGAGCTGTGGTATCTGTATCTCGGATGTATACCCAAAATAGAGGATTCGATGTGTAAGACGATTAGAGGCTTGTTTTGCATTTGTACGTGCTGTGGTATCTCTACATCAGATACAGGTACAGTCTGGAGAATCCGATACCCGCCGGTGGTCTGTTTTCAAAAGCCCTCTGCCGGTCGACAGCACGCGACATCAGGCTGCCAAACTCGGTTGCCACGCTGGAGTTGTCGTCGGCATTCCAGACCGCATCGCTCTCGTTAACGATCTCAATCTTTCAAACAGTCGATTCAACGAAATTCACCAGATTCCCCCAAACGAGCGACTGCTGTCACGAATCCGCTGGAAAACGCGCAGTTTCCGCGCACTGCGTGTTTGGCAGGCATCTAAACTAGAACTAATTATATTATTAGGGACTAAATTACCATGTGGAAGCATTGGCGCTTCGTTGGACGTGGCGCGACGGCTGCCCGCCAGCCTCCCGCAGCACCCGCAACGTTGACGCTTCAGACGAAACGGTGTATGCTGGTATGCAGCTCGGCTGCAGTCGTTCCCGCTACTTCACGTTCGGGTTGCCTTCAGGGTCTCGAGACCTATACCACTAGTTGATTGCGGATAGTGGTGGCTTGACGTGTGTTTGTGTGTAAGCCGTACGGTGAGCGCGCTCTCGCGAGGGCGCGCGCCCTCATCGGACGTACAGTGCACGTCTGACACGGTGCGCTCGTGATGGCGTGTCGAAACCTGTGGCGCCTACCGCTCTCGCGTCGCTGGACGGGGCCTTCTTTCGCTCGTAGACATGCGTTGAGTTTCGAGTACATTGCAGATGAAGCTCCCGGTTGTTTTGAGTGGTTTCTTGACTGGACGTCGCAGTTGAGTACGCTCTGCGCTCGGTACACAGGTCCTGTGTTCGTCTGTCTTGGCCTAGCGCTGATAAGTTTAATCGTCTTCTCCTATTTTCGGCACATGTTACCAGCTCTCTATGAACTTGCGACGCGAAGCCCCTACTCAGGTTGGGCGCAGACGGCACTCCTCGTTCATCTCGTCATAGCACTCTACCTCCTCTACTGCGTCGTGTATGCGTACGCGAAAACGGTGACCACGGACCCCGGATCGCCGCCGCTCGCCGAAACTGTTCAGATGGCAGCACTTGATCCCCACATCGACGTCGCCGTCGTCGACGCAAAGCAGGGACGCTGCGCGGCTCGTGCTGCCACACCAAACTGCACCTGGACTGTCTGCGGACGATGTCGTCGGTGGCGACCACCGCGCACACACCACTGCTCCGTTTGCCGCCGCTGCATCCTGCACATGGATCATCACTGCATCTGGATGAACGCGTGTGTAGGTTACCGCAACTACAGGTTCTTTCTCTCGACACTCTACTTTCTGGTCGTCGGGGCCGCCGATACGGTCGCTACGGTTCTCTTTCTCTGGTGGCGGGCATCGCATCGGAGAGAACTGCGCACGAACATCTGGCTCCTCTATTCCTTCGCACTGGCGCTTTGCCTCGGGGTCGCATTGTTGCTGCTGCTGGTGTTTCACATTCGGATTCTTTCGCTGGGCCTCTCGACGATCGATTATCTCGCTGGCGGTGCGCGTGGCACTGAGTCCGTAGCTGCACCGGTCGACTCGGGCGAGCGCATGCAGCCGGGCTCGCAACTGGACCCCACGATCGGCAGGCATGGGCGTGCACCCCGACAAAGTCGCTTTTTCGAGCGGCTGCGGTTGAATGCTCGCAAGGTATTCGGCATCGAAAGACCATTGTGGTCTGTTTTTTTGTTTCCTCCCGTGCGTGGGGGCTCGAAAGAATCCCTTGCAGGCGAGCGACACCAGCCAGCTTTGCTTTCAGGCCTTGTGGTCTGAGCGAATAGTCGCGGCCGTGGCTGGCGTTCAGTGCATGCGTTGTTTCTCGAGGTTTGCTTGCAATCACCTGCTCTGCACGCCACTCAGTTTCCCGCAGGTTCTTCGAAACAAGGACTTGCGATCTTGACCGATGAGCTGTTCGCTCGCTTGCTTCTCAAATGCTCTGAGTATTGTGCGCTGCTCCGCGCATGTACACTCGTCATAGCACAAGCCAATTTATGTGTACGATATCGAACGCGAATGTTCTCCCTACGAAACGATCCTGCAGAGCGGCTGCGCAGGTCCACCACCTCGTCCGTTCGGAAGAACGAGTGCATGTCGCGTTTTTGCAACATGGGACCGCTTTGAACGCGGCCGCAGCATTGCCCTGCCGCTCCCAGCACCGGTGCGATAACGTTCTTCATGCTCCTCTACGCAGAGCACGGATGCAGTCGCGACTAGCTCGTGCGAGCCTTTTCGCCGCCGTATTCATTCCTCTTCCATGGGTACGTCGACCTGCACCAGCTCGATATCGAAGATCAAGAGTGCATTTTTCGGGAGCATTTGTCCGAACATTTCGGACATATTCTCGCAGCTTTCCGGGTGCACGTAAACGGTGCGCGCCTCGCCCTCGTGCATGTCGAGAACGATCTTTCTGAGCGCAGGCGGAGCGTCACCCACGCGCATGGTAATTGGATTCACCATTTCTCCGTTTTCATCGGACGGGCACGTAAAGAAGAAGCGCCCATCCAATAGACGGCCTTGCAACACCATCATGACGTTCACGTCATCGCTTTCGCATTTCTTGTGTGAGCCCCCTGCGGTCGCAGACGGCTCAGCGTCGTCGACTTCCTCCCAGACAATACGATCCGGTTCCAGGACATTAAATAGTTCTGGCATTGTCTTTGCGGTCTCGAAGAAAGCTTCCGCCTCTTGCAAATTGATTTCACCAACGACATCATTCGCGATACCTTGTAGGATGCCCATCTGTCGCTCGTATTTTGCGATATTAACCGGAAATTCTTTGCCGGCAAGCGCGTCACGAAAGCCGCGAATCACAAGCTCGTGATCGAGGCCGAATCCCGAGTTCAACAACGCCTGACCCAATGCAAAGCCATAGCCTATGGATAATTCGTTGAGATTCAGTCCCTGAGCACGTGCGAGCTCGCGCGTGCGCTCATCTCGCAACCGAGCACTCTCCTTGGCGGGATTTTCGGCCTCTGCGTCGTCAGCGCGTTCATCGTCTCCGGTATCCACCATGAGCCGGGATGAAGTCTGATGCACACCGTCGTGATGCCTGCGGTCGCTACCTGCCGCTGCATGGAGTGCGGAAGCTGCGCGCGCTGCGCCACTCGTCTGACCTGCTGCCTCGGTGGCGGCACTTAGACCTCCCTGCTGGGCGAATAGCTCTCTGGCAGCGCGCATAGACTCAGCCCATTTCTGAGGATCCTCCACGACTTCACGAAATTGCGGATCCGCATCCATCCATTGACGCAGAAAAGGATTGTTAAGGAGCGCTTGGCGCGACTCCTCCTGCTTCTCCGCAGATGAGAGGTACTCCTGCATTGCAGGCGATTCCCATAGTCCGCCCATTAACTGGGTCATCTGCTGCAACCAGTTCATGGTATCCGCCTGATCGCCACCTGCGGCGCCGCTGTTACCAGCGAGGAGCGACTGCAGGAGCGCGTTCGGATCAGCCATGGCTGGGTTGGCGCCGCTGCTCCGCGAGCCTCGACCGCTGCTACCTGTGCCCAGGTTGCGCAGTTGCCGCGCAAGTGACTCGACGTCAGCAAGGCCAGCCCGTGAGCCTGAGCCTGCTCCTGCTCCTCCGGTTCCGGCTGAGGCCGCGGACGCCGTCCCAGACGTGGCTGTACGCGAGTTCCTCGAATCGCTTGAGGCGCCCGCAGCTGTGCTCTTCGTCGCCCGACTCGACGACGACGACGACGACGACGCTGTGGCACTGTCAGCCGTGATACCGGGTCTCACGTTCCGCACTACGCTCATAGTAACCTCAGTGAGCGCTTCATCAATGCCGTACGCTGATAGCGTTTGCTGCGGATTATCGAGTACCTGCCCACGGTACATCAGCATCTGATTCGTGACCGGGATCCCGGCGCTCTTCTCCACCTCATTCTGGATCTCGTAGACAGAAGTGTGTACTCCCTTCTTAGGTACGACACTTATCTTCTTGCCGTTAAAGCAACGAACTTGGAGCGTAAGCATCCGAGGAGACTCGATACCGACTGCACCTCAACCCGGGATGAAGCGACTCGAACGACGCCGGCTGCTCGTGAGGCGCACTACGCTGGCCAGGCGCAGCAGCGGGGCGTGCGCAAAGCGCTTGGGCATCGACGCACAGATGCATATTACGGCCCTAATTGTTCTATTTTATTCTGGATCTTCCAGGGCCCTGCATGCGCGACGTGCCGCAGCAGGCGGCATTCCATGGTGTGCAGGCTCAAGATGACGCTGACCTGCTCATGATGCAGTTTTATTACGGGGGATCCCTGGATCGAACGGGGTATTTGGTAGATACGTCGTTGCTTTAAGCAGATGGTCAGCAGAAGGAACAATGCTCTACGACCATAGAGTGTACATCGATATATATCCACTTAGAGACGCTTTCCAGTGTTTTTTGACCGGCAGAATGCTCCGGGCTTCAGTTTCCCCCTGTATACTACGAGCGTGAGACGCTTCCCCGCAACGTTAAATCGCTTCAGTTCCTCGGTTCTCTTCTTTGGCGCTAGACATCGTCTTATATTCATGGCAGCGTTAACGTCTCGGATCACGAACCCCACGCGTGCATTGCCTCTGGTGGAACTCATCAATGGAGGCATTCCTCGAACTCGTACCTTCTGTGCCAATACGGTTTCGTCGTTGGCGTGTCGGGCAAGCACCTTTGCTCGTCTACCTCTCCTCTTTCTCTTCTACTACTTTACCACTTGTTCTTTTTCGCTTGATGGTCGACGAGAGAGGATTTTGTTTCGTTTCTTTTTCAGGCAGCCGGAGACACCAGATCCCAAGATCCCCTACTTCCGTATCCATCCCTTTGCCCTGAATTTTCATTTTTGAAAATGGACGCACTTTGAACGTATCTGCTACAAACCGCGAAGACGCATTTGATCACACTCACCCTGGGGTGCAACACCATTGAAGCGAAACACTACAGTGGGTGCATCCATGATGGCGCACCAGACCGCCTGCTTCCACCGGGCACCATGCAAAAGTACCACGACCATCAGTCAGACTTTCCTCTCCGAATCATGGATAGCTCCAGAGCTACGTTGGACGTCGAGCCTGGTGTTGGCTGGAATCGCGGCGCTCAGCCAACGCTCAGCTGCAGACACCGCACAGAGACGGGACGGCTCTGTGGCATCCGCATGGGCGTCGGCTCGAGACCTGTACATAGTGGCGGTCCCGAACGCAGATCATAGGACGCTGTGAGATCCTGGTGAAGCATCGAGCAGTGTTTGTCGCAGAAGCCGCTACACGCGCACCTATATACCTATGAAGACTCATGTCGGTGTGGATGGAACGTGTCCACTCACTGGACACGTACATTCCGGAGGTTCAATCTCTTCCAACTGATATCAAGATCAGCCTCTTGGGAGCTACTTCTGCGACTGCTTCCTGTTCCCCATTTGTATATCTGGATTTCAAAACGCCGGCGTCTCGCGTCCTTTTAGATCCATTCTCAGCGGTCGAAGGATTTTGGTAGCAGCGTCCAAGCCACGGCTTCGCTGTTGTCCTTGTTTTTCGCGCCCAGGCAGGAGATGCGATGTATGCTTCGGTGCACCGTTTGCAGAGCCGTCAACGCACAAGGGTCAGGTATTCCCATGAATGTCCCATGCGCATCATACTTTCGAAGGCTGCTCTGTGGCGCCTGTGCGCTTGCTTCATCGCTCACTTCATGCTTTTGACGGGTACAGAAAGATCGCCTCGATGCCCTCCACCGGTTCCGCGCCCGATGCAGCAGCGCTCGATAACATGCGTCAGCAGGGCGAAACGCCTCGGTGCACCGCTGACAGCGACAGACGCAAGCACTGGCTCTTCCATTCGATTGCGAATGTCTGGACGGCGATACGGTCCGTGAGGAAACAGGTACCCGAGACAAAGTCCATACTGGAGAAAAAGCTCCGCAATTTCGACTCATCTACGCTCCCTTCGCACCCACTCGTGACCTATTGACCACCGGAGGCGATCGCTACGATGACTGCAATCCGGGTCCTTGGCCGTTTTCCATGCAAGCTGAGGAGCGCGGAGCCGCTGGGAGCGTGCTCCCCTGTGAGCGAGGTATCATGCTGCAGTCGACTTTGGTATCGTGGATGACTACGACGAGATGCGGATTCGTGTTTCGGAAGACATCGATGATCGGACGCGAGCGGTTCCGTGAGCTGCCGCCTCTGACAGCCTGTGGTCGACTTGTCACTGCGCGACGTCGCGCTACGCTCGATGTGCACCCAGCGGCGCGAGTCGCTGCGTCCACGCAGTGCCTTGGCGGGGAACCATCGAACACGTGAAGCGGGCGTGATTGGAACATGCTCCGCATTCGCACAAGAGCGTCACGGAGGCTTGGACGTATGCACGGGATACTGATCTCGGTTGCTTTATGAACCGTACACGGGAGGCGTCACGAGTCGCGTTGATTACGGTGACGTGCCGATGCCAGCGGGAGAGCGTCGAACACGTCACTCTGGACACTCGATCGAGAATCCCTGAACCTCGTATGAAACCGTTGGCTCTGACAACTGCCATCGGCATGTCGAGGCTATGTGTTTCTGAAAACCCAAGTCCGAAACAACATCCGAATACGTGAACCGTACGATCATCAGTACCATGGTGTCCTATCACGCATTCGCCAGCGTCTAGACGCGCGCCCGTGCAGTGTTGAGTCTCGGATGCGCGGGCGTGTGCAGTTCCATCTGAATCATGAACAAGTCTGAACTTTCATAGATAATCTTGAACGGAGCGTTTCTTCATCCGGCATGCGATGCGATGCGCTGCGCCGAGCCCCAACCAGAAACGCCTCCAGCTCCCGTTGATCCGCGAAACACTCGTACTCGCGGCTCGCCGCGCACAGCCATTCATGGTGTGCCGCAGAATTCGCAACAGCTCCTTGACGTCCTGTATCCAAAACGTCTGGAGCGCTAGCACGGCGCTTGCGTACAAGTCTCTAGCAAGGCAGTTGCACCTGCAACCGCGCAAAGCCTTCAACCGCGAATGGTAACACCTGAAGCATGCTGGAACGTTTTGTCGTGCAAAGGCTCTTGCGCTTCCTTGGTGACTTTATCGAAGGCGGCCTCCAGGAGGAGCAGCTCTCGCTTCTCTTCGGTACCGGGAACAGCGTTGAGCTGCGGGATGTGCGTATCCGCTCGGACCGTCTGAAAAGTTTGCTCGCTGGAATCGGTTCGCCGGTGTATGTCCTGTGCGCCTCTGTGGGTACTTTGCGCGTGTCCATCGACCTGCGCGGGCGCGTCGCTGTACTCGTCCGTGACCTCGTCGTTGTGCTCGCTGACCAGTACCCCGAGGCCGAGACCCGCTGGTCCACTGCCAGAGAACGCTATCGCAAAGCGATTCTGCGGATCGATCAGGCGCAACGTCATTTGCGCCTGCAGCAGGCTTTTGAGGCAAGACCGCAACGCTCCGCCGCTACCGCCTCCGACGATGACAGCACCACTGTTTCTTCTTCGTCTTTAGCGGGACAGCGTTCGAGTGCATCCCCTCGTCGTCAAAACGACCGCCGCGATTCTCAGACGCAGCAGCAGCAGCAGCAGCAGCAGCAGCAGCCAGGAAGCGGGTGGGCCTTCTTCGGCTCCGGTGTGATCGAGTCGCTTATCGCGTACGTAGCGGATCGTCTCAGCATTCAGGTGGAGCGTGTGGTGCTCGGCTTTGCCGACCAAGGCGTGGTCATGCGCCGCGCCAAGGAGGTCTCCCCTCGCGGTTACCACTGGATCACTGTAGCATTCCTGGATCGCATGCTGACCTCGGACTGGTCCCCGGAAAAACAGGAAGCCCCGTCCCTGGAACCCGCAAACGTACCAGGAACAGCTGCGAATCGGAGCAAGAACTTATTCGGTTCCGCACAGACAACAATTGTTCGAAAGCGACTTGCGCTCTCGGGGCTGCGTCTTAGCTGGATCCCCGACGGCAGCAAATCCCTCCGCAACATCAGCTGGAGTGATCCAGAGCTGGTACGCGAGTCTCTTTGGCGAACACGCGAAGAAAATGATGCCGACATTCTCGGACCCATAGAATTCGGCATTGGTCTCTACGTGAGCGGCTTCCGGGACTCGTTTCGTACCTGCATTCAAGCCACAGGGAACAACCTCGACTGCTCGCTGTCGCAGCTCCAGTATCTCGATATGGTGTCGGCAGCGCTGCGTCTGGGTGTTGGTCAAATAGCCAAGCTGTCTCTGTTGAGTGAGGTAATGACGCGTGGCTCCCAGGAGTCCGCTGATCTTGGCCCAGGGATGCGAAAAACCGCCAGAGGCGAAGGAAGCGCTCCTGGACGTGCCGCAGCCCGCGAGCGCTGGGTGCAAGTCGTGCGCCATGTGCGACAGTCTGTTCGCCGTCGACACGTCCCCTGGACCAGAGAGCACCTTTCCATGCAATGGACAAGACGCAAGCAGTACTTGGCGACGTATTTAGCAGCAAATGTCCGCAGCGACAACCATTCCTGGCGTCTCGTGCAAGCGCTGGAGGAAACGATGGATTTAGAACAGATTCTGGCTCTGAGGGCCACCGCGGAAGCGTTGGTGCAACGCAGTCCACAGGAAGCGCTTGCGCTCTGTGATGAGGTGTCCATAGCCGCCCTGGTGGTGGTCAGTACACCGCGTTTCCAGCGTCTGCGACAGCAACGCCTAGTCTCCTGGTGCTTATGGATGCTCTCCTGCATTTGGAGACTCGGCGCGCTGCTCTGGAGTGTACTGGAACGTCGCATATGGGGTCTGCGGCCGCTAGCCCACAAACTGGTACAGATAGAGCGCACGCTGCGGCCGCCAATTCTCCAGGTATTGGCCGGTCAGTGGCTGCTCTCAGCGCCGACATTGCTTCCCGCAACCTCCGAGGAGGACGCCGACCTCAGCCAGACAACAGAACATATCCTGGGTTCACTACATTCCTACATCCACACAGACTATGAGCGTTTCCTGCAACAACGCGACCTTCGCAGCAAACGTGCAAGTTCACCGGCAGCCGCGCTAGCACCAACCCGAACATCGTCAATGCTTTCTGGCGAGCACGGAGGACGGAGAACTGCATGGGAAAGTGCGCTTGCTGCTGAAAGTGCAGTATTCCAACTCGATGTATCCGTGAACCGCGTGCAGCTGGCACTGTTCCAGGAACACCAACTAGTGGCGTTCACAGGAGCTCGTGCTTTCGCGGCACGCAGCAAACTGCTCAGCACCGCAGCAGTGCAGCACATTGGATGCCAGCTGTTCATCTCGAGTGCCCAGAACCTTGCAGTACGGGCCTGGCTGGCCCAGCTGCAACTCCGGGACGAAGCGAACAGGATCCTGGTGTGCAACCGCTATTGCCCTGGAAACCATGAGTCCGCTCACGGGACGCAGCAGCCACAGGCCCGGAACGCTGAAGAATCCGTTCCGGAAAGTGACCTCTCGTTAACTGGGCGCGATGAAGCACCCGAGGCTTTCCAGTTGCGACTGTGGAATCCTCGCCAAGGACTTGTTGATCTGGAACTGGATTTTGCGCCCTTGTCCGTTCGGATTTCCGCTGTACTGGTGCAGGCTTTGCTCCGGTTCTGGATACCTGAAACGCTGGCCTCCTTTGCGATGCAGGGCAGACGGTATGCTGCGCGCGTCCTACATGGTCTCCAAGAACGCCTGGTCCGCTCTGATGATGCTACTCTTGTTCAAAAGCTGAGCTCCATGTTCATGCGGCTCCGCTTTGGAGGTATGTTCATTGTTTTCGATGAAGACTTCCGGCCTCTGGAAAGCGCTGCAGTGACCTCAGCGGAACAGTCGTCAACGTCACCCGAAGCATCACCTGCGTCGCTGGTGCTTTGCGTACAGCTCGCTGGAGCAGAGTTTCTCATGGGCGAGGAAACCGCCTTGACCGCTCACAGACAACCAGCGGATCAAGCGGTGCTCTTGGGCATCGACGCATTTGCCTCGTCCGTCCAGAAAGCACAGCAGGTGTTTGCCTTTCTGTCATCGTCATCATCAGAGACGCGGGTGGACTTGCAGGGTACGGGCACCGACGAGCCCGCGCAGCAGACCCCACCGGAGACGCCCTATGTGGTCGACTCTCGCATGGTGCTGCGCTTTCCGGGCCTAACGATCGGCTGGTGCCGTGAAACCTCCGTTGAAGCGGCTAGCGCAGTTGTACCCGTGCGAACGCTCTTGCAACTGGGCACCTTGCGGATTGGCAACACGATCGAACACTGCCTCGTAACGCAGGATCAACGACCCAAACTCCTAGCGCGGATTCTGGTGGGCATCCTCCTGGAACGACTCGCAGTGACTGCGGGCCTGAGCGACATCTGGGCGCTAGTGCAGGTCGCTTTGCGTTACCAACGTGTCATCCAGGATATACAGGTGATTTTGAGAGAAAACGATGCAGATCTATCTACGACGAGTCACCAGAACAGTTTGGACTCGCTTCGGGAGGCAAGCATATCATCGAACGCTTCGTCATCATCACCAGTAAGGAGTCGTGAAGCAACCAACTCGATACCGCGGGAGCTCGGTGCTGCGAAGATGCATCCGCCGCAACTGCAACAAAAGAGAATGCGAACACGCGAACGTGAACCGCATTTGCGAACCGCGTTATGGTTGAGACTGAACGAGCCCCTGCATGTGGAACTAGCTCTGGATCATGGCAAGTCTGCGACGATGACCCGCCACTGGCTACTGCGTTCCCGGATCGGCGTTCAAGGGCGACTGCTCCTGTACTCCAACCAGTCGATGTTGAGCCAGCTGCAGGCAAGCGGTATCAGTGTGGAAGCGGATGCATCAGGAGAGCGGCCCCGTTCCTGCCAAGTGCTGTTGGTAGCTCCCTTCCAGGGCGAGTTGGAGGCAATCTTCGAAGCCGCTGCTTCTACTTCTACTTGTACGACTAGTGATGCTACCGCGCTGCCGACACTGGACTGCGCACTGCGCTTGGATGCGATCGATGTGGTGCTCCCGTTCTCGTTTATCAGAGAGCTGGTGGATACTGGACTTGCATTCGGTGCCCTGTTGCACCAGGAAGTGACCCGCGCTGCGCCACCCGGGTCGCTGGAGACCCCGGTTACCATCACCCGGACAAGAGCAGCGGATGATCAGGAGCCGTTCCTCTGGAGCGCAGACTTGAGCGCCCTGCCTGGCAACGCGAGCCTTGTCTTCGAGTTTGCTACCTCGGATCGAGCTGGCTACCTGGGAGTCGACCATCAGGGCCGCGTCCACGGTCCGGTACCCCTGGAACAAGCTGCGCGTTTCCGCGTTCAGCGGGTGCGACGCAAGGGCGCTCCCGTCGGTGTGATGCTGAAGCTTGAAACGGACCAATCCTCGGGCATGACCAGCACTTCCACGGTGCAAGTACTCGCGGACTTGTCGGATGTGTCGTTCGATGGACGTACCACGAAGCCGACCCCAGCTGGGCCACACCTGGGTATCCGTCGCATTGCACCGGAGCTCCGGGACGAGGTTTGCCAACGCTCGCTGGAGCGGCTTTCCACGAACGGTACGGAATCCTCGGTGCCGGAAGCAACAGCTGGTTCGGAAGCAGGTGAATCCTCGGGAACGCTACCAGCAGCAGCAGCAGCAGCAGCAGCAGGGACTCTCGGCTCATCCGGAAGCGCAGGTAACCGCCCGGAACGCAGCCGCTCCCTGAGACGATGGCTCGGAAACTCCGACTCGAGTACTCGATCCAGTACTGAAGTCGGAAGCGCTGCAGCAGACAAGGCGGATCGTCGCCAGCAGCGAAGCATCGCTACAAGTGCAACCAAACGAAAGCGTTGGCGAACCCGAGTAGCGGCTGGCGCTGGTGCTTCCACTGCTTCTGCCGATGATGCTGATGCTGATGCTGATGATGATTTTGGTAATGAGCGCAACGATCAAGTGCTGCGTGCCTGTACCTGGGAATCTGTACCTGTTCATGGCGTGGCGGAAGCAGTCCTTCTGAGGCACGAAAAGAGCGGCCACTGGATAGGGCGAACACCAGCAGCTGGACCTGTTGAAGCGCACGACGCATCCAGTCCGGATGAAGCGCTGCACCTTGACTTGTTGCCCGGCGCTAGTGCAGCGCTGCCGTTGCGTCCGCTGCTCCTGCAACGGGCCCAGCGCTTGGCCCAGTTCCAGCCGCTGATACGGATTCGTGCACAAGTGGCTGCCGCGGGCGTGCTCGTTCGGCTCTACGAATGGATGGACGAGGCAGCTCGCTATCGACTGCCGTTGTTAGCGCTCTCCGCGGTACCCATTGATGTACAGTCGGAGGTTTGTGTGTACCCCAGTGCGGCTGGCGTTGAACCGGAGCTCTCACTCGCGCTCTCGTTGTGTCCGACGGTAAGCAGCTACCGTTTGGCACAGAGGCGATGGCGCGACCTGCTCGAGCCGGTGCCACTCTCTATGCAGGCGAGTTTGCGGGGAAAGCCTCGGTTTGTGGCGTTCCAGCTGCAGTTGGGCACTGCCGAACAACCGCTTCGGTTGCATGCGTACCCGCGTGGTGTGCACCTTATCAGCCAGCTGCTGATGGACCTCATGGATCGGACTGCAGCTTCGCGACTCACCACGGACTGGTGGTATTTCCACAACGAGACCGAAGCGACCCTGCAGTTGCAATGGGACCTCAAAAACAGCACCCAAAACGTCGACAACGATGATAATGTCGACGTCGACGAGCCTGTTGTCGTCTATCCGGGTCAATCGGTGTGTTTGTATCCGCCACGAGCCCTGTTGAGGCGAGCGCTGGTGCGCCTTGCGGACCTGGAAGCCGCCGCTCGTCAAAGAAGCGACGTTCCAGAGCCGTTCACTGCGCGTATCCAAGTCGTGGGCTTCGGAACGCTACCTCCAGTACCGCTGCAAACGTCGGATGTGGTATCGCTGCCGCTCGAGCCGGACCCGGTTTGTACGACGAGTGCCACGCCAAGCGCCCGAACTCCGGTACCTGCAGACACCACCGAGAAGCAGACGCGTGGCGGTCGAGTCACCGCAGCATGCTCTGCACCTGCTGAGCGCTCCGGGAGCATTGCACAGCGCTCTGGAACGGAGTATCCGGCTGAGCGGGCTGGTGCAGACCCGACCACTTTGACAGCGACACGGGCGGCATTGTCCCAGCGAGTGTCCGCCGAGCAGCGGCTACCGACGGATGCACCTTTTGAGGTCCGGGCAAGTATCGACACGATGCAGCGTGGAAACGCAGCTGCACAACCACGTCTGCGTCCCCCAGGAGCAGCAGCAGCAACAGCAGCAGCAGTAGCAGCTGACTCGACTCGTCGTCGTGTCGACGACAGTGAACGTGCGGCGCCTGTTGTGCTCTACTGGGTGCGCCTTAGCGATGGCTATCGTGACCATTTCTACCTGTACAGTCGGACCAAAGTCGCGAACCGTTGTCGAAGCATCGCCTTGTACGTACACGGTTTCCTACCCGAGCACGAACGCCGTCATGCGGAAACTGTGCTGCGGAGGCAGGGGCGATCACCAGCGCTGGTGCTTCTGCAGCTGGGACGCACAGCAACTGCGCTTCGTTCAGCATCGAAGGAACCTTGGCGCAAACTCGGTCGAGGATTACGAAGCATTTTCGGCATTCGGTCAAAGACACGGGCGATTCCCGAGCGACCAGCACCGCTACCCGGATTGCCAGCGGAATCGTCTGGCTCTTGGTACGCGCTGATGCCGGTGAACATGCCGCAGTCTGAGTCCAGTGCCTCTGCAGCACCGGTTTCGGAACCTGCTGCAGGTGTGCTGGAGCCAGAGCAGGCACTCTTTCTGGGGACTTTCCTGCGGCCGACGCGCCTACGCCTGCTCCCCGTCACATCGACAAGTCAACGCGTGTTCAATGAGGAGGCGTCTGCTATCGGAGGTCTAGAGTTTCCGCTCGTTGCTGGCCAGCTATCGCTGACGAGGAGCTATTTCCTGGTAGCTGCAGCGGTGGACGCTTCGTGTCAGCGCTTTCGCGTGATGGAGGTGGGTGCTCGTACTAGCAGCAGCAGCAGCAGCAACAGCAGCAGCAGCAGTCAACGGCTTGCGAACGAATACAACATTCGTCCGGCATTGACGATCCTTCACGAGTTGCCGTACCCAGCTAGTCTGCAAGTTGTCGACGCCGACGGGAACCTGCACTCGACCTACGCCTTGGACGCTTGGGGATCGGTGGAAGTTTGTGAGCTCTGGGGCCCGCCACGCGAAAACCTCTTGGTGCATCGCCTGCTGGGCAGTACAGGCTCGACACGAGCGCCAAGCACCGAACCCAGTCGCACAGACGGGAATTTCGCACCAGCACCAGCACCAGCAGGAGATGATGATGAGGATGATCATGACGATACTGATGTGACTGCCCGCACCGTCGCCATTGTGCGTCTCCAGAACGCCAGTTCAGCAGGTAAGCGGCCCAGTGCACGTACTGGGGCGACTGGAAAGGCCTCGCTTGCCGCAAACTTGGCCTTACACTGCGAGGTGGAGCGCCATACCCTCTCGTTTCGCTTCGGCTACTTTCGTGCTCGCCTTGTCCGCAGCGAAACCCGCGGCCGTATCCTGGTGCTCTATGCTCCGTTTCTCCTATGCAACCAGGTTCCGGGTATTAGCCTCTGTTTCCGCCATGTGCAAGGAAACCGCAAGCCGCTGCCTTCCGCACAGCGTCAGCTTCGCAGGATCGGCAGTCAGGCGACATCCGCAGTGCAGCGACTAGCGGGACAGGCGGGAGCGGCTCCAAAGCGACTCGGAGCACATCTCCGGCCAAGAGAAGAGGCAACGATGCCCGAGCGTGGAACGAGTCGTCATCCGGCTCCAGTATTGTCGTCGTCGTCGACGGCGACGACGACGACTTTATCATCGGCTGCGGCCTCGGCTCCAGTGGACACTGCACGCCATCTGGGCACTGACGTCCAGGCTGATAACGATGATAACGATGGGACTGTTCTGACGAGTGCATCGGCAGCGTCTCCCGAGGTCGTTGCTGCCGACGACCCGGACCCAGAGGCAGTCACCACAGAGATTGCACCTGCAGCGTCAGAAACAGCGGTCGTCTTCGATGCTGCTTCGGAGCCCGAGTCAGCGAGCACGGTTTCCGCGGACACGCTGACACAAGCGACCCGCAGCGATACCACAGCGGTCGCCGCTACCCTGAACAAGCCGCAACGTCTGGTGCATCGAAAGAAAGCGGAAGCGTCGCGACAGTTTCTGGTGCCTCCAGTCAACCTCGCCGAAGAAAGCGGTGCGCCCAGCTCCGATGCATATCTGTACTGCTGGAAATCACAGCAAGCGTTGATCTGGGTGAACGGAGCACCCCGCCGCAATACCCAACGTCCTGTTCGACTGGCACCGTTTGGTCGAGGTAACAAGGGCTTTGGGGTGCCGGATGCGCTCGTCGGACACGTGCTCGAGCTTGTGACCCAGGTAACGCTGCACAGCTACCGAGACCGGACTGCCGTCCTGGATACACCGCTCCCGAACGCGCGGATCCTACAGCTACGACCGCGGTTTGAAGTGCGGAACACACTGACGGAGACCCTGAGTCTATGCGACGCCGTAGACTGGGAGCGTTTTCGCCTCGAGCAGGCGCAACACGAAGAGCACAAGGCCACACTGCCGGTATTTGCGGTGTCTGGGCTCGTGCCCGGCATGCAGCAGGTGCCGGCAGCAGTCAGCAGCCCAAAGCAGCCCGGACGAGCAGCGGTCACTTTTCATGAAGCCAACAAGGGACGCTTTGCACGTATTCGCCTTGACGATACTGGGTGGTCGGGTCTGATCGACTTCACCGACCTGAACGGAACGAGCGTTGCGCTGCCGCGAGCTCGTCGTACCGCTGACCAGTACTGGGTCGACGAGCACGTACCAGTGTATGGGAGTGTGAGGATGGATAATGGACGACTGATCTGGACGTTTCAGAGCAAGCACGTCGCTGCCAAGGGAATTCGCTTTGTGAACCGGACGCGTTTCGACCTGGTGGTGAAGCAGAAAGGGAAACGCGCTGATCGGTTGCGCTCTTTGATGCGTTCAGCAACACGCGATGCCTCCCACATGATGGTACAGACGCTACGCGGGGTCACTTCTGGAGCAGCGAGTGCAGCAGCGAGTGCGTTCGGTATGGGCATGCGTAACCGGAACACCGGAACTGGAACCGCAACCGCAACCGGAACCGCAACCGGAACTGGAACTTTGTCAACAAGTGGCTCTCGTACGCTTGCCGCTGGTGAGCAGCAGCAGCAGCAGCAGCAGCAAGTCACAGCGGAAACGTCTATCATGCCGCAGACCCCGCAGGGGCAACGAACCGACCCGGGCAAGCCGCTGCGTATCACACCGGATACCTCGCTGGATAATGCCGCTTGGATGATATTCCATGTGCCACCGAAGAGCGAACGGGTTTTCTACTGGCCTGAACCGCTGGGTTCGTCCAAGCTCCTGCTGAAACTATTGCCTGGAGAGGCAGGCCTGGCGACGGCGTTGGCGAATCCCCAGCTCTTTGCGGATGCAGTGGTGGTACCAACGCGTCAACTGCACCCGGAACCGCGCTGGTTGGCACAACGACGGGGACACCAGCCAGCGTTCCTGTATCGAATGATAGCCCAGGGGCCGGAACGACACCTCGTGGTCGACGAAGGCACCACCAGTACATTGGCGAACGAACCTGCCTGGATACCGCGCTTTCGATTGGACGCGCAGCTCAGCTTGCCGACGCTCTACCTGAACTTGTACAACTTGCAGGCGCGTCCCTTGCTAGAGGTCCAACTGCAGCAGCTGGAGGTGCTCGCGAATGCCGGACTCCGACCTGACCAGCAGTTGGCGATCATGACGCGTCTCGACGACCTGGTGCTTCTGAACCGCATGGACCGTGCTCGTTCGCAACGCGTTGTCAGCAAAACTGCAGGATCGTTGACCAGCGGTGATGACCGGAGCACCCCAGCGCCCGCTACGAACAACAAGGGCGTTGCCAACGAAACACCGAGTGAGCTGCTGGTCGTTGCCCTGGTACTACGACATGTCCAACGTGATCTCCTACATGTGAGCGCTTTGCAAGTAGAGCTCACGCCGCTCCGAGTGAACCTGGAGCCAGCGCTTCTCTATGAAACCGTGCTTACCCTGGTGAGTTGCTATGATCGTGCACGGTGCTCGTCGTTGACTGCAACGCAACGCAGAAGCGCCATGTCGTCGTCGTCGTCGTCAACGAATGCAGGTGCTGGAATCGGCAGCAGCGTTACCAGTCCAGGTTCATGCAGTGTACACGAGGCCCAGACAGGTCGCCGGGAAGTGCGCTCTACCAGAGCTGTGAGCAGCGGCGCCCTGGCATCGCTTGCGCTACCCGCTGAACGCACTCGTTCACTACCGGCAGTCTACATGGAGCAGGGCGCCATCGGTGACCTGCAGATCCTGCTCACCTGGAGAAAGTCATCTGCGAAGTTGCTCCTTGCACGCGTGGAAGCAGCAGCGAGTCCGCGTCTCGCCGAGGCTGTCCAGCAAATACGCGACCTCCTGGCATACGTACCCGCAGTCCGTGACGCGCCCATGCGCCTGAGTGGTATCATGCTCACCGAGTACCTGGCTACCATGGAGCAACTCGTGCATCGGATCGTGCAGCACTACATATGGAGCGGGATTCGTAACGGGTATGCACTCGTCGGCTCGCTGGATATGCTCGGAGCGCCGCTCAATATCTGGGGCCACACCAGCGGTCGTGTGCAAGCCATTTCACAGGATATTTCGCATGGACGCCTGGGCAAAGCCGGCAAGCACATGGTAACGTTTATCGGTGGCACTGTAGGCGACGTCGGTCAGTCGTTTACCGGTGCGTTGTCGTCGTTTGGTGGTATGGCGTGGCGGCGGCTAAAGTGGCTGCAGCGCGCTCCGTCACATGCTATGAACCCGTCGTCGTCATCGTCGTTGTTGCCTACCGACTGGGGAGAAGGCGACGACAACGACAATGACGACGGTGCTGGTAGAGACGCAGTTGAGAATGCACGCCCCGGTGGTAGCTTACCGCTGCGTGCTGGTCAGGGCGGCTCGCGTGGTGCCAAGACGCGGCAGCGGGCACCGTGGGCAGCACGTTTTGTCGCCCGCTGGTTGCCTGGCGGTGCTGGACGGCGACCGGCTCGTGCCACCACCGGAGCACCAGCACCAGCACCAGCAGCAACAGCAGAGCTTAGCGTTCAGCCGACTGTACCTCCGTCGCCACTGGACTGGCGTCGAGCGCTTCTGGGGTATGCATCCGCGAGCGACGCTCGTTCGGGTAGCACCTGAGCCCCTGCACGGTGCAATCGATACCACACGATCCCTAGTGATGCACCAGAATCACAGGTGGACACAGGTACTTGCCTTGCGTTGTTCGGTTGCGACAGCAACCGCGCTCCGCATCTATGTCGATGCGAGCAGACTTTGTGGGTGTTTTGGTGATCCTATCACAAAACGGCTGGTGCAGTGCACAGGGAACGTTTACGGGACGTACCAGAAGCAATAAGGTCGAATCACCGTAGCAACAACAACAGCAGCAGCAGCAGCATACTACCGTATGCGCATGGAGCGCAACGCTTACTCAACCCAGCCAATGCGATTAAAGGGTGACTGCATGATACGCTCGTATCGTGGCATGTCCGTGGGTGACGGGAGAATCCATCGGATGTGGTCTTCGAGTAAGGTGCACGTCATACGCGCCCCGAGTGCCATCATCTCGAGCCCTGGCGCCAGTCGCTTGATCATTGCCGGATAGAGCAGGCGTGCACCGAGCACAGTAGCGAGCGCTTTGTTGGCATCAGCGCTTCGACGTACTGGATAGCAGCGGAACGCATGCAAGCGGCTAAAATAGACTCCATAACATGTAAAGGTGCACTCGTGTGCGGCGCTGGAGGCGTCACCGCATGTCGATTCAGCGAACAGCGGGCGCACGAATCCATTCGTGATACGATCCGCGAGCACTTCTTCTACTTCTTCTTCTTCTGGTGCAAGGAACAACAACCGATACAGATAGCGCTGGATGTCGCGTTTCGACGATCCCGGCGATGCAGACGTATCGAATCGTGCGAGTCGTTCCAAACGAACGAGACCAAACTCGGATGCGGATGCCGGGCGTAGCCTTGGACCACGCTGTGCGGTATGCGCTGGTGCGTCTTCACTAGGCGTATCGACGCTCTGTGGATCGACGCAGAGCGGCGTCTTAAACGTAACTAGATCAGGGAATTGAGCTTCGGTGTGATAGCCGCACTGCCTCAGCACTGAATTCGCGAGTCGTCCGACCACAAGGGCAACTGCGCGTACCCCAGAGGCGGCCGATGTTCCAGGGACGCGCGCAAACGCCGCAGCGCTGGAAACCGCTGGCGCCTGCGCTGCGTTCGAGTGCCCAGTGCCGGCATCAGAGGCGACTGTGGCAGCCTCGGCGGGCATCGTTGCGTCGCCAAGTGGCGGCTTTTCGATAGGTGCGAGGTCAACGCTGTCGACTGGCGGCGGCTCGGAGCAGGCCAGCACCACCGCATCGAAGCAAACGTCGCACGAGGGCGTTGCGTCAGCCGGGAACTCGAGGCGCCAACGCGGCAACTCGGATGCCGCCGCATCAGCAGGCACCGCGTGGATACGGATTACCCTGGCGTGGTGCATGACGCGTGCCCCGCTCTTCTCCACGAGTCGCTGACAGAGGCATTCGAGGCCCTCGAGGGCACCATACTCGTCTGCGTCGCAGAGATTGAGGCTCGCCATGGCCCGCAGCCCAGCGAAGCCATTCACTTGCAACAGCAGGCATGCGTCGCGGTCGTGCACTTGTCCAGGAGATGCGGTACCGAACACCTCGCGCAATGCGACCGGCTCCAGAATCTCCTCGGCGAACGCGAGTCGGATGTGGGCGTCGCGGCAGAGCTGAGCGACGTTGGTCACTGCCCACGACCACATATCAGCCGCTTGGAGAAACTGTGCAACCGACCAGCAGTACGCTACGCCTTGTCGATAGATTCGTCGCCATTGGTCCGCGAATCCGGCACCCAGCTGGGTCGCAAGCTGAGCAGATCGACCAAACCGTCGCCGATGCTGCAGACGCTGCCAGGTACGCATCAGAAACTTGTGCCCGTACGTGATGTACGGCATCTGGCTCAGCGACATCCACATCAGGCTGATTCCAATCAGTGCCCAGCCCAGGCGCAAGAGCCAGCGCGTGTAGCGCAGCGCCATCCGCAGCGCCAGCATTGCCAGCACAAAAGGCAACAACTGGGCAAGGCCGGTGTCCTCGAGACCGCTGGTAAGCGCGTTTAGCCACGGCAGACCGCCAAACGCGCTCAGACGAACCAACGTGCCAGTGTCTGTTTTCGTAGGCCAGTCCAGCACTGCTGTGGCGTATAGACCACCGTGTGCTGGACTCGCTGCGCGTCGGGGCTGAACGCGCATCCCGCACCGCTTGATTAACTCCAAGACACGCAAGTCATCTGCTGTGAACGAGTCCCAGAGCCCGACTTCTACGTTGACCCCCTGTACGGAGACACTTCGAACAGAGCCACCCAGACGATCGTGCTGCTCGAAGAGGACAACTTCATGATCAGCCGGCGCTTGGTTCGGATCACACTCGCCGTTGTCTCTCAGGGTTTTCAGTGCACGAGCGACCTGGTACGCGGAAACGCAGCCACAGAAGCCGCCGCCAATGATCGCCACACGCATACCGCTCCACGACACGTTGCTGCGTCTGCGGTGCCGCACCAGGCTGCACAGCTTCGCCCTAGTACACAATCCGTACCGGTATCGTTTACACGGGATACGGAATCAGCAAGTGCCGCGAATACCAGAGTGCTTCTGCGAAGCTCGTCAGGCGGCAGCGGTGCTGGTCTAGCGTCGGCGCATCGAATCGCATCGCATCTCCTGCGCGCATCTTCGACTGGCGCGCGCAGCGGCGGGATGCAGCATCGTTGCACGAATTAGCGACAAATAGGACATTGGTAGGTGCTGTGCTATCTCATCGAAGGAAAGCCCTTGTTCTCCATAGAGCGACTTCTTGCTTGTTTGATGGGGTTTCCCGGCACTGCACCATCATTATTTCTATGGGGAAATGAGCGTGTTCGTCTTGACTGCTGGCCTGGTCGCTGAGAATTCAAAGCGGAAAGCTGCCGTTCTGGGAAGCGCAGTGAATGTGGTACACGCTCAGGTCTTCTGATGACACCACTTGTGCCCGCGATAGGAGCGGCCAAATGCTTCGCACGAGACCTGTCGCATGCGCTGTGCGTCGAGCGTCGGACCTTGAGCGAGCACATGGAAGCGGGCAGCGCGAAACGCTCACCCGTTTTCAAACGACGCACGCGGCGAGCAGTGCGGTATCTGCAACGTGACTGTTTGGATCAAGCTCCAAAGTAACAGGAAGTTTTCAGATACGGTATGGTGCGATTTTAAAGCACTTGGGCTACTGGCAAGGAGTGCAGCATTCGCAGCGTGACTATTTGGATGAAACGCTCGTGTAGCGGTATGTTTTCGGATACGGTCTGGTGCTATGGAAAAAACCTGCATTCGGAGTGAGGTATCGCATCATCGCTCACTAAGCATCCGTGCATGTTTGAAGCTGGACACGGATTCGATGCATCGATCCTGGACATGAAGGAAACACGCAGCAGCAGCAGCAGCAGCAACAACAACAGCAACAGCACACGCACCACCCCGGGAATATTTTCCCGCGCTGCTGTTGTTGCTGCAACGTCGTCGAGCCCAAATTGGACACGCAGTACTGGGCACGTGTCCGCGACGCACGGCAGCTCCAGTGCGAATCGACAGCGGCACGCGACGCGACGCCACAATCACGGAGACGTGTCCGGGGCCGAACAGCACGGCGCTGGCCCTGACGTGTCCACGCACCGCAGGCACCGCACGGTAGGCCGTGCAGGGGGCGCGTCCCCCGGTAGAGCGCAGAGAAATACTGTTTCATTTCTCCTGCGACGTGGTTTCTTTTTCAGAGGACTCTGCCGTACCGAACGCTGTCGCTATAGGCTGAATCGTGTTGATGCACGCCCCTATTGTCCAAGAAACAGGAGATATTAACAGGTCTTCTAAAACGTTTCTGGTTGGTAACACCAAGTTTACCGTGCCTGCCCACTATGAGCTCGTGCGACCTCTAGGGCAAGGCGCGTACGGCCTTGTCGTCGCTGCGCGGGATACTCGCAACGGTGCTGGTGTCGCTATCAAAAAAATCAGTCGGGTGTTTGCGCACGTTACAGACTCGAGACGGACGCTGCGAGAAATCAAGTTATTGCGTCACTTCCACCACGAGAACATCATCGACCTGTTGGACTTGTTCACGGAACCAGGTGCGACAGCCGCGACTTTTGACGACGTGTATCTGGTTAGTACGCTTCTCGACACGGACTTGCACCAGATCATTGCCTCTGGACAGAAACTGACCGATGATCATTTTCAGTATTTTATTTACCAGGTTCTACGCGGTCTGAAGTATATCCACTCAGCGAACGTGCTCCATCGCGACTTGAAACCGAGCAACCTCTTGGTGCGTGCAAACTGCGACCTCGTGATTGCCGACTTTGGTCTCGCGCGCGCTGCACAGCCGCGTGTCGACGACACGAGTCATCAGATGCTGCTCACCGAGTATGTCGCTACCCGGTGGTACCGTGCACCAGAGATCATGCTATCGTGGCGACACTACACTTCAGCGGTGGACATTTGGTCTGTGGGATGTATCTTCGCCGAGCTTCTGGGTCGCAGGCCGATTTTCCCAGGTCGCGACTATCTCCACCAACTGCAGTTAATTACGCAGGTACTCGGGACGCCCAGCGAGGCCGATCTCATGGAAATCGCCAGCGAACGGGCGAAGCGTTTTATGCGCTCGCTACCCGTTCGAACACCGCTGAAGTGGAAGGATTTGTTTCCGAGGTGTGAGAATCCACTGGCCCTGGATCTTTTATCGCGTATGTTGTGCTTTTCACCGGATCAACGGATTACGGTGGAGGAGGCGCTTGCGCATCCCTATTTGGAAAAGTGCGCCGATGTCAACGATGAGCCTGTATGTGATCGTCCCTTTGACTTTTCGTTTGAAGAGCGCGCTGATCGAGGTGGTGCTCCCGAAATTCGCCAAATGCTCTGGGAAGAGATCAAGGAATTTCAATGCATTAGGCGGGAAAAGCAATGAGCAGCTCACGGCGACACGGGGCGATACGCGTTGTGCTCGGTTCGCGCAGGTGCAGAGCGCCTTGACGGGCGTCTGTGTCATGCTGCAACGCTGCGCGGGTTCGTCTATGTTCATGGAGGGTTTCGCGATCTTTATAGCACCGTGGCGGGTCTCGCTTGGATGCTGTGAAATAGCGAATCATGTGATGCCATGATCGTTCGGCGATCGCACAGGAGAGTCGTTCGCGGCATACGAGGATGGCGCTCCCGCCTCGCTGGATTGCTGCAACGTACCAAGCCCATGTGTTGTTTTTATTTGATCACCAACATGAGACGAGGACGCACATGGTGATGAAGGAAGCTTGAATACAGTTCTTGGATCCCATGCGCAGGTCGTAGTGCATCTCTTGTCCAGAGCATCGGGTGTGATGCAGCAAGCGAGTTTGAATGATGGATTCCGGGGGAATGTGGACAACCTGCAGCACTGCATGCGGACCGCTTACAAACAGTTGCTTGACGAGATGCGTCAAAGCGAGAGCACCCGACAGAACCGTGCTCGAGTAACAGGAGACGCAATCCCTGATGGCACCTTGAATCAACCGTTTTTAGGTGATTCTCCCCGGACCATCCGTTATACATTTCGGTTTCTCGTCATCCGCTTTTGGGGAGAGGTTTTGTCTCCTTTGTTCCATGATTTGCTCTCCTTCTCGTTTATTCGGCAGGGTAGCATACATGTAACCGCTATCATCCATACCCGTTTTCTCGCACCCAGACGCACTGGGTGGCCTGTGGAACTAAACCTCCATCTTCTCATGTATATATCTACGGTTTCTCAAGTATCTTCCCGTCAACCTCTCCGAAGGCGGGGCAGCATACCTGTAACCGCTATCATCCATATCCGTTTTCTCGCACCCAGGCGCACTGGGTGGCCTGTGGAACTAAACCTCCATCTTCTCATGTATATATCTACGGTTTCTCAAGTATCTTCCCGTCAACCTTTCCGAAGCGCGGACGCCCATAGACCGAAGCGCGCCTCGACGTTCTCTCCCGTGCTCGATCAGAGCCGCAACATATCCGCATAGTGTTGGTGCAGGTTGATGACGAGTTGTCAAAGGACAATGTCATGGCCGCAACCGATGTGTCTATGGACCAACGAGCATGAGAATGGCGTTCAACAACAGACAAGACGTCTTCGTCTGGATTGAGCCAGGCAGAACAGGAGTGCACGAAAAGCATCCCAATGCTGATATCTGATGAATGCCCGGGGACCGCTTTGGGGTAATAGAAAGCGACGCTGCCTAGGAGTTGGACAAAAGAATGCGGTATGAAGATCCCGAGAACTGATTTGACAAAGGATGATCTGATCAATGCGTCTGTACATTTGGCGATTTGTAGACGATAACCCATTTTCTAACAGCAGCCAGGTCTAATGTTATCGTCCTTTCCGCTTTTCTCCTCTTCATCAGCCGCGGTTGATAGCTCTCTGAGCCCCAGTATACAGGTCGGCAATGTCTCCCGAGTTTATTCTAATCAAGCGAGGCGAGTATCCGGCCGGCATGAGGTACGCATTCGTGCTCCAGAGCGACATCGACGGTGCGTTGTTCAACGCGCGTAAGTCTTCCACAAAAGCGCCCTCCTTCCGTTATCCATCCGTGTCTCTTCATCACAGTTCGTCTCTAGGGAAATGGAACTTCACATCCTGCAGATTCTCTGGTTGTTGTTCTTAAAGAACGAATCGAATGAAATTCATTGACGAGTGGACAGACGTTTATATAGAATTTGATATGTTCGGTTTTGGCAACGCGGCGTTTAAAATACGGACGAGGTTCAGGTTGGTTCATGCACTTGCTGGCCTCAGAGTGGCCGACTTGTATCGCTGTGCCCGTTCCGCGCAAGCGAACAATCATTGCCAACCGTCCTTCCAGCGCCTTTGTCCAATCTACCATACACATTTCTGTTATAATGTATCTGCTAGAAAAACAAACAAAAACAACAAGCCCATGTCTCTAAAAGTGTTCCAGCATTCACTGTTCTCTATTCAACCCTGAAATACGCGCAACAGCCAATGTCCGAGGTCTCATCGAGACTTGACTTGTTTTCGTTGCTTATACGCCAAGTTCGTTCCGTATACCTCATCGCAATACGTGAAGATACTGGCATAGTTGCCACTGTACAGGTAGTGATGATAATCATGATGCTCCGTGCCACCGTAAAACGGTAAATATGCATTAAGGTTCCAGCGAAACTCGTAGCCACTGTGAATATCAATGGCCTCGTACTGCCGTAGCATCATCCAGATCAGGGTCGTGAGCAAATGTGACGACAAAAGCACGGGTCCCGCAATGGTAGGTATCCCCAACAGGATGACCTCCAGTGGATGCGCATCGGTAGCTGCGAGGCTGAACGGCGTATTCCATTGGTGGTGCCAGTAGTGGATATGTCGATAAAGCCAGGGTGTATGCAACCAGCGATGGATCCAGTAGTTACCAAAGTCCTCGATCACGAAACACGTCAGCACATGCAGCACCACTTCATCAGCACGGGGCAGGGGCGGCTCCCGGCGCACGCCCACCCATCGAAACACCGGATACGAGAACGCAATCAGCGGGAGCATAACGCCAAAGAATAAAAAGAAGAGCGATAGGAAGCAGCGTGATAGAGCGCGCGCATCTGGATACCATTGTTTTTGGACTTTAGCAGCGCGTGCGGAACTTGGTCGCACCAGGTCCAGCATCAGGTACGGAATGCAGCCCAGAAAGTATCCCAGAACCAGTGCCGCGAAAAGGCCGCCCACTGTCATTTGAAAGTCTGTTGTCCGTTGGTATACGGCGAGCCAGAGGCGCTGAATGGCGCTCCACCGCGTAGCGATAGCAATGACAGTGAACTCGAGGATCATTGCTCAGAGCTGGGGTCAGATGTTATCGGTAGACGATGGAGCAGGCCAGGGAAGCGATGACACAACGCGGGCAAATAAAGCGCAGTACTATTCTTGCTCGTATTTCCTGCTGAAAATAAAATTGAGCGTTGCAAGAGCAGCAGACACTGTAGAGTCGATGCAGGTCAAGTGTTCCCAGCACCGGGTAGCAGTGCTCGCGTCGTGGAAAAAGGACGCTGCCCAGCACAGGAGTAGCTGTCTGGCTTCAGGAGACCCGCTGCAGATGCAACGCGCCACAGTCGAAATTTTTTTCCTCAGGGGCGCGCACCTCAGTCCAGACGTCGGTTATCGAAGACGCAATACGACACGTTCAAACTGCAACGCAGTTGGTTCTTTTCTACGAAAACCCAGGGGTGTTAGCCCCAACTGCCGTAGAACTCGCGAGGTAACGTACGTTGAACGATGCGCTTACGAGAGACCCACAGACTTGCTAGCAGCACTGGTGCTGGTGATGGTGCGCCCGCAAGTCGTAACACTGGAGTTGCTCGTACAACGAACCCCACTCGAATAGTGTACAGTCACTCGACGAAACGCGTGGTATCGCTTCGGTTCACGCAACCGTAAAGTTGCGTATTCGTGGCACTGGCGCACCAAGGCGCGTTGCCATGTGACCCACCATTTATGTACATAAACATACATCTATAGACCAGTTATTCCTATCCCTCGCACCCGCCGTGTTGCGATCATATCGATGATACAGGTGGCAGTAAGTAGCGCACCGAGGCGCGTTGCCATCGGACCCACCATTTATGTACATAAACATACATCTATAGACCAATTATTCCTATCCCTCGCACCCGCCGTGTTGCGATGATATCGATGATAGGTGGCAGTCAGTGGCGCACCGAGGCGCGTTGCTATGTGACGTACCATTTATGTACATAAAAATACATTTATGTACCAATCATTCCTATCCCTCGCATCCGTCGCGTTGCCATCGTATCGATGATGCGCCCGTCACACCGATGCCAGATGCATAGGAAACGAATTCCATGTACGGAACTCGGGTGTATGCGCTATCGTTGGGGTCGCTGTTCCCGGCATCATCGACATCTGCCTTTGGAGGCGTTTTTCTGGCGCTGTTTCCTTTGCGCATCTCATGTATCTGGCTTTACATACGAAAGTCTCTGGTTTCCTTCAAGTTCTGCAATCAGAGGTCAATGGATGCTGGAGCCAGCGTTCGAGTCCCGATTTCGCAGCTTCCCGCTATTGCAGACGCATTTCGTTCACAGCATGTAGTTACGATCTACACTGCTCTTGCCATTGTCATCTTGTTGGTATTCAGCTTGGGTGCGCTCTATCTATGGGTAACAAGCAGCTGTGGCCTAACATTCGCAGGTAAACGCCAAACATCTGTTTCCGAGCACCGTCCTGTGATTCGCGAGCGCTAGCTTTATCGCTCGGCACATGTGCTTGGCTGGTACGCAAATCGCTCCTCAATATCCTTCTTCGAGTTCGCGTCCAGTGCTGTACCCTACGATCACGGGCTTCTTCTGTGCAAAGCCGTTGGCGAGTATTCTGTCCGTCGCTTTCACACACGAATGCTATTCGATTCGACACAGAATTGGTGAATTTTCATCTTGTCCATTATGCAACAAGTACCGAAAGGAAGATCCGAGCTGGAGAACGAGTCATAATTTTCGATTCGTCTCCAGATCCACCGTGCGAAGCGGAAATCCACACACTACTGGTAGCGATCGCTGCGATCACGCAAACCGTACTCTTCGATCCTTTTCCAGGCAAGTAGAAGCGAAGGAAGCGTCTGGCAGCATAGCCCGCGACAGGTATTATACTGCTGTGAAATCTGGTTCCATCGACGGCCACTGACATGGGAGAATTTATCTTTCGGAAGGAATCCAGTATTTGCGTTTCATATGTTCACTGATTATTCGGTATGGACTTGTGAACAAGTCGTCAGTACATGACGGTAGAGACTTTTCCTCCTCCATACGATTGCGCGAATAGCTGGGCCGTCTGCGACTCGCCTGAAAACAGAGCGATCGAAAGCCTGAAGCAACCATGATTCTCGCACAGCACACGTACGGACAGCGCAAGCGTCGAGGCTTGTACGTATGCATTGGATCATGACATTGGATCGTTTACGAAACCCAGTTCGAGGGCGTCGCGCATCATCTTGATTCTGGTCAAGTAACGAAACCCAGCGGCAACGCATCGATAAAGCCACACCCCGCAACCAAAACCGAGCATCCTGAAACGAGGTCCACATCCCTGGTCCCTTCGAGCTGCACTTGGGGTCACCAGACGCTACATCGAAAAAACTTTGAAAAATAAACAAAAAGCTGGAACAGTGCAAACACTTCATTGCTCCATTTTCATGCGTCCGAGTCCTAGAATACCTGCAATACCTCATCAATCGTACCGAATATCGCTTCGAAAAGCGCTTCCTGAGGCATGCCGATTCTGCGCGCGATCTCCTTCCGACGCGGTGTATCCAGAGACCCGTACAGCTGCAACACATCGCCATCGAGGATAGAGCGCTTCGGTTTCCGAAGACCCGCCGCCACCGTCAAGGAACGCATCACTCGCCAGGAACGGGCGTACAAACACCATTTGCGAAGCTCCGGCTCCAGCATGAGATCTTGGGCGGCGAGCTCGAGTTTCTTCGCCACGCCGCGTAACAGTGGAGAAACCATGGTAATCATCCCGTCAACGGTGCCCAGCAAGATCACATGCGTATTCCAGAGTGACGACGGCTCGTTTGGAGGCGGCGTCTCAGCACTCGGATCATCAATGCGTACCCGACGCACCGCGTTCGGCCGCGACCCAACATGGAAACCGGCCTCAAAGGTCATACGCGTTCCACCGGCTGACTCGGGATCCACTGGACTCGGAATACTCAACTCAATGATGTTGCCAAGCATGTCCGCTGAGAGTACATTCGCCTTGGTACCGTGCATCAACCATTCCGATGCAACCAGTTCACGTTGCGCCTCATCACGACAGAGGAAATTCTGCGAAACGTTGCGAGACCTCCAGAAGAGAAACGAAACACCATACCGCATATCCGAAGCGAGAATATACTGTTTCAACGTGCCAACATGCGAAAAGAACAAATTAATACCCGGATAAAACGATATACAGGACATTTCGTCCTCGATCAGTTTGTAGACTTCGAGACGCGGTCCAGCGCTGCAGCACACGAAGCCGCCCTTGACCGGCGCAACCGCCGAAACTGCTCCTTTGACTTCGGTTGCGGCAAGCGTCTGCATCTGGTAGAGGGTTCGCTGGTGCTGGTGGTGCTGGCGGCCCTCTTGTCGACTGATTTCAAAAACAAGCAGGCGACCGCGAATGCTGGTGTCCTCACCCCGCAGGAAGCACGTCCCAACCACGAGCACGTCTCGCTCTGTGAAACGTGGTGCCTCGTCGTCGCCGGTGCGCTGAAAATGCCGGATTCTGGTTGCACACATCGCCAGCCCGACCTCGGTCTGTTCGAGGTCGTAACGCGCCAGCACCTCCAGAGAGTTTCGTGCAAGCAATACGACCGCATGCTGGTCGATCAGCAGCGGCAGATCCCGCTCTCTACCCGAATCGAATGGGCGAAGTTTCTGCTCTTCGAAAGCCGCCAGCGCTTTCGGTGGATCATCTGCGACATCACCCGCTACGGACTCGTCGACGCTACGTGCGGTCGTTGACGGCCAAGGTGTCTCTGCGGTACCGTTAACGCCTCCTGGTGTGGTCATTGCGGATGCACCATTCGCGACGTCGTCCATATCCATGGGCTCCGCTGTCGACGAGTCGCCACGGGCCCGTATCCCTGCAGTATCACCGCGAGACGCTGGTACTCGACGAGCGTCCGCGTTCAGTAGCAGCGGCTGCGGAGGCTGCATCCCTGATGAGCGCGTGACTCGGACAGCAGACTCCTCGGCTTCTTGCAGCCCTGGCTCCTGCTGTTGTTCCTGTTGTTCCTGTTGTTGTTGTTGTTTGCGTCGTGCATGACGTAGCATTGACTCATAGCGATTCCCCTCTAGCAAATACTTGACAGCTGCTTCGGTTGCGGGCACCATACGTCCCACGATCGCTAGAATCGTGTCCGTAGAGGGATCGTGGAGAAGCCGCTCTACGTATTCGGGCTGCGGCCAGGCGTGCTTCTGCACAAGAAAGTTGCCAACGGCTTGCGCTCGGGCGAGGACTGGCCACTGCCCAATACGGACGGTACCGTCCGTCGCCACCGACACAAAACCTTGCGAACATACACCCTCGTGGTGCAGATCCGCGAGCGCAAGCAGCCCAGGGCCTCGTACCGGGTGGATGGTCGGGTACCCGGTATCTCCGAGCACCAGAATAACCCGTTGACCGATGATGCTGATGCCAGACTTGCCCTGGATACGCCGGAACGGCATCAGACGAATGGATACGGAACGTCGACTGCTTGCTTTGCTGTCTCGTTCAGGTGCGGTTGTTCCTATTGACGTCGACAGACTCATCGGCGGCGCATTCGCGGAGACACCGACACTCGGAGTCAACACCGTGCTCAAGGCATCGCTACCGACGCGTGCAAAGCAGAGGATCCCCCGGTTCACAACGTAGCCGCGATAGAGCACCACCTCACCCGAGGCAAGCACAGCCGCCAGAACTGGACATGTGCGCTCGCCGATGTCGACTAGACAAACGTCGAGCACTTTGCCTTGTCGGGTGCGTCTCGGGCCAAGCTCTCGGCCGTTCGCAGGCATAGAGCCGAGGCCTTTCGGTGCGTCCTCGCCGGTTGTGGCAGTACGCTTGCGAGGCATAGACGACGACGACGACGACGACAAAGAAGTCAAACCGGCGCCCTGGCTGGGCGTCGTGGTCCGAGTCCCGCTCTCGAGTGCAGACACCTCGAGCGTTGCTTCACCGGGCATGCGATGGAGCATGCCCGTCGTACCACCCCTGGGTGATGTCGGCGGAGTCGTCGTTATCGTTGTCGTTGCCGCCGAGGACTCTGCTTCAGCGTCTGCTTCTGCTGAGGCAGCATCTGTGAAGGACGCAGCTTGTCGCGATCGATCATCCAAAACCTGGTGGACGCCCAGAAAGAAACGCTTGCATCGCAGCAACAACAAGTTCTTTTCGCTGCCAAGCGCATACAAATACAGGGCACCATCCACGGAAACAACTGCAAGCATGCTGTGCAACGCGGGAACGACAGGCTCCTCGGGTTGCGAGCCTCGCGCAGTCGTCTCGGGGGTACCGTTGCTGGCTCCCTCGGGAGTCGCATCTGAAACCGCGTCGCTCAGTGCGAGCGCTCCATATAGAAATGTCTCCTCTGCGCCCAGTTCAGGGGGTAGATCCGCTCCTGCGAGCGCTCGTTGACCTCGACTCAGTGCAGAGGGCGGTACTGCTCGATGTGTCTCGCGACTCGACTGGGTTGCTGCTGCAGTCGCCGCTGAGCCCGGTGCTGCGGACGCCCCGCGTCTCCTCAAACGCATTGGCCGTCCAGACGTCCGCAGGTTTCCAGTGCTTCTCGGTGGTCTGCAAGCGGCCTGAAAATCCCGACACAGCACGCCATCGTAGAGGCTTGCACAGAGCACATGCTCCCTACTGAAAACCAGACTCAAGCGATAAGTCGTTCGTTCGGCCTCCGCCTCTGAAAAATGCTCCAACCTCCACACCTGAAGACGATGATTCGTGAACCACACCGCAATATACGGATCGACCACGCTCGCTCCACTTACAGCTGTCCCCGGCTCAAGGGCGGCCAAGAGCATATCCTCTTCGTAGACGACGTCAAGGTTGGCGTCCAGCAGGCGGATACCCGTACGATGCACTTGAGCGATCAGACGTCTCTGGGCTAGATTCCCGGCCGCTATGGTCGGCGACGGAAGCAGCACCCGTGTATCTGCGGCCTGTTCGAAGCCACGACGGATATCGAGAATCACACTGGACTTGGACAAACTCAACAGAAGGAACGCCTGCTCTTCTTGATGCATCCCAGTGCCGTCGTGATCCGCGTACAGGGACCAGACTCGCCGACATCCAGCGGAGGGAATGCGTTGCCACTCCCGAGTCTGCACCTGATAGGTGCAGCGTGCGAGGCAGCTCTGATGTTGATGCCCTGTTGCAGCCAGGATCTCACCGGGATCCAGCAGCGTACCCGCTGGTGGACTGTAACGCGGGGGAATCACCACCAAATCAACAATCGGACCAAGTTGAAAGATGGTGTCCCGTTGCTGCAATTCCCATTGTGCTTCTTTGGTAGTCGCGTTTTTGTGCAGTGTCCCGTTCTCTGCAGCTGACGTTCGGGTCCGTCGTCCATGCGGGTGCACTTGCGTCATCCGGTACAGTACAGAGGAGCCTAAATGCGCCGCCACAAACAGCAGGTCTCGGCTAAGGAGCTTGGCATCCAGGGGAGCTGGCGCTAACCGCGACTCTCCGCGAACACGCAGCGCTTCGAGTCGCAGCGGGTATTCTGCATCCGCGTGAAGCGCCAGCTGGTAGACGTTTCCGTCGGCGAGGAAGAGCCCGTAACGGTGCAAGCGCACCGGCGCGATACATGCACCTCGGAAATGGAGCACTTGTGACGTCCTGCAGCGGCTGATGATGTCGCTGTCGGTGCCCCCGTACAAGGCGCCCGGGAGCTGGCAACCATCGAGCTCCATGAAGGTATCACCAAAATGATTTCCGCTTAAACTGGCACCGATTTGTCCATTGCCACGGATCCAGAACAGCACATTGGCGGCGATTAGCAACAGACCCTGCTCTGCTGCACGATCCCATTCAACAGACGGCAGTGGTACGACTTTTTCTGCGTCGAATGGAAGGCCTTGGACTCGCCAGGCAACGAGCGGCTCTTCACCGGCTGCGCCTGCCGGCAGTGGAGGTAGCACAATCGCCGCCAGCGCACACGAGTTGCTCACTGCCTCGACGCGGCCTGCCCAGGTCGGTCGTTCTTCGTAGAGCACGACCATGGTCGGCAGTGCGGTTCCGGTTAGGAAGCAGCAGTCCAGAATGCGAACATGACCAAGAAGCGCCTCCAACTCGACCGCGTAATAGTAGACTCGATGCGCATCCTGAATGCCTTGATCCCGCTCGGTGATGAGCAGTTTACGGCCACGCGTCTCTGCGGCGGGTATCCCGGGGAGGATGCGCTCGCTCACTGGCGTTTCTTGGACATCCTCGGTCCAGAGCATTGCTCCTGGTCCATAGGAGGTTCGTGTATGCGCGTCGCGACCTGCGGTTGGGTCGGCATCGAGGGCGCCTTCGTTGACCACGTCGTCGCGGATGCCGCAATGGGCTAGGGCAGCGCCCGTACCACTGCAAAGCGGCGGTGCGAGGATGTACGCTTTGCGCCATGCAGGCACAACCAGTGCACCACAGCGCCCGTCGTTCCACTGGAAATTCGATTCTCTGGACGATTCGTTCAAAAAGTCGACCGCAGCTTCGACGGCGTCCACGCAGGTCAGGGGCCGCTCCTCGCCGTAGCCGCCACCACGGCGCCACATGCCGTCACCGAGGACTGCGCCCGCCCTCAAGACGACATGCTCTAGGGCCTTGTCAATGGTCAAGGCGGCATCACGAATGCCGTCATCCTGGAGAACATAGACACACTCCTGTGCAAAACTGTAGACAGCTTGCGCGTACCAGGTCGCAAGCAGCGGTTTGAACTCGACGATCATGGCAATCATGGATACTTGCCCAGCACTACGCGCAACGGCACCGCCGCTGAAGCCACTATCAATAGCGACTAGGAGCCAGTCCTTGCGAACTGGTTGCTTCTGGCCCGAAATCCAGACTGGAGACGGGAAACGACTGATGGAGCCGATGCGCGCAGCGACCTCCGTCTGTGCCACGAGGGTCAGTGTCCCGCGTGCGTCGACTCGGTACAGTTCCAGCCGGTTCAGGTGCGCTACGACCAGATCAAGCGGCTCGAGCTCGGTTGCCTCTTCCGCGGACTCGGACGCTGGGCTTCCCGAGTGCACGAGCTCGGGGGCAAAGCGCCCGCTCGCCACCGCCACGGCACGCGATGCGGGTATTAGTGATTTGTGGATGAGGTCCATTTCGATGTCCTACTCGTATTCAAAGGACACGAGGACCGTTCCCGATCCGCAGCGGAGCGCCCTGCCACCCCAAGAAGCGACGTCAGTAGGAGATTGCCGGGAACATGAGCATACGCGTCGACCTGCGCAGCCGGCAGGCACAGCAGCGGCTTGCGCGTAGCGTCCTGTGGAGAGGTGTCCATTTATGGAAGTAAAATCCCTAAATGTATATTATAATCCCAACTCCCTGGATGAAACGGCCAGGTCAGCGGCTGCTCTGCTAGACGCTTTCGCGGTACGCTGGGGTGCAGCGCGTCTCGGATGGGTAGTACGACTGACGGATGCTTCTCGTCACGGATCGGCGAAACGAGTCCATCGACAAGGGATACACGATCGCGCTATTGATATGGGCATCGCGGGGAGCGCTTATCACTCTTGATTTCACCGTGAATTTCCATGTGCTTCCATGCGTACTTGGCCTGGAATATGATGCTGATTTCATTCGCTCTACCAGTACCTGGACAAATGCATCGACAAATGCACCGCACATGATCCCCAGCGCAGTGTACCCGTTTGTGATGCCCGATCCTTTCTCCCCAGCGGCAGCATCATCGACGCACACCATGGCGAGGCCAGCGGTGCGCTGATCCCGCTGGTTCCGTTCGCAGCAACTCGGAAGCGTTCATGGTGCAGTTGCTGCCCGGTCGACGTGCTGTTCGCTTGATGCACCCTGAACAAGAGCGAGCTTTGCGTGAACCTTCAAAGAAAGGGAAACGAGTGCCTTTCAGGTCAGACGCGTTGCCGTCTTGGAGCCCTGGCACGCACGCGGCGTTTGTTTCAGGTGCTGGCTTGCCGAACGCTGTCCGCAGTTGGGTGCGTCACGGGAGCGCTCGCTGCTCTTCGTCTTCGTGCCTTCTGGCGCGAGGCCTGCAGCTGTGCTTCATAACCAGGGTACCTGAAGTGCCGCTGCCGGGCGTGTACTCGAGGCGGAGTCGGCGAGCTGCGGGAGTTGCGCTGCCGCGCCTCGCGCTACGGGCTGCTGCGAATGAACTGCCGTCCCAAGCGAGGACACGGGGTGCAGAACTCGCAGAGGCGGTGCGCCGCGAATACCCTCAAATGTTTAACCCGAGTTACACGCCAGACTGGGCTCTCTACGACGAGCGTATTGTCTTCGAAGACCCGATCACCCGGCTGGAAGGTATCGGGGCGTACCGGCGGAACATTGAGTTCCTTCGCCAGTCGCCAGTGTTCGGAGACGGGCGTCTCCTGTTGCATGATCTGAGCATGCCGCAGCCGTGCACGCTCTGCACACGCTGGACGCTCTCTCTGCGCGCGAAGTTTTTTCCTTTCCAGCCGCTCGTGATTTTCACCGGCACATCCACGTACGAATGGAGTGCCGATCACGGACGCATCGTATCGCATATTGATCGCTGGGATAGTATACAGCGGCAGGCGTACTTTTCTCCAGAGGGATTGCGGGATCTGCTGATGCAGCTGTTCCGGCAACCGTTCCGCAATCTTGAAGGTACAATTCTGTACCGTTTTCGCGACATCATGATTGTACAGCAGCGGGATGGCGCGGTCATCGCCCGAGGGGTGTATCGCGCGCTTTCGCTAGCGGAGCTAGAGGCACAGCTAGAGAAAACATTCCCGGTGCATGGGTATCGCGCGGTTTCTGAGGAAAACGATGCCGAGCGGAGCAATGCAACCGGTCGCGTTCGAGTTCAGGTGCGCAAGGCGGATCCATCACGAAAGCCTTGAGTGCTTTACGTGCCGCTTCTTTTGAGTAGAATGAACGAAACTGGAAAAGCTGGGTGAAATCCAGTGTGGCCTGGACGCCAAATCTCGCGCTCACCACAAGACGTAGCGTATTCTGATTCAGACTTCTCGACTGGTGCATACGCTGGCCGTAGCATCGCCAGGCCTAGATTGGCGCATTCCCATTGGAGCAGGGAGCAAGGACATGAATTCACGAGATCTGCTAGTTTAAAACTGCTAGCCAATGGACTGGCGCTCGTACTAGTGCGCATACTGGATCGCATCGATCAACGATGTCTAGACTCGGAGAGCGAGCTTGGTGCTTAGCAGCATCTCCCAGGACTGCTGAGGCAGGTTTTCTATGTGCAATAGGAAAGTATACCGGGAGTGTACCGCGATACAAGGCACATACCTGGACTAGGAAGCGCACACCCTTCGACGTGCCGCTATGAAATTCAAGGCATAAGTTGCGTTCATATCAAGCGTGTAGGTTTCAGTACAGACGAGGCCTGTGAACTGGCAGCGAGCTTGCTGGTTCTCATGCGCTCGTTTCTCTGCTGTTTTGCATACTTGTCTCAGCAGCGTAAACGGAACACGCCCTGGGGCGCTCAAGTCGTCGTGCAGCGCAGCCGCTGTGTATGCGGACCGCTCGCCGAACGGCTGCTTGCCGCGATGGATGGATCACAAACGGCCAGGTGCGGTTTGGATCAGACCGTTCAGTCATCGATCCGGAAACTCCATCTCCCGACGGATTTAATCTGGGTCAGACCCTCGAGCGCCGCTGACGCTTCCGCTATCCAGTACCCGGGGCGCATGACACTGCGCGCACCACCTACAGGCTTTGCGCCGGTTCCGTACATTCACCTCTTCATTCCAGGACTGGTCCAGTCGAGCCGTGCTCTCCCAGGGCAAACCCGACGACCACCTCGCACTCAGATGCAGATAACCAAGCGATCGGCTTGCATAGCACCTTTATGTATCAGCAGGCAACTTGTTCTACTTGATGCAAAGAGCGCGCGCCTCCGACTGAAAACAGATAAATTCGAAGAGATGCACAGGAGTGCGCGTAGTATATCGTAGTGAGAGACCCTGTCCGTAAACATAACCATCCAAAAAACTGTAAATAGGGGAACGCGTATTCCTTCAGAACGAGCCTATGTCCGTAAACATAACCATCCAGAAAACTGTAAATAGAAGCAAACGTATTCCTTCAGAACGAGCCTATGTCCGTAAACATAACCATCCAGAAAACTGTAAATAGGAGTACACGTATTCCATCAGAACGAGCCTATGTCCGTAAACATAACCATCCAGAAAACTGTAAATAGGAGTACACGTATTCCTTCAGAACGAGCCTATGTCCGTAAACATAACCATCCAGAAAACTGTAAATAGGAGTACACGTATTCCTTCAGAACGAGCCTATGTCCGTAAACATAACCATCCAAGAATGTATGAATAGGAGCAAACGTATTCCGTCAGAACGAGCCTATGTCCGTAAACATAACCATCCAAAAAACTGTAAATAGGAGAACGCGTATCCCGTCAGTCAGAGACCCTGTCCATAAGCACAACCATCCAGGAACGGATGGATCGATGCACGAGCGCGTCGACGCGATCGAACGGCGCGCAGCCTTCGTCGAGCACCGCGGCTCGCACGCAGCGGCGACGATGCGTGCGCATGCGCGGCAATACCGCGAGACGCTTCCTCGAAAAACGCGAGAGAGACAGAGAGACAAAGCGCTGGCTGGAGAGGAACCTCGTGCACCAGGTGTGTCCGCAACGGTTCTTGGGTAGAGACTTGGCTCAAGACGAACTTGAAGCCGATACAAAAAACGTGAATCTTGGTTTCTCGGACGAGAGTTAAGACCTCCCGGAGCAAACTCGTTGCACATTCTTATCGCCAGGCATGGAACAGTCGAGCGCATTCATTGCAACACTTGGGGCCGGACGCTCACGAGGAAGCTATGCGCTTTCGCGTCACGCTTGCGCTACAGCCGGGAACAAAAACCTGTGGCAACGAAAAAAGTCGCTTTCGATACTGGGTTTGAAAGTCGGACGGGGACGTCTCTGTCTCAGGGCGCAAACGAGTACTGGCGCCGTCTCCAACGCAACTGAAGCAACAGCTGAACGGCCTTTCAAAGTCCTCATTGCGAACCGTGGGGAAATCGCTATTCGAGCGATTCGTACCTGTCAAGAGCTGGGCATCCGAACGGTGCAGGTGCACTCCACAGCCGATACTGACTCGCTTGCGGTGCGCATGGCCGACGAGCGAATCTGCATTGGACCACCAGCGCCTCGGGAGTCGTACTTGAATATTCCGGCGATCATTTCCGCATGTGAGGTTACGGGCGCGGACGCAGTCTATCCCGGATTCGGGTTTCTGAGCGAAAACGCACGCTTCGCAGACCTTCTCGAACAGCACGAGATCACGTTCATCGGACCGAGCGCTCGGGCGATCGCGCTCATGGGCGATAAGAGCACCGCCAAAGCGACCATGCGCCAGGCCGGGGTGCCTATAGTGCCCGGCTCCGACGGTCTACTCCGTGACGTTTCCGAAGCCCGACGAGTCGCACGAGAGATTGGCTACCCGGTGATGCTCAAGGCGACCGCCGGTGGTGGCGGTCGCGGGATCCGGCTTGTTCGCTCGGAGTCTGAGCTGGAGAATGCCTACGTTACGTGTGAGCAGGAGGCGAAGGGTGCGTTTGGCAACGGCGCTCTGTATATGGAGAAGTTCATTGAATCACCTCGCCATGTTGAAATCCAGGTCATTGGAGATAGCCATGGAAATGTTATTTACCTTGGAGAACGCGATTGCTCTGTGCAACGGCGAAACCAGAAGTTGCTTGAGGAGGCACCGTCACCTGCTGTGACCCCGGAGATTCGTCAGCAAATGGGTGAGGCGGCCTGCAAAGCAGCCAAAGCCATCGGCTACTGCGGCGCGGGCACCGTGGAATACATCATGTCGAGCACCGGTGAGTTTTACTTTATGGAAATGAATACTCGAATTCAGGTTGAGCATCCTGTCACGGAAATGATTACTGGTCTGGATATTGTGGCATTGCAGATTGCGGTGGCCCGCGGCGAGCCGCTCCCGCTCCGCCAGGAGCAGGTTGGCCTCAATGGCTGGGCGATGGAAGCGCGAATCAACTGCGAGGATGCGCTCCAGGCTTTTCGGCCAATGCCTGGCGTCGTGACGAACTTTCTAGCTCCTGGTGGAAATGGTGTCCGTTGGGACGGTTGCATCTATCCGGGGTATAATATTCCGCCGTATTATGATTCTATGCTGGGCAAGCTTATCTGCTGGGCACCGACACGCGAGGCGGTGATTCGGAAGCTTCGGCGAGCGCTCGGTGAGATGCAAATTGAGGGCATCCCCAGCACCGTACCCTTCCATCTGGCGCTTCTGGACAATCCTGCTTTTCAAGAAGGAAAAACAGTATATACGAATTTCATCGAACGGGAGGGTATCCTGGACCAGCTCAAGGCTCGGGTACAAAGTGCAAGCCAGCCTTCAGGGCGAGATGCAGTGGCCGCTGTACCTGCTGCTGCTTCCAAGTGAAGCTTTGGAATAGCCCGCCGGATCGCCGACAGTACAGAATGCCACGTCGTCACCAGCGACGCAACAGCAATCACGTCACGAACACGCATCGACAGGTCAAGCGACTCGCGGAAGCGGCTCGTCGCTATCGACGTTGTGGTTAACTGGCGCTCTGTACGTGCAATTTGCTGCTGCAGCTGCTGTACGGGTGGCTTCGTATTCCCGGATACGTGCGTATCCGCTGCAGATGGTAGCGCGCGGATGCGGAGCAGGAATCACTGTCGGAGGTGCTGCAGTTTTAGAGGTAGGGACCATGAATCTAAACACAGTTCACCAAGTATGTTATTGGTGTCGGCATCCAAGAAAGCGGACACTCCTCTGCTCCAGGAAGATACTGCGTGGAATGCGAGCATCGGGAGATGCGCTCTAGTCCGGTTCGCAGTCATAACAAAAACGGGCCGCTGTTCGAAAATGGTGCTGGTACGCGTGCTGCCGCCGTCGTGCTCATGGACTGCTGAAGCGGGCGGAAGGCCCGATTTCAACGAGTCAAGCACTTTGTCGCGCATATCTTCAAGCGAACCTTTTTGGCGTATACATGTGGGTTGCGGGTACTCGGTCTCAGACGCAGCATTGCGCAACTGCATGGGCAACGACTTCGAGCTGCGGCTGGCGTCGGTACCTGGCTGCCTCCGAGGTACGCGTTCGCTCGCCAGGTGACTCAGGCGCCGCGTTCATCCCTATGAGCAGCGTCGAGAATCTCCATCTCAATAGGCTCGGTGTTGTGCACGTACGATCGAGGTGTCATCAAAATGGCCAAGCAGCTGGTAGAAAGGTCTCAAAGAAGCATTGCGAGTCATCGTGTCACCAGGTACGCCATGCGAAAGGCGCACGCTGTGCGGGACGTGTCCCCGGCAGCGTTGTTCAGAAGCGCCCTGCGGGAGCGTTCGCCTGCTCTGAGGTGCACACACCCCAGTGTGCAGTACCTCGACGACCTCGATCGAGAGTTTCCATTTAGATTGATCATACACCATCCAGTTGCACCGTATGCGCATACACGGATATCAGCTAGCGAATAGAATTCGTCACTGCGGCGCGAGACTTTGGCTACTAGCTAGTCTGGGGTGCAGACGCACTGCCCGCATCGAACGCAGCTCAGGTGGCGTCTAATCCGTGTCAAACTAGAACTGAACAGACCGTCCGACACGGGCGTATGTCGTAAAAACTAGGTCTTTCCTCAGTATCATCAACAAGAGCCTTTGCGGAACGTTCTATGACTGCTTTCTCTCCCTCCGTCTCATCTCCGACTTTAAATACACAAGTCTCTCCTTGCACCCCGGATTTGTTCGCAGCAGTCGATGGATGTTGATGACAGCGTTAAAGTCGCGATTTCAATGCTTCCAGCTGGTGTCGACGAATGCGATGCATTAGCGGGGGCTGCAATCGACGCATCGCTGGCTATGTCCATCTGATTTTTATGCAGCCTCGTTGTGCCTGTCGCAGCGCTGGCCTTTGAATCCAGCCAGGTGTTCCCAAATGTCCAGCATTTCTTCTCCTCCATGCACCGTTCCGCGGAATGTGAACACCTGCTTCATCGTTCGGTACAAGCCATAAATGGGTACAGAAGTATCCCTTCGATGCCGTGCTCCATTTCCACATCCGTAGCTACGCCCCATGACCATGGGCTTCCTCTCTGTGCGCTGATCCGCGCGTTCTCTGTCATCGGCATTCGCAAGCGCATGGCGCTCCGCTCGATACGAGCTTTGTAGAACGCGATGTTGTCCATGGTGAATCAAGTACCGGAAGGAAACCCTAGGCTGGAGAACGAGTCGAGAACTGTCGAACTGTCTACGCTTCACACGAAGCGATCGCTGCGATGACTCAAGTCGGTGTCGAAGACCCGTATCCAAGCGAACCGAAGAGACCGGACCTACCCATGGAAGCATATCCCGCCGAAGGCACCATGCTGCTATCGAGCTCCTTTTCGGTCCGATAACCACAAAAAGAGGAAAATTTTTGCTTCGAACGGGATCGACTAGGTGACGTGAAGCGCCCAGTGCGCGTTCGGCATGTGCTTGGGAACACGACGCCAAGAGACATTCTCGAGTGTATTTCCAGGTGCGTCCAGCGACGCGAACTTCTTCGTCCATGAGTTGCCATGAAACAGAAAGATCGAAAAATTCAAGAATTCCTTATTTGATCATCTTATATGTAATGCGAGGCGATGCCTGGAACCTTGTGCGTATGCGTTCGCTGGTGATATCGGTGATTTTACAAACCTTTGTTCAGTGGCGTCGCGAACCACGTACGTTCCGTTGAGGTAACGAGTCCCGGCGGCAACGCGTCGAAGCAGCCGCTCCGCTAACACGCCAATGAACCCCAAGACAAAACATGAATCCGTAAGCCCTTATTGATGCTCTTCGAGTCGCGAGACAGTACACATAAAGACTTGCAGAAAAATGAACGAAGAGCAGGAACAGAGCGAGACGTTCAGTGTCCTATTTTGTATCTGATACGGATAAACACGCGGGCTCGGCGCGCGCACTGCCTACCGTTCTTCGCGGGGCCGCGAGTCGTTGAAACGAACCAGCGATCCACAAAAGCGAGATAGGTTGTGGGTTTTTCTCCCAGGGTCTCGACTCGTTGATACGAACCCGGGATCCTCGACAGCGCGACGGTTTGCGTGCTGTTGCGTCTGCGCGTCCAGCGGTTGCGCGAAGCGCGAGCTGCACATATCCGCTCGCGGCGCATCCATTGCCAGAATCCATATCTTATCGAAAAGGACGCATTTTTACTGTTCATTTCGGATAAGCTGCATTCGTCAACATCGGTTCATCCGTCACTATCCCGTTCGTCGATCATGCTTCCAACCCAGTGATCGCCACCTTTCGAAACACCGCTCCGTCCATGATAGCACAATCTACAACATCGAATCGTTGGGGCCCTCCTCGCTCTCCGGTCGCTGCTGAGGTTGCTGTGAGTCTTTCGAGTCGTTTGATGGCAGGTCAGAGATGTTCTTCGGGTCACGAGTTCCACCGAGGGATGACAAATCCAGATCTGGTTTCCACTCGGAGGTAGCTGGGAGGTTCGGATCATTCTCCAGTTTCCAAGTGATGATTTGATCACGGATGCGCGCTGCATCATCAAATCGCTGCTCCTCGATCGCCTTGCGAATGGCGTCGCGCATCGCGTCCAACGGGAACAGTCGCCGGAGCTCGTCTCGGATGCGTGCCGCTTCCATGTAGTCCTCCCGCGCGATGCACTCCTTGAGCTCGCGCTCCAGCTTGTGCACGGCATCGGTCTTGAACGGCGAGTTGTTCCGGAAGAGAGCAAGGATTGTTTTGCTCGACATGCTTGTCTGAGGAGGGTTCAGGATCGGATCGTCGGGGCCGATGACCGGTCGAGGGTCAAACAGGCTGCGCGACTTGCGTGCGCTGGTACCCAGACTTCGGCCGCCTTCCGGATTGGCTGGGCGCACCACGTAATACTTTTCGATGGGACAGCCCGAAGAAAACAAAACCTGTCTCCGAACCCAGATAGGTACCTTGAAGCGTAACGCAAGCGCGATGGCATCCGAGGGCCGGCTGTCGATGTTCACTTCTTTGACTGCTCCCTCGGCACGCAGCCAGATCCGCGCAACGAAAGAGCCGCCCAGAACATGCGTCACGGCAACGCGAACTACGCGGATATTGCACGCTTCCAGAGCGTTCTTGGCAAGATCATGCGTACCCGGCCGCGCTGTCTTCTGACCACTGCGAACGTTTTTGATCGCTTGCGCCTCTGTGTCGCCGATGAACATGGGCAGTATGTAGGAGGGTGTGAGAAAAGGCTGAAGGACAAGCAGCCAGCAAGCGCCGTTTTCGATTAAAGTGAGCACACGCGCCTCCAGAAAGTCCTGGTCGTATTCGGGTAGCCACTTGGGGTCGTCGAAGTTGGGCGGGCGACTAGCCTCCTCGTGCGGTGCTGCCATGTACAGGACTCCCGTCCGCGCGTGTTGCCCCCTGTGTAACCTTTGGGTTCCACGCGCCCAGCCTAGGCGCGAACGAGTTGGTGTCACGAAACGGTGCAGGCAGCTGCCGCACATTGGCAGCGACCACAGGGGAGCCTGCCACCCTCGTAGGTGCGCATCTACGCGTGTTGCCGACAAACGCTCCCGAGATCCTCCGGAAAGACCACCAGTCGCGCTAACAGAGCGTAGGAGTGTCACGCTTGTGAATGTAAGTTGAGAGGCGAACATAGCTCCGCTCGTATGATGTAGCGGTTGCAGCGCGGGCTACAGCACAGGCAGCCCCAACTGACGTGCGCAGCGCGCCTGGGCCCGCCTCCCGCGCCAGTTGAACGATCTCGGTAAAATCTCCGCAGCGCATGCATGCGTGTTCGCGAATGCATGCGTGTGCGAGCGTCACGCGCGCAGCGCGGATGCGTTAGGGCATCGAGAGGATGCGATGTGCGCAACGCATCTGCGTTGGCGCCCCGCTGCGATTTTCGCGGGCAGGTTAGCATGGGATCGTCGGGGAGTATTGGGGATCCTTCATGCGAGCGAGGAGGTGCTCGATCGCGAGATTATTCATTGCGTCCGTGATTCCGCAGCATCTGTTCAAGTTTCAGTGGCCAACGTCAAAATCACGACCTGTACTTTCCTTCGGAGGTCACGCACAATTCGCGTGTGTCCCAGCTGCTACCGAGCCTGGAGTGCGTGTATGTGTGGGTGTTCGATATGGGCGGCACGGTGCTGGCCAAAGCGCTCGATCCATGAATCCCACGTATTATCATGAAGCATGGTTGCTGTCGGTACCAGATCGCTGGTATGACTGGGAAGCGACGTGTCGCGGTCGCGGTATCGGCTCGGAGTAGTCCAAGTCTGGCGGCAGTTGTGCGCTCAGTGCGGCGCCACGGGAGCGGGCACTGCGCGCCTGGAATCAGAATCCTGCTGCTCAGTCCGGGGCCCGTGCAGAGCAGATAGCTGCGGCGCATGCTTCTGGAGTATGCTTTTGATGGAAGACGACGGGCTGTCTCGTTCTCTTCGGCTCGCTGGGCAAGTGCATGTCGCAGGAGCATCAGGAGCACGCAGCGAGGCTGGTCACTATTCTCACGCCCGCGCACGATAGCTCTGGAGCATGATCGCCCTGAATGTGGTGACGCCAGCGACGACACAAACGCCCAATTCACGCCCCGTAGGTTGATGCAGAGGTCTGGTGCGCTCCTCCGGTGACCGCGGGTGTTGGACATTTGACGCGTTTAGGAAGCGTTCGACCGCAGGCGCATCCAACAATTGATATATCCATATATGTTCATATAGTTACATCTTCGTCGCCAAGGCACAGACTCGTCGCGATACGCTGGGGCGCGACGCAAGCCGTGGCGCGTTCGCGCGCACCTCCGCTGACTTTCTTCTGCGCTGCTCAACAGCGCCAAGCTCTCCATGACCAGCAGACGTAACTGGAAAGAGTAAAACAGTCGGCCAGATTAAAGCTTTCAATCATCTCTCCCTAACAAACCTTAGATTTTCAGCGCACACCAGCTGCAGCTCAATCAAAAACAATGGGCATTGCCTCGTTTTTTCGGTGGGTTGTAGCACGCTACCCCAGGGCGCTGCAGGCGGCCGTTGAGGAGGCCCCCGTCACCGATCAGGCGGCGCTCGAGAACGGGAACTACCTTGACGACAACGATTATCTTCACGTCGACGTCAGTCTACCTAATCCTAACGGAGAGGAGTTCTCGAACCTGTACTTTGATCTGAACGGCGTTGTCCATATGTGCACGCACCCCGAAGACCGCCCGCCTCCGGCAACGGAGGAGGACATGTTTCAGGACGTCTTTCGGTATATGGACCGCATTGTTGCGCTAGTTCGACCTCGTCGTCTCATCTACATCGCTATTGACGGCGTTGCGCCGCGGGCGAAAATCAACCAGCAGCGCACGCGGAGGTTTCGGGCCGCCAAGGAAGCCCGTGAGAAAACGGAGGAAGAGGAGAAGCTGCGCGCACTTTGGCGAGAGCAGGGCCTTCGCGTGCCGCCGAAGCCGAAGAAACCCTTCGATAGCAATGTCATCACACCTGGAACGCTGTTCATGGAGCGACTCGCTGTTGCGCTCCGGCGCTACATCCGTGAACGGATTCGCTCTTGTCCCGCCTGGCGTTCACTGGTCGTTATCTTAAGCGACGCCAGTGTTCCCGGCGAAGGCGAGCACAAGATAGCAGAGTTCATCCGAACGCAACGAGCGCAACCGGGTTACGACCCGGAAACGCGCCACGTGCTCTACGGACTGGATGCGGACCTTATCATGCTTGCGTTGGCAACGCATGAGCCCCATTTCTTCATCCTGCGCGAGCGCATATACTTTGACTCGCGGGCCGACAAGGCTATACAGGCTGTAAAGGCAATGAACGCACAACAGACGCCAGCGGGCGATCGTATTGATCACAAGACCGGGACGTCGGCTGGGCCTGGTCTTCCATTGCCAGAGCGGCCGTTTGACTTTTTCCGTATCGATCGTTTACGAGAGTACCTGCAAGCCGAGTTTCGGGACGCACTGCAGCATGACGCTGTGCGGCAACCTCGTGAGCCGCTTGACGTCGAAATCGCTCTCGACGACTTCGTGTTTCTGTGCTTCTTCGTGGGCAACGATTTCCTACCGCATTTACCTTCGTTGGAGATTCGTGAGGGTGCAATCGACTTCCTCCTCGAGGTATACAAGTATAAGTTTCAGCGGATTGGTCATCTCACGGATGGACACGGTGGCATCCATTTCGATCGAGTTCGCGAGTTGCTTCGGGATGTTGCGCATGTAGAGGACAGCGTCTTTCGGGAGCGGGCTCGCGCCGCTGGCGAGCCCCCGACGCCGGTGTCACAGCATGCTGCGGTCGTGTCGGGAGCTTCCACGGCAGCTGCGCGGACCCATACGGTTCCGGAAGAGAGCGCCAAGAAAGAAAGCGTTTCCGCGTCTACCCTGAGCATCAAGGCAGATGCAGAGACACCGCCGTCTCCTGGTGTGCACGTAGACGAACTCGACGCAGGTGTCTCTGCGCCGCATCGACAGAAGCGACATGCGTCAGAACAACATCAGAAACGAGCTGCAACAGAGGCCGATCCTGGCCTGGGACTTGTACCTCTGCCCCGCAAACACGTTAAAGAGAACAGGGCAACTAGTTTGCGCGACTGGAAGCAGCTCGAGCATCATCGATCGGAAGCGCCTGTCTCGAACGAAATCGACAAGATCGAAGCGGAGTCCTCGCGCATCACTGCTGCTGGCGGGGATGCCGAACAGGCACTACAAGCACATTGCGAGCAGGTGCTCGCGTCCGTTGCAGCACCCGTTGAACCATCTGCTCGAGACGATGACAACGATCACGATGACGATGGTGTTGATGGGACTAGAACAGCAGCAGCTGCTGCAGCTGAAAGCACGGGAGACAGCAACAGAAAGCGCGCTGACGGTGTCCGAGGGAAACGACGACGAATCGTCGAAGAGGACTCGGAGGACGCATCTCCGCTGGGGCACGGAACGCGCCAAACGAGCACCCTCTCGCCCTCTGCAAGCACTGACCAGTGCTTGGCGTGCCCAGATGACGCAAACGCCACAGACACGATTCGCACCGCACTCGGAGATCATAGCAAAACAAGCAAGAAGAGCGGCGAGGGTGTCGATGCGAGCCTCGCGACGGGTCGGTTAGCAGCGGCGGAGGCGAACACTGCAGCATCGCTGGAGACAGCGACACTGCCGGCTACCGCCGAGAGGCATCAGTCGGTAACCGAGGCGTCCACCGAGACGCTCAGCGTTCCCGAAACTTTTGGTGAAGCGCCCGAATCGGACGATACTGATGATGATGATAATGAGGATGATGTTCTCGACGAGGTCCTCGATCATTACACCGACGCTGCAGGTCGACAATTTGAACACATCCTGCGCGAGCGTCTCAAACAGCGACAAACGCGACCACCAACGGAAGAGGATCCTGTCCGATTCCACTTGCCTGGTTGGAGAGAGCGCTACTATCAGAGCAAATTTCCGCGTTGGCCGCCGCTTGACACCGAGGCCGGAGCCCAGGCGCTGCAGCGTCTCTGTCGTGCTTATTACGAAGGACTCTTGTGGGTATATCGTTATTACTATGCGGGATGTCCCTCATGGGGCTGGTTCTACCCCTATCATTATGCACCACTCGCGAGCGATCTCGCCCAATGCTGCGTAGACCAGAAGGATATCGTGTTTGAGCGCGGTGCGCCGTTCACGCCCCTGGAGCAGCTCATGGCAGTTTTGCCAGCATCAAGCGGCGCCCAGTGCCTTCCGCAGATTCTCTACGAACTCATGATCAATCCGCATTCTCCGATTATCGAGTATTACCCGACAGATTTTGCGATCGATTATAACGGTAAGAGATTCGCCTGGCAAGGGGTTGCGCTCCTGCCGTTTGTCGACGAGCAACGTCTCCGTCTGGCTATACAGAGCGTTCTCCAGGACGGTAGGGCGGCGGATCGTGAGCACGACCCCGACAAGCGGCGAATGCTCGAACGAGCCGACCCCACCAGAGCGTTCGGTACGGCGATACTGTTTGCGCATCGAGACTCGGAACTTGGTCTGCACCTTGCCCGGGTCTGGACGGATGCCACTTTGTCGCGTATCGGACTCAAACTGAACCGCAGCGTTGGCAATGGCGTCTTTGGACGGGTGCTACCTCTCAACGAGACACCAGTCGGGGATCAGCATCAGCACGAGGCACAGCGATGCGCCAGTGACTGTACACCAGACGCAAACGATGAACACCAGGAGCGCTCCGTTCTCCAAGGCATTTGGACCAATGCGAAGCATCTACCTCACGTGCCACAGCTGTTGCCTGGTTCCAAACAACCGCCGTCGGTGCTAGGCGATGCTGACTTGCAAGCGCTTTTCGCGGGCCGTGCTGGTTGGAAATGTGCTCGTTTTGGGGTTCTGGGACATGCCGCCGAAACGTGGCGCCGCAAGCGCCTTGCGGAGAGCGCGCAAACGCCAAATGTTCCAAGCGTGGACACTGGTATGCGCGCGGCGCTATCTGGTACCTGGTCCAGCGCTTGGCCCCCAGTGCCGGAGAACGGCACGACGATGACGTGGCCTTGGTCGACAGGCGCGTTTCCGCAGGCATCGGCATCGAGCTCTTCAGGTGCGGAGACTGCGTCCATGCAGTGGTGGCAGCAGCAGCAGCAGCAGCAGCAGCAGCAGCAGCACGCCATGCCGGCGTTTGGCGCGGCTGCAAGCGCCTTGATGCCCCAGTATAATCCGTCGGGTTTCATGCCTTCGTACACGGCGGCGATGAACGGAACCATTGCATCTGGATCTGCAGGATATCCAGCAAGTCAGGATGCGATCCTGGCTGCCTACTACGGATACGGAAATCCATGGATGCCTCTGGATACGAGGACAACAACCACAAGCAACCAGGCAATGTCATCCGGATCTGTTCTACCGCTGGGCTACGGAGCGACTGTTCCAACGTACAGCGGCTGGGGCGCACCCCATGCACTGGGCGGTATCCAGGGCTCGCTGCACCAGGCGCCATACGCCTCCGCTTGGCAACCAGCGGTGGAGACGCAGACGGCTACGACGCGACGATCCCGTCCAAGACGTGGAAGGAGGCCCTCAACGAACAACGGAGGCCGGCAAGCTCCCTGAACCTGCACGTCTGCTTGTCGGGCATCGTGTCAGGCGTACCGTCAAGTGCGCACGCTACGAGCCCCTAGTCCAAGTGAATACTCGAGTTGATGCTGTAGATGCCTACATCGCATGCAGAAGGAGCCCTTCGAATATAACTGTAAACCCTGTACAGCGCCGCTCGTTTCCATGAATGATACAGAACATATGCTGGATACCACCTAGACAAGAGCTGAAGCCCGTGTGCTGCAAAGTGTTGCACTCGGTACGACCATGGTCTTTTGGTGCAACGCAGGAGCATCCGGTTGTTGTTTAGCGAGTGCTCGACACGCGTGCGGCTTTCGCACCAGTTCCCCGCTGACGTGCGGTGCTGCGCAACCCAGGGATGCGAGCACCGGAGCACTCGACTTTGCCGGCAGCTCGATGAGTCGGTATTTCAACGAAGCGCTAGCGACCCAGCGCTCTGCAGGTGCTCCTGCAGAGTCTGTGGTGGCCAAACGCGGACCAGGAACTGGTAAGGACGCTGAGCTGCAGTGTTGTGGACCTGATCTTGGTGCGGTGCGTCCGCCTCGCTTGACTCGTGTGGATGTACTCGCGAGAACGGGGCGCGTGCGTCCCCTGTGGTTAACCGTGTCACTTGCAACTCTGAGCACGTGGGAAAGCCTCAACACGTACCGGGAGTTGTGATTGTATCGCGTTTCTTCTCAGGTTTGGTTTTGCGGAACGCACCGGTGCACTCATACCGGCAGGACAACGATCGTGAAAGCGTTCCCCGGGGTGTTTTACGAAAGCTCCAGAGTTTTCCGAGTCTTGCGAAAGAGCCAGCAGCTTCCACAGCTACCAGGGTTTATCGTTTTACGTGCTGGGCTCGAGTCGTTCAGAAGCAGCCCGGGGGCTCTTTCTGCTCCCACAGCCAATCGCACTCACCGTATCGAGTGCTGAACTCTCGTCACCCAGAGACAGATTGGGAAGTTTTGCCTCACCAGGGAAGAGAGAAGAGTGTAACAAAGGCTCCAGTATGAACGTCATGGTAAACATGAACCCAAACAGACACACCTAGTCATGTGGCCCTGCAACGTTCAGTACAATACAATCAGTCAAGGCGAGCGAGTATCTGGCAGATACGAACCAGCAAAACCTGGACTCTTGAACGACGTATCGTTGTACCCTGGTGGGACCCTGGCGTCGACGCGTTTACCCTCGAACCCGAAGCCGTCTCTGTGCTGACAACTCGCAAGTCGTCCGTCGTCGATCGACTACGCAAACAATCTTTCTTTTTACGAACAGTCTGCGGAGGACTGGGGCGTTCCCCTTCGTTCACGGAGACGACGCAGTGCTTCACGGTGGTGCAGCGGGTCGCTGGGCTGCGGCGCTGCTACGCACCGGGCACCAGCAGATGCCATGTTCATGAACGTTGCGACCGGAGCGAGCGAGAGGTTCACACAGCGAGCGAGCTCTGTGAAAGCTCACTCTGAGAAACCAAGAACGCCTCTGGTCGGCAGACGTCCGAGGGTTGCTCGCTCGCGGCGACCCGGAGCTGCTGCTGCTGCTGCTGCTGCCTCTTGTTTGCAGGTCCAGCACGGCAAAAGGATACTGAGGCTGGTACTGGTCGGCGGAGGGCATGCTCATTGTCACGTTGTTCGCGCGCTTCGTCCACAGCAGATAGGCTTCATCGGTGTACTGATTTCCGTAGAGGAGCATGCGCTCTATTCCGGGATGTTACCGGGGAGAATCGCGGGACAGTACGAGAAGACAGCCGTGCGCATCGACTTGCTCCAGCTCACGCATACCACGAGTTGGTTATTCCTTCGTGGGCGGGTCGTTGGTATTTGTCATCGGGAAAAGTGTCTCGAGGTGGAGCTTGTGGCGTCTGGTCCCTATCCAGAGCGTATTCAGTTGTACTACGATGTGCTGTCGATCGATGTAGGGAGCAGCACCCGCGTTCCAGCAGGTCTAGAAGAAGTACCTTCTCAATTCGTACAATACACGCGACCTATTCTAGATTTGGAGGCTTTTTTCGAAACATCTTGGGGAACAGATGTGCCCAGCAGGCAAATGACAGGGTCCGCGAGCGCATCACAGCGCGTCCTTGTCATGGGCGGCGGCGCAGCCGGTGCGGAGCTATGTTTCGCGCTGCACCGGCGTTGTCAAGTCGTTGGAAAAAGTGCGTTTCGCATATATTGGCTGGTGACGGAACCGCAGCCTTTTCCGGCCAAAGTTCAGCAGCTGGTCAGGAAGCTCGCGCGAGAACGCGGGATCCGTTTGGTTCAGGTCCCGGCTGACGCGCGCTTTCGTTTGGAGCCGAACTCCCCGTGTAAGGTGCAACCAGTCCATGATCTGAGCGCTACAGACGCGCTTGTCACAGAAGCTCGAGACTCCCGCTTTGTTCTGTCGTGGTCTGCAGATGGGTCGGCGCTCGAGCGTCTAGCCTGCGATGTTTTGATTCTGGCAACGGGTGCCGCTGCTCCAAAGTGGTTAGCAGAGCAGACGGATTTGGCGGTTTCTCCAGACGGTTTTGTACTCGTCCAACCGACACTACAAACCCTGAGCTCTGCTGATGTATTCGCCGCTGGTGACTGCATTGCGTGGAGCGAACACCCCGAGATGCATTTACCCAAAGCCGGTGTGTACGCCGTTCGCCAGGCACCGATTCTGACGGAGAATTTGCGCTGCCGCTTGGTGCAGCTCATCCAACAACACTTGAAAGAGGAAAGCTCCCGAGAGACACGCAACTGCAGATTGCGTGTTTACCGACCTCAGAAACGATATCTTAGCATTTTGAATACTGCTGATGGACATGGGATCGCTTTTTGCGGTCAATGGATGGCATATGGTCGGTGGGTATGGCTCTGGAAGAATATGCTGGATCGACTCTGGATGGCGAAGTACCCGAAACCTGCGTCCGCCGAGATCTTCAAGGCCGACCAGCACCCAACTTTGGATGCATCGCATGGCGCTTTGCAGGCTGCAGTTGAAAAGTCGCATGTCGAGCCCGGTAGCTCCCGGCAACGATCACTCCGAGCGCAGGTCGAGTTGGCCTTGATCCTGTACTTTTGTGCGACTGCAGACGCGTTCCCGCCGAGAAACATCGGTGACGAAGCGCTAGAGGAACAAATTGGGGATCAAGCGACACGCGCCCTCTTCGAGTCGCTGTGGCAACGAAACGAGCCTGCTGAAGCGTGGCACCGGGAGCTTTCCGTGCTGACTCAACGTCTTCGTCTGCGGGTTCAGTACCCGATCGGCGGCAGCGGATTGCAAATAACGCACCAGCAGTTGACCAGACGCAACGAAGAACCTCCGTTGAATGACTCTGGATGCAATCGCTAATGATAAAGTGGCGTTTAGGGTGATCAAGCAGGACATCGACCAAGAAACAGCACGTACGTGTACATGCGCATGTTGTGAATCGTTCTGTCGCATGCGCGATGCAGACATGGATCACTGGAATTCTGGATAATCCCTATTTCTGAAAGAGTGAACAAACCCTTTCCCAGGCTGTTATCTCGTGCAGATGATTTCGGCGCAGTACCCATGTGCAGCGGCACCGATGCACACATTCTCCCGAGCTACAAGATGCCGCGGTGCGCAGTGCCGTTCATTGCGCATGCACGAACGTCGCTGATGAGGCGTTATGAAAGCATCCGCCAAGGACGAAGCTTCAGAGGCGCTTGAGACTCCGACGCTTCTCGCGCATGCTTGCGCTCATGGCGCCTTGGTTTCCGAGGCCAAAACCACTGGGACTCGAGTGGTGCTTCGAACCGGGTGTTGTTCCGGGAGTCTTGCGTTCGCTGGCAGGCCAGGATTTGGGTGCCATGTCCTCGCGTGTTGCAGCGGCACCGCCGCCACCAGTCCGCGGGGAGGCATGGACTTCCGTCCAGATTCGAGCTCGCGCTGCGAATGCTGCATAGTCCTCGAGTAAGAGTCGACCGGCTTCCTCATTCAAGGCGCTCTCTGGATTCGGATCAATGAGCAGACATCGTATTACCGTGAGGACGTGCCGAATCCCGTAGCTGCTCTGCCAATCGCGTTTCAGAGTATTGACGCAGATATCCCCCTGTTCGCTAACGTTGGGATGAAAGATTTTCGTCAAAAAGTAACCCCGAGGCGGCTGGTATGGGTACTCTCCAGAGAGTACGAGCTTGACTCGGAAGGAACCTGCTTCATATGGAGTATCCTCCGGACCGGTTATGACAGCATGGAGCTCGGTCAAAACGTCTTGACCGCTGTCGTTCAACAGCTCGACGCCGTGCACCGGTTCATCCCTCAAGCTCTGTACTTCCCGAAAGAGTCTCGTGATGACACCTGGGGGTAGGTTCTCGCACAACGACATGTTGATTTTTCAAGTACAGTGAAATCGATACGCGTTCCGAGCGTTGGAGCACCAGACGTTTCCCAGACGGAACGACACAATTCACGACCTGGTCGCACAGGCAGCAGACTCGAACACACACACACACACACAGCAGGTACACGACGTCTCGCTGAGAGCCGCTATTGAACGCAAGCCCAGGTACCAAGCAGAGCTGGTACACGGTGCCTTGCGCTTGCGGTCGTTGACTGCAAACCGCAACAGCCGTGCCCAAGACCGTTGGCGAACACCCAAGTCCTTGCGTAAACGAACGTGCTCTGCTTGCCGCACGTCAGTTGCGTAAGACCCTGTTGTAGACGACTGCCGACGGGATCGAGCACCCTGCGATCGTTGATGCAATTTTCGTAACCGCCGTTGCGAATCGAGCGTGTGGACGGGGCTTGCACTTGTGGCAAATACGCTTGCCGTTTACAAGTAGAGGAATAGGATCAGAGGTTTGGATCTTGAATTTTAGGAAACAGACGGCAATTTTGTGTCCTCTACCCGTGCTCGTACAAAATGGAACGGGTGCGCGAACACAGGGGTGCACGCTAGAGCCTTGGTCTCTAGCTAGTGGTATCGACACCAGCGTCTGTGGCAACGCTGTGTGCGTGCTTCCTTTTCTGTTCACTTTCATGCGGTTGTATATTCTCCAGTGTACCCTTTTTTGCAGATCCGTTCATAGCAGTCGAGAGACACTGCTAGTACTCTGAAAGTCCCAATATCGCTGGTTTCGGATGCCGTTCTCGCACCCTAGGCATAGAATGTCGTTGCGATCTACACGCTGCATGCGAGAGTCATCGCCTTCGCATACAGACA